>Ga0116223_10003535_pt1 | contig 13942 bp, 7 predicted proteins | sample Sb_taG_3_FD_90092 | JGI IMG/M metagenome (GOLD analysis project Ga0116223, IMG submission 90092) | Peat soil microbial communities from Weissenstadt, Germany - Sb_50d_a_PC metaG | ecosystem: Environmental > Terrestrial > Soil > Wetlands > Peat | place: Germany: Weissenstadt | collected 2010-09-21 | reverse complement strand
CGCCCCATGCCCGCGCCGTCGATGGCTTTGAATGCCCGTACCGCCAAATCCTGGACGCGCTTGATTTGGCGGCGGCTGAGACGAGCGGGAATCAGCAACTTTGAACCTTCCTTGATGTACTTTGCTTCGTAGTCGTAGAACTCATTGACGGGAACGATTTCGCCCGGGAGGGAAGCTTCCGGCTGGTCGTTTCCTAGCACCGCGCACTCGATCTCGCGCGCGTCCACGGCCTTCTCCACTAAGATCTTGCGATCGTACTGCGCGGCCAGATCCATACCGGCTTGAAACTCCTCTGGTGAACGTACTTTCGTGATCCCCACGGATGAGCCCAAATTGGCAGGCTTGACGAACAGCGGGAACCGCAGCCGCTTCTTGATCTTCCTCCGAACTCCCGCAGGATCGTCCTCCCATTCCCTTCGGAGCACCATCTCCCAGGGAACCACCGGCAACCCAGCGTCCCGGAAAAGCCGCTTCATAACGTCTTTATCCATGCCCACGGCCGACGCCAGGACTCCCGCACCCACGTAGGGAACATCCGCGAGCTCGAGCAGCCCCTGGATGGTTCCATCCTCCCCGAAGGTGCCGTGCAGTACCGGAAAAATGACGTCAACTTCGGGACGAGAGTTGACCGCACCGGAGGACTTCGCTATGGGAAGGAGCTTGGGCCCGGTTGGATCCACGGAGGGCGTGACGGCCCTGCCTTCTTCGAGCACGGTCTGTAAGGGCGCCGTTCGCTGCGCCAGATTATCTCCTGCCGCCCCCGCTAAGAGGCCGAGCGCTTTAGATCCCACGCGCCATCTGCCTTCGGGCGTGATGCCGACCGGTACGAGTTCGTACTTTTCCGGGTCGAGCGCCTTCATCACGGCAGCGGCGGAGGTCAGGGAGACCTCGTGCTCGCCAGACCGTCCGCCAAACAGAACTCCCAAGCGGATTTTCTTTGTCACAGAATTTTCTTCCCCAGCGCCGAACTGACCAGACCGACGCCCAGTACGGCTGTTTTGTTCATGACATCAAGGATGGGATTAATCTCCACTAATTCGAAGGCCACCATTCGACCGCTGTCGGCCACCATTTCCATGGCAAGATGAGCTTCGCGGTAGGTGATTCCGCCGGGGACGGGCGTGCCGACGCCGGGCGCTTCATCCGGGTCAACCACATCCGCGTCAAACGAGACGACGAAACCCGCCGTTCCATTGCAGGCGAGCGCAATACTCTTCTCCATCACTGCGGGCATCCCCAGTTCGTCAACGGTTCGCATCGTAAACACGCTGATGCCTGACTCCTTCACAAAGCTGGCCTCGCGGGCGTCCAAGTCTCGCACCCCAATCAGCGCGCAATTTCGAGGAGGGATTTTGGGCGCATAGCTGAAAATTCTGGCCAGCAAAAGGGGGCCGTGGCCCAACGTCGCGGCCAGCGGCATGCCGTGAACGTTGCCGCTGGGGCTGCTCTCCGGCGTGTTCATGTCGGCGTGCGCGTCAATCCAAAGACAACCCACGGCCTGCTTCCGGTCGCGGTAAAACTTGGAGACACCCGCCTGCGAGCCGACTGCCACGGAGTGGTCGCCGCCCAGCGAGACTGGGAAGTAACCTGCCTCAAGAGTCTCGCGAATCTGCCTCGCCGTTTGCCGCGATGTTTCAGTAATCTCCTTCAGGTATTTTGCTCGCCGGTCGCCGAAGTGCTGTTCCTCCGGCAGCTTAACGTGAATATTTCCTGCGTCCTCAACCTGGTGCCCCAGGTTCTTCAAGGCCTGGTTAAGCCCCGCGGCGCGCACCGCGGAAGGCCCCATGTCCACTCCCCGGCGTTCCTGCCCAAGGTCGAGCGGCACCCCTAAGATACGAATCTTCATCGGCCTGCCCCCGTAAGCCAATCGGCCACAGTAGCTTCTATCATAACTGATGCCCGGTAAGATTCGTAGCACCGGCCTCTCGGCTGACGACCGGCATGCTGACTTGAAGTTCAGCGCTACGGGGCGCCGAGTCGGTCCTGGGTAACGGGAGTGGCCACGGTGCTACCGCCGCGCTCGGCTATGGTGTAGACTGCCAAGTCGCCGGGTGCAAGATCGCCTTGAGGGCGAAAACCTGTCGGGGGACACAGATTATGCGAAAGATTCTCCTTGTTTGTATCTGCGCGTTCAACGTCGCAAGGCTTTCCGCGGCGGATGATCGTTTGCTGAAGTGGATGGGCAGGGTCGCGCAATCCGAACTTTCCGACCGCGAGGCAGCGATCGCGAGGATTCACACCTTGAGCGAAGCGAACGCGCGCCAAGCGTGGGTGCGGGCCAAAATCCTCGAGTTACTGGGTGGCCTCCCTGACTACCACGGCCCGCTGAACGCTCGCGTCACGGGGCGAATCGAGCGGCCGCGCTACACCATCGAGAACGTGGTATTTGAAAGTCTCCCGCAGTTCTATGTGACGGCTAACCTTTACCTGCCCAAGGCGGCCGGCAAACATCCGGCCGTGCTCATTCCCATGGGCCACTGGGAGCAGGGCAAGCTTGCCGCGCAGCCGATAGCGGCGAATCTCGCCATGAAAGGCTTTGTCGCGCTGGCCTACGACCCGGTGGGACAAGGCGAGCGCCAGCAGGCCTACGACCGCAGGATCGAGGCATCCCTCATCGGAGGCGCAACCGATCAGCACTTTCAGGCTGGGGCACAAAGCATTCTAGCCGGCGAAAACTTCGCGCGCTATCGCATTTGGGACGGGATGCGCGCGCTCGACTACCTCGTCAGTCGACCCGAAGTCGACGCAGATAAGCTCGGTGCTACTGGCTGCTCAGGGGGCGGAACGCTCACGACCTACATCTCCGCGCTCGACCCGCGGATCAAGGTCGCAGCGCCGGCTTGCTACATCAATTCCTGGCGCCAACTGTTCGCCGGACCCACCGGTGATTCCGAGCAGAGTTTCCCCTTCTTCCTTTCTTCCGGTTTGGATGTGGCGGACTACATCGAGCTGTTTGCGCCGAAACCCTGGCTGATCAACTCCACGGTCGGCGATTTCTTTCCGATCGAGGGGGCGCGCCACGCCTACCAGGAAGCGCTGGATTGGTACCGAATTTACGGCGCCGAGGACCATATCCGTTGGGCTGTCGGTCCGGGGCCGCACGGGACTCCGCTGGAAATTCGCGAGGCGATCTACGAGTGGATGATCCGCTGGTTGAAAGACGGCCGTGGGGACTTTCGTGAAGAGCCCGTGGAGATGGCGCTGGATTTCGATCTCTTGGCGACTCCATCCGGCCAGGTGGAAGGGCGCCAGGTCTATCAAGTGATTCAGCAAAGCTTCCGCGAGAGAATGAAGCAAGGGAACTCTGAGCAGTTGTTGGCGGAGATTCGTAAGTGGTCCGAGGATCGTGCGGGGCAACCGCCGCTCGTGCACGTGCTGCGTGATGACCCTGGCGAGGCGTTTCGCACTCAGGAACTGGCATTGGAAGTGGAGCCAGGGCTGGAAATTTCGGGCACGCTCTACGCGCCACTCGCTTCGGGGCGCAAGCCGGCGGTGTTGCTGGTGGATTTGGGTGCCGCAATGGCGGAGCTCCTGGCGGCGCGCGGAGCAGTAGTTCTGAACTTGCATCCGCGCGGGCTTCCGTTGCCCTCCGGCGGCGAAGATCAAGCCGCTGCCAAGCAGAATATCCGCGCCTGGGTGATAGGGAAGGATATGGCCGGCATGCGCGCCTTTGACATTCAGCGGGCTGTGGACTTGCTGGTAGCGCGGCCTGACGTTGACGCCGGCTCCGTCCGCGCCATAGCGCGCGACGTATCCGGCGTGTGGCTGCTCATGGCGGCCGCTATCGACGCGCGAATTGGCAAGATCTGGCTCGACGGCACTCCCCATAGCCTGCGAGCCGCTTTGGACGTTCCGATCACCAGAGACTTGCACGACGCGGTCACCCCGGGATTCGCGCTCCATTGGGACCTGGACGACCTGGCAAAGACTATGGCTCCGCGCACGGTGCTTTGGAGCGACCCCACCGACTGGCTGCAGAGGGTTGTCCCACACCTGCCTGGCTTTCTGTATCGCACTTTCGGTGAGGCGGACGAGCGGTTTATAGCCGAACTCCTGAAGTGAGCTGGCGGGTAGCGCCAACCTTTAGGCCGGCACCCAGCCTGATGACCCGAAAGTCAGCGCTACGAGCATGCACGAGCGAGACGCGCCAGCCGTAGCGCTTGACCTCCGGGCCGCGCTCATGTTCTCCTGTAATTCGCGAAGCTTGGCTTTATGCTAGTGACGGATTCACAAATGGCGCCGCTATCCGGCTCGAGCGAGCCGTGGTTCGCGATTTACACGCGCCATCAGCACGAGAAGACCATTGCCCAGGTTCTCTCCGCCAAAGGGCTGCAAGTCTTCCTTCCGCTTTACAACAGCACCCGGCGCTGGAAGGACCGCACCGTCCAGCTCTCGCTTCCCCTGTTCCCTTGCTATCTATTTCTGCGCGGCATGGAGGAGCGGCGGCTCCAGGTGGTGACCACGCCGGGGATCGTTTCCATTTTGAGTGTCAATGGTGAACCGGCGGTCATTCCTGAATCCGAAATCGAAGCGGTCCGCAAAGCGATCGAATGGGGAAATCGCGTCGAACCTCACCCGTTTCTGCGGTGCGGCGACCGGGTGCGCGTTATAGCCGGACCTTTGCAAGGGGTGGAAGGGATTCTGGTCCGCAAGAAGAACTTGTATCGGCTGGTGCTTTCCGTGGAATTGCTGGAGCGGTCCGCCGCCGTGGAAGTCGACGTCTCTTCCGTGGAGCGGGTTGCGAGCGGCCGCCACAGCTCGCCCTGGGGACGAAGCGGGGGAGATTTGTGATTTGTGATTGCTGAGTCGCGATCGCTGGTGTCAATCACAAATCGCAAATCGCAAATCACCAATGTCAGGGCTCGTCGTTGTCGAACCTCTCCTTGTATTCCATCTCGTCGGGCTTCCCCGGCGCCTGAACGCTGATCTCGATGCGGCCCATGCGCAGGCCGGCAGAGTAGGCGCTAACGGTAGCGTGGCCCGTGCGGTCGGTGGCGCGAAAGGCCATCTGCGCGAGCCCCGCCACAGTATCCAGCGTCCACCCCGTTCCGTGGCCAAGCGAGCTTTGCCGCAGAAGCTCCCCCGGCCCGTCGGAGGTGAAGGTCACGGGACACGCGGCAGAGGGAACCACCACGCCGTTCTCGTCCACCACGCGGGCGGTGATGTAGGCAAGGCTTTCGAGGTTTCCGGACTCGAGTTCGCGCTTGTCTGCGTCCAGCACCAGGTGATGCGGCGCGCCCGCTGTCCGGCGCTCTTCGCGTATCTCCTTACCCGCATGTCGAGCCACCGCCGCTAATGTTCCGGGCTGGTAAGGGACAGTCCAGAGGCGCGGCGGATGCGGCAGTTCTCCGTCAGGCGCATCCGTTTCTGCCCCCAGCGATCTGCCGTTCAGAAACAGTTCGACCTCGGCCGCGTTGCTGAAGACCTTCACAGTCCTCGCCGTGCCTTCCGCCGCCGGCCACGTCCAGTGGCCGAGGATGTGCACCATAGGCTTGGCCGTCCATTGGCTCTGATAGAAGTAGTACACGTCCTTGGGAATGCGGTACACGTCGCCCATGCCGAAAGCGACGATGTGAGGGATCACGGTGTCGTAGGTCTCACCTTCGTAGTCGAACTGGTGCCAGATCATGCCGCCGGCCATCCAGGGGCGCCGGCGCAAGTCGCGCAAATACTTCTCGTGGTTTTCGCAGGCCAGTTCTTCGCTCTCCGGCCCGCCTCCGTAAATTCCGCGTCCCGTGGTTGAGGCGGAGTATTCCGCCACGAGGTACGGGCGGAGGGGAAAACGCTGGTGTCGGCTGTCGGTTTCCTTGCCCACGCCGAGGCCCACCACGTCGACCAGGGCCTCCATCTCCTCGCCCCGCGGCTCGTGCATGGCCACAGGCCGGGAAGGATCGAGCTGGCGATAGCGCGCCGCCACGGCCCCAATCACCTTCTGGGACACGTTGGCCGAGGCATTCACTTCACCAGCAATACCCCATACAATAATACACGGATGGTTGCGATCCCGGCGGATCATCTCCTCGGCCATCGCCAGAACGTTGGCCGTGTATTCGCGCGGATCGCCGATCTCTTTGTTGACCGGCAGCTCTTCCCACACCATCAGGCCGAGACGGTCCGAGGCTTCCATGGTCGCCGGGTCGTGCGGGTAGTGGGAAGTCCTCCAGAAGTTCACCCCCATGGCGCGGATGATTTCCATGTCCAAGGCGTGGCGCGAATTTGGAAGGGCGTTTCCCATGCCGGGGTACACCTGGTGCCAGTTCGTCCCCTGCACCTGTACACGTTTGCCGTTCAGGAAAAACCCTCGCTGCGGGTCGAATTTGAACCAGCGGAAACCCAGCGGGTTTTCGGCCGTGTCAATCAAGTCTGATCCTGCGCGCAAGCTGGAGCGAAGGCGATAGACGTTCGGAGTGTTGACCGACCACAGCAGCGGGTTCTCGACCGCTGCGTCCTGCGTGACCTCGAGACGCTGGCGAGGCGGAATGCGGGCCGGAAGTGATAGAGTTTTGATCACCTCGCCCTGTGGGTTCAGAACCTCCTGCACGAGCGTCAGTTCCTGGGCCTGGGGCGTCTCGTTGACCAGGCGCGAGCGGATCTGGAGCGTCGCCACGCTTTCGCTGACCGACGGGGTGAGCCAGATGACATCGGAAATGTACGTGGGGTGGGTGATCCGCAGCCAGACGTCGCGATAGATGCCGCCGTAAAACGTATAATCGGTCTTGACGGTGGGGGGCAGAGTAGCGCGAAACAGGTTGTCGACCTTAACCGACAGAACGTTCTCCGTTTCGCCGAACTTTGCGTTGCTGGTCACGTCAAACTCGAAGCTGGTGTATCCGCCCTTGTGCTCCCCAACCGGCTGGCCATTGAGCCAGAACTCGGCCACGCTGCTGGCGCCTTCGAACTCCAAAAACACCCGCCGGCCGGAGTCCTGGCTGGGAAGCCGAAAATGCTTTCGATACCAGCCGATGCCGCGCCAGTAGCCGGGCGCCTCGTCTCGGAATTGGTTCCAGGTGTGAGGCAAATTGATGGCGTCCCAGTCCGAGTCGTCGTATTCGGGCCGGTGGGCGTTGCGAAAACGCGGCTCGATCTCTGCGGCTTCGCCGTTCTCGCGGTCGAATGAACCCAGCGCGCCGGTCCCCTGCGCCTGCCGGGCAAATCGCCAATCGCGGTTGAAGTTCTCGCGCCGCCGAGGCCCAGGTTCCGTTGAGGCAGGCTGGGCAGGAGTTTGCGGGTCAGCCGAGCCGACTCCCGCCGGCCCCCCCGATCGCACCACGAGCGGCGTCGTTGCCGCGCCCGTGGCTACGGTTTCCAGGAATTCTCTTCGGTCCATGTTTGGTACCTGTTCTGCGCCACGCAAAAAGTGGGTTCTTGACCCCTTTTAGGAGTTCGATTTGAGTTCGTTTGCATCAAAAAGCAGTTCGTTTTGAACGGTCCAAAGAAGCCAAGTCTTTTATTTGCCTTAGATAACCGAGTTCGTTTCCGCTAAAAAACATCTTTCACGATTCACTCGTCCTTTCCCGATGGGCAAAACCGATTTCACGCAAAGGCGCAAAGCGCGCAAAGGTCGCAAAGTTCTGGCGGCCACCACCCCCCACCCCTCCTCATTCGAGGAGGGGAGCCCGAAAGTCCCCTCCTTGGATAAGGAGGGGTCAGGGGTGGTTGATTTCTGCCTCGATCCTTTGTTTTCATAGACATTCTCGCTTTGTTCGCTCGATTCTGGAGTGGGAGAGTCAAGAAGTCGAGGAGTTGAGGAGCCAACCCCTGTGTCCAAGGGCACAGCCGTAGCTTGGAATCGACTTTTGTTGTCCACCGCTCGACTTTTTGACCTCGTCTTTTGCTTTCATAGACATTCCCGGTTCGCTCGTCAAATTCTTCACACTCGAGACTTCTTCCTGGGGTAGGGCACATCGAACCCCTTTCTGCCAAGGCGCGCGGAGGGCGAAAAGTCTCTCCCGACTCGCCGTAGCATTCTAGCCTATTATTTTGCGTTTGTCAAGAGACAGAAAGTCCGGGTCGTGTGATATTTGTGCGTTGCTGGGTCATCGGGATTGCTCGCAGTGGGGAATTGGCGTGTTTGCATCGGCCTTGCTGATCTGTATCCAACACGCTTCACCGGTTCCTAAATCAAACCGAAAAATGGAAGCACCTCTTTGCCGAATTTCGTAGCGGTGTTGAACGGGTTTCTGACCTGCCGTAGGTACAGGCGAGAGGGTCGCTCCTGGTGGGAGTGGTGGAATACCTGGAGCATCGTAGGTGCTTTTTACTCCTGCTGCAAATCCTCGTGCATGGAATATCACACCACCGCCTGCAGCGAGGAGGGAGGCCCCGCGTGCATTCGGGGCCCCGTGTTCAGGTTACGTGGCGAGACTTGCTGGGAATAACAAACATCTCATAACTACTCGGACATCTTGTCTGTACCCTTTTGCTCACTCTTCTCTTTTTCTCACCAACGCAACTATATATCACTACCCTACCGTTTCATGAGGTCGGCCACTAGTGAGGATACCTGGCGATGGCGCACGATTCCGGCACCGAAAAGCAGCAGGCGCATGAACTGATCGAACGTTTGGCGCCAAGCCAAGTCTCTGCCGTCGTCAGTCTGCTCCAAGCCATGCTTGATCCGGTGGCGCGTGCCATCGCTGACGCCCCCCTGACGACGAACCGGTTACCGAGGAAGAGCGCCGGGCGGTAGCTCGCTCGGAAGCCTGGTCTGAGGACCGTGGAGGCAAAGGCATTCCCATGGAAGAAGTCCTCGCTGATTTCGGGCTGACAACTTCCCTGTAGCACTCGTTTCCAGCATGTTGTTGCGCCGAGAAGATTCGTTGATGTTCGCGCTGGCACAGAAGAGCCAAACACAAAGGGCACAGAGAAAAGTTCACAAAGCGCACAGAGAAGAAAAAACACATGTATTTCTTTCTCCGTGATCTCTGCGAGCTCTTCTCTGTGGCCTTTGTGTTGGAAGCTTCTGGTTGCGGCTTGCCGCGCTGTAAAACCCATCCCCAATCGCCGGTATCGCATATACACACTCGTCGTGATAGTCCCCGGCGCCTCCCTGTGCGTCTCACTGAACGGACCAGCGAGCAGGCGGTCGAAGCTGCCGCGACGCTGGCAAGCGAATTCGTGATACGGAGGGCATATGAACGCACGAAGTTCTTGGGGAAGATTAGGGGGAATAGCTCTTGCAGCGGCTTTCGGACTGGTTGTAGGCGGGGTAGGCATCAGTCGCCTTCGCGGCGACATCGCAACCGCCAACCCGCCGGCGTCGCTGAAGCTTGCAAGCCCCACTGAAGGTCCAAGCAGGAACAGTTTCGCACCGATCGTGAAGCAAGTGCTGCCGGAGGTTGTGAACATTTCAACCAGCAAGGTGGTGAAGACGGGTTTTTCGGGACAGATGATGCCGATGGATCCGTTCTTCCGGCAGTTCTTTGGAGATAATTTCGACGGGCAATCACACACACCGAGGATTCCGCAAGCGGAGCGAGAGCGCAGCCTGGGTTCCGGTGTGATCGTCACCCCGGAGGGATATATCCTGACCAACAACCACGTCGTCGAGGGGGCAACAGAGATTCTGGTCACTACTTCTGACAAGCGCCAGTACAAAGCTCGCGTCGTGGGCACTGATCCCAAGACGGATCTTGCCGTGCTCAAGGTGGATGCAACGAATCTGCCTGCCATCACGATTGCAGACTCGTCCAATGTCCAGGTGGGCGACTACGCCTTGGCGATTGGCGACCCCTTCGGCGTGGGAGAAACAGTAACCATGGGGATCGTGAGCGCGACCGGGCGGACCAACCTGGGTATCGAAGATTATGAGGATTTTATCCAGACGGACGCGCCGATCAACCCGGGCAATTCCGGCGGAGCGCTGGTGAATGACCGCGGCGAGCTGATCGGCATCAACACCGCGATCCTTTCGCACGGTTCAGGCGGCAACGAGGGTGTGGGATTTGCTATTCCTATGAATCTGGCGCGCGACATCATGGATCAGATTGTAAGAAACGGCAAAGTGACGCGCGCTTACATGGGCGCCTACATCCAGGGAGTGAGCCCGGAACTGGCTAAGGCCTTCGGGGAGGCGGCGCCGCGCGGCGCGCTGGTCGGTGATGTCGAGCCCGGCAGCCCGGCGCAAAAGAGCGGCCTCGAGAAGGGCGATATCGTCGTGGCTCTCGACGGCAAAGCCATCACCGACAGCAACCAATTACGCATGAGCATCTCCATGATGGCGCCCGGAACCACCGCCAACCTGAAGGTGTGGCGCAACGGTAGTGAGCACGACATCGCGGTCAAGTTGGGGGAACTGCCGGCCGAAAATGAGCGGGCGAGCGCCGCGCCGGAGAATCCACAAGGGGCGCTGGAAGGCCTTACGGTTGAGAATGTCACCGATCAGACGGCACAGCAGTTGGGGCTGCCGGATCGTACGAAGGGCGTGGTCGTGACGGAAATCAATCCCTCGAGTCCGGTTGCAGACTCGGGATTGCAGCGAGGAGATGTGATTCAGGAGGTCAATCATCAGAGCGTGACCGACGTCGCCGGGTTCGAGCGGGCCATCGAGAGGGCAGGGAAGAACCCCCTGCTGCTCGTGAATCGCCAGGGGCATACGCTGTTCATCGCGGTGTAAGCGTAGGGAATAGGGAATAGGTGACAGGGAACAGGGAATAGGGAATAGCGAATCGGGAAGAGTCGGGCGCTGTTCCCTTCATTCCCCCCTCAGGAACAGAGAATAGGGAGTAGGGAATACGGAACAGGGAATTGGGAAAATGCAGATTTCAGATTCGAGATTTCAGATTTCAGATTCGAGATTTCAGATTCCAGAATTCAGATTCCAGAATTCAGAACCCGCGGGCTGAGGTCTAACACGGAGACCTTCGGCCTGAAATGCCTGCCGGAAAAGCAACAGATTACGACCTTCGATTACCACTCGCCACTGACCACCCCAAGAAAAGTCTCTAGCTGCCCATCATTAGTTACTAGCCGCTAACCACTAGCCACTAACCACTAGCCACTCAGCACTAGCCACTGTTAGGAAATAATCCCCTTCCGCACGGCATACAGAATCAACTCCGGCACGCCTTTCAGATTCAATTTCTGCATAATCTTTGCCCGGTGGGTTTCCACGGTGTAGGTACTGAGATTCAGGAGGTTTGCCACCTCTTTGTTCGATTTGCCTTCCGCGACCAGTTGAAGAACTTCTCGCTCCCGAGGGCTGAGGAGATCGTAGGAATCTTCAGCGCCGCTGCGCCGCAACTTGCGCATGTAATCCTGCAGCAGGACCTTGCTTACCGCGGGGCTGAAGAACGACTTTCCCTCGACCACAGCGCGAATGGCCTGCACAAGATCCGTGGTGGCGGAGTCCTTCAGTAAATACGCTCGAGCGCCTGCTTTCAGCGCGCGCAGCACGTAGCCTTCGTCGGCATGCATGCTCAAAATCACCACTGCCGTGTCGGGGCGACTGGCCGTGATCTGGCGCGCGGCCTCGATACCATTCAAGTTGGGCATGCCGATATCCATGACCACCACATCCGGTTTTAGCGACTCGACCAACTGCACCGCTTGCCGTCCGTCATCAGCTTCGCCGATCACGCTGAGGTCAGGCTGCTGCTGGACCACCAGGACGAGGCCGGCCCGGATCAGTTTGTGGTCATCGGCGAGCAAGACGCGAATGGGTTTCATGGACGGTCCTTTGATTGCCGGATGCCAATCTGGTTCATCCTGCCGCTCTGAGCAGGCGCACGGGGCGGCAATTTGAAATTGGAGATTTCAGATCTCAAACACGCACGCCGTCCGGTGAATCCGCCAGCAGATTTCAAATTTCAAAAAGACGGACGACCCGGTGAAGCGGTAATCCCCATCAGGCCGGATTGGCTAGCGGGAACTCCGCACGGAGGGTTGTGCCGGAACCCGGTTTTGAGTCGATGGTAAGCTTTCCCCCCAGGCGCTTCACGCGTTCTTCCATTCCTAATAATCCCAGACCACGAACCCTTTGCGGATCAAAGCCGCGGCCGTCGTCCGATACGGTGACCAGGATCTTGCTCGTCTTCTGCTCAACCGTGACTTTGGCATTCTTGGCGGCGCTGTGACGTGCCGCGTTGTTGAGCGCTTCCTGAACCAACCGGTAGATGCAGATTTTATACTCGTCCGGGATCATTTCCGACACGCCGACGGATTGTATCTCCACTTCCGTTTCACTACGGCGCGAGACCTCGCGGCCCTGCCACTCGAGGGCGGCGATCAAGCCAAGATCATCCAGCATCGAGGGGCGAAGAAGCAAAGCGATGTTGCGCACCGTTTCGACCGTGGTCTCGGCCACGGATTTGATCTTGTCGACATGGTCCTTGATCTCGGTCGCGCCGATGGGAATCGTTGCCTCCAAGCTGCCCACTTCCACCAAGAGGGCGCCGAGAGATTGTCCCACTTCGTCGTGCAGTTCGCGGGAGATCGACCGGCGCTCGGTTTCCTGAGCGTCGACGAGCCGCGCCGACAAAGCCTCGAGTTGGCTGCGGCTCCGGGCGAGTTCCTGGTAGCGCTGCTGACCCTGCTGCTCGAGATGGAGGAGGTAGAGAGCGCTGGCGAGAGACAGCACCAGGGCGGCGGTGAGAGAAATAGCCAGCAGCCTTGATTGGCGTGCTTGCAGGCTCGAAAAGCTTGCAAAAATCTCCTGGTTCGCCGCGCCCAGTTGTTGCCTGTTCCATAGGACGATTCTTTCCGATGTTTCTTGAAGGCGGGCTTGTTCGGGAAGAACCTGTTCATGCAGGAACCGCAACGCCTGTCTGTGGCGTTCCTCCTGGTTCCACGACAAGATCGGATGCATCATTTCTTGCTGCGCTGCGAACGCGTGTTCAAGGTCCTCGAGCAAGGCTCGTTCCTCGGGCTGACGGGACTCGGGAAAGGCGTTAAGCGTTGAATTAACTTCCGCGGTGAGCCGTGACAATTCGCTGGCAGTCAGCCCCTCAGCTTGCGGATCCTGGCTCAGCAAATACTCCTGTACTCGGTCGTTGTAGACGCAGATCGAGGATGATAAAACCATCAGGGGCTGGGTATGGGCCAGGGAGGTCCGGCGAATGGCCTCTTCCTGCACGTGAAGTTGGCGTGCGAGATCGAGAGCCTTCAAGCCTGTGACGAGCATCAAGGCCAGTAGCCCACCGAAGCCAATCAACAAGGTCAGGCGCACCTTCTTCGAAGGCAAACCCTCTTGACGCTGCATGTCGGAGTCACTCACTTGCGGAAACACCTCCTTTGACCGTCCCTCGCCTGAACTCTGAGATCAATGAGAACACTTTCTTGGCCGCAAGGCAACTCGCGAAGAGTCGCAGATTCCTGGGTGCTGAGGGCGGGCCCGAAGAACCGTTCCTACCACTGCTGACGCTTCCTACGGATTTCAGGATTCAAGATATGGATTTCTGTACGAAATCTTCTGAGTGTTTCTTGCTGCCTTATTTATCTTGTGTAATCAGGGACTTACTGGCCAAGGATGAATACTTCGTTTGGAAGGGAAATTGCTCCCGAAGCGGCAGGGCATGGAGTATCCGCTCGACTAGGAACTTATATCGAAAACTCGACTACGGAGAGGCTGAGCATGACAAGAAAAGTCACTGAAATTACAGTCTTGTTGTTGGCAGTGGGTCTGGCCATCTCGACAGGGCGGCTCTGGAGCCAGGCGGTGGCCAACGCGCAGATTCAAGGCCTCATCACGGACCCAAGCGGAGCGGTAGTCCCGAACGCCAGTGTGACGGCCAAGCAAACCGACACCGGTTTCGTACGAACAACGGTGACCGACGCGAGCGGGACCTACGTGCTCCCGAATCTTCCAGTGGGACCTTACAACCTCGAGGTACAGGCCGCCGGTTTCCAAGCTTACGTGCAGACGGGCATTGTTCTCGAAGTCAGCAATAACGTCACAATGAATGTGGTGCTCCGGCTGGGGCAGGTGAGCCAGGAGGTGCAGGTT
>Ga0116223_10003530_pt1 | contig 13952 bp, 9 predicted proteins | sample Sb_taG_3_FD_90092 | JGI IMG/M metagenome (GOLD analysis project Ga0116223, IMG submission 90092) | Peat soil microbial communities from Weissenstadt, Germany - Sb_50d_a_PC metaG | ecosystem: Environmental > Terrestrial > Soil > Wetlands > Peat | place: Germany: Weissenstadt | collected 2010-09-21 | reverse complement strand
GCCGGCACGGGCACCGCGATGCTGTTGGCGCTCCAACTCGTAGGCGTGGCTGCCGTTCCGTTGAACTTCACGCTGCTGCTTCCCTGGGTGGCTCCGAAGTTGGCTCCCGTGATGGTGACCATGGTCCCAATCGAACCGGCGGTGGGACTCAAGCTGCTGATGACGGGCGCCGAGGACACTGTAAATGCGGCGCCGTTACTGGCCAACCCGCCCACTGTGACCACCACGTTACCGCTGGTGGCTCCGGCCGGCACCGGCGCCACGATGCTGGTGGCGTTCCAACCGGTGGGAATGGCCAGAGTTCCGTTGAACGTCACTCGGCTGCTTCCCTGCGAGGCTCCGAAGTTGGTTCCAGTGATCGTCACCGGCGTCCCCACCTCACCGGCGGTGGGATTCAGACTGCCGATGCTGGGCGCTGGCGGCACCGTGAAGGCGACGCCATTGCTGGACACCCCGCCAACGGTAACCACCACATTGCCGCTGCTGGCCCCCGCCGGCACGGGCGCAACGATGCTTGTCGAGCTCCAGGTGGTGGGCGTGGCTGGCGTTCCGTTGAACGTCACTTTGCTGTTACCCTGCGAGGTTCCGAAGTTGGTCCCGGAGATGGTCACCGGAGTCCCTACTGCGGCCGAGGTCGGATTCAGGCTACTGATGACGGGTGTCGGCGATGACGTCACCCCACCGAAGAACAGCCCGCTGGCCACCGCGTTCGTCCCGTTTACCCTGGTTACCTGGATCTTCACGTGCCCGCTCACGTTCCAGACCAGGTAAGCGCCGCCCGTGAAGTTCGTCAGATTCTGGGTGTTCAGCACGTTGCCGTTTCCATCCAGGATGGCCACCGTTTGCCACCGGGATCCAGAGTCGAAGTCCACGCTATACAACGCGATCTGATGCGTGTTGTAATCGGTGATGTTCAGGTCCACCAGGAAGGAGTTCGAATACCACGTGGCGGCGACCCGGTTGGACGGGTTAGAAGCCGTTTGCAACGCTCGGTCGTCGCTGGTTGAATTCGCCCAAACCCACTGCGAGGCTCCCGCCGTTACTGGGGTTACCCAGGACGGGTTCGAAGTTAGATCTCCCACCACTGCGTACCCCTCGCTCCCATAGACGCCATGCCAATTGCCCTGAGTCGTGGCATCCAGCTTCACAAACGATGCCGAACTAGACCCCGAACCCGAAGGTTTCACCGTTATACCAAAGCCCTGGTTGACGCCCAGGTAACTGGCCGTCAGCATCACCGGCGTGGAGGTCGCCACGGCTCCTGCATTCACGCTGACCGTAGCGCTTTGGGAACCCGGAGGAACGGTCACAGAGGCCGGCAAACTCACCGCGGAGGCGGGGCTCGCCGTCAAGCCCACCGTTGCTCCCCCGGCCAGGGCCGGGCCCGTTAGCGTCACCGAACAGGACGAGGCCGCGGGAGCCGAAATCGCAACCGGATTGCACGTGAATCCGTTGAGTCCGGGCTGGATCGTCACCGTACTCCCCGTGGTTGCGGTTCCCAGGCTCAGGCCAGCTGGGCCGGCGGCAGCTCCACCCGTAAGTTGTACTTGGGAAGAAGAATCCGTGGTGTGATTGATAGGCAGAGTTACGGTGGCCACAACGCCGCTGGGCACCCCGGTCGTATCCAGTCCCCACAAGATGCAGGTGGCCGATCCTGTGGTATTGCGGCAGGACAGCTGCTTGCTCGCTGCATTCGCGGACGGCCCGGCCGCGATCGTGGGAGAAGTGAAGTCCGCGGTCGAATAGGCCAGCGTCCACTGGACCGCAGCGGGCAGCTCGGCGTTGCTGGCCAGGCTCAGGCTGAGCGTAACCGAGCTTCCGGCTACTGCGGTGCCGGAAGAGAGCATCAGCGCGACTGGTTGGGCTCGGCTGAAGGATGCCGCCGACAGGGCAACGAACAGCACCGTACCAATGTGGCGGCGGGCGGTTCTCAAACTAGAAACTGTGACAGTACCAGTACTGAGCACCAATTAGCTCCAAGTCAAGAGTACCGACACCTTCATCTGGGTCAAATCAGCACCTTCCCTTAATTGCGTACGTGGAAATCGCGGACCATGACTCTCAACGGTAATAAGCAGTTCTCCCTGAGGAGACATTCTTCCCGCATCTTGGATCGCGTGCCTGCGGAAATGCGATGGCCGGTTGCAAAGTCAAACGAACTGGCAGGTAACCGTTGTGGTATCTGGTAGTCCGAAATAAGCGTCATTCACGTAGGCAGTTTGTTTTCTACGGCTTGGCTTGTTCTAGGGGTATCAGATCAAACACCTACCCTGTGGATAAAGGTAGAGTATATCCCCCTGCATCGAGCGCCGTCCATTTTCGGATCGCGGTCCCTCGTGCACTTGAGCAGCCACACAAAACGGGAGGAGCACCAAGTTGCGTAACAAATAGATTTGATTGGGGATGTGTGCGTCCTGGCAGGACGCGGGCGGGGTTCTGGGAGTACTAAAAACGGAAAAACCTACCGTGGGCTCGGTCGCCGTAGTCAGTAACTTTTACTTCGTCATTTGTTGCTATTCCGTTCCAGTACAAATCCGCTCGTGACTGGACGAAGCATCCACCGGAAGGTCTGATATTTCCGGGGGCGGCGGCGGGCGGCTAATTCACGATCACAGGGTCCTGGGAGACCTCGGGAGCCGGAACTGCGAGGGTCTCCTTGCGGTCGATACCCAGCTTTTTCAGCTTGTACAGGAGAGCCTTATAATCGACCCGGAGGATCGCCGCGGCCTGCTTGCGATTCCACTTGGTCCGATTCAAGGCGGAGAGAATCGCCTCGACTTCGGCATGTTTCTGGGCTGCGGTGACGTTCTCGAGCGTCGGCACCGGGGCAATGGAATTCGTCTGCGGAACCGTGCTGGACGGTTCGGGCAAGGCCACCGCTGCCGCGGCGTTACCGGCCCGAAGCGTTTTTTTGCGGAGTTCATCCGCCGCTGCCTCGGCGTCCGGAAGGATCAGAAACCGGCGCATGAAGTTCTCAAGTTCGCGGACGTTTCCGGGCCAGGCGTAGGCCAGCAGCGCCTCGTGCAGCGCCGCCGTAATCTTGGGCGGCGGACCGCCGGGAGTCGCGAATTTTTTCAGGAAGTACTCGGCCAAGGTCGGGATTTCGCTCAACCGCTCGCGGAGCGGCGGGACTTGGATGTTGATGACGTTCAGCCGGTAGTACAAGTCCTCCCGGAAGCGCCCGTCGCGGATGGCCTTTTCCAGATCGTTGTGGGTCGCCGCCATGACGCGAACATTGACGCGCACGGTCTCATTGCCGCCCAACGGCTCGAACTCACCGTCCTGGAGAACGTGGAGCAGCTTGGCTTGAAGGCGAATGTCCATGTCCCCGATTTCATCCAGCAGCACGGTGCCGCCGTTGGCGAGAGCGAACTTGCCCGGTTTGGACTTGAAGGCGCCGGTAAACGCACCCTTTTCGTAACCGAATAGCTCGCTTTCGATCAGCTCGGAGGGCAGGGCGGCGCAGTTGAGTTTGAGCAGCGGACGGGACGCGCGGGGCGAAGCCGCGTGCAGCCGGCGGGCGAGCACTTCCTTGCCGCTGCCGGTTTCGCCATTCAACAACACCGGTGCATCGGAGGCCCCGACGTGGCTCAGGAAGGGCTCCATTTTACTCATCCAGGAATGCCGGTCGACGAGCCCTCGCGAGGCCATCGGCCCTTCCGGATGTTTCACCGCTTCATACTTCATCCCGTCGGGCTTGGCGGTCCGCGCGTTCAGGGTGCGCTGGATCGCATCCATCAACTGCTCGTTACCCACCGGCTTCGCCAGAAAATCGTTGGCGCCGCATTTCATCGCTTCCACGATGGTGGTGGGGGAAGACAAGCCGGAGAGCATGATGACCGGCAGGTTCTTTTCGAATTGACGAATTCCGCGCAGCGTCTCGAGGCCGTCTTTGCGCGGCATCATGACATCCATCAGAACCAGGGACACGCCATTGGCGCCACTCGAGCGCAGATGGCTCAACACTTCTTCGCCGTTCTCCGCGTGCGTTACCGTATACCCCCGGCAGCGCAAAGACAAGCTGAGGTAATTCCAAACTTCGGGGTCGTCCTCGGCCACAAGGATACCCGCTGGCGACGCCAGATTCTGCATTGTATTCCTCCGTTAAGAAACCGCGCTTCTTACTTGAGCGCGTAATATGCCCGCCGGCTGGATCATTTTGCGTTCCGGGGCCGGGCTCAGCGGCAGCAGAAACGACAGGCGCGCTCCCGCAGAATGGTTCTCGGCCCAGATGCGCCCGCCGTGCGCGGTGAGAATCATCTTGCAAATGGCCAGACCCAGACCCCCACCGGAACGGTCCTGAGAACCGGTGTACGATGTATACTCCTCGAAAACACTTTCCAGGTACTCTTCCGAGATGCCTGTCCCGGTGTCGCTGACGTCCACGCGATAGACTCCCTGCACCTCGGATCCCGCGTCCCGTCCATTCGCCGGCAGCTCGGGCCCGGAAGCCGGGTACGCCCGGACTTCGATGTGGCCGCCTTTGGGTGTAAATTTACAGGCGTTGTCGAGGAGGTTCACCAGAACCTGCTCAATTTGTTCCGGCTCCAGGAACAGGGGCTGGTCCGGATCCGTCACATTGACGGTGATCCTGATCGTCTTGCCGGCCGCCACCGGAGCGATTTCGTGCAAAGCGTGATCGATGCACGTGCGGATCGACGCTTCTTGCAACTCCACGCCCCGTTCGACTTGCCTTCCGACGCTCAACTGGAGCATCGTCGAGGCCATGCGGGTGAGTTTGGTCACGCTGTGCTGCATGCGTTGGACCAGCTCTTTTTGTCCGCTGTTCAAGGGGCCCAGGGCCTTTTCATGCAATAACCCGCAGTACCCGCTGATGGCCGTCAAAGGCGCCCGGAAATCATGGACGGCACGCGCCAGGAAGTTGGTGCGGTCATGGTCATACTCCTGGAGTTTCAGATTGGCCGCCAGCAAGCACTGCAAGAGTTCCCGGCGATCGGTTCCTTCCGAACGCGGTTTATCGGTGCTGGACTGATTGGCGCGCGACCTGGCCCGTACGGCCGCCTGTTCCACCATGATTTTGAGCGTTGCGGCGGTTACCGGCTTCAACAACGTGCTGCCGGCGCCCAAGGGGAGTTTGTCCAGGAAGTCCTGCACGGTCTTCCTGCGCACGACGAAAAGTTGTTCCTGGCCGGGAAGCTTCGGCGGCACATGCCATTCGCCGTGCGACCAGCGGATGTCGTCCACGTCCCAAACCAGTAGATCGGCCTCGACCGGAAGGGTTGGATCCGGGTCCGCAATCGCCAAGTCCCAGTCCGTCAGCCCCAGGCTGACGATGACTTCATGGCATGTTTGGTATAGTCTTAAGTCCTTTGATAATACACATATACGTAACTGCTGTGGCAAAGCAAGTTTGCCGTTCTCCGCCCCCGACATGTCATGATCCTCCGCGATCCCCCCGATTTCAAAAATGTCGTGAATCGGTCAATGTTTCAATTTTTTGGGCCTGAGTGATCATTATACGGTTTTCAACAGGTCTGCATAGGGGGGGAGAAGCCACCCGGCCTAAACTCCCTTAGTACCATAATTACAGTACGTTTTAAGTTGTTAATAAAGAGATACTTGAACGTCATTTTTCACAGGTCTTCCACTGCTTCGAGCCGTTGGGACAGCAGGCCCTCAACTAGGATCGATAGCCTCAGAGTACGCCCTTCATACATATAACTCCTTAATAATAAGAGTCTTCACCGGTTACGTCCGAATGGTGTCGGAACCCACTCTGCTCGGTAGAGTTTGTCCCGTATTGGGCAGATCTGGTAGTACTACGCCAAATTTCCGAACTTCTTCCTAGAATTTGGGCCGCCTGGTGGTACGAAGCGAACTAGTGGTCCAGTCCCGTGTCAGGTTCCAGGCACGGAGGATCCCGACGGGGGTGTTACGGACACCTGGGACAAAAGGGTTCGCTTATCGAGCCCATGCCGCAACCCGTAGAGCGCAGCACTCTCGCGGTCATGCACGCCCAGCTTGGTGTAGATGCTTCGCAGATGCCACCGCACCGTCTCGCGGCTCAGATGGAGGGCCTGCGCGGTGTCTTTGTTCGAGTAACCCTGGGTCACAAAGGCGAGGATTTCCAGCTCCCTGACCGTCAGGCCGCCCTGATCGCGTTCCGCCAGAAAGTCTTGAAACACCCGAGCCAGAAGTTTTCGCGGCGCCCAAACTTCGCCGTTGGCAACGGCCTCGACGGCTCGCCGGATTTGCCAGGGTGGCGCATCCGCCTGGAGGAACCCCATCAATCCCAATCGCAAAAGGGGTTCTATGGCCTCCTGCGGCTGCCCTTCGAACAGCACCAGCACCGGTATGATCCGGCCAAAGCCGAGCTTTTGTGCAAACTTGCCCGAACGGTCCAACCCCGCCACGGCTTCAAAGTCGATTAAGAGTACACACGGCCGCAGGGCTTGACACTCCTCCACGGCGTCCGCAAGTCGGGAATTGGAACGGATCAGCCGGAACTCGGGCCGCTTATTGAACGACCGCTTCAGTCGCGCCCAACTGCGCCGGGCCCCTTCGGCGACGACGAGGTTCGTGCCTGGAGTAACCTGACTGCCGCCCACGGTGCGGTCTCCCATTGCCGGAAACGTTACACTCCCGACCATTATGTCACGGAGAGACCCGCGGGTCCCGAGAGCAATTCCGCGGGACTAGTACTATGGCCGTTAAAGTGCCAGCGAACCGGGGCTGGGATGTGCCAGCGCGGCGTCGGAGCGCGCGTGATTCAAAGCAGGTTCCTGCTGGCGACAGGTTTAAAAACAAATACTTAGGCGTGATGGTCTGCCGCGCTTCCGGGAGGTTCCGGTCCTGTGCCGTGATCGAACTTAAGGGTTTCGCACGGAAATTTGACGACAAGAATGCGCGATTCGATGACAAGAATCGGCTCGCAGTAAGAATTTTGGGGATCGTCGCGGAGAAATGAACACTTCGCCATCCGAGCGCCGGAGACGTGCAAGGCTGCCCTTGCGCCTGCCCGTGCGCCTCAACAAAGGATCGGCAAGTATAGAATCCGTCACCGAGAACATCAGCAGCGATGGTTTCTATTGCATCAGTCCAACCCGGTTTGTGCCCGGCGAGAGCTTCAAAGTGGACGTCTCTTTGCCCGGCTTTCAGGCCGACCACAGCGGGATCGTGATTCGTTGCGAGGTTCGGGTCACGCGGACCGAAAAGCCGCAGGTGGGTTTAGGATTTGGGATTGGCTGCCATATTGAGAACTATTTCATCGGGGATGCACCGTCTGGATGAGGCCGTGGGCCGGCAGTTCGGGCTGTGGCCGGATTCGTTAGCAGCCTTTTTGGTCCTTGGTTCAGAAGCGCAGGAACACCAGAGCCGCCTAAAAGGGCGGGTGCAGCCAGGAATGGCTTCCCACTAAGAAATTCCCTTGTCGCCGGCTTCCCACGTGAGTCCGCGGAATCAATCGCGAAGTCCAGAGGACTTAGTCGCTGTCGCTCCAGAACCTGTTTTCCCGGGCTGCTACGGGACGCGCCTGAGTGGCCGTGGCCGGATGTCCGTTTTGCGCTGGCGCGAGATGCCCGCCGTTTTCCGAGATCGCCGGCTGCAGCGGTTTGCCGTTCGGTGCGAAATCGACGCCCGACCGCCGCGGCTCCCGTAGATCCAGATCGCGGAGCGCTTGCCGGACGTGCCCGCCTTTGACCGCGGAATCCCGGCCGGCATAGGCCAGTAACAGAGAGGTATCGCAGATCACGTTCACCAGGCGGGGAATCCCACCGGAGGCCAGGGCGATCGTGGAAAGCGCATCCGAGGAAAAGGGAACCGGTGTGCTCCCCCCGGCCCGCACCCAACGATGTTGGATGTAGATTCCCACCTCGGACATGGAAAGCGGTTTGATCTCCAGTCGAATTTCGATGCGCTGTTTGAGCTGGCGCAATTCGTGGCGGCTCAGTACGGCCGCCAATTCGGGTTGACCGGCCAGGATGATCTGGAGCAACTTGCGATCCGCGGTTTCAAAGTTGGTAAGCAGCCGGATCTCCTCCAGGAGTTCGACGCTCAGCCGCTGGGCCTCGTCGACGATGAGCACCGGCGCGATGCCTTGCGTCTGCATTTCCGACAGCATGTCTTGCAGGCGAACCAAGCGTTGAGCTTTGCTGGCGGGGATGTCGGTAATCCCGAAATCCAAAAGCACCATCTCCATAAATTCGTCCCGCGTCAGGGTGGGGTTCAGAACGACGCTGAACTGCGCGGCTTTCGACGAACGCATCAACGCGCGCAACAAAACCGTTTTCCCGGTTCCGGCTTCGCCGGTGAGCACCACGAAGCCCTTCCGCCGGTACACCGCGTACAGCAAGCCGGACAGCGACTCGCGGTGGGTCGGCGTCATCAGGAGCCAGTTGGGATCCGGAGTTACGTTGAACGGGTTTTTTTGTAGATTGAAAAGTTTCTCGTACATTCCGGCTCAACAGCTTGGGCGCCCGTGACCAACCGGCCGATACTCACCGGACGGAATTTGGGCAAACTCCACCTGTAACCAGTTTCTCAAGAATACTGGGTTTGTCAAACGATTCTTCAGCGTATACCTACATCGAGCAATTCGACCTCCAATCCACCCATCCGTCTGAATCCTCGGTCCCGTCCGCTCGGACGGCGTGCTCCTATAGCCTTTGAAGTGCCCGCTGATGACCTCATTTTGACCCTACCACCGTCGTAAGGGATCTAAAAACTTGGACCTTTTCCAAAAGCCGGGTTCGGGCTTGCGCGGGAAGAACTTCCTTCGCCAGCCGCGAAATCGGCAGCCGAGGACATTGATAAGCGATTGCAGGGACAGCGCTTCCTTTAAGCCGCCGTTTCGTCCGGACTAAGATCTCGCCGAACGGCCCCATAGTTGTAATATTAGAAGATCGTGTCGCTCGCGCCCGGGGGCGGGGACCAATGAGGCTTTACTGTGCCAGCAAGACCCTATCGCGTGGTTCCCCTGCAGCAGGATTCCTATACTTGGGCGTTTCCCGGTGGGCCGCTGCGGGTCAAGATCCCGCTCCATCTTATGGCTCGGCTGCGGTCCGAAATCGACGAGCATCGCAAGCGCAACCCGGGCCCTTCGCGGGTGGAGATGGGGGGTGTTTTGCTGGGCTGCGAAGGGGCTTTCCCGGACACGCTGGAGATCGAAGACTACATTTGTCTTCCGTCCACGGCGGATGGCCCATACAAGTGGAGCGCGGCCGCATTCAAACAGCTTGGCCGGCCGAACGACGAGCAGCGCAGTGTGGGTTACTTCCGGACCGAACCGGGAGATGTGCTGACGCTGCGCGACGACGAACTCGCCGCGGTGCAAAGAGATTTTCCCGATCGGACCAACGTGGTTCTCCTGCTGCACAGCTCAGCGGACGGATGCAGTGCGGGAATTCTGTTCTGGGACGGAGACGTTTTCACACCGTTTTCGTTCATGAATTTTCCGTTCGACGTAGAGGTTTTGCAACGGGAGGCCAGCGATCGGCCGGTTGCGCCGGCGGACGACAGCGACGGATCCGAGTTTCCACACGAGGCCGCGCTTGAACCGGCGAGAGAACCACCCAGGGAGCCGCCCCGAGAGCCGCCGCGGCCAAGAGAAGAGGGCGCGGTGCGGCTGTCGACGAAGACGTTTTGGATGCTCGGGGCGGCACTGTTCGGCCTAACGGCCGGAGTGGTGATCTTGGGCATGCACTATCTGCTGCCCAGTCTGCAATCGGCTATTGCGCCGGCGGCTCTGCAACTCGACGTCCGGGCTCAGGCGGAAGGGATCCATGTGCGATGGGATCCGCAAAGCCGAGCGGTCAGCCGGGCGCGCGATGCGCGGTTGATCGTTCTGGATGGGGATCGGCCGGAAAAGGTCTTGCCACTCAACAAAGAGCAGCTGAGGATCGGGCATGTGTACTACGAGCCTGCGGGGGAGCGGACAGAATTCCGGTTGGAGGTATCCGACGAAGCGGGCCACACGTTGAAGGATTCCGTGATCGTGGTGTCCTCCCGGCAGCCTCCGGCGGCACAGTTGCCAACGCCGGCGGGCGCTTCCCCAGCGACATCCTCAAGCCAACCTTATGCAGGCAGGTGATGATAGGGGCAAGTGATGGAGTAATCCAGGCCGCGGCCGATCTTCTCGTATGACGATTCGATACGTCGCGGCGGATCGTACCAGCTTGTATGTTTTTGCTTGCGTGTTTACCTACGTTGAGGCTTGACCGAAGGTGCTCCACAGGCTGCTGATTCTGTTTTGGGCCGCATTTCCCGCCGGGGCGCTGGCGCAGAGCGTGGTGCTCTCTATCGAGTCGGGCTCAGCCGCGCCGGGAGAGACCGTGGCCGTGGCGATTAATATCGCGTCCACAACTTCCGTGGCGGCAGTGGAGTGGTCGTTTAGCTATTCGGGCGATATCGTGGGGCTTTCGGTGGTTCCCGGCAATTCTGCCCAAGGTGCACAAAAGTCCGTCGTGTGCACGGGAACTACTTGCCTCGCTTACGGGCGGAACACTACGTCGATGACTAACGGCACGCTCGCGGTGGCTACCTTCCGCCTGGCCTCCAAGGCCCCCGGTCCAGCCATTCCGATACGGATTGTGGGCGTCTCGGCGGCGTCACCGGCGGCCGCGCCCATTCCAGCGAGCGGCGGCTCGGGGCTCATTACCGTGCTGCCGCTTCGCTCGGTTCAACCCCTCCCGCGCTGCTGCCGGACCAGCGCCACTGCGCGCGCTTTAGAAACCGCACCAGGCCCGCGAGCGAAGGCTAACATCAGGCCGGTTCGAGCACCGATTCCGCCGATCCCCGCGATCGCCGATGGAGGCATCGTGAATGCCGCCAGCTTAACCGCCGACGTGGGGAATGAGGGACAGCCGCGTGTGGCCGTCGGCTCACTGGTTTCGATTTTCGGCGCGAATCTGGGGACGGCTGCGGATTCGGTGCGCGTCACATTTAACGGCGTATCCGCGCCGCTTGTTTTCGTAAGCGACGCCCAAATCAATGCGCAGGTGCCCTTAGAACTCCTGAAGCCGGGAGTAGAATCGACCACGGCGAGCGTGGTGGTCACAGTGGAGGGCAAGTCCTCTGCGCCCAGGCTGGTGCGGATTGTTGGAAGCGCTCCGGGCGTATTCAGCTTGCCGGCCGGCGCTGGGAATGCGATGCTGCACAGCGTGGCCGACGGTGCACTTGCCGCCCCGTCAGCGATGAGCGCGATCTGCGGCTGTTCTACGAGAGCTATCCATCCTGGAGAACCGGCTGTCTTGTACGTGACGGGATTGGGCTCCCTGATACCGCCGGTGGCTCCCGTGGTCCTGATTGGTGGAACCATCGCACCGGTCACGTTCTTCAACCAAGCCCCCCGGCATCTCGCTGGGTATCGGGGGGTCGAGCAGATCAACATCCTCGTTCCGGCGAACGCTCCGGTCGGCGACCGCATTCCCCTTCAGGTTCAGGTGGCCGGAACAACCAGTTCGAATCAAGTCACGGTGGCTATCGCTGCGGGACCCTGAACCGCAGGTCCCAGGGCATCACGGGTCCCATCACCCCAGCCCGGGGTTTTTCCAAGAGCAGGAATTCCGGGTCGTGAATTCGGGCTCTTGCAAGACGCTCCACATTCGCCCGTTGCGGGGACAATTTGGCGCATTGCTGCGCCGTCTTGTCACTTTACAAAGTCATGACGCTGCATTTTTCGCACTGGGGATTCAGCCCAAACCGAGGCCCGGGAGGTCCGCCCGTTTAGACGTGTTAAGATCTTGAAACAATTGTATTTGCAGTCCATGTCTCACTCCGGTTGGCGTGGACGGGTCAGCCTTTAGTCTCATAAATTAGGAGCAAATCCCAACCACGTCCGTGTCAGAATCGTTTCGGCAGCCTATGGCGTTTAGGAAATCCTTATGCCGGAATAGGTTAGCCATCTGAGGCGCCGATGGTAGTCAAAGTGCTCTGATCAAAGCAAACCCTTAGAAGTACCTACGATTCGCCCGGTTGGAATGCACGAATTGGGACGAAAATGGCGGTAGCCTGCCCGAGGCGGTTTCGCGGAGGTTGGATTTGATGAGCATCGAGACACCGGAGGAATGGGCGTTGGCAGAAAAGAATGTCACGGCGTTGATCGGCGAGGAGAGCGACAGCCCCCAGTGGTTCGCGTTACGCGTACGCTCCGGCTCCGAGAAGATGGTTGCGGCGATCGCAGAAAACAAAGGGGTTGAGAACTTCTTGCCAGTTTATCAATGCAGCCGCCGGTGGTCGGACCGCGTCAAGTCGCTGGAACTTCCGCTGTTTCCGGGCTACCTGTTTTGCCGGTTGAATCCCAAGTATCGCCTCCCGGTGTTGACTATTCCCGGGGTGCAGCACTTTGTGGGCATCGGAAGGGCCCCTGTAGCGATCGATGAAGCCGAAATCGCGGCGATCCAAACGGCGGTTCGATCAGGGCTGCACACGGAGCCGTGGCCCTACTTGAGCACGGGCCAGCGAGTCCGGCTGGATCGGGGTCCTTTAGAAGGCCTGGAGGGGCTGCTCGTCGAAGTTCGAAAGCAACAGCGGATTGTGGTCTCGGTTCAGCTTTTGATGCGTTCCGTGGCGGTCGAGATCGAGCGGGGCTGGGTCACGCCAGCCGGCGCAAATGGGGGCGCGAATCGGGGCAAGAACGCGCCGGCTACGTCCGGCGGGTGGCGGTTGCTGGCACCGTTGGGCGAAGCGGGCCTCGGCTGATGCGGGGAACGAGCGCGCGCCTGGAGAAAGCGTCATCTGTGACTAACCGGAAAGCTACCAAAACGAGAGGCGGTACGGCTGATACCGTGACGGCGTTTACCGACGCGGTCCTGCCGGAGGCGGATTTCACCAGGACGTTGTGTCTGGAACGGAAGCGAACCGAACGTTCGCGCAGGCGCTTTGTCCTGATGCTGGTTGAGCTAGGCCGGAAGGTCAGCGCGGACCAAGACAGCATGGACAAGGTTCTGGCTACGCTGTGCCAGTCCACGCGGGACACCGACATTACGGGGTGGTATGCGGAAGGAGGCGTCATCGGAGTGATCTTTACCGAGATCGGTCCGGCGGAAGCCCGAGTGATCGTCCACGCGCTAAAGAGCCGGGTGACGGCCGCGATGTCCAAAACGCTGAGCAGCGAACAGATCAAGGAGATTCGTCTATCCTTCCGCGTGTTCCCAGAGGAATGGGGTGGCGATGGCGGAGCTGGTCAAGCCGACACGACCTTTTATCCCGATCTGATGAAAGAGCGCGATGCCCGGAAAGGATCGCGAGCGCTGAAGCGGTCATTGGACATTTTGGGAAGTCTGACCGCCCTGGTGCTCTTGGTTCCTGTATACCTCGTGATCGGGATCGCGATCAGACTCACGTCGCGAGGCCCGATTCTTTTCTCGCAAAAGCGCATCGGCCAATACGGAAACCCGTTCACGTTCCTGAAATTCCGATCCATGTACGCTTCGAACGACGCCACGATTCACAAAGAGTACGTGAAGCAATTGATCGCCGGCCTGCCCGAACCTGGAATCACGCCCGACGGCAAAGCCAAGGTGTACAAACTGACCAAGGACCCGCGCGTGACTACGGTCGGGAGGTTTCTGCGGCGAACCAGTCTGGACGAGATCCCGCAGTTTTGGAATGTCCTGACCGGTGACATGTCGCTGGTGGGTCCGCGACCTCCGTTGCCTTACGAACTGGAAGCTTACGACGTGTGGCATAAGCGCCGTCTCCTGGATGTAAAGCCTGGAATCACGGGCCTGTGGCAGGTCGCTGCCCGCAGCCGCGTCAAGTTCGACGATATGGTCCGCCTGGATCTGCGGTACGCCCGTACCTGGTCACTGGGGTTGGACCTGAAGATCCTGCTAAAGACACCTGGTGCGATGTTCTCCGGCGACGGAGCACACTAGGAGCCTGTCCGAGTAAAGCGTCGCGAAGAGGTTGGAACTCGCGCATGTAAGTAGCACAAAATCTTCGCTGGGCAGTGACGGGACGCCGACTGCGGTCGATGTTGCCGGAGGAGCGCG
>Ga0116223_10003528_pt1 | contig 13963 bp, 11 predicted proteins | sample Sb_taG_3_FD_90092 | JGI IMG/M metagenome (GOLD analysis project Ga0116223, IMG submission 90092) | Peat soil microbial communities from Weissenstadt, Germany - Sb_50d_a_PC metaG | ecosystem: Environmental > Terrestrial > Soil > Wetlands > Peat | place: Germany: Weissenstadt | collected 2010-09-21 | reverse complement strand
TGGCGCGAGGCGGGTCGCGGCCACGATGTGCCGATCGATCGTTTGGCCTATGCGGCGCTGGTCTATGTCGGCGAAACGGAAGCGCGGGCGTATGCTGGGGCCGAGAAGCTGCTCTGGTATGTAACGTCCAACAAAGTGCCGCCGCACTTCTCCAATCCGCCGGGTTATTTGCCGGTGGCGATGAACGTGCAGCTGGCGCGCGGCACGCACAATGTGGTCAGCGCCTACGGCACGAAACAGGCGACTGTGCAAGGCGCGATCGAAGCCGGTACGTTATTCGCGGGCACGCCCGACCAGGTCCTGCGCCAGATCAAAAAGCACTGGGAACATGTCGGCGGCTACGGCCACCTGCTTATCATGGGACAGGTTTTCTTGAACATGATGATACGGTGCATGGCATCCGCATGTTCGCGCGCGAAGTCTATCCGCGGCTCAAGGAAATTTATCCTGACGCGCTGGTTTCCGGCGTACGGGATTCAGTTCGCGTGGGCTGATTATTTGCAGCTCGCGAGAATGAGGAGTCGAGCAAGGATGGATCAACCTTCCTATTGCTGCCCATCCTTCGCGCCCAGGAAGTTCTGGCGCAGTTGGTATTTGAGTATCTTGCCGGTGGCGTTGCGCGGCAGCGCTGTGACGAACTCGAGGCGGCGCGGTAGCTTGTAGCGCGCGAGATGGTCGCCCGCGAAGGCGCGCAGCTCTTCAAGCTTGAGAGTCTGTCCCGCTTTCAAGGCGACGATCGCGACCACCGTCTCGCCCCATTGCGGATCGGGCTCGCCGATTACGCCGACCTCGGCGATCGCAGGATGGCGCATCAGCGCGCTCTCGACCTCGGCGGGATAGACGTTTTCGCCACCGGTGATGATCATGTCCTTGATGCGGTCGCTAATGAAAAGGAACCCGTCCGCGTCGAAATAGCCGCCGTCGCCGGTATGGAACCAGCCGTCGGCGTCGATGGCAAGTTTCGTCGCCTGCGGCAGGCCCCAATAGCCCGGCGTCACGTTCGGGCCGCGTACCAGCACTTCGCCCGCGACTCCCGCTTCAACGATCGCACGCCCCTCGGCATCGACCACCTTGATGTCGGTGAATACGGGCGCCTGTCCCGCCGAGCCGGTTTTGGCCTCGCCGTATTCGGACGCGAGCAGCGCGACCAGCGGCGCGGTTTCGGTGAGGCCGTAGCCCTGCTGCATTTGCACGCCACGCGCGGAATAGGCCTTGAGCAACGGCAGCGGGCAGGGCGCGCCGCCGACGATGAGCGTGCGCACCGTGGAGAGATCGGCGCTCTGAAAATCCGGGTGTTGCGACATGAACAGGAACATCGCCGGCACGCCGAACATGGTCGTGACGCGATGGATGCCGATGTCGACGAGCGCCCGGCCCGGATCGAACGTGCGATGCAACACGACGAGACCGCCCTTCTCGAAAGTTCCGAGCGTGAGCACGTTGAGGCCGCCGATATGGAAGATCGGCGCGGCGGTTAGCGTGACATCGTCGAGCTTCAGATCGAAGGTGAGCAGCAGATTGACGTTGTTCCACCAGAAATTACCATGGGTTAGCATGGCGCCCTTCGGGCGGCCGGTGGTGCCCGAGGTATACATGATCATCGCCACATCGTCCTCGGCGACCTCGGCTTCGCCAACCGGCGCAGGCGCTGCGTTCGTCCATTCTGCCTCTTTCTCGGCGGACAGAAACGCATTCAGCGTTTTCAGATTGTCGCGCTGTGGCGCGATCGTCGGTGCCAGATGCGCATCGACGATCAAAGCGACGGCCGCGCAATCCTCGATCATGAAGGCGAGCTCGGAGCCGGTGAGACGAAAATTGAGCGGCACGAAAATCGCCCCTAACCGCGCCGTGGCGAACATCGAAAAGAAGAACATCGGCTGATTGAGGCCGAGGAAAGCGACCCGTTCACCGCGCCCGACGCCGAGCGCGGCGAGGCGCGCCGCGCAAAGCTCGATCTCCGCCTGCATCTGTGCGTAGGTCCAGGTTCGCCCCTCGAAATGGAGGGCCTTGCGGTCCGGCGTGCGAGAGGCGCGGCGCGAAAACCAATGGGCAAGACTGACGCTGGGTTTCATGACAAAATTCCATCGAGGACGGAGGCGGGACCGCCGGCCTGGGCCGCCTTGGCGCGCTGGAAGGAGGGGCGGGCCGACAGGCGTTCGTAATAGACGTTCAGGGACGGGGGGATTTCGTCCTTCATGCCGATGATGCGGGCGAGCATTATCGCATAGCCAACTGAAATGTCCGCGACGGTGAAACGCGCGGCGGCGGAATATTCCGCGCCCGCGAGCATCGTCTCGAGCCCCTTCATGCGCGCCAGCGTCCAACGTTTGTAGTCGGAGGCGACCTGAGGCAGCCGCTTTTCCGGCGCTTCGAGAAAGCCGTAGCGGAGCACCAAAGTTTGGGGAAAGGTGAGCGTCGCCTCGCCCATATGCAGTGCGTTGAGATAGACGCCGTAGCCCGGCTCGTCGCGCGTGACGGCGAGCGGGGGACCGGCATAGCGCTCGGCCAAGTATTGGCAGATCGCCGCCGATTCGGTCATGCGCGTCTCGCTATCGATCAGATAGGGGATGGTGCCGAGCGGATTGATCTGCAAATATTCGCGCGCGAGAAAGCGCGGCGGAAACGGCAGCAGCTTCAATTCGTAGGGCTCGCCGACCTCTTCGAGCGCCCAGAGGGCGCGGAATGAGCGGGCGTCGGCGCAATGGTAGAGCGTAATCATCTTCAGAGCCCCATCTGCCGGCTGGCAAGATCCTTCATGATTTCTTCCGTGCCGCCGCCGATCGCATTGACTTTCACTTCGCGATAGATGCGCTCGCATTTGGCGCCGCGCATGAAGCCGGCGCCGCCGAGAATTTGCACGCCCTCGGAGGCGCAGAAGGCGAGCGTTGTCGTCGCCTGGTTCTTGAGCATGCAGATTTCGGCAATCGGGTCCTCGCCCTGCTCCAGGCGCCAGGTCAGCAATTCCAGCATCGCCTGCGTCGCCTCGATGCGCTGGGTCATGTCGACGAGCTTGTGACGGATGACTTGATGCTGAGACAGCGGCTTGCCGAAGGTCTTGCGCTCGCGCGCCCAGGCGATCGCCTCCTCCAGACATACGCGCGCAAAGGCGGTCGAGGACGCGGCCAAGCCGATGCGCTCGTCGTTGAAATTGAGCATGATGGTGCGGAAGCCCGCGTTCTCGTCGCCGATCAAATTGGCGACTGGCACGCGGCAGTTCACGAAATAGAGCGTCGCCGTGTCCGAGGCCCACCAACCCATCTTTTTCAGCGGCGTGCGTGCGAGGCCGGGCGTATCGCCCTCGATCAGCAGCAGACTGATCCCGCCCATGCCCGGCCCGCCTGTGCGCACCGCGACGGTCAGATAATCCGCGCGCATCCCTGAGGTGATGAAGGTCTTGGCGCCGTCGACGACAAAGACGTCGCCATCGCGCCGCGCGCGCGTTTGCAGATTGGCGACGTCGGAGCCACCGCTCGGCTCGGTGATCGCCAGCGCCGAGATTTTCTCCCCAGATAAGATGCGCGGCAACACGCGCGCTTTCATCTCGGCCGAACCGCGCCGCACAATCGGCGGCGCGCCGATGGTGTGGCTGAAGAGGCTCGCCGCGAGGCCGCCCGAACCGCAGCGCGCGAATTCTTGGGTCGCGACCAGACGGAGGAAGCGATCGGCATCCACGCCGCCGTATTCGGCGGGGAATCCGAGGCCAAGCAGGCCGATCTCGGCCGCGCGGGCGTAGAGTTCGCGCGGGAATCCGCCCGCTTCGTCCCATTCGTCGACATGCGCGGCGATTTCGCACTCGACGAAGCGACGCACGCTCGCGCGGAAGGCCTCGTGTTCAGGCCCGTAGAACGGGCTTTTCCGGGTGCCGGAGGTCGTGTCAAGCATGTGCGAGGCCTATCGCGGCGCGCGCTTCCGCGGATGAGGCGATCTCGCGACGTAACGTCTTTCGGTATATTTTAAAGCTGCCAACTCGAGATGGTGTAGCCAACGCAATCTTGGAGACCCCGTCTGATTTGCACACGAGGCTGAGCAACATAGCAAGACTCGCGATCTCGATGTTTTTTAAAGTCTATAGCGGACTGCAGTGAGCATCAACAGTCGCCGTTCATTGTAGCGTCCTAAGGCCCGACAATCATCGGCGTTAATGCCAGAGTTCCTTGCTGGCGAGCTTTGCGCCCTCGGACAACGCAGTAAGCTTCGCCCACGCGAGCTGCCGATGGATGCGCCCGCCGAGGCCACAATCGGTGCCGGCGATCACGTTTTCACGACCAACAACTTGCGCAAAACGGACGATGCGATCGGCGACCAGTTCAGGATGTTCCACGATGTTGGTGGCATGGCTGACAACACCGGGGATCAAAAGCTTGCCGTCGGGAAGCTTGACGTGCTTCCAGACCTTCCATTCGTGCTCGTGACGAGCATTAGCGGCCTCGATCGAGTAGGCTTGCGCCTTAACCCGCAGCAATAGATCCGCAATCTCCTTGAGCGGCGTGTCGCCGGTATGCGGGCCATGCCAACTCCCCCAGCAGATATGGAAGCGCACGCGGTCTTCGGGGATTCCCCGCAACGCGTGATTGACTGCTTCAACTTGAAATTCCGCCCACTTCCGGTAGCCGGCCGTGTCGCCCTTGAGCGAGAACCACCAGTCCCAGATATCGACCAAGGCCGGATCGTCGATCTGCAAGATGAATCCGGCATCGACGATCATCTTGTATTCTTCGCCGATCGCCTCCGCCAACGCCCACGTGTAGTCCTGCTGATTCTTATAGTGTTCGTTCGCCAGGATCTGCAGCGTTGCTGGCGACACCGCCGTGATGAACGCCTCTTCGACGCCGAGGCCGCGGATCGCTGGCGCAAGGAACTCGATGTCGCGTCGGATCGCTTGATGCCCGACATACTTGACGGGCCCGGTGCAGGTGAGCCCGAACATCCGCGAGCTGCTGCTGCCGGTTTGGGCGCGGCCCATGCCGCCGTCCTCGGCATAGAATTCGGCGAATTCTTTGCGCTCCTTGCTGCCGAACGTCCACGCCGCGCGCCCTTTCTCGGCGGTTTCCGTTCTAACCGAAAAGCCCGCCAGACGGTCATAGACGTATGACCACCAGGCGCCGAAATCGACCGCCCGACGCATGGCTTTGCCGAATTCGCCGTCATTGACGATATCGGTTCCGCTATCGGCTTGGCGCTTCGCTACATCGGCAATCGCCGATTGAAGGCGCGGCAGCAAACGAGAGTCGGGAGCGTCATTCCGATAGAGCTCCATCAAGTCTTCCGGACGGGGCAGGCTGCCCGCGTGGGTGGTGAGGATGCGATCGATGCTTCGTTTCACGTTTTCGTTCTCCCCTGAGGCGACCGCTACTGTTTTTGCAGCGAGCGCCGCGCCTTCTGCCAATGCCGCAAGTTTCGCTCACGCGGAGCGGCCGCGGAGCCGCGGCAGCGGACGGGCTGTGTTATCACACTTGCCCCAAAGCTTGCGGCTCGCTAGCGCCGCTCCCTGATTGAGCGCGTCAAGTTTCGCCCAAGCGATCAGAGCGTGGACGCGGCCACCGAGCCCGCAATCGGTCGAAGCGACGACTCGCTCTCTACCAACGATATTAGCAAATCGAACAATGCGCTGAGCAACGAGTTCTGGGTGTTCAACTACGTTGGTCGCGTGGCTGACTACGCCGGGCAAAATGAACTTGCCATCGGGAAGCGCGACGTCCTCCCACACCGTCCACTCGTGCTCATGGCGAACGTTTCCCGCCTCAAAGGAGTAAGCCCGGGCGTTGACCGCCAACATGACATCGACAATGTCACGCAAAGGAATATCGGTCGTGTGCGGGCCATGCCAGCTGCCCCAGCACAAATGAAAGCGGATGCGATCCGATGGCAGGCCCTTGATAGCGTGGTTTAACGCTTCAACCCGCACCATGGAAAACTTCTGGTAATCTTTCACTGACGGTTCGGGATTGACCATGTCCCAGTTATCAGCCATGGCCGGATCATCGAGCTGAAGGATCAAGCCGGCGTCAACGATCGCCTTGTACTCCTCGCGCAAGGCGTCGGCGTAAGCGAACAGGAACTCTTCGTCGGTCTTGTAATAAAAGTTGGCCAGCCGCGCGGCGCTCCCAGGTGCGACCGACGTCATAAAGCCTTCTTCAACCCCGCAAGCCTCAAGCCCCGCCTTAAAATGGGCGATGTCGGCTTGGATCGCCGCTTGCCCTTTGTACGAGACCGGGCCGACGCAGACCGGCCAATGCGCCGCCCGAGGTCCGGTATACACGCTACCTTCCGGATCGTTATAGACGCCAGCGAACGTTGTTCGATCGCGGCGATCAGCGGGACTCGTGAGCACGATCTCGCCAGGGCGGGTTCGCCTCGGTGGAGCGTCGTACAAACCTGGCCCGCCCAGATCGAGTCCACTGAGACGATTGAAACAATAGCTCCACCACGCACGATAGTTTACCCGGTGCCCCATCGATTTGCCGAATTCGCCGTCGCCTGGAATGTCGATGCCGACCGCCTGCTGTCGGCGCACCACCTCCAAGACGGCCGATCGCAGCTGTTCTTGGAAGCGCTGCTCGTCGGCCGTTGCGCCCGCCTCGCGTGCGCGGTTGGCTTCGATCAACTCGTCGGGACGCGGCAGACTGCCGGAGTGACTCGTCAAAATGCGGTCGGTGCTCATCCTCATCACGTATCTCCCTGGCGACTGTTCTGGCGAGCGTCCCGTATCGAGCGTCGGACCACTTTGAGCGGTCTTTTTCGATCGGGTACGCTGCTGTCGTGCGCGGCGCAAACTCTTCCGGTGATTTGTCCGTGCCGTGGACGCAGCCCAGACCGGGGCCAGCGAGGGTTTGGCGACGACAGCCAAGGACCAAAGATGGCGCGTCCGATTGGTGTCGGCCGGTCCGCACCGTGGACTCCCATGCCGGCGCCGTTGTACTGCCGGGCCATAGTGCGGCACACTGCGGTCAATGACCCACTTTAAAAAGCTTGCGCGGGAGAAACGCCTGACCAAGCACCCACTGCTGCTCGAAGGCGTATCTCCCATCACTTGGGAGGCGTGAGCGTTCGCGGATAAGCAAAGACGCAAACTAAGGGGAGGATGAAATGGACCGCCGCAAGTTTCTGACCACCGCCGCGACGATGCCCGCAGCCGCCTTTCTCGGCGTCCCGCTGGCCCACGCGGAAGAGCACTTGAAATGGGCTGTTTTCACGCCCGATAGCGAAGTGACGTTCCGCACGGTGATGAAGCCGTTCGCCGAGACCGTGCAACGCGAAACCGCCGGCGCCGTCGTGTTCGATCTGTTTCCCAACGGCGCACTCGGCCGCAGTCCCGGGCAGCAGCCGCAAATGGTGCTCGACGGTGTCGCCGACGTGGCTTGGGTCGTACAATCCTATTCGCCGGGCCGTTTTCCCGACACTGAAGTCCTGGAGCTTCCTGGAGTGTTCCGGGATCTGCGCGAGTCGTCGCTGGTTGCTACGCGGCTCGACAAGCACAAGGCGCTCAACGACTACGGCGACTATTACGTCATCGGCTTATGGGGTACCGCGCCCTATTCGATACACACCAACTTTCCAGTCAACTCGATCGCGGATCTCAAGGGCAAGACTATTCGGGCGTCGAGCAAGATGGAGAGCGCGGCGCTGCGCGCATTCGGTGCCGTACCGATCGGAATGCCGGTGACCGAAATTCCCGAGGCCGTCAGCCGGGGCACCATCAGCGGTACGACGTCGCATTTGGCCCCGTTCTTCGATTTCGGCCTCGACCGGGTCACCAACAATCACTTCTTTATAGGTCTCGGCTCGGTTCCGCTGGCCGTGCTTATGAACAAGAAGAAATTCGAATCGCTGCCAGCATCCGCGCAGGACGTCATCACGAAAAACGCCGGCGACGCGCTGACCAAGGTCTGGATCGAATCGATCACCAGCTACAATGCGGCCAATCTTGAGAAGCTCAAGGCCAATCCGAAGAACAAGGTCGTATTTCCTTCGCAGGCCGAGCTCGATGCCGCGCAGGCGCTGTTGACGCCGGTCCGCGAGGATTGGGTGGCGCAGAGCCCGCGGCACAAGGAGCTCAAGGTTGTGCTCGATGCCGAGCTTGCGGCGGTGCGCGGCGAGAGCAAGGGTTAGCGCGAGACTGTATTCTATTTCGCCTGACGCAACCGAGCAGTCGCCGGCACAGGGACTGGACATGCCGGCATTTCTTCGCCGATCGTGGTGCGCCAGGCTACGGCTGAACAGGCGATGGCGCGGATCGACCGGGCAACAAGGATTTTAGCGCGGGCGCTCGTGGTGCTGGGTCTCGGCACCCTTCTGTGCTTCGCGGCTTTGACGTTAGCGGACGGGCTGCTGCGGTTTTTCTTCGCCAGCCCAATCGATTTCGTTCGCGATGCCGCTTCATTGGTTGCAGCGTTCTCGGTCGCCTGTTGCATTCCGGTTGCGATTGTCGAGCGCAGCAACATCACAATTCGCTTTCTCACCAGCATCGCCGGCCGCCATGCAGGACGCATCGCCGACGTTGCCGCGGCGCTCCTTGTCGCCGTAATCCTTGCCCTGATGACGTGGCGCTTCGTGCTGTTCGCGAACGAAGCGCACGCGTCCGGTACGGCGACGTGGATGCTGCGGATTCCGGCGGCGCCGGTATGGGCTGCCGTCGCGATTATTCTCGGGGTCAGCACGCTGCTGCAGATGGTCGTCATCATCAAGACGGTCCGCGGCGATTATCGGGACGACCCCGTGACGGCGGTTGACTGAACGTCGAGGAGAAAGCTTTGCAACCGGCCCTGATTGGCGCCTTGGGAATCGCTTCGCTGTTTGCGCTTATCCTGCTTCAGGTCCCGATCGGCTTTGCCATGATGACAGTCGGGGTCGTCGGCTTTGCGCTGGAAGGCGGCGGCTGGATGCCGGCTTTTTCGTTTCTTGCCCAGGAGCCGGCGTATGTCCTCTCCAGCACCGACCTCGCCGCAGTGCCTCTCTTTCTATTGATGGGCGTTTTCGCGAGCATGGCCGGCTTTTCGGAGGATGTTTATCGTGCTGCCGCCGCGTTTCTCGGACATCGTCGCGGCGGACTCGCCTACGCCACGATCGGGGGCTCCGCAGCGTTCGGCGCAATCTGCGGGTCCAGCACGGCGACTGCGGCAACGTTCGGTAAAGTCGCTCTACCGCAGATGCTTGACCGCGGTTATTCGCCCGCCTTCTCGACCGGAGTGATCGCCGCGGGCGGAACGCTGAAATCGCTTATTCCGCCTTCGCTGGTAATGATCATTTATTGCGTGGTCGCGAAGACGTTCATTCTCGACATGTTCGTCGCCGCGATCGTGCCGGCCTTGATCACAATCGCGTTCAATCTCTCGGCCATCGCCGTGGTGGTGCGGCGAAGGCCCCAAATCGCCCCGGTCAGCGCGCGCGTTTCGTGGAATGAACGCCTGGAGGCGATGCGGCGTGCGACGCCATCGCTTGTGCTCCTGCTTGGCGTGTTTGTCGGCATCTACAGCGGCGTCTTCACGGTCAATGAGGCGGCCTCAGCCGCGGCGATTCTGGCGCTGTTGTTTGCTGCGGCCCGGCGCCGATTGAGTTTCGATAACCTCGTCACCGGCATGTACGAGGCGGGCTCGGTCACTGCCATGCTGTATCTGATCCTGATGGCCGCTCCGATCTTCACTTATTTCATCAACCTCGCGCATGTGCCGGATGCCCTGGTCCAATGGATCAACGGCCATCATTTCCCGCCGCTTGGCGTTATCTTCACTTTGACGGCCGTCTACATCCTGCTCGGGACATTTTTTGAGGAGATGTCCTCGATCCTGATCACGCTGCCCCTGGTGCTGCCGATTGTCGTCAATCTGGGATATGACCCGCTGTGGTGGGGCGTGATTTGTCTCATCCAGGTCGAGATGGCGCTGATCCATCCCCCGATGGGGATCATCGTGTTCCTGCTGCACGCAATCGCACCGAAAATTTCAATGCAGACGATTTATCGCGGCGTGGTTCCGTTTCTCATCGCCGACTTCGCGGTGTTGATAATTCTCATTCTGGTGCCGGGGATCGTTCTTTGGCTGCCGCGTCTGTTGATGCATTAAAGTCTGTACGCTCACCGCGACACGACATCGTCCAGTTTTCGGTTGTGAACCGCGTCGGCGATACGGTCGGCAGTCGATTTTAGCAAAGGCAGAATTTCGGCTTCCGCCTTTTCGATGGTCAGTGCGGACGAAATCCAGATTAGCGACAAGCTGCCAAGCAAGCGTGGCCCGATTTTGATCGGGACTGCTATGCCCGTCGTCTTCGGATTGATTTCGCGATCTTGGACTTCGTAGCCCCTGGCCCGGATCGCGTCCAATAGCTTGGTCAAACGTTGCGGTTCGCGCGCACCGCGATCCTCGGCCGCTTTGGATTGTGCGAGCATGTCGAGGATGGCCCGCCTCTCCCGTCCGGAACAAAGCGCGAGATAGCAACGGCCCGCAGCCGTGCGCAACATCGGCAACATTCGTCCGACCATGCCGTGATCGATCGACAGCGTGCTGGCTTCGTGAGTGGTTTGGCGCACCAGCATGCGGCCTTGCTCGAACGTCATCAGGGCCACCGGCCACACCAGTTGGCGCGTCAATTGCGACATCAGTGGAGCGGCAATATCGGTAACCCAATCCTCTTCGGTGAAGCCGTCGCTCAGGACCCGGACCCGGCTGGTCAGGCAATAGCGGTCGTGCGGGCTGCTGCGCGTGACGAATCCGGCTCGGCTCAGCGTTTCCAGAAGCCGATACACGGTTGGCCGCGGAAGACGGGTGTCGCGGGAAAGTTCGACGACGGACGGCAGTTTGCGCCGGTTCATGGCGACCAGCAGTGCCAAGCCACGTTCCAGCGAACGTACGCCGCCATCCCGTGCTTTGCCGCTGCGTTGCGCCATCGTTGCGTCCCGGTTCGGGCATTGTCCACTGTGCGGACATTCAGTCAAGATTGCTGGCCGCTGGCTTCGTCGGACATTAGCCTTTTGAGCAAAACTGCAAGGGAGGACTTTATGTCCACAACAGCAACGCACCCAGCAACGGCGTCTCGTGATAAGCCATCGCGGCGGGTCCCGTTGAGCATGAGCCACATCGGGCTTTATGTTCACGACTTGCCGCTGATGGAGGACTTTTACACGCGCGTCCTCGGATTTACCGTTACCGATCGCGGCAAGGTTCGCGGCTCCGACATCGTGTTCACAAGCTGGGATCCCAAGGATCATCATCAGGTCGCGCTGGTCGCCGGACGGCCCAAGGAACTCGGCTTCAACCACATCAACCAAATTTCGTTTCGCGTCGCCACTGTCGAAGACCTGCAGGCGATCTGGCAGAGGGTCAAGAATGAGCCCGCCGTCACCGACATGCGGCCGATGGATCATGGCAACGCTTGGTCGCTGTATTTCCGCGATCCGGAAGGAAACCGGCTGGAAGTGTTTTGCGATACGCAATGGTATGTCGATCAACCCTGTATTGAAGACCTCGATCTATCGCTGCCGGCCGATCAGATTCGCGCCAAATCCGACGCGTTCTGCCGCAGCGCGCCGGGCTTCAAGCCCATTGAGAAGTTCCAGGCGGAGCTCGCCGCCAAGATCGGCCGCAATACACCCTGATGGCGATGTGAGGCTGCGATGTCATCGCCCGAGTTCGACGTCTGCATCATCGGCTACGGGCCGGTCGGCGCGAGCCTAGCCAATCTGCTTGGCCGCAGCGGCCTTAAGGTTGTCGTGCTCGAACGCGAACCGTCGGTCTATCACCTGCCGCGCGCGGTCGCCCTCGATGGCGAGGGCATGCGTCTCTTCCAGGCCATGGGTTTGGCCGGTGAGTTGCTGCCGAAGCTCGATGTGAGCCGCAACATCAGGCACGTCAACGCCGACGGCAAGCTCATCCTCTTGATCACCCGCGCCGGCGTGGCGGCCGAAGGCTGGAACAACGCCTATCGTTTTTACCAGCCCGAGCTGGAGACTGTGCTTCGTAACGGCGTTGGGCGTATTTCGACCGTCGACGTGCGGCTGCGATGCGACGCGTTTGCGATCGACGAGGGCGACGATCGCGTGCGCGTCCGCTACGAAAGTCTCGCTTCGGGCGCGCTGACGGAGGTCGACGCCCGCTACGTTATCGGCTGTGACGGTGCGCGCTCGACCGTCAGACGCTTCATGGGCGCCGCGCTGCAGGATCTGCGGTCGCACGAACGATGGATCGTCCTCGACATGATTCTCGATCATCCGCCGGCTGGCGTACCCGAAGCCGCGGACGAGACTGGCCGGGTGATCGACGCGATCCAGTATTGCGACCCAGCACGGCCGACGACGTTTATCCCGATGCCCGGCAAACGCCATCGCTGGGAGTTCATGCTGATGCCGCAGGACGATCCGGCGGCCATGGTTCAATCCGAGCGAATCTACGACCTGTTGAGGCCGTGGAACATCGAGCCCGCTGCCTCTACCATCGAGCGTGCCGTCGTTTACACGTTCCATTCGGCCCTTTCGACCAAATGGCGCCGCGGCCGTCTGCTGCTGGCCGGCGATTCCGCGCATCAAATGCCGCCGTTTCTCGGTCAGGGCATGTGTTCGGGCCTCCGCGACGCCGGCAATCTGGCGTGGAAGCTGCGTGACGTGATTTCCGGCGACGCTCCCGACGAACTTCTCGATACTTACGAGACGGAGCGGACGGAGCACGTGCGGGCTTACATCGAGCTCGCCGTCAAGCTGGGCAGCGTGATCCAGACGACCGATCCGGAGAAAGCCCGGCAGCGCGACCTCGACCTGGTGGCGAACCCGACGATGCTGCGGCCGCTGGCGCCGCGGCTCGGCCGCGGACTCGGCCACGGCGCGCCGACTCCGGTCGGCACACGCGCCCGTCAGCCCAGACTTGCGGACGGAACGATGCTCGACGATCGCGTCGGCTATCAGTTTGCGGTTCTGGCAAAGGCCGATTTCATCGACGCCCTGCTGGCGGCAATGCGCGCCAAGCTCAAGAGCGGCGACGTGGCGCTGGTAGCGGCGGACGGCGAGGCCGCGGGCTACCTCGCCGAACTTAGAACCGCAGCGGTCGTCATTCGGCCGGACCGATACATCCTCGGCGTTGCTGCGAACGCCGCCGAGCTCGATGGGGTTTTGGCGCGCCGGCCGTGGCGCACAAGCGGCGCGCCGATAACAAAACGAATGCCACAAAACGCGGCAGCGATATGAAACTAGGGAGGTTTAGGTGGCGTCATCTCGGGTTCCAGCCAATGCGATCGATCATGTCGGCAGCCTGAAGAGGCCGCCGGAGCTTGTTGCTGCGTGGCGCGAATGGGAGGCCGGCAAGCTTCCGCCCGAGAAACTCCGCGAAGTGCAGGACCGCGCCATCCGCGACGCTGTCGCCATGCAGGAGGCGCTGGGCCTGCCGATCGTGACCGATGGCGAATTTCGCCGCGGCGGCTGGTCACGCGGTTTTCTCAACGCGGTAGAGGGCTTCGATTTCCGCGCCTCAAAGCTGGTTTTCCGGAACGAAGAGGGATTTACGACGCCGTCGCCTGCGCCCATGGCGACAAAGCCCGTGCGTCGCACCAAGCCGATCGTCACCGATGACTACAAGTTCATCAAATCGGTGGCGAAAAATCGCGCCAAAGTCACCATGCCGACGCCGTCGCATATGCATTTCGGCCAGTTCAAGGACGCGGTCGATCGCAAGGTCTATCCCGATGTCGCGGTGTATTGGGACGACATGGTCGCGGTGTTTCAACAGGAAATCAAAGAGCTCTACGCGGCGGGCTGTCGCTACCTGCAGCTTGACGAGGTCCCGCTGGCGCTCCTGTGCGACAAAAACATCCGCGCGCTGGCGAAGAGTGAGGGGGACGATCCTGACAAACTCGTCGCACTCTACATCGACGTGCTCAACCGCGCAGTTGCCGGGCGCCCCGCTGACCTGACGATCGGCATGCATCTGTGCCGCGGCAACATGGAAAGCCTGTGGGTGGGCGACGGCGGCTACGCGCCGATCGCCGA
>Ga0116223_10003521_pt1 | contig 13984 bp, 9 predicted proteins | sample Sb_taG_3_FD_90092 | JGI IMG/M metagenome (GOLD analysis project Ga0116223, IMG submission 90092) | Peat soil microbial communities from Weissenstadt, Germany - Sb_50d_a_PC metaG | ecosystem: Environmental > Terrestrial > Soil > Wetlands > Peat | place: Germany: Weissenstadt | collected 2010-09-21 | reverse complement strand
TTCTCACACTCCGCCGACCGATGTGGCGCAGGCACTCGTGCCTGCCGTGTCGAGACTCGTCTCGACACCTTCTCGCAGTTGTGACACAGTGTCGAAGGCAGGCGTCGGCATGAGTGCCCGACCCAGAGGGTACCCCGGCAGGCACGAGTGCCTGCGCCACGTCACCACAGCCGAACACTTGTGAGAAATGGAGGTTAGTCATGACTGACGGCCTTTGCGCCCGGCATGGTAGTATCGTAGCATTCGAATGGCACTCAAAGAGCATGTGGCGCGGGCCACGATGCGCGCGACGGTTCGGTGGCACGGCCGCGCCGCACGCAGGTGACGGCGCCCGGGTCAATCAGGCTAATCGGCGCCGCCCGCTCTGCCGTAATCCTGGGCCGGCTTATCGCGATCTTCATCTCATCCGCGGCTGGCGCCCGGGATGGCCTCCAGAAACCGCGTGTCGATGAGCGCGGCGGGACCCAGCTCCGTGGCGCAGTATCCTCTGACCACCGCCCAATGAATGAACCGTTGCAGGTCGCCGGTCCGGATACTGCCGTCGCGGACGAACGTGTCGCGGCATTCCGGGCGGAAAGACCGTGCGTCCAGGCCGTTAGACGCAAGAAACTCGACCATGTAGGCCGGTGTTGCGCCTTGTATGAACTCCCGCGCGCCCCGCAAATAGGCTTGCAGGAACCGCGCGCCGAACCGGACATCCTGGTCCAGCAACCGCCGGCCGAACACGATGTGCGAGTACTGATACCCGGGCAGCACATCCGCCAGAGCCGGGCCCATAGCAAACTGCAGAGCCTCCATCCGCTGGCTCCAGTCCGTAGTGTTGGCCACGAAGGCATCCACCGCGCCGGACCGCAACGCCGCCAGACCTTCGGCGCCGCTCATGGAGGTTATGGCAACATCGCTCGAGCGCATGCCCGCGTGCTCCAGCAGCATATCGCAGCAGAATTGGACCAACCCGGCCCCCGCCGTCACTGCAACCTTCTTGCCTCGCAGCGGACGCAGGTCGCGAATGCCCTCGGGAAACATTTGCTTGCGTACGTAAACCTGGCCTATGTTACGGCACGATGATGTAGTTACCTCCCGGCCCGCCACGATCCGCAGGCGCGCGCCTCGCGCAACCGCATTTACCAGCGCCGGGCTCAAGGCGTGTAGGCATACGTCCAGCTTACCTCCCGCCATGAGCGGAATCGTCTGCACGGAGCTGGTTTCCTGCTCGACCTCTACGTCGATCCCGGCTTCCTTGAAGTAACCCGACTCGAAGCCCACATAGAACGGGCTCACCGCAATGTATCGGCCCACGCCCACCCGCAGCGTTATACGCTCGGCCGCGCGGCTCGGGCGACCCGCGCACAGGAGAGACGCCAGGAGGGTTCTACGCCGCATGAACGCGATTTCCCTCCGGTCCCAGAACGTGCAACGGCAAGACCTTCCCGGCCGGCGTCACCGCCGGCTCGGTCACGACAACCTCGAGGCCCGCCGAGTGGTTCCATACGCGCGCCGCCAGCGAACCGCCGTAACAGCGCCGGATTTCCGCCAGGAAGAAATCCCGCACCTCCACCGTGGCGGTGACGCCGACCCTGGGGCTGACGCGCAGCACCAATTGGGTCTGCTGTGTCCCCTCCCGCTCCACGAGCTGGTAATCGCCGGCTTCCCCTCCGAATCGTCGCGGAAGCGCCTGCTCCAGAATCGGGAGCACGTCGGTGCCGCACAGAGTGACCCCCTGCCCCGTGAGCTTGCCATAGCTGAAGATATCGCGCACCTGAAGATTCATGCCGGCGGCCGAGAATGCGCATTGGCAGGCGGCCGGCTCCAGAATTCCCGCATCATCCATTTCGGCGTTGATCAAGAACCGCGGAGCGAAGGGCAGCAGCGTGGTGAACATCAGGGAGTTCACGTCGGTCTCCGCCAGCGGCGCGCGACGCACGCGGCTGACCACGGCTACCGAGTCGCGAAACACGTGTACGCAGTCATTGCGCATCTGCCGGCAGGCCATGCCGATGGCCCCGATCTCGTTGATGCTGTAACGCGCGTACGCCTCGCACCCGACGGCGGCGAAGCTCGCGCTCTTGGCGTCCGTCAACGCCTCGCCACCAACCAGAAAAATCGTGCCGGCGATATCGATGCCGGCGTCCTTCGCGGCTGCGGCCACGCGGAGTGCCGGGCTCACGAAGCTGCGCACGGCACAAGCCTGACCTAGCTGTTTGCGGCCCGCGATCCATCGCGCCACGGGGGTAAAATCGTTGGCCGGCAAATCCGTGGGAAACGGCAGCGGGCCACCCAGGAGACGGGCGAGCCGCACCAGGAGGTGCGTGACCGCCCGATAGTGGCCCTCCTCGTGGAGAGTTCCTGGCATGGTGAACCATTTCTCCAGTCTCTCGCCTGCATGCGCCAGGCGCAGCCCGTCCGTAATCGCCAGGGTGGATGGCAGGATCGGTCCCATATGCAGCCGAACCCGCTGCGCAAGCCCGAATTCGCGACTGGTCAGGCCCTCATACAACTCCCGATAGACGTGGAATTGCGGACTATACCGGGTGGGGCTGCCGGGGCTTCGGCTTCCTCCACTGCGGCCCTCCAGGTGTCCCCGTACGAGCGGGTTGTCCCAGGAGCCGGGCGTCGACTGGATCTGCCGGCCGGCTCGCACGATGGGCGTCTTGCCCTTGAATTCATCATGCGTAAGAAACACGCCCCGCGCCGCCAGTGACGACAAGGCTCCTTCCAGGCCCTGGCTGCCGACTAACCCGGCCAGGGCCTCGTAATCGCATCCGGCCAGGCGAAACATCTCGTGGTAGGGATGCCGGGGATTCCCAAACACGATCCGCCTGGCCAGATCCAGGAAGCGCGTCTCGCGCTGTGCCATCTGTTCGCCAAGCCACGCCGCGTGATCGCGGATCGGCGGATAGCGCAACAACCGATAAACGCCGTACGCCATCCTCGTGTAATAATCGATTTCGCGCAGCACGATCAGCGCCTTTCCCAAGGCACCAGCCGGCGCTCCAGAATCCGGAAGAGCGCCTGGAACAGCAAACCCAATCCGGCCGCCAGCATGACGCCCACGTACAGCTTCTCGACCGCGAAGGTCTGCCAGGCGGACCAGATCATGCTGCCCAATCCGTTTTGGCCGCTCAACAACTCGATGGAAATCGTGAGCACCAAGGCCCGTCCGAAGGCCAGGCGGAGGGCCGTGAAAATCTGCGGCAGACAAGCCGGCAGGTAGACCCGGCGAATGACCATCGCCTGGCCGGCCCCGTAGCTGGCTGCCATATTCACGTAATCCGGATTCACGCTGCGAACGGCATCCGAGACTTGCATCACGACGAGCAGAAAGCTGCTCAATCCGACCAGCAGGATCCGCGACGTTTCATTCACGCCGACCAGCAGCATCAGCATCGGCAGTAAGGTGAGTTTGGGCGAAGAGTACAAAGCCGCAATCGCCGGTTGCGTAGCCCGATGGAGCCAGGGCCAGGAGCTCACCAGGGCGGCAGCCAGGATCCCCGCCACGGCGCCGGTCCCAAAGCCCACCGATGCCCGAGTCAAAGTCCGGCCGGCTTCGCGTCCCAGTTCGCCCGAGGCCAGCAGCGACCCCACCGTCGAAAACAGCCGCGACGGGGGCGGGAAAAACAAGGGATCCAGGATGCGCAGCGACGCCAGCGCCTGCCAGCAGGTAAAGAACAGGGCGAAGAACCACACCGCCGCGGGAACCGACCGGATGACTCTCACGAGGCCCCCGCCATGCTGACAGGGGGTTGAGTCAGTTGGAGACAGGCGAAGATCTCCCGGTTGAGATCCAGCATCTCCTCGCTGTCCTCCAGCAGCAGCGGGCGTGGGCGCGGCTGCTCCACGCGATATTCCGCGATGATGGTCCCCGGCCCCTGGCTCAGCACCAGAATGCGGTCGCTCAGCCGGATGGCTTCTCCTACATCGTGAGTCACAAACACCACGGTCTTGCGGTCCTGCTGCCACAAATCGAGCAACTCCTGCTGGGCCCGGTAACGCGACTGGCAATCGAGAGCGGCGAACGGCTCGTCCATCAGCAGGATCGGCGCGCCGGCGAGAAACGCGCGGATGACGGCCACCCGCTGCTTCATACCCGTGGAAAGCTGGTGAGGATAATCGCGCTCCCGGCCCCGCAGTCCGAAGCGGGCCAGCAGTTCGGTGGCCGAGCGTTCTCGTTCGGCGCGATCCACTTTCTGCACTTCCAGGGCGAACGCGGCATTCTCCACCACCGTCATCCACGGGAACAGGCTGTTTTCCTGGAAAACCAGCGAGGTGAGCGGCCAATGAGTTTCATGCTTGGGCTCGTCCAGGAGGAATTCGACGCTTCCTTCGCAAGGCCGCAGCAGACCGGCCAGCAACCGGAGCAGAGAGGTTTTGCCGCTGCCCGATGGGCCGACCACCGAGAGAAACTCGTTCTGCCCGACCTCGAATGTCAGGTGCCTCAGCGCGGTAGTCCGCACTGGACCGTCCCCGTACGCAACCCTGACCCCCGAACACCGTAGAATCTTGCCAGTCATGTGGATGGCGACTTGAAATCCATTATTGCACGGCTGCTCCTACGGCTTGGGAAGTTAGTAGACCGCTATTGATATGCGCGAGCAGACCCGCGAGCACGCGCAAAAGCGTGGTCTTGCCGCAGCCGCCAGGCCCCACGAGGGTCAGGATCTCCCGTCACGGCTGGCGAAAGTCAGATCGCGCAAAGCGGGCACGGGAGCACTGGAAGACGGGAATGCGACGTGCAACCCCGAACAATGCAGGCGCATCATGTGAACTGCCGCGCGATCGCAAGCTCACTGTTATAGTGAATGCTCGGCATTTGACGAGCCCGGATCATGGCAGCCCCGGCAAACACAGAGTCGCGCGCAGGGTCTTCGAACGAATGGGAACAAGTCGGCGCCCGGAAATCGCCCTCCTGGTATCTCGATCCGCTGGTGGCCGCGCAGAAGCGCCGCGTCCATCAGGAACTGGTGTGGCGCTGGACGCGCGGAGTCGCCGTTCGGCGCGTTCTGAAAACGGACTCTTTCGAAGAGGCTCACGGGGACGATTGCATCCTTTTTGACCTGTTCCCGCCGGCTTACTCGCTGGGCATGGACCTGGCCCTTTCCACCGCGCGCCGCGCACAGTCCCGATGCCCGAGCGAGCGCGTCCGATTCCTGGTCAGCGACGCCCGGAGCCTTGCCGTTCGACCGGAAAGCATGGATGCTATCGTCTCCACCTCGACGCTCGATCATTTCGACACGCGCGCCGAATTCGAGCGGGCAATCGGCCAACTGGCAGGTGTCCTGCGGCCCGGCGGGGTGCTCGTGATCACGCTCGACAATCCTCGGAATCCGCTCTACTGCTTGCTCCGATGGGCGAGCCGCCGGGACTGGCTGCCGTTCCGGCTGGGCTATACCACGGCACTCCCCGGCCTGGCGCGGTGCTTGGAAGACGCGGGCCTCGAAGTGACTGCGACCGGCGCGCTGATTCACAATCCACGGATGGTGTCCACCCTACTGTTCCGCGCGCTCCGGCTGCTGCTGGGCCGGCGTGCGGACGGTCCCATCCGCGGGCTGCTGGAGGCGTTCGCCACGCTGGAGCGGCTTCCCACGCGCCGGTTCACGGCTTGCTTCGTGGCTGTTTGTGCGCGCAAGCCGGAAGCCCGGCCCGCCGGCCTGTGTTCCGCAGTGAGTCATTAGTAATGACTGACAAGCTTTCCACCCGCCATGGTAGTATCGTAGCATTCGAATAGCATTCAAAGGGCGTGTGGCGCGAGCCACGATGCGCGCGGCCGGCGGCGCCTACTGTCTTCATCCTCGTCTGGGGGCTTCGTGTACGATCCGGAGGTCGTGACCGTCCCGGTTGTCGTGATGGGAGCCGGTCCGGCGGGCCTTACCGCGGGCTATGAACTGGCCAACCGCGGGTGCCGGTGCGTGATACTCGAAAAGGATGCGGCCTGTGGAGGGCTGGCGCGAACCTTCGAGTACAAAGGGCACCTGTTCGACCTGGGCGGTCACCGCTTCTACACCAAGGTCGCGCTAGTAGAGCGAATTTGGCGGGAGGTCCTCGGCGACGATCTGCTCACGCGCAAGCGGCTGTCGCGAATCTACTATCGCGGGAGATACTTTCACTACCCTCTCGAGCCGGTCGACGTGGTGCGCGGACTGAGTGTGACAGAGATCGTCCGGTGCTGCGCCAGCTATGCAAAAGCCCACCTGTTTCCAGCCCGCCCGGAGGAGGACCTGGAGACCTGGGTGTGCAACCGTTTTGGCCGGCGCCTCTTCGACATTTTCTTCAAGACGTACACCGAGAAGGTCTGGGGAATCGCCTGCAAGCAGATTCACGCGGACTGGGCGGCGCAGCGCATCGGCCGCTTGTCGATGCTGTCGCTGGCGCGATCGGTATTGCCGGCAAGGCGCGACGAAAGAGGAGAAATGCGCACCCTGATCCGCGAGTTCCTGTATCCCCGGCGCGGGCCCGGCATGATGTGGTCGCGCATGCAGTCGATCGTCGCCGGGCGCGGCTCTGCGGTGCTCTTGAACACGCCCGTCGACAAGATCCTGTGGAAGCAGGGCCGCGTGGAAGCCGTGCTGGCGGACGGCCGGCGGTATGAGGCGGGGAACTTCATCAGCAGCATCCCGATCCGCGAGCTGATTCAGAAACTCGATCCGCCGCCGCCCGATTGGCTGCAGGATGCCGCGTCGCATTTTCATTACCGCGACTTTCTCACCGTCGGACTGATTGTTCGCGGCAAGAACCCGTTTCCCGACAACTGGATTTACGTCCACGACCCGGCCGTGGCGGTGGGGCGGATTCAGAACTACGCCAACTGGAGTCCCGAGATGTCTCCGATCCCCGGCGAGGTCAACCTGGGGATGGAGTATTTCTGCTTCCAGGGAGACTCGCTCTGGAGCATCGACGACCAGGAGTTGATCCGCCGCGCCAGGAAGGAACTGGCGCAACTGAGACTAGTGGAGGAGCCGGCCGTGGTGGATGGAATGGTGCTGCGGGTGCCCAAAGCATACCCGGTGTACGACGAGTCGTATCAACGCGGTTTGAAGGCGATCCGCGAATTCCTGAAAGACGTTCCGAATCTGCAACTGGTGGGCCGCAACGGCATGCACCGGTACAACAATCAGGACCATTCGATGTTGACCGCGATCATGGCGGCGCGCAACATACTCGGCGCGCGCTACGATCTGTGGGACCTGCAACTGGACGCCGATTACCTGGAGCGCGGTCCGGTCATCACGGAGGAAGAGATCCAGGCTCTGGACCTGACCCAGCCTCTGACGCCGCAGGGTCTGGCGGAACACGCGAGAGGGGGGCGCGTGTGAGCCGGTCCCGCCGGGCCAGAAAACCACCTCGCAGCGACTCACCCGCGATTCCCGCACCCGCCTCCAAGGCGGCGGACTTCCGGGCGGCCTGGCGCAGACACCAGCGGCAGATCGTTCTCGTTTGCCTGTCCCTGTTGGCCGTGACCGTCCTGATTTACGGGCGGGCTGGATCTTATGGCTTCGTCGATCTGGACGGCGCAACCATTGGGAACGACAACGTCAAGAATGGGTTCGTGCCAGGCGCGATCGGGTGGGCCTTCACGGAGACCAAGACGGTTGGCTGGCAGCCGCTGACCTGGCTCTCGCAAATTCTGGATTTTCAGTTGTTCGGCCTCCATGCGGGCCTGCATCACCTGGTGAGTGTGGGAATCCACGGGCTGAACGCCGTCCTGCTGTTCCTGATGCTCTTTTACCTGACCGGGTCGTTGTGGCGGTGCGCGCTCGCCGCGGCACTTTTCGCCCTCCATCCGCTGCGCGTGGAGTCGGTGGTCTGGGTGGCGGAGCGGCGCGACGTTCTGAACGGCCTGTTCTCGATCGTGACGTTGTGGGTTTATGCGTGGTACGCGCGGCGGCCGGACTCCCGCAAGCGTTATGCCGCGGTGTTCGCCGCACTCTGGCTGGCGCTTCTGTCCAATCCCATGGCGGTCACGCTGCCGGCGGTCATGATGGTGCTGGACCATTGGCCTCTGGAGCGGTGGCGGAAGGGGATGGCGCGCAGGCTCATCCTGGAAAAGATCCCGCTGTTCCTGTCGGCCGCGGCGGCCTGGACGATCACGATCCTGGGCAACTCCTCACAGGCTGTGCCGTTCACAGAGCTGGCACTGAACGCGCGCATCGTCATGGCGTGCGCGGCCTATGCCGCCTATCTGGGCAAGCTGGTCTGGCCCGCATCCCTGTCGCCGTACGATCTTCCTTTGACATTGAGCGTGTCCGCCGTGACAATGGCGGGCTTTGTTTTGGTTTTCGTGCCGGCAGTCAGTGCGCGCACCGTGCGGCGTTGGCCGTGGCTCCTGGCCGGCTGGCTGTGGTTTGCGATCGCGATGTTGCCGGCGATCGGACTGGTGCAGTTCGGCGAGCCGGTCTTTGCCGATCGATTCACCTACGTGCCTCTCATAGGGCCGGTGGTCGCGCTGGTGTGGCTGGCCTCCGCCTGGATCGAGAGCCGGCCGCGCTGGCGGCCCGCATTCCTTGCCGGCACCGCGGTTGTGGTGCTGGCCTTGAGCGGTCTCAGTTGGCGCCAGACCGGGTATTGGACAGACAACTTCGCGCTGCTCCGCCATGCGGCGGCGGCAACCGGGAGCAACCCGCGGGTGTTGTACGCCTATGGGAACACGCTGGCGAATGCCGGGCGCTGGGACGAAGCGGTGCGGAACTATCGGGAAGTGGTCCGGCTGGAACCGGCCAACTCGGGCGCCCACAAGTCTCTCGGCGTGGCCCTGCTGCAGACAGGCGCGTATGAGGAAGCCATCGGCCACCTGCAAATTGCCTTGCGCGCCACTCCGGACGATGCCCAGGTGAAACAACTCCTGCAAGCGGCGATGACCATGCACCCATCCAAGGCAGTGGAGCCGGAAACGCAGGCGGCGGCGCCGGCTGGGGCACCTTCCGGGCAGCAGGCTATCCTGACCCCAGACCAGTCGCTCGAGGCCGGAGCCATGCTCGCGCTGGCCGCAATCGCGTGGTGGTGGCCCGATTGGGGCAAGCGGGCTTGGGTGTGGATGGAGCGCCTGCTGACGCGGCTGGCGCAAAGGCCCGTGCGGGCGATGGCTCTCGCCGCACTGCTGCCCATGATGGTGAGGCTCCTCCTGCTTCCGCTTTACCCGATCCCGGAACCGGTCGTAGCCGACGAGTTCGGCTATCTGCTGCTGGGGGACACGTTCGCTTCCGGGCGGCTGGTCAACCCGCCGCACCCCATGGGTGAACATTTCGAATCCGACTACATTCTGCAGAGCCCGGTCTACACGTCCTACTTTCCCGTGGGCCAGGGACTTCTTCTGGCTTCCGTCATGGTGTTGGGTGTGAATCCGTGGTGGGGCGTGTGGCTGAGCATCGGCTTGATGTGCGCCGCATTTCACTGGATGTTATCGGGCTGGATGCCTCCGCGCTGGGCGCTGCTGGGCGCGTTCCTGGCGGGGATGCGGCTCGCGGTCTTGAGCTACTGGATGAACTCGTTCTGGGGCGGCGCGGTGGCGGCCATCGGGGGAGCGCTGGTGCTGGGCGCGCTGCCTCGCATCTTCCGCGGGAAAGGAGCCCTCTATGCCGTGTTGCTGGGACTGGGACTCGCCATCCTGGGACAAACCCGGCCGTACGAGGGCCTGGCGTTTTCCGTTCCAGCAGGAATCGTTTTGCTGTACTGGCTTCTGCGCGCCAAAACCGTGAGTTGGAGATCGCGAGTTACAGGCGTGGCGCTGCCACTCACCGCCGTGCTCCTGTGCTTCGCAGCCTTCACGGCGTACTATAACTGGCGCGTTACGGGTAATCCGTTGCAGTTGCCTTACCAGCTTTACCAGAAACAATACGGCGTTCCCCAGGCTTTCTATTGGCAGACACCCTATCCGCCGGCCGACAGCCAGCGAGTTGCCGAATTGTCGGCCAATTATAGAGGTCAACTCAGGAGATACAATGCGGGGCGTTCCTGGCCGGGACTGCTGCTGGCATCCGCGCAGAAGCTGGGCGTGCTGTGGAGGTTCTACCTGCAGCCGGTGTGGACGTTGCCGATCCTGGCCCTGCCTTGGCTGTGGCGCAATCGCCGATTGCGTTTTCTGGCGGCGGTGTGCGTTTTCGCGATGGCGGCGCTGGCACTGTACCATACCTTCCTTCCGCACTATTTCGCGCCGGCGTGCTGCGCTCTTCTGGCGATGGTGGTGGCAGGCATTCGCCGCATACGGTTGTGGCAATGGCGGAACCGCCCGGTGGGGGCGTGCCTGGCGGGCGGTATGGTAGCGGTAAGCGCGCTGGGCCTGGCGATTTCGCCGGCCGGCGCGGAGCTGTTGGGCCCTGCCCTGGTTGAATCCAACACCCCGCGTGCCCGGATCCTCAAGAGCCTAGAGGACCGGGGCGGCAAGCACCTGGTGATCGTTCAGTATGGGCGGCAGCATGCGATGCATTTCGGCTTGATCCACAATGAAGCCGATATCGACAATTCGCAGGTGGTGTGGGCCCGGGACCTGGGCGTGGAAAAGAATGACGAACTAGTGCAGTACTGCCGCGGCAGGTCGGTGTGGACATTAGATCCGGATCGCCTTCCGCTTCACCTGCTGCCGTATCGCGCCTCGGCTCTATATCATCTCCCCTAGCGCCTAGCGCGTCCTCGCTGTACGTACCCTAATCCGAACTTCTTCTGCTGAAAAGAAGTTCGGCCTAATGCTGGCCTAGCCCGGGGCCTAGCCTTGGGCCTAGCCCCTGGTGCCGGCGGAGTCGCGGATAACCGAACGAGAGTCCGCCACGCTATCATGAACTGACCATCCCGAGGGGACCAAACGATGCCAGAGACAATCGACCAACTCAAAACCACCCTGCGAGGCGAGCTGATCCAACCGTCGGATGCAGCCTACGACGCAGCCCGCAAAGTATACAACGGCATGATCGACCGGCACCCGGCGATCATTGCCAAATGCGCCGACGTTGCAGACGTCATGGCTTGCGTGAACTTCGGCCGTGACAGCAAACTGCTGGTGTCGATCCGCGGCGGAGGCCATAACGGCGGCGGCCTGGGAGTGTGTGACGGGGGCCTGGTCATCGACCTTAACCGCATGAACGGCGTGCGCGTCGACCCGGCCGCCCGAACGGTCCGTGCGGAGGGCGGATGCGTCTGGGGCGACGTGGACCACGCCACCCACGCGTTCGGCATGGCGACCCCTAGCGGCATCATTTCGACCACCGGCGTGGGAGGCTTGACGCTGGGCGGCGGCCTCGGGCACCTCACTCGTAAGTGCGGCCTGTCCATCGATAATCTCCTGGCCGTGGACATGGTGTTGGCGGACGGGAGCTTCGTCACCGCCAGCGCCGAAGAGAATCCGGACCTCTTCTGGGCGGTGCGCGGCGGAGGCGGCAACTTTGGGGTGGTCACGTCCTTCCTCTTCCGCACGCACCCGGTCAAATTGGTCTACGCCGGCCCGACCCTGTGGCCGCTGGAGCGCGCCGCCGAGGTCCTGAAAATCTACCGCCAGTTCATCGTCGACGCGCCCGAGGAAGTCAACGGCTTTTTCGCCTTCCTGGTGGTGCCTCCCGCGCCCATCTTCCCGGAGCAACTTCACGGCAAGGCCATGTGCGGCGTGGTGTGGTGCTGCACCTGTTCGCCCGATGAAGCCGACCAGGCGATGAAACCGATGCGCAGCTTCGGGCCGCCTGCGCTTGACTACGTGGGCCTGATGCCCCATCCCACGCTCCAGAGTTTCTTCGATCCCATCTACCCGCCTGGACTGCAATGGTACTGGCGAGCCGACTTTGTGAAGGAGCTGAGCGACGAGGCCATTGCGCTTCACGTCCAGCACGGCTCCCGCGTGCCGACCATGCACTCCACCATGCACCTGTATCCCATCAACGGCGCGCCCCATCGCGTGGGCAAGAACGACACCGCCTTCAGCTACCGCGACTCCACCTGGGCCGAGGTGATTGTGGGCGTGGACCCCGACCCGGCGAATAACCCGAAGATCATCTCCTGGACCAAGGAATACTGGGACGCGCTGCACCCCTATTCGGCCGGCGGGGCCTACGTGAATATGATGATGGATGAGGGCGAGGACCGCATCAAGGCAAGCTACCGCGACAACTATGACCGCCTGGCCGCCATCAAAAGGAAATACGATCCGGAAAACTTCTTCCGTGTGAACCAGAACATCAAGCCGGCTTAGAGCATGGTGGTATCATTGTCCGAAGTCAGAGGGATTACCTAATGCCAAAGTTCGTCATCGAGCGCGAGATTCCGGGAGCCGGCGACATGACGCCAGAGCAGCTAAAGGCCGCCGCCATGAAGTCCGTGGAAGTGTTGAAGGAGTTGGGTCCCGGAATCCAGTGGCTGCACAGCTACTTCACGGACAACAAAGTATACTGCGTGTACCTGGCTGCGGATGAGAGTGTCATTCAGGAGCACGCCCGAAGATCGGGTTTTCCAGCCAACCGGATTTCCAGGGTCCGACAGTTGCTCGATCCGTCGTCAGCCGAGGGCTGACCGTTACGAGGACTCCAAGCCGTACTCGATGGCTTCATCGGCGGGCATTGCCCACCCGCGCATCCAAGCCGTAGCGGCCGCGGCCCCCGGCAGCCCCCGGCGGGCCGGGTCGAGATCGGCGTCGAGCTTCACCTTCTCAGTGGGCGCCAGCGGGGCTCCGATCATTTGCCGCAGCGCAGTAGCGGCCCCGGCCAGCCGCAGCGCGCGCTGCCATCCTCCCTGCCGGACGGCCGAGCGCGCCATCTCCTCGAGTACGCCCGCCAGGTCCCATTTTCGGCCGAGTTGCCGGCTGATGCGCAAGCTTTCCGCGAAAAAGGTGTGGGCGCGGACGTGGTCGCCTTCCTCGGAAGCCAGCCGCCCGAGGTCGAGAAGGGAGTTGGCGATACCCGGCCCGTCGTTCTGCTCTCGAAAAATATCGAGGCCCTGTTCGTAAACGCGGCGGGCCGACAGTAAGTCTCCCTGCGCCCGGGCCACGTCTCCCTGGTGGTTCAGCGACCACGCCATTCCGAACCGGTCGCCCAGGGCCTGGAAGCGCGAAAAAGCCTGCTCGTGCACGGACCGTGCGCGCGCGTAATCGCCCTCCGCCTTGTAGATATCGGCGAGGTTGCAGAGAATGCGAGTCGCGGACGCGGGCTCCCCCAGATCCTCCCAAGCGCGAACGGCTTCCGCACAGGCTTCCTTGGCGGCACTGTAGTCCCCCAGCAGCAAATGGCTGACGGCCAGAGTGTTGAGGCTGGCGGCGATGTGCGGCCGGTTGCCCTGCTCGCGGGCGAGCAGCAGGCTTTCGTGCAACAGCTCGAGCGCCGACGAGGAGTCGCCTTGGCGGTTACAGAGCGCGATAGCGAAGGTGAATGCCCGCATCCTCATGAGCGCGCTGCCGCTGGGCAGCTTGAGAAGCGCCGCGATCGACTGGCGTCCCTCGGTTGGATGAGCGTGTTCCAACCAGAAATGAGAGAGAGCCAGGGCCAGCCGCAGACCCCACTCGGCGTTGCCGGTCCCGGTGAGCCACCCCAGTGCCGCCCGGTTGTTGTCGTGCTCGGAGAAGAATCGCTCCAGCCAGAGGGCCTGCTCGGCGCCGCCGGCCATGTGAGGCGCCCCGTCCTCAGCCATTACCAGGAAGTACGCAGCGTGCGCCCGTCGCGTGGCGGCCTCTTCTCCGCTGGCGGCCAGACGCTCGAGTCCGTACTCCCGTATGGTTTCCAGCATCCCAAAGCGCGCTTCCCCGGCCGACTCCCCGGTCTGCTGCAACAGGCTTTTATCCACCAGGGACGCGACGCCGTCAAACACGTCCAGATCCAGATCCTCGCCGGCGTTGCCCACCGCTTCGGCAGCCTCCAGGGTGAACCCGCCGACGAATACAGCCAGCCGCCGGAACAGTTTCTGCTCTTCGCCGGTCAGCAGCTCGTAGCTCCAATCCATGGCCCGGCGCAGCGTCTGCTGGCGTTCCGGCAGGTCCCGCGCGCCGCCGGTCAACAGGCGTAGCCGGTTCTCCAACCTGCCCAGA
>Ga0116223_10003516_pt1 | contig 13990 bp, 11 predicted proteins | sample Sb_taG_3_FD_90092 | JGI IMG/M metagenome (GOLD analysis project Ga0116223, IMG submission 90092) | Peat soil microbial communities from Weissenstadt, Germany - Sb_50d_a_PC metaG | ecosystem: Environmental > Terrestrial > Soil > Wetlands > Peat | place: Germany: Weissenstadt | collected 2010-09-21 | reverse complement strand
CGATGCGCGACCTCAAAACTTCGGGCTCCAACTGTGGCGTCACGGTAGTTGACATGAGAATTCCATTCTTATTTCTTGACGGTGTCTTTGGGATTTCCAGATTCCGCGTTACTCAGTTCCAGCAATAGTTTCTGGGCCTGCCGGTAGCCCGGGGCGGTTTCCAGCGCCGCTACCAATTCGTCTTTTGCCTTTTCGGTTTCGTGATTCAGATTGTAGGCCCGCGCCAGGTCGTAGTGGGCGCGCGCCGGATCAATGGGCTTGTAGTCAACCACCGCGGCGAACTCGCGGACGGCGCCTTTCGCATTGCCTTGGTCGAACCACAGGCTGCCCAGCATCTGGTGCTGCTCGTAGTCCATGGGGAAGATGACGTTCAGGCGGTCCAGCGCCTCGGCGGCTTCTTTCTTGCGGCCGGCGGCTTCCAGTTGTTTGGCAAGTTTCAGGATGGAATCGGGATTGCGTCCGCCGGTCTTGACGTAGCGCTCCAGCTCGGCCATGGCCGCCGGCTTGTTGTCCGTGGCAGTGTAGGCCTCGGCCAGCAGCTCGTACACGCTGTGCTCCTCCACGTAGTCGGGGTACATGTCGCGGATGGCGGTGCCTTCCTTGATGATGCCGTCCCAGTCCTTGTTCTTGTACATCTCGGCGAGCTGCTTCAGGCCCTTCTTCCAATCGTCGAGGTGCTCGACCACGCTCTTCGTATCGGCTTCCAGGGAGGCCAGGAACTGCTTGTCGAATTCGGCCGGCGCCATTTTCAATTCTTTCCGGATGACCGTGGCGGTGTCCTCGTCATTGCCGAAATCGTGTAGCATGGCGAGGATTGTGTCCCAGCCCCACTTTTCGGTGATGTAATCGCAGATGCGGCCGGCCTGGAAATAGCTGACCACCACCTGCGGCGGGCTCACGGGGTGAATGAAGCCGCGATCGATCTCGGCCACGGGCAGCAGCTTGTGGTCCTTGATAGCCGCGATTTCATCCGGTCCGAGGCGGTCGCCCCACTCCGGGGAAGCGGTGGTCTCTTCGTGGACGGCGATTCCCTCGGTGAACCACCTTGGCACGCGATGGTTGGTCATCGTGAGCGTGAACACGTGGCTCATCTCGTGCCACAGGGTGGAGCCCCAGTGGAAACTGCCGGGCCTGCGGCCGGAAGGGCTGTCCATGGCAATGGAGTATCCGAAGGTGACACCTAGAACACCCCCCAGGCCGGGCATGCCGAGCGTGCGGACCGCGAAGTCTTCGTGGTCGGGATAGACTTCCACCTGAACCGGATGCTCCAGCTTCATTTTGTATTTCTTCTCGTAGGTGGCGATGCACCGCTTCATTTCCGATTCGAAGTACGGGTGCAGCAGATCCGCTTCCTTCTTGTGCAGCTTGAGGATGGTGTTATCGGTCTTGAAGGTGACGAAGTTCTTGTAGCTGTCCATCAAGGTCAGCGAGTTCTTGGTCGCCTTGTCCTGAAAGCCGTTATCCCAGCAGGTCTTGAGCTGCTGGTACGCTTCCTGGTCCTGGCCCAGGCGCATGAGGTTGATGCCCAGTTGCGAGCGGGCGGTGTATAACTGGGAATCCATGTCGATGGCCTTGCGGTAATACTGGATGGCTTCCTCGTAACGCCGGTTGAGGGTGAAGAAACGCGCGACGGTCTCGTATCCGCGCGCGTCGTGGGGATCGAAGGCGGTTTCCTTCTTGTCGGCGAGCCAGTCGATGGACGCCAGGATGGCCTTGGCCTGAACGGAGTTCGCATCCAGGGCCAGGGCCTTGTTTGCCTCCTCGGTGGCTTTGGCGTTGTTGTTGTCTTCGAGCGCGAGCCGCGCCAGCAGTTCCTGCGCTTCGACCAGTTTGGGATCGCTCTCCAGCGCCTTGTGGGCCAGATCGGCGGCTGCGTGCTCGTAGCTGTCGGCGGCGATCAGCGCCAGTCCCATCAGGGCGCCGGCGTGGTCCTTCTTTAACTCCAGGGCTTCGTTGAAGAGGTCTCCGGCAGTGTCGGGCTGCCAGTGGTCGAGATACATGCGGCCCCAGCGAACCTTGTAATCGGGGTTTTTGGGATTCTTCTCGACCAGCGCCTTGAAGACTTCATTGGCGTCCTGGTAGCGGCGGGCCTTCCACAGCGCTTCCGCCTGTTGCAAGGTTTGGGCGGAAAGAACAAACGCAAGTGCCAGCGCCAGGGCGCTGACCCGGAGTATGGATTTCACTGGGCCTCCCTTACTTGGGCTCATTAGGCTTGGCTTCACTGGGCTTGTCGAGGGCATCCTGGATCCGGGCGAGCTCGAGCAGGAGCTGGGTGAGTTGCTTCTTGTATTGGTCGGCGGCCATCGCCGCCTTCTCGTATTTCAGCTTGTCGATGGCCTGTTCGATCTGTTCCTTCCTGTCGAGCAGCGGGCGCTTTTCGGGGTCGCGAGCGGCGGCCGCATTGGCGCCCAGGCGTACCACGGGGAACGCCGCGGCGAGCTTGCCCTCGCCATTTTCGGCCGAGGGGCTTCTTTCGCCTTCGCCTTTGCCGGTGTCTTCCAGCACGGCATGCTCGGTGGCCAGACGTTTTTGTGTGTCGAAGAATTCGGTGGTCTTGCGTTGGGCGTAATGGAAAGCTTCCAGCGCCGAGATGGCGTCGTTCTTATCGGCATCGGCGGCCGGATCGCGCAACGCTTCCGCCCAGTAGCGCGCGAACACGGTGGCGTTCTTCTCGGTGCCGCTCTTGGTAGCGGTAATGACGATACGGGTCGGCCGGCGCAGGAATTCGATCGACCCGCCGCTCGAGCTGGTGGCGTTGACCACCAGTTGCCGCGTAGCGGGGATATGATCGAGCAGCGTGCCCAGCTCGGCGCCGGTGATGTCCGGGCCGGGAATGTTGAACTTATAGTCCACGCCGTCGAAGGAGCCGTGGCCGATGAGCACCAGCACCAGGGCGTCTGTGGGCTTGGCCTGTTTCGAGAGCTCGGTGAGGCGCGTGCGGATCTGCTCGCGAGTGGGCGCTTCGAGAGTGGTGACGTTGGCATCGCCCCCAGCCTTCTTCAAACTACCCTCGATATCCTGGGCCCACATCTTGAATCGCTGATCATAATCCGGCTCGCCGCCCAAACCCGAAATGGTGACGTAAAAGGTGGTCGCATGTACCGACGCGAGCAGCGAAGCTGCGAGCGCACCGAGGCGAGCGAAGCGAGCCACAAAACCCCAACCCCCAACCCCTAACCCCGAACCCCCGCTTTTCATACCACCCCCCACCGCCGCCGCAGCAGCCACTCGCAGGCGCGGAAGCCCATTGCCAGCAGGAAAATAACCGGCATATCCCAAAGATCGCGGGTCTCGCGCGTCGTAATCCCCGCCTCGGAGTAAGAGATTTCACTCGACAGCTTGGACGCTTCGTCCGGCTTATAGTAACGTCCGCCCGTCTGCTGCGACAGCTTCTCGAGCAACTCGCGGTTCTGCGAGGTATGGAAGTTTTCCGCCACGCCGTCTTCCCGGCGGAAGGTCAGCACGTCGCGCCCGATCTCTTCCTGCTCGCGGCCGGCGATAATTTCGGTAATGTAAGTGCCCGGCTTCTCGGCCGTCCACTCGCCGCCATAGATGCCTTCTTCGAGCGGCACCGGCGACAGCTCCATGGTGGCGCTCACGCCATCGGGGCCGGTGAAACGGGCCTGCACTTTGGCATTGGTCACGGGCTTGTACTGCTTGTCGCGCACTTCCACGCGAATGGGGACGCGGGTCTCATCCGAGAGCACGACCTTGGGCGTGGTGGAAACCACCTGGCCCGGAGTGTCGGTCACCATGTAGCGGAAGATCTGCTGCCAGAAGGTGGCGTGGGTCTTGTCTTCGTGGGGCATCCACATCTTCCAACGCCAGCTTCCCTCGGTGGCGAACAGGACGGTGCGGCCGCGGCCGTAGTTTTCGGTCACCAGCAGCGGATATTTGGGCTTGCCTGCGGGCGTCGAGCGCAACAGCACGGTGGCCCCAGGTTTGGGCTCGCCAACTTCCTGGTAATTGGCCATCTGCGGCATCTTCTTCCAGATCTCGGCATTGCGCACCGGATCGTCGTTCAAGCGGCAGATCACGCTCTGCGCGCCTTCGGAAGTGAGTTCCTCGCCCGTGAAATCGCGGTGGAACGTGCCGCGCGCGTCGGTGAGTTTCGTGGGTACGAGGTCCGCCAAGGGTGAACTGGGGTAGCCGCCATCGGAAAGAGTGGCGCGGCCGCCCATGAACAAGAGTCCGCCTCCGCGGCGGTCCACGAAATCGCGGATCAACTGCTGCTGCGTGGGGGTGAAGTAATTGGCCTCCACGCTCCCGATGATGAGTCCCTGAAACGCGAACAGCTCTTCGGGTTTGGAAGGAAAGCCGTCTTCCAGGTCATGCTCGCCCATGCCCTTGGGAAACTGGCGGTACAGTTTGTTCTGCGTGGTGCGCAGCATGCGGGCCAGCTCGATATCGGGATAGTCGTCGAGCGCGCGGCCGATGAATTTGTACTCCCAGCGCGGTTCGCCTTCGAAGTAAAGGATGCGCGGCTTGCGCGCCTGCACATCCACCATGCGGCTCACTTTGTTATTGAGCGCGTTGTCTTCGCCGGGGATGGGCTCCACGCCAATTTCGAGGGCCTTCGGCCCCGCGTCGCCGCAGTTGAAGACGATCGTTTCACTCTGCACCTGGCCGTCGGCTTTCAGCGTGACATCCTGGGATGCCAGCACCTTGCCGCCGTCGCGAACGCTCAGCTTGGCCTTGCTGCCGGAGAGGCCGTAACTTTGCAAGGTCACCACCGCGGTGAGTTTGGATTGCGGCAGGGCGCGCGCGGGCACGATGGCGTCCGCAATCTCTACGTCCTTATCGGGATGTTCGCGGCCGAAGCCCACGGTGTGAACCGGGATGCGCTGGCGTCGAATGGCGCTGATGGTTTGCAGGTCGATGCCGCCGGCGTTATCCGCGCCGTCGCTCAGCATCACGATGGCGCCCAGAGGCAGCGAGGAGGACTCGGCCATGACGCGTTCGAGCGTGTCGCCGATGCGCGATGCCGCGGCCGACGCGGTGAGCTGGTCGCTCTTCTGAATACGCTCGGGCTCCTTTCCGAATTTGTATAGGCGCACCTGGAAACGGTCGCCGAGGGCCTTGAGCAGGCCGCTGTCGAGCACCTGTTTGGCGGCGGCTTCGCGCGTGCCGGAGGCGTCCGCGATAGACATGCTGCGTGAATCGTCCACCAGCACCGCTACCACGTTCTGCTGCGGCCGCAGCGTTGCGACGCTCAGCGCCGGGTGCCAGAGCAGGAAGAGAATGAGCGCCACCATGCAGGTCTCGAGCACCCAGATGGCGATGGGCCGCAAGCCGCTCAGCATGCCGTGATTGCGGCGCACGTGCCAGAAGAGCAGCGCGCCGGCCACCAGGATGGCAATGGCGAGCAGCCAGAGAGGCCAAGGCGTCAGGAAGACGAACTGGCCCTTGTGGAACAGGCTGGCCGGGTATTTGAACAGGATTTCAAACATGGAGTCCACATTACGAGAACACCGCGATGAGTATATGGACGTGCTCGATGCTGCCGCGAGTTACAGAAAGTCCCGAACTGGTGGGAAGTTCAACATGCGGCGGCATTTCCGCGAAGCCCTCGTATGTGACACAGGATAGCACGGGCAGGGAGGGTAGGACAGACGATCGGTTTTCGTCGTCTGTCACCGGCCCTTACACGCCGCGGAAGATCTCCTCAAGCGGCAGATAAACAGCGTGGCTGGCGGCTATGAGAGCTTCGCCTTGTACTTCTTCCAGGAGGCCGTTTTCGTACGTGAAAGCTTTCTTGCGCCGCGGGTCGAGGACCCAGATGTACGGCACGCCGAAGGCGGCGTACTCCTCGCACTTGGCTACGATCCTGCTGCGTCTGTCCTTCTTGGAGAGTATTTCAATACAGATCAGAGGCGGAGCTTCGAATACATCAATGTGAGGATCTTCCAACGTAATACACACATCGGGCACCCGGCAACGCCGCCCCGGAATCGTTCTCACGCGCAGCTCCGGCCAAATGAACAGATGCGGACATCTGCGGTCGAAGACGATGTTTAGATTCGACTGAACCCTGCTGTGCGGCCGTTCTCCCACGTTGCGCGCCACTATCTCGCCGTCCACGTACTCCCGATCCGGCGAGTACGCGGTGTTCAGGTACTCCTCCAGGGATACCAGCACGGTGCTCATACTTCCGAAGATAGCACGGCGTATACTGGTAGGAGTCCGTGCAAGACTACATCCGGATTCGCGGCGCGCGGGTCCATAACCTGAAAGACATTTCGCTTTCTATTCCCCACAACCAGTTGACGGTCATGACGGGCGTCTCGGGGTCTGGCAAATCGTCGCTGGCGTTCGACACCATCTATGCCGAGGGGCAGCGGCGCTACGTAGAGTCGCTTTCCGCCTACGCGCGGCAGTTCCTGGAGCGCATGGAGAAGCCGGAGGTCGACGAGATCGATGGCATCGCGCCGGCGGTGGCCATCCGGCAGAAAAACACCAGCCGCAACCCACGCTCCACGGTGGCGACCTCGACGGAATGTTTCGATTTCCTGCGGCTGCTCTACGCGCGGGTGGGGCAGACGATTTGTCCGAAGCGCGGGACGCGCGTGCGCAAGGACACCGTGGACGAAGTGGCCGCGCGGCTGCTGGCGCTGCCGGAAGGATCGCGCTGGTATGCCCTTTTTCCGTGCGGCGAACATGCTTCGACGCAGGCGTTTCGCGACCATCTTTTCGAGCTGCGGAAGAAGGGATTCAACCGGCTGTTCCAGGCGGGCCGGCTGTTCGAGTTTTCCACGCCGGAATCGCTGCTGGATATCGACTTTGCGAAGCCGCTTTTCGTGCTCGTGGACCGCATCGCGATACCCGCCGGCGGGTCGGGGCCCGACCTCCACCAGCGCTTGGTCGACACCATCGAGATCTGTTTTCGCGAGACGGGCGAAATCATTTTCGAGAGCGCCGGGCAGCCATCCGAACGGCTGCGCTTCAACGAGAAGTTTCAGTGCAAGACCTGCGGCATGGAATTCGCCGAGCCCGAGCCCATTCTGTTCAGCTTCAATTCCCCCGCCGGCGCCTGCCCGCGGTGCCAGGGCTTCGGCAACACCATCGATTTCGACATGGACCGCGCCATTCCCGACAAGTCGCTCTCGCTCGATGAGGGCGCCGTGGACCCGTGGACCAAGCCGAAATTCCGCTCCTGGCTCGGCAACTTCAAGAAGCACGCGCGCGGCGGCGTACGGTTCCAGACGCCGTTCTGCGACCTGACCGAGGCGGAACGCGAAGCCGTGTACGATTTCATCCGCCGCTTCTTCGACCACCTCGAAACCAAAAAGTACAAACTCCACGTGCGCGTGTTCCTGAGCCGCTATCGCGGTTACGCGCTGTGCCCGGAGTGCAAGGGCGCGCGCCTCCGCAAGGAAGCCCTGTACGTCCAGGTGGGCGGGAAAAACCTGAGCGAAGTGGTGCGCATGAACATCGCCGAAGCCCAGCAGTTTTTCGATGAGCTCCACTTGAGCCCGGAAGAGACCGCCATCGCCGAGAAGGTCCTGGTGGAGATCCGGCAGCGCCTGAAGTTTCTCAACGACGTCGGGCTGGACTATCTCACTCTCGACCGCCTTTCGTCCACGCTCTCGGGCGGTGAGGCGCAGCGCATTCAGCTCGCCACCTCTCTGGGGTCGCGGCTGGTGGGCGCGTGCTACGTGCTGGATGAGCCTTCGATCGGCCTGCACAGCCGCGACACCGGGCGGCTGATCCGCATCCTGGAGGAGTTGCGCGGCCTCGGCAATACCATTGTGGTGGTGGAGCACGATCCCGACGTGATGCGCGCGGCGGACCATATCGTCGACCTCGGACCAGGGGCGGGCGAGCACGGCGGGCAAATTGTCTTTGAAGGAACCCTCGACAAGCTGGTGGGGAGCGCCAACGGCTCATTGACGTCGCGGTATCTGCGCGGCGATCTGCGGGTCTCGACGCCCCGCGCGCGCCGGTCGGTGGACCCCAAGCGCCTGATGCGGCTCAGCGGTGCGCGGATGCACAACCTGAAGAACATCGACGTCGAGATCCCGCTGGGCATGATGGTGGCGATCACGGGGGTCTCCGGGTCGGGCAAGTCGACCCTGGTGCACGATGTGGTCTTTCGCTCGCTCGAAGCGCTGCACAAGGCGCGCGAGTCGGACGACGATCGCAGCACGGGCGAGGCGGCCGAAGCGCTGGAGACTCCCGCCTCGCAGGTCGCGTGCAGGAAGGTGGAGGGCGCGGAGCGCATCACCAACACCGTGATGGTGGATCAATCGCCCATCGGCCGGACCCCGCGTTCCAATCCGGTGACGTACCTCAAGGCGTTCGACGTGATCCGCGGGTTGTTTGCCTCCACGCGCGAAGCCGGGAAGCGCGGCTACAGCGCCGGCCACTTCTCGTTCAACATTCCGGGCGGACGCTGCGAAACGTGCCAGGGCGACGGCACCGTCACGGTGGAGATGCAGTTCCTGGCCGACGTGGAGCTGGTGTGCGAAGAGTGCAAGGGCACGCGCTACAAGAGCGGCATCCTGGAGATCCGCTACAACGGGCTGAACGTTCACGAGGTGCTGCAACTCACCGTGCGCGAGGCCATGGAATTTTTCCACTCCACGCCCAAGCTGGTGCAAAAGCTCAAGGTGCTGGACGACGTGGGGCTGGGATATCTGCGGCTGGGACAATCGGCGACCACGCTCTCGGGCGGCGAGGCGCAGCGCGTGAAACTGGCGGCTTATCTCTCGGTGGCCAGCGTGACGGGCACCCTGTTCATCTTCGACGAGCCCACCACCGGGCTGCACTTCGACGACATCGCCAAACTGCTGGCAGCCTTTCAACGGCTGATCGAGAATGGTGGAAGCCTCATCATTATCGAGCACAATCTGGATGTGATCAAGGCCGCCGACTGGGTGATCGACCTCGGACCCGAAGGCGGCAACCGCGGCGGCTACGTGGTGGCCGCAGGGACGCCGGAGGCGGTCTCGCGGGTGGAGGAGTCATACACCGGTCGCTATTTGCGAAGGGTGCTGGGAGCGACGAGCAAGACGAGCAAAGGTTAGCTCGCAGGGTGCGCTGCATTCCCGCTATACTCGACCTATGCAGCTCACTCTCGATTTGCCCGACGAGCTTTCTGCTGCTCTGGCGGCTTCCGGCCACGAGGATCTCTCTCGAGCCGCATTCGAAGCCATTGCCATCGAAGCTTACCGCGAGCGCAAGCTCTCCACTGCACAACTCCGGCGTCTCCTGGGGTTTGACACCCGCTACGAACTGGATGGATTCTTGAAACAGCACGAGGTCTGGCTGGAATACTCCTGGGAGGATTTGGAGAAGGACCGTGAGACTCACCTTCGGCTCGGCCTGTGAGCCATGCTGCGCGTCGTCATTTCCGATGCCTCTCCCCTGCACTACCTCGTCCTTATCGGCCACGTCGAATTACTGCCCGGCCTTTACTCCGAGGTGCTCATCCCGGAAGCCGTCGCGGACGAAACTCCAGCGGACTGCTACTCCGGAGCCCGTCCGGCGATGGATCGCCGATCCTCCTCAGTGGCTTCAAGTCGTGCCTTTGACCGCTCAGCCATCCTTCGGGCGGCTCGATCGGCTTGATCGGGGCGAACACGACGCGATCCTCCTGGCTCTCCACCTCAAGGCGGACCTGGTGCTGATGGACGATCGCGAAGGAGTAGAGGAGGCACGCAGTCTGGGCCTAAACGTAACGGGCACTCTGGGAATCTTGGATCGGGCCGCCGAACGCGGGTTGATCGAGCTCGCCCCTGCGATTGCTCGCCTGTGTCAGACCAACTTTCGTGTCGTTCCTGCGCTGCTCGACCGGCTGCTGGCTGCCGATACCCGTAGACGGCGGAAGTAGCGCACCCTCTGCTCAGATGATCTTCGGCGTAGAATCGTACTAGAGGGTCCGCAATGCGACCGATTCTGCTCGTTGCACTTTTGCCCGCGTTTCTGTCCGCCGCTCCGGCACTTCAAATCGTCAGGCCGATCGTGAGCCAGATGGATGGCGGGGAAGCCGATTCGCCCGGATTCGAACACGTGCCGGGAGAAGTGCTGTTCTTCTCGTGCCGGATCGCGGGCTACTCGAAATCGTCGGAGGCGCAGGTGCACCTGGCCTTTTCGGTGCAGCCGTTCGATCCCAAGGGTGTGCCCCTGGCCGAAATATATAAGAACGAAATCTCCGACGAAGTCAGCGTACAGGACAAGGATTGGATGCCCAAGATCGCCACCGAAATCGCGCTTCCGCCGCTGGCCCCTTCGGGGGCTTACAAGATCGTAGTCAAGGTCGATGACCTGGTCGCCAAGACGTCGGTGGAACTGGCCGTGCCGGTTCAGGTTCGCGGCCACGACGTCGAGCCGAGCGACACCCTGATCGTCCGCAACTTCCGCTTCTTCCGCGGCGAGGAGGATACCCAGGCACTCGACAAGGCGGCCTACAAGCCCGGCGACGGCGTGTGGGCGAAGTTCGACATCACCGGCTTCAAATACGGCGACAAAAACAAGGTCGATGTCAGCTATGTGACCTCGGTGATCGCTCCCAGCGGCAAGGTGCTCTGGACCCAGCCCGAACCCGCGGTGGAGCAGTCCGAGTCGTTCTACCCCAAGCGTTATGTTCCCGCCCAGATGGGCATCAACCTGACGCCCACCATCCGTCCGGGCGAGTACACCATTGCGGTGCAGGTGAAGGACGCCGCCGGCGGCCAGACGTACGAAACTAAGTACACGTTCGCGGTCGAGCAAGCGCTGCTACTCTAAGGTTCATGACTGTAGTCTTGGGCGAGCATCCCCTCTCCATTGAAGACGTCGTGCGTGTGGCCCGCGAGAACGCCGGGATCCTCATCACCGAGGATGCTCGGGCGCGCATCGCCAAGGGCCGCGCCCGCCTGGACGAGCTGCTGGCGCGCGGGGAGCGCATCTACGGCGTCAACACCGGCGTGGGCGGGAACGTGGGAATCTCGCTGGCTCCGGACCAGATGGAGTTGCTGCAGCACAACCTGGTGCGGCACCTCTCCTGCGCCACCGGCGCGCCCTTGCCGAACGACGTGGTCCGCGCCGCCACTCTGCTGCGCGTAGCTACGTTTTTGTCGGGCGCGTCGGCGGTCCGCAACGAGCTGGTGGATGCGCTTGCGGATTTGCTCAACTACGACGTAACTCCGATAGTGCCGCGGTATGGGTCGGTGGGGGCGAGCGGCGACCTCATGCCGTCGGCCTATATCGGACGCGTGCTGGTGGGGATGGGCGAGGCGGAATTTCAAGGCGAGCGTTGGCCGGCCGCCGAGGCATTGCAAGCGGCGGGACTGAGCCCCATCCGCTTCGCGCCGAAAGAGTCGCTGGCGCTGATGAATGGCACTACGGTCATGACCGCGGTGGCGGCGCTGGTGTGGGTGGACGCGTTCCGCGTGTTGCGCGCCTTGCTGGGGGCGGTGGCGCTCTCCATCGAAGCCATGCAGGCGCCCGACCTGCCGTTTCATCCCTGGGTGCACCAGTTGAAGGGCCATCCCGGGCAGATTGCCGTGGCGGCGTACCTTCTGCAAATGCTGGAAGCTTCCGAATACACGCAGCCTTCGAGCGGGCAGACCTGCTACTCCCTGCGCTGCGCCCCACAGGGCCTCGGACAGGTGTGGGAGGCGCTCGAGGATTCGCGCGCCGTGATCGAGCGCGAGATCAATTCCGCCAACGACAACCCGCTGATCGACCCCGAGACCGGCGCGCTGTACAAAGCGGGCAACTTCTACGGCGGCCATATCGCGCGCCTCCTGGATACTTGGAAAATCGACTTCGCTTCCATGGCCAATTGGGGGAACGCGCTGATGGCCCTGCTGGTGGACGACCGCTTCAGCGTGGGGCTGCCCGCCAACCTGACGCCCCAGCCCGGTGTAAATTGCGGGTTCAAAGGCATGCAGTTGAGCGTCACCAGCCTGGCCTGCGCCGTCCGGCAGATGGCCGGACCCAGCACCATCCACTCGCTGCCCACCGAGCAATACAACCAGGACGTGGTCAGCCTGGGCATGCACGCCGCCGTCACTGCCATGGACGCCCTGGAGTGCGTCCGCCACGAGACCGCCATGCTGCTGTTGGCATCCGCACAGGCCGTGGATCTGCGCGGCGGCCCGTCGAAACTGGGACGCGGCTCGCTCCGCGTGTATGAGAACATACGGCAAGTGGCGCGCTTCCAGGACAGAGATCGTCCCATGGAGCACGAAGTCGCCGCGGTGACGGTCAAGATTTTGGCGGGGGAGATGTAGGCGCGCGCTCACAAAATCGCTTGCCAACCGTCCAACATGACCATGAATCGAATCGTAACGGCAATCTCAATCTCCGCCGTCGCCCTGTTCGCGCAGGCTCAACGGCAACCTCCCACACCAGCCCAAGCCATCCGCAACCAGTTTGCGTATGTGAACCAAAAAGTACTTGAAATGGCCAGGGACTTTCCCGAAGACAAGTACGGCTACAAGCCCACCAAGGATGTACGTTCGTTCGGCGACGTGATCGTGCATATCGCCTCCGGCAACGTCTACGGCGCCAAGGCCGGTCGCGGCGAGAACGTCAAATGGGACGAGATGGACCCCGCCAACTTCAAGGGCAAGGCCGCCATCGTCGCCGTCCTTCAGAAATCCATCGACGATGCCACCGCGACCCTGAAGAACACCCCCGACGACCGCTTCAAGGAGACCCTGTCGCCCTGGATGTCGATCGTCGAACACGCCGCCGAGCACTACGGCCAACTCGTGGTCTACTACCGCGTCAACGGCCTGGTGCCGCCGGAATCGCGGCCCAAAAGCAAGTAGGCGCCTCCGGCACAGTCTCACCGCACCATGCCCAGCAGCGCCCGTGTGCTCTTCACCACCTCCGGCCACGCCGCCGAACCGGGATCGAGAAACACGAAGTGCCCGGCCTGCGCCATCACCACCGCGTGTACCGTGTCGCCCGCGCGCTTGGCCGCTTCCTCGTAGGCCGGCGTTTGCGCCGCGAACATCCGCCCCGCAAAAATCTCCTGCCGCACTCCCAGGGGAAGCATCTCGGCCGGCGATGCCTCACGATAGCGTTGCGGCTGCTCCTCCGGCGTGCCCCCCATCAGATTCACGATCACCGGAGCGCCGCACACCGGCACCTGCATGGGCAGCGTTGCCTTCAGATCCGGAGGCCCATCCAGATCCACCACGCCCTTGAGTCGGAGCGGATTCTTCGCGTACAACTGGCTCGTGCGCGGAATCTTTGAGCGCGCCGCCAGCCACATCGCCAGGTGCCCTCCCGACGAATGCCCCATGGCCACCACGCGATTGAGATCCAGCCGGTTCTCACGGGCGATCCTCCGCAAATGATCGGCGCCGCGGGCGACGTCGTCGAACGTGCCGGGCCATCCGCCGCCGGCGTTGCCCAAGCGCCTGTACTCCAGGTTCCAAGTCGCGATCCCCATCTCCGCGAATGCCGCCGCCAGCGGATGCAGCAGGTCCAGCGATACGGCGCGCGCATCCAGGTTCCCCAGCTTCGCGGACCAGCACCCGCCGTGCACAATCACCACCACGGGATGCGGCCCTCTTCCTGCTGGCACGCGTAGTTCGCCGAACTCCAACGGGTCGCTTCCGTAGGCGATGCGGCGCGCGGGCGGCACCTGCATGTTCAATAGGTCGAGCGGGCTTTTGTCCTGGGCCCCAAGGGCGAGGGCCAACAGGAACGGGAACGCGATGTGCCGGATCACGTGTCGAGATCCACTGTACCGCTGTTATACTGACATTTTCCATGCTGCGAGTTCGCTTCGCGCCTTCCCCCACCGGCTTTCTGCACGTCGGGAGCGCCCGCACCTTCATCTTCAACTGGCTCTACGCCCGCCACAATGGCGGCGCCGTCATCCTGCGCATCGACGACACCGACGTCGAACGCAATACCACGGCGTCTCTGCAATCGATCTACGAGGGCCTTCACTGGCTCTCGCTCGGCTGGGACGAGGAGTAAAAGGCCTCCGAGCGCCTCGCGCTGCACCGGCACATGGCCGCCGCCATCTTTCACAACGGCCTCG
>Ga0116223_10003514_pt1 | contig 13999 bp, 10 predicted proteins | sample Sb_taG_3_FD_90092 | JGI IMG/M metagenome (GOLD analysis project Ga0116223, IMG submission 90092) | Peat soil microbial communities from Weissenstadt, Germany - Sb_50d_a_PC metaG | ecosystem: Environmental > Terrestrial > Soil > Wetlands > Peat | place: Germany: Weissenstadt | collected 2010-09-21 | reverse complement strand
GCCCTGCGTTGTTGGAACCATGTGCGAGGCGGGGTAAATGTATTGCGGGTTGATGTCACTGGACGGCAAAGTCACGCGCAGGGCGTGGTTGATGACGCCTTGCCCTCCCTGCCCGACCGCCAAGCCCTCGTCGGGCCGGGCCAAGCCGGCGAGGATGGGCAGTCCTGCGGCGTCCGCGGAGGTCCAACCGAGGGTGCGGAAGCTGTCCTTGTTATAGTTCCACACGGTTTCCTGGGCCGCGTGCCACATGCCGTCGGTATGCGGAAGTTCCACGTCGCTGGTATTGGGGAACAGGGTCGGGTCGGCAGGCCGGCTCACTCCGTACAGCTCATAGCCGACGTTGTTGTCCTCGTCCCAGACGATTAAGTGAGAGTCGCCGCGCTGGTTCACGTTGTAACCCGCTCCGTTGGGATTGGGTCCGTTCTGGAAATCACCTTCCAGCACGGCGTTGGGCGGAATCGGCACCGCGACGATGTCGCTCTCGCCGGGGTAGTTATCGATGATGACGTTCACCTTGGCGGTGCTGTTGCCGTGGACGACGTTATAGGGGATGCCGTACAAAGGGCTGGAGCCGTTGCCCGGATTATCCGCGTACCAATTCGGGGTGAGACGGGTGCCGGCCCCGCCGATGTGGGCGATGATGGCGGCCGAGTTCGCCGCCACCGGTGCGTTGCCGATGTTCTGGCGCCAGGGACTGTCGGAAGGAAAGAGCAGTTGGCCCAACAGATCGGCCCGCGCCGGCGTTACCATTCCATTGGCCGCCAATATCCCCGAGAGGACCATCGCTCGTGAACGCAGCCCCAGGCCGGTAAGATTCGAACGTTTTTCATTTTGTTTCTTTTTGTTCTTTCTTTTGTACGTAAACATAGGTGTGTCCTTAGTGCAGTTTCGAAGTTACCTTGGGCTACCGGGTTGTTCCGACTCTGAGCTGCGCTCGATTCCCCGTCAAAAAGTAAGGTGGAGATTTGGAGCGGATATTGGGGGGAAGAAAGATTTTTGGTACTACTGTTTGGTCACTGCTATCCTGGAAAAACAGGAATCGCCAGTTTGTGCCGATTTAACCAGGTGTTCAGGTCAGTGCACAAGCTTCCGAACCGGTCCAGGAGTACCGCGACATCCTCTGCTCCTAATCGGATCGCCTCCCCGCGCTCCTCACCGAATTGCGGCTGTCGGTCCTGATCTCCACTTACCAGACCGGCCACCTGGTGGTGGTGTCGGTCCGGGAAGGCCGGCTCACACTGTCGTTCCACCAGTTCGAGCGAGCCATGGGGGTCGCCGCCAAGCCCGGAACCATCGCTGTCTGCACGCGCAAGGAAGTATGGTTCCTTCGGGCCGCTCCCGATATCGCCGCCAAGCTCCAGGGACCATATGACGCCTGCTTTCTGGCGCGCACTTCCCACTTCACCGATGACATCCATGCGCATGAAGCCGCCTGGGTCGGGGGCGCGCGGGGCGGGGGGGGCGAGTTCTGGATCGTCAATACGCTCTTCTCCTGCCTGTGCGCCCTCGATCCGCACTACAGTTTCGCCCCGCGCTGGCGGCCGCCGTTCCTCTCCGCCTTGCGCCCGGAAGACTGCTGCCATCTCAACGGCATGGCGGTGGTTGGCGGCCAGCCCCGCTACGTCACCGCCCTGGCGGAAAGCGACACGCCGGCCGGCTGGCGCGCGGTCAAGCACAATGGCGGCTGTCTCATCGAGGTCCCCAGCGGCCGCCTGCTGTCCCGCGGCTTGTCCCTCCCTCACTCCCCACGGGTGGAAGGCAAGCAAATCTTCTTTCTCCACAGCGGCCAGGGCGAACTGGCCGTGGCCGATCCCGAGACCGGCCGGGTCACCCCAGTGGCTCCTGTGCCGGGCGTTTCGCGCGGGCTGGACCTCCACGGCGGCTATGCCTTCGTGGGGCTTTCCAAAGCCCGGCCGACGCTCGAAGGAGTCCCCATCGTAGCCGATCGCGACAAGCTCCGCTGCGGGCTGTGGGTGGTGGATTTGCGGACCGGGGCGATCGCCGCCCATCTCGAATTCTGCACGGGAGTGGAAGAGATCTTTGATGTGCAGGCGCTGCCCGGAATTGTGTCTCCTTACATTTCCGGTCCCGGCGCGGTAGACGATACCGGCCAACCAATGTGGACCGTCCCCCCGGAGGCAACCCATTCGCGCTGATGCAGGCTCACGGCGGACCCTTCGCCGGACAGCCGGGGCGAATCTCAGGCCGTTCGGAAGTTGGAGAGTGGCGAGCGGCCAGCGTGCAAGACTACCTTTGGCCGCCGACTCACTGCCCGGATTGCGGCGCAAGAGTTCTAAACAGAGCGTCATAAGTAATTGCGCATGCGCTCCCTGACGGTCGCGGCTCTGTTCGGAGCCGCGCGCGTAAGCAAGCGGTCGATGCGCAAACAATTAGGTCGTCGTGTTTAATGTCGTCCAGAGTGGGAAGCCGCTGCTTCACCAGTTCTTTTGAGGACTCGCGCAAAACGGCCGCGTCGCGAACAGTTTCAGTCCTGTATGGGGGCGCGCCGCGGCCTTTCCGCTTCAAACGAAACAGCCATGAATCCAGCGGATGCATCGCCATCGATTAGGCGAAGTTTACGTTGTTTCGGAGACCCGTCTCGCCGACACGTTCCAGCAGCCGAAATAACGCAGCCCGTTCGTCTGCGCGGGTTCGACGGCGGATGACAATGACAATGCCATGATGTGGCCTCGTCGTTGCGAGATGGAGAAAGTCGTTCCGGTTGCAAGTCAACAGCACGCAACCACGCTCGTGGGCAAACTGGAGAACGGCTTCGTCGGAGGAATTGCCGGGAAGGGCTTTACGCAAGAGCGTGACCTCGTGGCTGAGTTCCTCGAGCAAGTAGCTCAAGTCGTCGGCACGTCGTGGTCGAGCAAAAACGTCACTCTGAAGCAGGGGCCGCCATCTGCCTGGCAACGAGCAAGTCGATCTCCCCTCGGTGGTCTTCATAGTAGGCAAGACACTCGTAAACGTGAGATCTGGTGAGTTGCGGGAAGCAGTTTGCCCTCAACGTGTCAACCGTTTCGCCATTCTGAAGCAAGCCAATGACGTCGTGGACAGCAATCCGGGTACCTTCCACAATGGGGTTCCCACTCCGCACGCCCGCCGAACGCACGATGTAACGATAGGCCTCCGAGATCGGGCTCATACCTGGATGGTACGTCTCCCTTCACAAGGGTATCAACTACCGACGTAAGGAAACAAACTCCAAACACTGGCGTGGCTGCGGATTCACTCCTTGGTCTCTCCGCCCGACACAGAGTTATACACGAGTAGCAGATCCGGCGAATGCTCTTTGAGCTAAAGGGGCGACTCGGTGTGTGACCCCGGCCCTGTCAGCCAGAATCCCAACTCCGTGAGCGTTATGCAGTGATATGGAAAGCGGTTCTGTCGGGCGTTCGCGGCCTGCTCGCCGAGGCGGCAACATCTCGGAAACCACAAAGTCCCTGAAATCCTTGCACTACCAGCGGGTTGGAACGACCAAGCCGGAAGCGTGGACCCGCGTCAAACGAAATAGCCACTGGCCTAGCGTCAGCGCGGCCAAATAGTAGGCGCAATCCCACTCCAGCAGCTTACGCACAATTGCGGAGATTCCGAACGGCCGGTCCAGGAGGGAGCGGCACTCCCGAATATAGTCCGGGCTAGGAACCGCTCTCGCCGCGCTTCGGCCCGCCATGCTGCCAGTGAGTAACGCATTCAGGATGCCGGAACCCGTGAACGGGTCGACGAATCCGAGTGCGTCGCCGACAGGATAAACACGTTCATTCCGCTCCGAGTGCGCGATCGCTGAAAACGAAAGCGGTCCGGACATGAGCCATCGCATCCGGCGGCGGAGGGGCCGGAGTCGCTCGGCCAGGGGGTCGGAGGCGGCCAAGTACTCATCTACGTCGAAGCCGCGGCGCCGAAGGGTGCTTTCGGGCGCGATGCCGCAGACGTTGGTCCAGCCGTTCTCGACCGGACTCACCCCGACGTAGCCCTGCCGCCCAAAGAACAATTCAATCGCATCGTCCATCGGTCCTTCAAAATGAGCTTTGAAACCAAACAGGCGGTCAGGCAATGAGGCGGTCCCGTTGCGGCCCGTGGCCAGGACAATTCTGGCCGCCGCAGCTTTACGCTGGTCCGCGACACCGCATTCGCCGCGGGAGACAGTGGCGCCAAGAGTGCCTGCTTTCTCTAAAAGGAGTTTGTCTAACTCGAATCGACTCAGGCCTAATGCGGGTTCCAACAGGCTCCAACTCTTCTCGCGCCGGCCGAAGTGCAGCCGGCATTTGCGGATGCACGCCGGCTTGAGCCGTGCCAACGCTTTCCCGTTGCCCAGCAGATCGAGTATGCGGTAAGCCTCAGGCGAGAGGAATTCCCCGCAAACCTTGTGCTTGGGATGGCGAGATCTCTCGACGATGCGAACGGCCGCCCCTTCCGCCAGAGCCGCGAGAGCTGCCGCCCGGGTTGGGCGTAATCCGTTCACGTGACGGGGGTCGGCAGGTGCATCATCCACTGATCACGTCAAGCTGAGCCGCTGCGCGAGTTCTTGAAGATAATCAGCACAATCTGTATGATCTGTGGCGTGATGGCGCCAACCGACACGCCCACCACACCAGATAGGTTACCCGTGCTAAAAGGCCATTCGGGCCATTTGTTCACGCGTTTCATCTCAGCCACGCAGAAGTCGATCTGTCGTTGACGTTCCTGAGACAGATCAATCGGGGAGGTCGGCGTGAGCCTTTCCAAAAGATCGTCCAGTTCTAGTAACACAGCCCGTTTGCATTCGACCATGCAATCATGAAGCGGCAACTGACAAACAACGAAGGAACTGACGAAGAAAACGAGGGTCGGGACTGCCAGTGCAGCCATCGGAATCCACTCACCCCCGCCCCACACTCCCGAAGCGGTGTAGCAGCACCAAATAATCGCGATAAGCGCGTAGCACTTCACGAGTGCCCGCCCCACGCTGAAAACTCCAAAGTTATGTTCCGAAACCCGAACGGGGAACTCGCGGCCCAGGCGCCAGATGGACTGCCCGAGAAAAAAGACCGCTGCAAGACCAACTCCACATACAAAGCTGGACACTAGCGCAATTGCCAGACAGACGACTAGCTAGCATGACCGCGGGCAGTTTATCGAATGCGCCACCGAGCCAGAAGGCGCTTACAGCAAGTGCTGCGAACCCCATCCCAAAGAGACGCGGAACGGAGGAAGAATTAAGCCGCTCAAACTCGTGTCGAATCCACTGCTCATAGTGGGAGGAGGTCGCAGAGTCTTTGCGGAGAAAGGTCGGAAGGAACTGTGCCCACGAGAGAAGGATCGAGTAAATCGCTTTCATTGCCAGCGGCACGAGAGCAATGCAGATACCGAGCAGTGTGAAGGTACCAAGCATGACGTGGTTGTGCCATCGTAGAAACCCGAGCACCGGCACCGTAACGGCGATGGCACCGATGACTACCCAAGCCCAGATGTAGCCAGCGCGAGACGAGGTCGGCATCTCCAAGTAGGTCGGGTAAACGAAGCGGTTATCAAAACTATGCACAGGCAGATGGCCCGGAGACATGGTGCCCTCCAATATTAGCTGTCCGAGGTATAATACCACTACTATCCGGGTAACGAGGATCCTCGATGCGCGCCAAGTCTGGCCCCGGAACAATCAGCACCCCATTGTCAGGGCCGATGCCATTCGCGATCCCCTGGCCAAAGCCGACTTGGCATTCTCGATGTATCTCGGCCATCACCTTTCCGAGCAGGATGTGATCGGTCTGATTCGCAATGTTGGCCGCTGCTCTCGCCGGTTCATTCTGCTGGACCTCGTGCGACATCCGTTACCCCTGGCGTTGTTTCGAATTTTCGTCGCACCCTTCGTATCCCCAGTCGTAGTTGCGGACGGTCAAGTTTCCATCCGCAGGTCCTACACCCGGACAGAATTGCGGGAACTCACTGCCGAAGCGCTAGCTGGGTCCGCTGCATGCTTTCGCCACTCGGTGGCGCCACTTTACGCCAGGCAGGTTATCGACATTTCGTATTGAAGACGTGTGTGAGCGGAGCGATGCCGTGGCAGGCTGGCGCTTCGGGATCCAGTTGCCGGCGTCAAGTTCCCGTAACGCCGTCAACGGGAAATGGGGTGACCAGCGGTGACGCACCCGGCTACCGTCTTTGATTTCCAGATTACGGCTATTGCGGATAGCGACTTGCAGGTGGCGGCCTACGCCGCTTCGCGTTCGGAAATCGTGCTGTTGACTTTTGCTACCCGGACGGATTTTGCCAGGCCAAAATACCTCATGATCTTGATCTGTATCCAGGACAGGTCGAACTCATACCACGCCAGCCCATGCCGCGCCGATGTAGGATGCGCGTGATGGTTGTTGTGCCAGCCCTCGCCGGAGGAAATGAGAGCCAACCACCAGTTGTTGCGGGAATCATCGCGGGTGTTGAATCTCCGGCTGCCCCACATGTGGGTCACGGAGTTGACCATCCATGTCACATGGAGGCCAACGACGACGCGAAGGAAGACGCCCCACAAAACGAATTGAATACCGCCTATGGCGAACAGCAGCATGCCAAGCACGATCATGGGAACCCAATGATAGTCGTTCAGCCAGACGTAGAAGCGGTCTTTGGCCAGATCCGGCGCGTACTGCGCCATCAGCGGAGTATTGTTGTGCTTGCTCTTTCCGACCAGAAGCCAGCCCATGTGAGCCCACCAACCGCCATCCCTGGGTGAGTGCGGGTCGCCGGGAAGATCGGATTTCTGGTGGTGGATACGATGGGTCGCCACCCAGAAAATGGGCCCGCCTTCCAGCGTCAGCGCGCCCGATACCGCAAAGAAATACTCAATTGCCAAAGGCACCTGGTAGGACCGGTGCGTATGGAGCCGGTGGTAGCCCATGCTGATGCCGAGGCCGGTGCACATCCAGTAGAGGAACAGCGCGACAGCCAGTGCGTGCCAACTGAACATGAACAATGCCGCGATGGCTCCGAGGTGGAAAAGGCCGAACGCGATGGTATTGGCCCAGTTGCTCTTGTGCGCGTCGGATATGTCGACAGGGTCCTGAGTCACGGCGCCTCCGGAGCGTTGGACTTACATTTTCAGGTTAACAGGGATCTCACGATCGCTTCGTAATAGTTGCGTAATTTCAACGGCCTCGGGCGCCTCTCGCCCGATTGGCGGATTGCGAGCAACTCGATTCGCTGTTCTCCGGCTTGCCGGGGACGCGTTATGGACAGATATCGGTAGCGATTTGCGGGGGCGAACGATGCGACGCCCAAACACTGCCAGGTTGGGGCTATACAGATCCAGGCGTGTTACCTGGACTTGTGCGGATCACCATCGAACTTCCGGACGATATCGCCGAGCACCCGGGTGCCGGTCGTGAGGCGCTCGAAGCTCTGGCCATCGAGCGATACCGGCGGCGAGAGTTGACCCAGTTCCAGGTTGGGCAGTTGCTGGGCTTGTCACGCGGGTTCCAGACATCGCCCATTGGCTCCTTGTCTTATTGACGCGCCTGCTTGACTCCGATCGCCTCGGCGATGATTGCCGTCACCAGACTATTGATGCTGACGCCCTCGTTTTCGGCCTGTTTCGTTAGCTTTGAGTAGAGGGTCCTGGGCAGGCGTTGGCGCCATTGAGCGGCCTCGATGGCTGGCTTTGGTATCTTGCGGCGCGATTCCTTGAATACGTCCATACAATCGCGGAGAGCTTCGCGGCCATTCGCGATCGCCTCTTCGATGGTTTCGCCGTCGGACATGCATCCGGGTATATCCGGATACTCCACCAGATAGCCGCCACCCTCTTCCTTCGACAGTGGCCGAACCGTGAACCGGTACTGGTCAAGATTTCGATTGGTCGTCGCTCTCACGTGTTCTGATACCTCCAACAGCGTCGATCAGCGCTAAGAATTGCCTGATGTAGATCGGCTTAATGGGACGCTTCGCCGGCACGGACACGATCTCCCGCACGCCGGGCGCGCTGAAAATCACGTGGCTTCCACCGCGGCCGGGTCTCCGCCATTCAACGAAATTCTCTTCCGCAACGGCCTGCAATTCTTCGATGCGCCAGCCCATTTGATTCTTGCGCATCTTCTGAAGAGTCTTGCCTGCGGCCACACTCGCTATGATACCGCATTCGGTATCACGGAAGGATATCGACGTGCGGCGGTTCGCGGTGGCTCGAGTGCCCAAGACACACAGGCTAGAAAGCCTGTGCTACACAGGCTAGAAAGCCTGTGCTACCTATGGCATGTTGGTCACGATGTTGGGCACGTTGCGCTGGCGGAGAAGGGTGTTGAAGCCGGCGACGTCTTTTTCCAGGAGCAGCTTGAGGCGCTGTTGGTATGTCGCGGCCTGCTCCTTCAGTTCGTCGTGGACGGCCACCTGCTGCGTGGTGGGCTGGTGGTCGGAGCTTTCCACTTCGGTTGCCAGGTAGCCGATCTTGTCGATCAGCTTGGGCGACCACCGCACGGTATCCTGCCCTCTTCCGGTGGCTTTGAGGCGGATGAGATTGTCCTCGATCTCGATGAGCCTGGTCGAGAGCTGATCGGCGGCGGCGCGGAGATTGGCTCCGCTTTCGTCGGTCCCGAGCGCGCTTTTGAGGTCGGCGACCTGGGCGCGGAGGGACTCGATCTGGTTGACTGCGTCAACCATATTGTTCAGCTCGCCGGAGAGCGACGTCATGAGTTTGGTCTGGATCTGGATGTCGCCTTCGGTGCCGTTGGAGTGCGGGTCCTTGAGGACTTTGAGCGGCTGGGTGTAATCCTTGCCTTCGACGGTGAGCTTGACGGTGTACGTGCCGGGCGGCGCGAGCAGGGAGATGGGCTGTCCGGCGGGAGCGGGGCGGTAGCCATCGGGCCCCATGGTGATTTCGGGCGCGTAGAGGGGGCTGGTCCGCAGATGCATGGGCTTGGCGGGGCTGAAGCGGAGATCCCACCAGAGGCGATTGATGCCGGGCTGCGCGGGGGCGACCATCGTGCGTATGGTGCGGCCGCTCGCATCCACGATGGCGATGCGGGCTCCGCCGGGAGGCGCCGATTTCAGGTAGTAGTTGATGGATGCGCCGTAGGGCGGGTTCTGGCCGGCGGTGGCATCGTAGGCCATGGTCTCCGGCTGGGCCGCGGTGCGGAAGCGGTAAGCGTCGCGGGGCGCGAAGAGCACGGGGGAAGCGCCGGCCGTGTGCTGTTGGGTGAACTGCTCGAGCGGCGTGATGTCGTCGAGGATCCAGAAGCCGCGCCCGTAGGTGGCCAGCACCATGTCGTGAAAGTGCTCCTGCATGGCGATCCAGTAGACCGGAGCGTGCGGCAGATTGGCCTGCAGGGGCTGCCAGTTCAGACCGTCGTTAAAGGAGACGTAGAGGCCGTTCTCGGTTCCCACGAAGAGCAGTCCCTGGCGCACGGGGTCCTCGCGAATGCAATGCGCGTAGCTGAGCATGCTGTGGGGAATACCGCTCGAGATGGCGGTCCAGGTCTTGCCGTAGTCGGTGGTCTTGAAGACGAAGGGGTCGCGGTTGTTCACCTGGTGGGCGTCCACCGTGATGTAGGCGGCGCCGTTCGCGTAGCGCGAGGCTTCGATATTGGACACGGTGCCCCACTCGGGCATGCCGGGGATGTTGGCGGTGACGTTGGTCCAGTTCTTGCCGCCATCGCGGGTGATCTGCACCAGGCCGTCGTTGGTGCCGGCCCAGATGACGCCGGGCTCCTTGGGCGCCTCGGCGAGGGCGAAGACCACGCCGGCGTACTCGACCCCGATGTTGTCGCCGGTGAGGCCGCCGGAGAAGCCCATGCGGCTTTTGTCATTGCGGGTCAGGTCGGGGCTGATGACCTTCCAGCTCTGGCCGCCATCGGTGGTGACGTGGACGAACTGGCTGCCGACGTAGACCTTGTTGTGATCGTGCGGGGAGATCATAACCGGGAATTCCCAGTTGAAGCGGTATTTGAGCTCGGCGGCGGTGGCGCCGCTGGTCTGCTCAGGCCACACTTCCACGTTGCGGGCCTGGTGGTTGCGCTCGTCGAAGACGGTCACGATGCCGCCCACGCTGCCGGAGCCCGAGGCGCTGGACCAGATGATGTCAGGGTCCACCGGATCGGGCGTGGCGAAGCCGCTCTCGCCGCCGGCGACGGGGTGCCAGACGCTGCGGGAAATGGGCCCGAAGGGCGCAGCGATTGCTCCACGGCCGCCGCCTTCTCCGGGCGCGCCTTCCTCGCCGCCGCCTCCGCGTCCGCCCGAGAGGCTGTTGCTGGGACCGCGATACGAGTTGCCGTCCTGCTTGTTGCCATAGACGAAATAGGGAACCTGGTTGTCGACGGTGACGTGGTACATCTGCGCGATGGGGAGCTGGACGCGGTTCCAGGTGCGGCCGCGATTGACCGAGATGCTGAAGCCGCTGTCGTTGGCCACGGCCATGCGATCGCCGTTGGTAGGGTCGATCCACAGGTCGTGGTTGTCGCCGCCGGGAAGGGCCGGCATGTTGGTGAGGGTGCGGCCGCCATCGAGCGACCGGGAGAATGCCGAGGTCATGAAGTAGATCTCGCTTTCGTTATCGGGCGAGACGGCGCAGCGCGTGTAGTAGGCGGCGCGGCCGGTGAGATTGCGGTCGTAGCTCATGAGCTCCCAGTGGTCGCCGCCGTCGTCGGATTTCCAGAGCTGGCCGCGATCGGTGGGCTTGCCGTCGTAGGGGACGCCATCGCCGGTTTCGATGAGGGCATAGACGCGGCTGGAGCGGCGCGCCATGGCGAGGCCGATTTTGCCCAGGGGCGAATTGGGGAGTCCGCTGCCGGTGAGGTGTTTCCAGGTGGCGCCGCCGTCGGTAGATTTGTACAGGCCGCTGCCCGGGCCGCCGCTGGTGCGGTTCCAGGTGTGCAGCTCGAGCTGCCACATGCCGGCGAAGAGGATGCGCGGGTTGGCGGGATCCATGGCGATATCGGAGCAGCCGGTATTCGGATCGACGGAGAGGACCTGCTCCCAGTTCTTGCCGCCATCGCCGGTGCGGAAGACGCCGCGCTCGGGCTGGGGTCCGTAGGCGTGGCCCAGGGCGCAGGCGAAGACGATCTCGGGATTGCGCGGGTCGATGAGGAGACGGCCGATGCGGCCGGTCTTTTCGAGGCCCATGAGGGTCCAGGTCTTGCCGGCGTCCAGGGACTTGTAGATGCCGGCGCCGACGGAGATGTGGCTGCGGATGAAGGTCTCGCCGGTGCCGGCCCAGACCACGTTGGGGTCGGAGGGCGCGATGGCCAGCGATCCGACGGAGGAGACGGGCTGGCCGTCGAAGATGGGGTCCCAGTGAGTGCAGCCGTCGGTGGTCTTGAAGATGCCGCCGGAAGCGGCGCCCGCGTAGTATACGTTGGGATCGCCGGGGATGCCCGCCGCGGCGATCACGCGATTGCCCACGGGACCGATGTAGCGGTAGCGGAGCTGGTTCAGGAGGGAGGAGCCGATTTGGGGCGGCTGGGCGAATTCCAGGGCGGCGGCGGAGAGCAGGGCTGCGGCGCGGAGGAGGGGGCGGCGAGGGCCGGTTGAAAACCGGCCGCAGGATGAAATCCTGCCCCACAGAGGAGCAGAAGCGCAACCAAGGGCCGACCAGGGGGTCGGCCGGGCCCAGAGGGCACCCCCAGGGGGCCCGCCCCACCAAATGAGACTGTTGAAGGACAAGGGTGGGTGGGAGCAGCTTTTAGAAGACAGTGATACTTGCTGGGACATGGGTACCTCCGGATCTTTGGTTTGGGCTACTATACCGTGGTTGGGGACGGATTACAACTGGTTCTCATACTGCTCGAAGGCCACGCGCACGAGTTGTCCGCGGGTGCGCACGCCGGTCTTCTGGAACAGGCTCTGCAGAATGGCTTTCACGTAGCTCTCGGAGATCTGCAAGCGCCAGGCGATCTCCTTGTTGGAGAGTCCCTCCATGACCAGGCGCAAGACCTTGCGCTGGCGTTCGTTGAAGACGGGGGTAGAAGGTTCGGCGGCACCATCCCGCTCGGCGTCGACCAGCGAGCGGTCGAGCCAGGTTCCGCCCGCCGCCACGATGCGAATGCCCTCGATCAATTCGCTGAGCGGGGCCTCTTTGAGGAAGATTCCGGCCACGCCCTGGCGTATGAGCCGGCGGGCCTCATTGTCGCTGACCCAGACGGTGACCACGAGCACGCGGCCTTCGAATCCGCTCTGGCGGGCGGCAGGCAGGAACTGCGAAGCGCGCTCAGTGCCCAGGTCGTGATCGAGCAACACCAGGTCGAACGGTACCAGCGAAAGGAGGGGCAAGGCCTCGCGAATGCTGCCGCAATGTTGGATCTCGAGACCGGGTTCCTTGGAGAGGACGGCGGCGACGCTCTCGCGGAAGAGAGTGTGATCGTCCACCAAGAGGGCGCGAATGGGTTTGGGATTTGGCCCCATCAGCCCTCCACCGCATTGTCTACCGGCCAGAGCTCGACGGCGAAGCAACTGCCCGCGGGCTGCGGCTCATAGCGCAAGCCTCCGCCATGCGCCCGAAGGATGGCCCGCGAAATATAGAGACCGATGCCGCTCGAGTCGGCGCCTCGCTGGAAAGGCTGGAACAGTTCTTCGGGGCGGGCGATGCCGGGGCCGGTGTCGCGGAAGCGCACGACCACCAGGTCGCTTTCGAGGGCGGCGGAGATACGCACCTCGCGTTGGCCGCAGGTTTTGAGGGCGCGCTGGCTGTTGCGGGCCAAATTGACGAATACCTGGAGGAGGCCGTGATGATCGGCCTGGACGAGGGGCAGACCGGCGCTCAACTCCCAGAAAACCGAGATTCCGGCTTCACGTAGCGCGGGCTCGATGACGATGCGGGTTTCATCGAGGACGGTGCCGAGGTCGGCCACCACGGCTTCGCGGTCGGAAGCCACGCGCAGGCCCGAAGAAGCGATTTTCTCGAGGCCGCGAATCAGCGTGCCGAGTACTTGATACTGGCCGTCTTCGTGGAGGCCCGGGGCGGCCGAGACCAGGGATGCATGGGCCGCGGCGGCGGCCGACGCCAGGTTGCGGATCTCGTGTGAAATGGCGCCGATCAGGACGCGGGAGGTGGCCATCATCGAGTCCAGGCCGGAGCCTTCGCGGTCGCGGAGATTTTCGGATGCGTCCCACACCACGGCAGCCAGTCCGGGACCATCCGACGTGGTGAAGGTAGAAAGCCAGACGTGCGCCAGGAAGACTTCGCCGCCGCGGCGCTGTCCGCGGCATTCGACGCTGGTGCGGATGTTGGCGCCGGAGTGATGGCTGAGCAGCATGCGTTTGAGGATGGGCAGGTAGGGATCGACGGGCTCACCCTGCAACTGATTTTCTTCAAAACCGAGCAGCTTGCGCGCCGACTCATTGGCCAGTTGCACGTGCCCCGACTGGTTCATGGTCAGGATGGCCAGGGGGCTGGTCTCGATGAGGATGCGGAGGCGTTGTTCCGCCTCCTGGCGGAAACGCATCTGTTCTTCGCGCTCGCGCAAGTGGGCGGCCAGGAGGCGGCGGCGCTGGTTGAGCTCGGCGACGAAGAAGCCGGTCATGGCAAAGCCGGTGATGACGACCAGCAGGCGTCCGGTGGCTCCCGCGACCCAGTCTCGGGGGTTCCAAACTGCGGGCGGCGGGGCGGTTCCGGCTGGAGTGGACCATTGGAGCGGATCGAAGGCCTCACGGAGGTACCCGCAAAGCGCGGCCATGGTAACGATCTGCGCACCCTTCAGAGCCGGCGCGGCCAGCAGGATGGGGATGAGGTAGAGAAATCCGACCGAGATGGTGGGCAGCAGCCAATCGCACCAGACGATGAGGGCGACCAGGATGGCAGCCATACCGCAGACGGTGAGGCGGTTCGATCCGGCGTAGGCCAGGTACTTATCGAGTTGGGTCATGTCCACACCCTGACTGGCCGGGGGTCCCCACGCGGGCGACCGATTGATCTGACTCTCGCACAGGGAGTGGGTGCGGGGCAAGGGCGGGGGGCCGGGGGGGCCGGGGGGGCCGGGGGGCGGGGCCGGGGGCCAGGGGCCGGGGGCCGGGGACCAGGAGTCGGGGGGCGGGAGTCTGG
>Ga0116223_10003512_pt1 | contig 14002 bp, 13 predicted proteins | sample Sb_taG_3_FD_90092 | JGI IMG/M metagenome (GOLD analysis project Ga0116223, IMG submission 90092) | Peat soil microbial communities from Weissenstadt, Germany - Sb_50d_a_PC metaG | ecosystem: Environmental > Terrestrial > Soil > Wetlands > Peat | place: Germany: Weissenstadt | collected 2010-09-21 | reverse complement strand
TTCGGGTAACAGTAGCCGCCATAGAAATGATAACCGACCGGGCAACCATACCCAGGGGCATAGCCAGGACCATAGTAAGGCCCATGCGCCGCTGCTCCGGCAGCCGCTCCAACGGCGGCGCCAGCGAGCACGCCTGCCGCAACAGCGGCAGGTCCCCAGCCGTAGCCGTAACCCCAGCCGTAGCCGCAGCGACCGTACCGGCACCAAGCAGATGCTGGCGTGACTGAAACCACGGTCGTGGCTGCGAGCGTGATGACTGCAACGGCGACAAAACCGAATTTCTTAACGGTCATGGGATTCTCACCTTTCCGAAGAAAAACCGAAACGTGCAACGCTAGCTCTTTAAGCTGCGTTAAACCACACCGCGGCGACGCGGCTTGTGCAGGCGACCGGCAATCTCAAGATGGCTCAGAAGCTACTTCGCCACGAAGACATCAGCACCACAGCAAAATATGCGGCCGTTCTAGACGCCGATCTTCGTGATGCGCTCGACGCGATGGCAATGCAAGAAGTCCCAGGAAAAGCCCCAGAGAGCGATACTAAGCCATTGAAAGAAAAGGTCGAGTAAAGAGCTTGGGAAGCTGCCGTTCTGCCATTGAACTACGCCCGCGCGGAAGCCCATGTCTTAGGACATGCCGAAAGCGCGATCAAGGACATGCGCTCACCACGCGCGCAGCGCAGTTCTTGGCAGAATAACCGGTCGCCTTCGACCGACCTCTAGAGCGCCCCTCGCCTGCTCGTTAAGGCGACGATGATCAGAATGATCAAGATCAGCCCGAGGCCGCCCGAAGGCGCATAGCCCCAGTCATGCGAATAGCCCCAGGTCGGCAGACCGCCGATCAAGGCGAGAACGAGAAGAATAATCAGGATAGTGTACAGCATGGCGTCAGCTCCGGTTGAGGCGGAGGAACGCCATGCTTGGGCTTCCGTTCCGTTTCGGCGGAACCACGCCCGATCCACCTGCCACGTTACCAAAGCGACGGCAGCTCAGGCGCTCGGCCATGAGGTCGCCGCTTTCGCGCGTCTCAGCGCATGCGGAAGTGCTTCGAGAGTTTCAGCCCCTGGCCTTGATAGTTCGCGGCGCCGTCTGCGCCATAGAGCGCATGCGGCGCCTCGGCCATTTTCTCGTAGACGAGGCGGCCAATCACCTGCCCGTCTTCGAGGAAGAATGGTACTTCATGGCTGCGCACTTCGAGCACCGCGCGGCTGCCCGGGTGGCCGCTTTCGGTGAAGCCGAATCCCGGGTCGAAGAAGCCGGCGTAATGAACACGGAATTCGCCCATGGCGGGATCGATCGGCACCATTTCGGCGGCGAGATCGGGCGGGATATGCAGCTTCTCCTGCGAGGCGAGGATGTAGAATTCGTCCGGATCGAGGATCAGCCTCTTGTCTGGACGGGCGTAAATCGGCTCCCAAAAATCCGTCGCGTCATAGGCGGTGACATGATCGACATCGATGATGTCCGTATGCTTCTGCGCCCGATAGCCGATGATCTTATTCTCCAACGTCTCGTCGCTCAGAGCGACGCGAAGCACGAGGCCGCCGCGCAGGTTCAATTCTCCGTCAACGAGCGGCTTTTCATGGTGTCGCGCCGACAGTTCCCTGTCGTCCAATGCGAAGTCGGTACGTGACAATTGCTGCGAATTGAGCCGCCGAAAGCGGATTTGGTTCAATGTCGAGCCCTCGCGCACGCGCACGCTGAAGCTGCGCGGCGAGACCTCGGCATAGAGCTGGCCGTGATATCCGCGTTCGGTAACGTCGAAGATTTCGCTGTGGTCGGTGATGAGCCGCGTGAATATGTCGAGCCGTCCGGTCGAACTCTTCGGATTGGCGACCGCCGAAATGCTTTCCGGCAACTCAAGCGACTCAAGCAAGGGGATGACATAAACGCCACCGCGTTCGAGCACCGTCCCTCTGTCTTTGAGGCTGATCTCGTCGATTTTAAGAGCCTTAAGCTGTTCTTTGACCTTCCGATCCCTGCCGGGCAGGAAGCTCGCCCGTACCCGATAAGCATGCGAGCCGAGTCTCATGTCGAGACTTGCGGGTTGGAGCTGGGCGGGTTGGATCTCGATGAGGCCGCGGATCATCTTGCGGCGCAACATCAGCCCGATTTTTTCGCGCCCCAGAAGCCCGAACGCGTTGCCGAAAAGCCGTGCAGCTTTCTCGTCTTCGAGGGGAAGTGGACTCGGCGCCGGTTGCATTTCCAAGCTCAAAGTGAAGGATAGGCGCGAAACGCGCGAAGACCTACGCAACTTATGGCTTTGCCGGCGCCGGAACCAGCAGCATTTCCGCTTGAGCACGGCGCGCGCAGGGGTTATGCAGAACTTACGTGGTCATTTGGCCGGCCGGCTTGCCGCCACGCTAAACAAGGGACTAAAAGGGCCGTGGCTTCGTCGCGAAGCGATCCTCCGCCCTGTCGTTCCCGCCTGTCGCGTCGGCCTGCGGCCGAGCGTGGCCATGAGGAGATGAGGATGGCGAACAAAGCCTTCGATCCCGGAAGCTGGCGCGAAGCGACGAAGCTCGTCCACGGCGGCACGCTCCGCTCGCAATTCGGCGAGACCTCGGAAGCGCTCTTCCTCACCCAGGGCTTCGTCTACGATACCGCGGAGGCGGCCGAGGCGCGCTTCAAGGGCGAGGACCCGGGCTTCGTTTATTCGCGCTATTCCAATCCGACGATCGCGATGTTCGAGGAGCGCATGTGCCTGCTCGAAGGGGCGGAAGCTTCGCGCGCGACGGCGAGCGGGATGGCGGCGGTCACCGCGGCCTTGATGGGGCAGCTCAAGGCCGGCGATCATGTCGTCTCGGCGCGCGCCCTGTTCGGCTCCTGCCTTTATGTGGTCGAAGAGCTGCTGCCGCGTTTCGGCGTTGCTTCGACCTTGGTCGATGGCGCTGACCTCGATCAATGGCGCAGCGCGGTGCGGCCGCAGACCAAGGTCTTCTTTCTCGAAACCCCAACCAATCCCTGCCTCGAGGTTTACGATATGCAGGCGATTGCGGATGTTGCGCATCGCCATGGCGCGACGCTCGTGGTCGACAACGTCTTCGCCTCGCCGGTGCTGCAGAAGCCTTTGGAGCACGGCGCCGATTGCACCGTCTATTCGGCGACCAAACATATCGACGGGCAAGGCCGCTGTCTCGGCGGCGTCATCCTCGCAAGCCGCGAGTTCATCGACAAGCACATGCACAATCTGCTGCGCCAGACGGGTCCGGCGCTGTCTCCCTTCAATGCCTGGGTCCTGCTGAAATCGCTGGAGACGCTTCCGCTCCGGGTGGCGCAGCAGACGCGCAACGCACAAAAGATTGCCGACGCCCTCGCCGGCCATCCGAATATCAAGCGCCTCGTCTACCCCGGCCGTCCGGATCATCCGCAGGCGGAGCTCGTGCGTCGCCAGATGAAGGGCGGCGGCACGCTGATCGCGCTTACCGTGCACGGCGGCAAGCAAGCTGCCTTCGCCTTCGCCAACGCGCTGTCGATCATCAAGATTTCCAACAATCTCGGCGATGCCAAGAGCATCATCACCCATCCGGCGACGACAACCCATCAGCGGCTGGCGCCGGAAGCGCGCGCCGCGCTAGGCATCAGCGACGGGCTCATACGGCTTTCCGTCGGCCTCGAAGACGCCGACGACCTGATCGAGGATCTTTGCCGCGCCCTGACGGTCATCGATCGGACTGACCTTGCGGCAGAATGAGTGCGCGGCCGCCGCGAAGGGAAAGCTGAACCCGGCAAGCGCGAATCTCCGTCTTGAAGGGGAGACTGCTGCACGTTGACTGAAGCGGCCGCCGCCGCGATAGTCATATTCGTGTCATTCAACCGCGGCCGCGCAGCCAATCTCATCACCGATGTTCCCGGCATCAGGGTCGGGCATGCCGAGGATGCGCGGATCGCCTCCGGCGCTACAGTGGTTCTGTTCGACAAGCCGGCGACGGCTTCGATCGCCGTTCATGGCGGCGCGCCGGGCCTGCGCGACAGCGCTCTGCTCGAACCGGAAATGACGATCGACAAGGTCGACGGGCTGGTTCTCTCCGGCGGTTCGGTCTTCGGCCTCGATGCCATGGGAGGGGTAGCGGCATTCCTGCGCGAGCAGGGCCGCGGCTTTGCGGTCCGCGACACGAGGGTGCCGATCGTGCCGGGCGCAATCATTTTCGATCTCCTGAACGGCGGCGACAACGCCTGGGGCAACGTCCCCGTCTATTGGCATCTGGGCTATGCCGCGGCGACCGCGGCAAAGGCCGATTTCGGCCTCGGCAGCGTGGGCGTGGGTCTCGGCGCGACGCTCGCCGATCTCAAGGGCGGCCTCGGCTCGGCCAGCACGATCACCGCATCCGGCTTTTGCGTGGGCGCCCTCGTCGCGGTCAATGCCTTGGGACAGGCGACGATCGGCGAAGGACCGCATTTTTGGGCTGCGCCTTACGAACGAAATGGCGAGTTCGGCGGGCGCGGCTGGCCGCAATCCTGGCCGCACGACGTCTGCGCATTGCGCATGAAGGGCGACGCTGCGGAGAACACGACGCTCGGCATCGTCGCGACCGACGCCGCATTGACCAAAGCCGAAGCCAAGCGGCTCGCCGTCATGGCGCAGGGTGGCATCGCTCGGGCGCTGCGCCCAGCCCATGCGGCGCTCGACGGCGACACGGTCTTCGCGGCTTCGACCGGCACGGCGCTCGAACCGCCGTCGCTCAGAGATCTGACCGAGATCGGCACACTCGCCGCAGATTGTCTCGCGCGCGCCATCGCCCGCGCCGTATTCGAAGCCGAAGCCTTGTCGTTCGCCGGCGCTTTGCCGAGCTGGAAGGGCAAGTTCGCGTAAAACTTCGCAGCCTTGCCAATCGGCGACGAGCCGGCGACGAACCCTCGTTTGCAAGGAATCATCAAGGTCGCGACGCCACAATGCGCGGGTCGGAGACCGGAATGAATTGGAAGATCCGCAGTCTACTCGTTTGCGCGCTTCTGCCACTGTCGATTGCTGCTTCGGTCGCCGACATTGCGCCCTCCGGAAGCATCGCGTCTTTGCGAGACAAATATCTGCGTCCGGCGGAAATCCCCTATCCGGATGACGATCCTGACACGGCCGCGAAGGTCAAGCTCGGCCGCATTCTGTTTTTCGACCCTATTTTCTCCGCCTCGGAAACCGTTTCCTGCGCAAGCTGCCACAAGCCGGATCTGTCTTGGGAGGACGGATTGCCGTTGGCCGTGGGCGATGCCCGGCATCCCCTCGCGCTGAAGACCCCCACTCTGCTCAATGTCGCTTGGCTCGATCGCCTTGGGTGGGACGGAAGGTTCCACAGTCTGGAACAGGTCACCTTCGCCCCGGTCGTCGCGAGCGCAAACATGAACATGTCGGAATCGGGCGTGATCGCGCGTGTTGCCACGATCCCCGATTACGTGCGCGGCTTCGCCGCCGCCTTCGACAACGGCGCGATCACGCGCAAGAACATCGAAATGGCGATCGCGACCTATGAGCGGTCCATCGTCTCGAGCTTCATCTTCGGGTGGATTCCGCACAGAACGTTGAACGTCCCTGGAACGGAAAAGATGATGTTCGTCTTGCTGCCGGGCAACTGGTCGCCGGAATCGAAGTTGAACGTGTCGGATTCGACGTAAGCGTGGTGCAGCAGATCACCGTCGTCATTGACGATTTGCACCGTGTCGCCGCGATTGACGGTGAGGGTCCCGGGGTGGAACGCGCGTCCCTTCTGGGAGACCATGTAGCGCGGCGCCTGCTGTGCGGTCCAGGCGATGCCGCCGAGCAAGATCACGAAAGCGAACGAAAGAGCGGCGCCCAACCGCGCGCGCCGGAGCCGTACATACATGCGCTCACGTTGCATCATTCCCGCCCGCAGCTGGATCAGATTCGCAGCTTGCAGGGGAAATTCGCGGCTTTTGGTTAAACAAGAGTTTAAGTTGAGATTTGTGAGGCATTAAAGACGAGCCTTAGGGGGGCCTTAACCTGAAAGGAGCCAATTCTACGAGAACCGTCGCAACGCAGCGAGTCTGTCTAAATGCCCGGAGTCGTTTTGCCGCTGCACGCCGCGATGCAGAAGGTGCGGCCGGCGATTGTGCGCTTAGCCTTGCTTCCGGGAACGATCCGGGGTCGGATTCTTTTCGCCTTTCTGGTCATGAGCATCATAACCGCGGCGCTGGGCGGCTATGCGGCTACGGACATCAAGCGGGCCGGCGTCCTGGTGGCCAAGACCTTCGATGAATCGTTGATGTCGATCAACTACGCTCGGGCGGCGGCGGCCGATTTTTCCGAGATGCAGGCTGCCTTCGCGCGGCGCTGGAGCGCCTCGAGCCCAGCCATGCAATCCAAGCTTGATGAGGACATTGCGACGCTCGAACAGACGCTCTCCGACGACCTTTCGATCGCCGTCGAACGGTCGCAATCGGTCCGCGCCGCACGCGCGGCCGGAGAGGTGCAGAGCGCCGTCAATGCTTGGATCGAAGCGCGCCGTCGGCTGCCGGCGGGCATCGCGCCCAATGCGGCCTGGGAGATGCTCGATCCCTATGCCACGACCGTCGCTCAGCAGATCGACCTGCTCATCAACTATACCGCCGGCGACGGTTTCACCTATCGGCAGAGCGCGCGCCGAGCCGTCGCCGTGGCGACCCAGCTCGATCTCGCCGCCACCGCCGGCGCACTGCTCATCTCTGCGCTTGTGGCATGGCTTTTGGCCCAGCGGATCACGGGCCCGGTCGCGGTCGCATCCGCGGTCGCCAAGCGCATCGCCAGCGGCGAGCTCGACGGCCCGATCCCACGCGGCGGACCCGATGAGCTTGGCGCCCTGCTCGCAGCCATGGAGGTCATGCGCGACAACATCAGGGCCATGATGGAACGCGAAGTTGCGCAGCGCCGCACCGCGCAGGTGCGGCTAGCCGATGCGCTCGAGAGCTCGCGCGAAGGCATCGTCGTCGTCGACGCCAATCGCCGGATCGCTTTGGCCAATTCCCAGGCGGCCGATTTCTTCGGCAGTACGACGGAGCGAATGGCATCCGGCGATCTGACGGAGGTGAGCGACGCGAGCGAACTCGCCAGATCAGTGCTGGCCTTCGCCGGTAATTCGCCCACGACCGATGAGATGCGGCTTAAGGACGGCCGCTGGCTACGGGTCAGCCGCAGCGCGACGCAGGAGGGCGGCTTCATTGCCGTCTATAGCGACATCAGCGTGTTGAAGGACCAAGGGGCGAAGCTCAAGGCGACCAATCTTCTCCTCGATGCGGCCCTCGACAACATGTGCCAGGGGCTTTGTCTCTATGATAGCGGGCATCGTCTGAAGGTCGTCAACCGGCGCTTCTGCGAAATCTTCAATCTCTCGCCCGAACAGATAAAACCCGGCATCACGTTCCGCGAGGTGATTGAATTGAGTGTCGCCGCGGGCAATCACCCCGGAAGGACCGCGGCGGCCCTGCTGGCCCAAGAATTGGCGTTGATCAACCAGCGGATCATGACCACGCGCTTCCACGAGCTCAGCCACGATCGCATCGTGGCAATCGCCCGGCAGCCGACCGCCGACGGCGGCTGGGTCGCGACCTATGAGGACGTCACCGAGCGCCGGCGTGCCGAGGAACGCATCGTGTTCATGGCCCGCCATGATGCGCTCACTGGCCTGCCGAACCGGCTGCTTTTTGCCGAGCGGATCGACCAGGCCATCAGCCAGATCGGCCGCTCAACCAGTGGCTTTGCCGTGTTGAGCCTCGATCTTGATCATTTCAAGCAGGTCAACGATACGCTCGGCCATCCGCTCGGCGACGAACTGCTGCGCTCGGTTGCCGAGAGATTGATCTCCTGTGTTCGTGAAGTGGATACGGTGAGCCGATTGGGCGGCGACGAATTCGCGATCTTGCAATGCGGCCTGGAAAAGCCTGAGCAAGCGGCCGGCTTGGCGCGACGCATCGTCGAAACCTTGAGCGCTCCGTATGAGATCGAGGGCCAGCGTGTCACGACCAACGTCAGCATCGGCATCTCGGTTTCGCCGGGAGACGGGACGAGCTACGACACGCTTTTGAAAAATGCCGAAGTGGCGCTCTACCTCGCCAAGGCGGATGGGCGCGCCACTTGGCGGTTCTTCGAACCGGAGATGGACGTTCGGTTGCAAGTGCGCCGCGCTTTGGAGCTCGATCTGCGCGACGCGGTGGCGAACGAAGAGTTCGAAATCTTTTATCAGCCGCTCTACGACCTTGCCGAAAACCGCATCGGCAGCTTCGAAGCCTTGCTGCGCTGGCGCCATCCGACGCGCGGCTTGGTCTCGCCGGCCGACTTCATCGCTCTGGCCGAGGAAATCGGGCTCATCGTTCCGCTGGGCGAATGGGTTCTGCGCAACGCCTGTGCCGAGGCAAGCTCCTGGCCCAAACACATCAAGCTGGCGGTGAACGTCTCCGCCGTCCAATTCAAGACCGAACGTCTGGTGCAGATCGTGACCGAGGCCCTGGCCATGGCCGGGCTGTCGCCCCGCCGACTCGAGCTCGAAATCACCGAGTCCGTCCTGCTCGCCAATAATGTGACGACGCTCGCCACACTGCACGAGCTACGCAATTTCGGAGTCCGCATCTCGATGGACGATTTCGGAACCGGCTATTCCTCGCTCAGCTATCTGCGCAGTTTTCCTTTCGACAAGATCAAGATCGACCAATCCTTTGTCCGCATGATGTCGGCCAAGGACGGTTCCCGCGCCATCATCCGCGCCATGACGGCGCTTGGCAGCAGCCTCGGCATCCGCACCACGGCGGAGGGCGTGGAGACCGAGGAACAGCTGGCCTGGCTGCGCAGCGCCGGATGCGACGAGGCGCAAGGCTATTTGTTCAGCCCAGCCGTCCCGGCACGAGACATCCCCCGCCTGCTTGCGCAATGGAACGGAGTGAAGCGGGCCGCTGTATAGGGTTTAGCGCCGATCGCCCGCGACGCCCCGGCGGCGCGCCACCTCGCCTAGACTTGCGCTGCCGCCTCATGCTACAGCGCGCTCGGCAAACGTCGGAATGGTTTGAAAGCAAGCAGATCGATGCGCGCATACCTTCTCCCTGTGGGAGAAGGTGCCCCGTAGGGCGCGCTTTGCGCGCCCGTCAAATTGAAGGACGCCCGCTGCGAAGCGGCGGGCTATGGCGGGGCGGATGAGGGGTTACGATCGCGCCCATATTGCAGCATCGATAACCCCTCACACGGCTTGCCATAGCCCTGCGCTCGCGCAGGGCGTATAGAGCGACGGGCGCGCGGAGCGCGCCCTATGGCAAGCCACCCTCAGGGAGAGGGTTCGCGCTCACCCATATCATTTCTGAAAATGTGCACGGATCCATGCGCCCGCTGGCCATCCTACCTTCCGTACTCGCCGCCGATCTCGCCCATATGGGCGAGGCGGTGAAGGATGTGATGGCGGCCGGCGGCGATATCGTGCATGTCGATGTGATGGACGGCCATTTCGTGCCGAACATCAGCTTCGGCGCGGATATGGTGAAGGCGATCCGCAGGGTGACGGATCGGTTGCTCGACGTTCATCTGATGATCGCGCCGGTCGATCCCTATATCGAAGCCTTTGCCGCGGCGGGCTCGGATGTCATCACAATTCACCCCGAAGCCGGACCGCATCTTCACCGCTCGCTGGCGCTGATACGCCAACTCGGCAAGCGGGCGGGCGTCGCTCTGAACCCCGCGACACCCGTTGCGACGATCGAACATGTACTCGATGACATCGACCTCGTGCTCATCATGAGCGTCGATCCGGGCTTTGGCGGCCAAGCCTTCATTCCATCGAGTCTCGAGAAGCTCAACATCATCCGGGCCATGACCGCGGGCCGTGACATCGAGATCGAGGTTGACGGCGGGATAACCGCCGAGACCGCCGGCGCCGTCGCTGGCGCCGGCGCCAATTGGCTCGTCGCGGGTTCAGCCATATTCAAGGGCGGAGCCGCCGGTTACGCCGGCAATATCGCCGCGATCCGCAAGGCCGCGCAGCGCGCGCGCGGCGAATTCGTTTGAGATCGGGACAACCGATGATCCCCCGCTATTCCCGCCCTGAAATGGCCGCTCTCTGGGAGCCGCAGACACGTTTTCGAATCTGGTTCGAAATCGAGGCGCATGCCTGCGACGCGCTTGCCGAGATCGGCGCAATCCCTAAGGAAGCGGCGAAAGCGATTTGGGGGAAAGGCAATAGACTCACGTTTGATGTCGCCCGAATCGAGGAGATCGAGAACGAGACGAAGCACGACGTCATCGCCTTCCTGACCTATCTTTCCGAATCCATCGGGCCCGAGGCGCGTTTTCTGCATCAAGGCATGACCTCCTCCGATGTGCTCGACACCTGCCTCGCAGTTCAACTTTCCCGCGCCGCCGAGATTCTGATCAAAGACGTCGAGACCGTTCTCGCGGCGCTCAAGCGCCGCGCCTTCGAGCATAAATTCACGCCGATGATCGGCCGCTCGCATGGCATTCATGCGGAGCCCGTAACCTTCGGCCTAAAATTGGCCCAAGCCCATGCAGAATTTCGCCGCTGCCGGGCCCGGCTCGTGGCGGCAAAGAAAGAAATCGCAACCTGCGCCATCTCCGGCGCCGTCGGCACGTTCGCCAATATCGACCCGCGCGTCGAGGCCCATGTCGCAAAGAAGCTCGGGCTCAAGCCGGAGCCGGTCTCGACCCAAATCATCCCGCGCGACCGGCACGCGATGTATTTTGCAACACTCGCGGTCGTCGCCTCATCGATCGAGCGGCTCGCCGTCGAATTCAGGCATTTGCAGCGCACCGAAGTGCTCGAGGCCGAAGAATATTTCGCGGAAGGGCAGAAGGGCTCCTCCGCCATGCCGCACAAGCGCAACCCGGTGCTCAGCGAAAATCTCACCGGCCTTGCCCGTCTAGTGCGCGGCATGGCTCTGCCCGCCATGGAGGACGTGGCCCTTTGGCACGAGCGCGACATTTCGCATTCCTCGGTCGAACGGATGATCGGCCCCGACGCGACGATCACGCTCGACTTCGCCCTCGCCAGGTTGGCCGACATCATCGAGAACCTGCTGATCTATCCGGCCAATATGCAGAAGAATCTCAACGCGCTGGGCGGCCTCGTCCATTCCCAGCGGGTATTGCTCGCCTTGACCCACAAGGGGATGAGCCGCGAGGCGGCCTATGCGCTCGTCCAGCGCAACGCCATGTCGGTCTGGCGCGGCGAAGGCGATTTTCTTACCCTGTTGAGAAAGGACCCCGAAGTCGGAAAAAGACTGAGCGATGCCGAACTCGAAGCGCTGTTCGATCTCAACTATCACTTGAAACACGTCGATTTCATCTTCAATCGCGCATTCGCTGATCCTTCTGGTTCGAAAAGGGACATCGATGAAGACGAATGATCGCCTCGAAGCCATCATTGCCCGCGTGGTGAAGGACGATCATCTGCACGCGCGTTGGCTGAACACATTCTCCTTCCTCGAATACATCGGCTTCCGAAAGATCGTGAAGAGCCAGCGGGCCGAGGTTCTGGACCGTGCGCTGCTGATGCATGCGCTCGAGGAGGGTCGCCACGCCCTGCTGTTGAAGAAACTCGCGGTGAAGCTCGCCGGTCACGCCTTCGATTTCTACGAGCCTGAGACGATGCTCTGCCCCGACGCGGCCAAGACCTATTTTCGAGAACTCGATCACAGGTGCGACGAAAGGTTCGCGCATCTCGGCGATCTCGAACGCTCGAAACTGGTTTATCTCTATGTGACCTGGCTCATCGAGCGCCGCGCCCTCGACGTTTACGGGCTTTATAAGAAGGGGCTCGGCGACTCGGACGTTGCCTCGAAGCTCGACGCATTGCTGGCCGAGGAAGTCGGCCATTTGCGGCATGTCGAAGCGGGAATTGCGGCCGGCGATCCCGACCATGCGGCGCGGTCTGCAGAATTCGAGGCGCTCGAGTCCGGTCTCTACGAGGCTTTCGTTGGCGCGCTGGCCCGTGAGCTCGAACCGCTTGGGGTTAGAGCATAATCCAAAACGCTGCATAAGTTCGAATAAGATGCGGCGCATGCGTCATTGCGAGGAGCGAAGCGACGAAGCAATCCAGCAGCGCGTTGCTTTGCTTCGCTCGCAATGACGGAGGCGGGAATCAACGCGGATAACACAAGGCCCAAGATGCGCGCGAACGAAGCAGATATCCTGATCATTCCGGGCCTCGGCAATTCCGGCCCGGACCATTGGCAGAGCCGGTGGGAGGCCAAGCTTCCGACCGCGCGCCGCATCATCCAGAAAGACTGGGAACGGCCGCAGCTCGAAGACTGGCGCAAACGTATCGTTGCGGAAGTCGCGGCCGCCGAGAAACCTGTCGTTCTCGTCGCGCATAGTCTCGGGGCGGTTGCTGTCGCGCATGCGGCCGCGGAGCTTGAGGGAAAGGTCCGCGGGGCGTTCCTCGTCGCGCCGCCTTCGCCGCGGATCATAGCGGGCCTCGATCCGATCGATCCCGACTTTGCCGACATCCCAATGGCCCCGCTGCCCTTCCCCGCGGTCCTCGTCGCGAGCCACGACGACACTTACGCACATTATGCCGAAACCGAGGAGCTCGCCCGTGCCTGGCGCGCTGAGATTGCGGATGCCGGCGCGTCCGGTCATATCAATGCGGAGAGCGGCCATGGTCCCTGGCCGGAGGGGCTGATGCGCTTTGTCGGATTCCTGAAGAAGCTCTAGGTTATCTCACCGCGAATAGAACTCGATGACGAGGTTGGGTTCCATCAGGACCGGATAGGGCACTTCGCGCGGCAGCGGGATGCGGGTCAATTTCGCGGTCATCTTCGTATGATCGACTTCGAAATAGTCCGGCACGTCGCGCTCCGCCAAGCCCGCTGCTTCGAGAACGAGGATGAGCTGGCGGGAGGAGTCCTTGAGCTCGATGAGATCGCCCACCTTGATCTGATGGGACGGGATGTTGACGCGCCGGCCGTTGACCTTGACATGGCCGTGATTGACGAACTGCCGGGCGGCGAAGACGGTGGGCACGAATTTGGCGCGATAGATGACTGCATCCAGCCGGCGCTCCAGGAGGCCGATGAGGTTGTCGCCCGAATCGCCCTTCATCCGGATCGCCTCGGCGTAATATTTGCGGAACTGCCGCTCCGAAATATTCCCGTAATAGCCCTTCAGCTTCTGCTTGGCCTTGAGCTGGGTGCCGAAATCCGAAAGCTTGCCCTTGCGGCGCTGGCCATGCTGGCCCGGCCCATATTCGCGGCGGTTGACGGGACTCTTCGGGCGGCCCCAGATGTTCTGCCCCATGCGGCGGTCGATTTTATATTTGGCTTCTGCGCGCTTCGTCATCGCGTCCTCAAATGTTGCGCCGACGAACGCGAGAGAGCGCCTACGCCGGAACGGCGTGCCGCAAAACCGCGTCTCCCGCCGGCAAGTGGCGGAGGCACGCGCCCTCCTCTGCAAAGCTAAGCTCTGCCGACAGGCCGTCGCTCGGGTAAAGATGCGCCGAGGAACCGCCGCGGGTGCGTCACGGCGGGACCAGCCCGCCATGAATTGCGGGCGCCCATACGGACGCCCGGGAGTGGCAGGCTGTAGAAAGACAGGCACGCAATGTCAAGCACGGGTAGTGTCCTAATTTGATTTTGGCTTTTCCTCGCGCCCTATCCATTCCAGACCACGCGCCTTCCCAAGTTCAAGCCCATATTCGTAGTCCGTCTTGCCTGCGGGGATCGCGTGCGAAGGAATGCTAGGTAGTGTCGTTAGCTTCGTGACCGATCGCCAGCCCTCAATATATCCTTCGCGGAAGCCTTTTGGCGATTGTCGGCTATCTGTCATTTTACAGCCCTCTGCTCTGCTACTATCGCGGCCCTCACCGCGTCCTGCGGTGACTTGATCGCTCCCATTTGCAGTACGGCAAAGAAACGGCGCCTATCGCTGCCCTCAATCGGAGAAGACCACGCATAGGCTCGCGTGGCCTTGGGATGGCCCGCTAGTACCTCTGCACAATGGTTATGACTCTTTGGCCGAGGGCGATTTGGCGCCGATCGGTTCGGGGTAGGCGCGGCCCATTTTGGCGCGGGCGTTTGCGGTTGTGA
>Ga0116223_10003507_pt1 | contig 14015 bp, 15 predicted proteins | sample Sb_taG_3_FD_90092 | JGI IMG/M metagenome (GOLD analysis project Ga0116223, IMG submission 90092) | Peat soil microbial communities from Weissenstadt, Germany - Sb_50d_a_PC metaG | ecosystem: Environmental > Terrestrial > Soil > Wetlands > Peat | place: Germany: Weissenstadt | collected 2010-09-21 | reverse complement strand
GATTGCAGAGGTGGAGCGCTGACTTTCGGAAGACGACCCGGTCTAATTCTTATTTACACCCTATTGCCTGTACCTGACAGTGATGTAGATCACGGCACTCCTCATCGAGATTGCAGACCGCTGTGATTGCACACAAGCACGGCCTCCGGTGATGTGGATCACGGCAGATTCAGACACTAAGGGTCACAATAAAAATAAGCCTCGGACGCTAAGAGTTCCGAGTCCCACGCGCAGGCCGCCTATGGCAGGCATAGAGGAAAAACGAGAAACCGGCACCAGCCTTATATTCCTTGGGATTGCCATGTGGGTCGTTGATTCCCTGGTGGTCTTCTTTCTGCCTTCGGGAATTAAGTTGGGGCGCCAAGCGACGTTCCTCAACATCATCCTCGCTCTGGGCGTGGTCGGTCTGGCGCTGCTGGTCATCGGCTTAAGGGCACGAGGCAAATCCAGCGCCGAGTAGTCTCGCAAATTTCTAGCACAAGGGGGGAAAACATGGCCCACTCATACTTGGTTCTAGGAGCCGGTCGCCAAGGTTTAGCCGCGGCATATGATCTGGTGCGTTTTGGCGAGGCCTCGCAAGTCACGCTGGCTGATGTCAATCGTGAACAAGCGCAGGCTGCAGCAGACAGGGTGAACCATCTCGCGCGCACCCGGATAGCCGATGCGATCGGCCTCGATGTCCGTGATGAAAGCGCCACGCGCCGCACGCTGAAGGGTTACGACGTCGCCATTAGTGCGGTGCCGTATTTCTACAACCTAGCCCTGACCCAGGCAGCGATTGAAACTGGCGTGTCGTTCTGCGATCTGGGCGGCAACACGGAAATTGTCCGCCAGCAGCACGCGCTTGATCGGGAGGCACAGCGCGCCGGGGTATGCATAGTTCCTGACTGTGGCATGGGACCCGGCATGGGTAATAACCTCGCAGTCTATGCCATGGAGCTGGTGGGCGATCCCGAGGAAGTTTATCTCTATGACGGTGGCCTGCCGCAAGAGCCGCAGCCCCCGTGGAATTACGCGCTGACTTTCGCCATCGAAGGTCTGACCAACGAATACTACGGAGGCATGACCATCCTGCGCGATGGCAAGCTGTTCCACGCCCCCTGTTTTACTGAATTCGAGATGACCGATGTTCCACCGATTGGCAGGCTGGAAGCGTTTCTGATCGCCGGCGGCGCCTCGACCGCACCGTGGAGCTTTCAAGGCAAGCTTCGTACCTACCAACTCAAAGTGTTGCGCTATCCGGGCACGTTCGCGCAATTGAAGGCGTTCTCCGACCTCGGCCTGTTCGACCTCAAACCAGTTCGTGTGAACGGAAAAGAAGTGGTTCCGCGCGAGCTCTTCAACACTCTATTCGAGCCGCAAGTGCGATTCGACGACGTACAGGACGTGTGTATCGTTCGGGCGCACGCAAAAGGAAAGAAGAACGGGCAAGCAACCGAGGCAGTCGTCGAAGTCATCGATTACTACGACAAGACTACCGGATTCACCGCGATGCAACGCATGACCGGTTGGCACATCTCAATCGTCGCTGTAATGATGGCCAAGAAGGAGATCTCCTCGGGCGCGATACCGTTGGAATTGGCTGTGCCACCCAGGGCTTTCGTACGTGAAGCCAAAAGGCGCGGATTTGATATTACTGAACGCTGTGGACCCGCCGAAATAGTCGAAGAAGCATACGCTCTAATGGGTTAACACAATCCCGGCATTTGCTTGCGCACCGCGCAGTCCAGTTCGCTGGGGATCCGTGAGCACATATTTGTCTGGTGTCGCAAATCTGTGCCCCACGGTTACAGGATCCCACTTTTCTCATGCGAGCAGGTTGTGCTGACGACCTGCTACGCAGACATGCGTCCTAGCGCTCCACCCACAACGGCGTGCCGTCCGGTTGGCGAAATGCAAAGGTCTGATCTCCACGGGTAATCTTGCGAGCGATCATGGCATCATGACCTTCGAAGGTGACTGCCGACCCCACCACTTCGATCTGATCTCCCTTGCTGAAGCTCACGCCATTGCCGTGAAGAAAACGGCGAGGCGCCACGTGCACCTGCAAAGTTCCAGTGTCGGTTTTAACCACTAGATGCGTGCCCTCATCTCCATTGATGGGGCACCAGAACTGTTGCACATCTTGAACCACGCCTTCGACTTCACCTTCAGTCGCCGCGCTGTACCGTGGCGCGCGCTGTCTCGCGCCGTTGCCAAGGATCAGAACTACGACTAGCACGAAGGCAACCAGTGTAAGTATTTTGAGCATTCTCATCGCGCTTCTCCTCTCTGTCAAAAATCGAGCGATCCAACGCTCCATCGTCACACGGTCATCTGCTGACCGTCAGCACCGGGCACTTCGAGTGGCATATCACTTCATAGGACACCGTCTTGGGAGTATGGGCGGAAACTTTTGCAAATAGAGGCCGGTTTGCTCCCATGACGATCAGGTCGGCATGCCGCTCGTCGGCGACCTTCAAAATTCCTTCCGCCAGGAAATCACAACGGACCACACACTCCGTTTTCGATGAGAGCTTGATGCTCGCTGGCAGCAGGTTCTCCAGTTTCTGCGTCGTGCTTGCTCTCACCGTGGCTTGCCATTCAGTAATGGTCTGTGCGTGGTAGAAAGTCAGTCCGGGCCCAGGTAAGGCTGCTGGCGGCAACAAGTGGAGAAGAATCAGCTTCGCTTGAAACTGGTTCGCGAGAAGCAAGGCGTACTCGAGAGCTTTCGCAGACGCGGGATGAAAATCGGTTGCAAACAGGATTCTGTGGATTTCTCCGCTTGCACCGGATGCAACATCATCAAGGTGCGGTCCGACGGTGATCACCGGACAGCTGGCTCTTCTCACCACCTCTTCGGCCACTGATCCTAGTACAAGCTTCTTGAGGCCTCCACGCCCGTGGGTTCCGAGCACCACTAATTCGATATTCTGCTGATGGATTTCAGCCGAGAGCACATTCCATACTGAGCCCGTTCGCAGCACCATTTCATGCGTGATTGATGCGAGCTCGCCTCGATGGTCCAGGTCTTCCATCTCGCGCACTGCCTCGTGCCGCACCCAGTCCCTGGGGGGCTCTGGAATAAACGACCTAAATTCCGCAGGTAGCACATGCACGACATAGATCTTTGAGCCGTGGAGACGGGCTATCGCGGTGGCATAATCGAACGCTTTCTCGGAGGCATCGGAAAAGTCAGTTGCCAGGAGAATGTTCTTAAACGAAACCGTCGCTTGCGGCTGTGGAAACTGCGCTTGCTGGACTTCAGTCAGAGCTGTCATACGCACCTCCTTCACTTAGGACGCTAGGCGGCGGGCTTCGAGGGGATCTCCCAAAGCCGGTATCTCTTTTGCTGGAATCTGGCTCTCCTCAAGGCTCTGGATCGTAGCCGTCAGCCAATTCCGAAGAGCCTCTTCTAATTCTTCTTGTGTGCCAGTTTGATAGAGGCTGTCTACCGTCTCGCTGTCATCATTTAATCGGATGTAGTGGCACGGTACCGCCTCGCGGCGAAACTCAGAGGGCACAAACTGCATAAGGTCACAATTCGGACAAATCGCGGCGCCGTACCGTGGGCAAGGTGAGTCTTGGAATATCAACAGTGGCCGGCCAGGAGTTGGAGCGCGGCATAGACCTAGCTCGAGGAACTCGAGTTCGATTCCTAGAGTATCGAGGACATCGCAGTTCTGTCCGGGCATACGTGTCTCCAACGGCTGGCATTCCAGAATCGCCCGGTCGCTATCTCTTTTATAGGCTCGAATCCAACCGCCTTCAGTGATTAAGCGCACATGCTCAAGTGACTAAAATGTGGGCAAGAGATTTTCTGGATTGTTCGACGGTGTTGGGCCGGATGTTCGGTTAGTGGTGCGAACAAAGTCAAAGCCAAAGCACTGGAACGAGTCTGAGTGCAGCCAGAGATGTCAACAGAAAGAGGCTCTGAGTGCCTGTCTTTCGATCGGCCAAGAACCTGCAGACGGTAGCCACCGCGGCGGAAGAAATGGGAATCAGCATCAAGGATATCGCCAAGAACGCGACCGAAGCCGCTAAGGTCGCCAGCGCCGCCGTGAGCGGCGCCCAAACCGCCAATACCACCGTGTCCAAACTGGGCGAGTCTTCCGCTGAAATCGGCAGGTCATCAAGGTCATCACTTAGTGATGCCGATAACTGTTGAGGCGGGCACTCCGATCAAAGTGGCGATTGACTCCGAGGTACGGATTCGCGCAGTGGTCAGACAATTCAGGGCAAAACAACGGAGCCGCTGTATGCGTTCGACAAGTTGCTGATTCCGGTTGGGACGGTGGTGAGCGTTGCTCTGGCTCTGGTGCCATTTCTGTTCAAAGAGTCGAGGTTCGGGCTGGAGCCATCATTTCCCGACCTTCTTGCAACTCTCCTCTTCCCACTCCACCGGCTTGGTTTCAGTTAGTCGGTACCAGTCCCTGTGAGCTTAGCGTTCAAATGCCCCGACCCTGTCTTTGCCCGGTAATTCACCTGAAGGGAAGCGGTCCTTAATCCTGTGTCCAAAGGTGTGAAAATCACTTTGATTTTGCAACTCTGCGGGTAGTTAAGCTCATGGGGACAATTATTTGTCTGTGAGAAGTCGCCTTTATCGGTACCCGTTATCTCGATGGATAGTATCTGGAAGGGTTCCTTGCAAATCTCGTCATTCTTCAGAGTTGCCGTGTGGGGATCACTACTATCTCCGACCTGTATGCTGCCGAAATCCATACTCTTAGGTTTCAGGACCAAGAACCCGCAGCTCGCAGAAACGGGGAGCGTCATCGTAACTAAAACCACCAACATCCCTAGAAACCACAACAAACCCGAGCCAATCAACGTTTTCATCACGAATCTCCTTTTGCCTCAAAAACCGCGCCAATCATACACCCGTCCCGCTTTTCGCTGCTAGTGCGAAACGATTTTCATACGCGGGGAAATACATGAAAATTCGACTCGTACCAAGGAAGAACCTATGCAAGTCAGTTACGACCGGATAACAAAGACCATCGAGCGCGAGTGGCTGGCTGAGATTATCGCGGGCACCAAGCCGCCAGGAATCTTCGTCTAGTGAGTCGAGTTTGGGTCACGATTGCCTCCCTGCATCGAATATCGACGATACTCGATTAAGGTGCTCAGTCCGTCTTCCCATGTGAATCACCTCTTATTACACGTTCATGATTGCTCGCGCGGCGTGGGGGAATTCAGACAAGCACTTGCGGTTCACCCGGTAGTTAATGTTCCGCGTCGCTCTGCCAGAACGAAACGACAGTCGCGAAGAATCTTCAGATGATGCGATATCGACGACTGTTGAATCGAAAAATGCTTCACGATCTCGCCAACGCAAACCGGGTCGTCATTGTTGGCCAGTAAGTTGAGAATGCGAATACGCATCGGTTCGGCGAGGGCTTTGAAGCAACAGGCGTGCTCCTTGGCGCGAGACGTGATCTTGGTAGACTTCACCTCGGGACAACAATTGGCAGCAGGGCATTGTGTCGTCGGTCGCCCAAAATCGGCGGGGAACTCCAAATCCACCTTAATTTTACTGCGTTGTGCGCAAACCCCTCTACGTACCAACGAAGGGCGGAAGCAAGCTCAGCCTCATCCAGCAAAGGCGGATGGAGCAAGTGGGAAATCGTGCGAACTTCTGTACTGAGTTCCTGAACCAGAGCGGCACCGTCGTTCACCAAGAGTTACTTACTATCGGCAACAGCATCGTCGGCGATCAGGCGGAATCCCCTACGCCCAGCTTCGTCGGTAAGGTCATGCAATTGAGAGCGTCCTCGTTCTACATTTCCAGCTTGAATATCGATCTCGCCTAGTTCCAGTCGCGCTTCGAGCTGACAGCGTACGCAACCCACCGCCACGGCCTTCTCGAACGCAGGTCGGATGGTACGCCTTGCGTCATCAAAATGATGCTGTGCGCCTTGAACGTGAGCAATGGCCAGTGCGACATCAAAACTGACCGTCGGATCATAGTTCTTTGCCAAAAGAAAGTTGCTTTGTCCCAGGATTTTCTCAGCCTCGGCAGTTTTGCCCTCTTGAATGTTCTCTCGCGCTAGGACGATCTCGGCTTCGATTTCACCATCGGTTATTTTCTGTAGCCGAAACTGGTCGATCACGGACCGAAGCGTGCCCATGTCCACCGGCCCTGCCTGCGCCAATGAAAGTTCCGCAAGCGCAACCTGATCCAGAGCTGTGTCAGTCTTTGCGCCAGTTTCGCGATCGACCGAAAGCGCTTCAGAAAGCGCCTCCTTCCCGCCGAGGAAATCTCCTTGCCTCAAGAATGCCATCCCTAAAGACCGCTCAGCGTCCGTATAGTCCGTCTTGGCGCCCGTCTCTTTGAGGACCGCAACTGCCTCTTTGTACATCCGCAATGCAGTGGCCATGTCTCCCTGTGTTTCAGCGATCGAGCCGAGGGTTTGTGCCGCAGCTCCGAGAATAGATTTGTTCCCTTCACTACGAGGGTCCAGGAGCGGCTCCAGCATGCCTTTTGCTTCGCTAACTTCCCCCGCCGCTGAAGCAACTCGGCAAGATTGTAGGTCACAACGCCCCTGATCAGGTTCAGTTTGGTAAATATGGCGACGGAATCGCGGAAAAGGTTCTCCGCTCTTGGCAGGTCGCCTTGGATCTCATACATCGAGCCGAGGCATGAGAGTGCGGTTGCCAGACGAGCTTGGTCGCCCTGTTTTCGGAATATGTTTAGCGCTTGCTCGATGCTGCGCTTGGCTCCGATAATATCGCCTTGGGTCGCTAAGACCCCACCAATGTTCATGGAGGCGACTGCTGATCTGTCGAAATCACCCGATTCGGCGAACATTCGCTGGGCTACTGCATCGGCGTCGACTGCGCTGCTGAGACTTCCAAGATAAAATAAAGCAAGTCCGTCAAGCTGCTTCGCGCGTGCCAGTAACACCCCGGCCCCAGCGATTTCCGCTTTCCTAGCCGCACTATTGGCCAAGGCTTGTTCTCGTTTGTAGTCTCCGAGGTTGCCGGCAATCCTGGCTTCCGTAATATCGATTCGTGGATCATCGCGCGCCGGAGGCGGAGACTCTCGTAAAGCGGCAAGCGTCGCTGTTGCTTCAGTGCTGTTGCCTATCGAGTCTTGCGCTGCGGCGAGGTTCAAACCGTAGTCAAGATTGTCTGGGTACGATCGCTGCAGTCGGGAATAGACTTCAATTGCCTGCGTCCACTCTCCATTCATCTCGTGATAACGCGCCTCGGTTTGCAGTCGCGCTTGTTGTGGCAGACTGCCGGCGAGGTCCATTGCTTTTCGAGCTGTAGCCGTGGCCTTCTCGTCGTAGCCCAGATCGGACCATGCGGTTGCCAAGGCCGAATACGCCGGGGAATATTCAGGCTGCAAACGAATCGCTCTTTCCAACAGACCACTCGCCGCTACATCGTCGTAGACCCGCAATTTTGCGAGTCCGTCAGAGTAAAGCCGGGCTGCCTCTAGATTCGAAGGCAGCGCGAGCTTAGCCTCTTGCGCCTCGCTTGAGGTCAGCGTTTCAACACCCAGTTTTGCCCGGAGTTGTTCGCCGGCGCGAGACGCTAGATCGAACAGGTCCGACTGCGAGCCGACGATGGCAAAGCTCGCAACCGTATCCCCGGTTACCGCATCTTGCACGCGGGCATCGAGGCGGACCCGTCCGTTGCCTATTTGCCCAATCGCAAGATAGGAGCCTGCAACCACATAATCGCAACCAATGTCGTTGCGAATCTTGGTCAAGGTATTGCTGCCATAGCTATCTTTATTGGTCAGCGAGAGTTCAAGCTTGGCTCGGGCAACATCCTCCTCCGGCACCGTTCTGAGGTGGTCACCGGCAGCCAATTCCGTCGCGAGCATCTCGGTAAATGCCGTCGACAACCACACGTCCCGCGCATTTCCCGAGGCATTCGTAAAACCCATCACCGCAACTGAGCGGCGCGTGAGACTCGAGGGAACAACTGCCGGTTGAGCTTGCCCTTCCGAGGCATGCTGATTTCGGTGGCCATAACGATACCCAACATAGACAACGAGCGGAACCAGGAGCAGGATTGCCGCGGCCCAGTATGGCCAATTGCCATGCATTGCTTGCGGCGCGGTCGAGAACTCATCGGGTACCGTTTCGACTCGGGAAAGTTCAGCGGAATCCAAGGTCGTCGCGCTTGGCGGCGCGTCGTCGGGGACTGGAATCTGGGTGGCTTGAATCTCGAACACTGGAGTCAGCGATTCGACGCTGGCTATAAAACGATAGCCTATCCTTGGCAGGGTTTCGATGTAGCGCGGTTCGAGAGAAGTATCCTGCAGGGCGCTCCGCAGCCTTTGCACTGCACTATTGAGGCCCGCTTCAAAATTGACGAAGACGTCGCTCGGCCACAACTTCCGTCTCAGATCCTCGCGGGAGACAACCTCCCCCGGCTTCTCGAGGAGCATGGCCAGAATTTGAAATGACTGATGCGGGATCTTAAGCCTGAGGCCCCCTTTACGAAGTTCGTGCGCTTGCAAATCGACTTCATACAGCCCAAAACACAAGCGGGGAGCTGACTTTGAGTTGCTCGTGCCCGACGAAACCTTATTCAAGGGCTCGGGTTCGGAATTACCTGACTCAACAGGGGACATTGTTCACGGCCAGATCGAGGGCGGTGGGGACCGCTTTCGCAAAATCACTTTCAGACAGTGTAACGGCAATGTCAAGCCGATTGCGGCTAGTTGTCAACACTACCGCAAGCAGGCAGTAAGTATCTACACATCAGCCATTTAGCTTGTGATGTGGATGTGAGAGACGTGTGACTTGTGATGTCCGGCCTCTATGGTAAGTTTGCCGCGTATTTCGGCTCAATGCAGTTAGGTAGCTACAACGTACGCCGGCATTTGATGGATTCTTAGAAGATAGACATTTCGCCCCAAGGAGAAGCTTCATGAACCGAATAACGTTTCTAACTATTCTCACTATGCTGCTCGCTATCTCGGCGTACGCCGGGCCAAAGCCTGTCGCTGAGCACACCTTCATTTGCAAGGGCGTGGACCAAGGCCCTTGTCCGAACGGAGCCCTCCCCAGTTGGATCATCCAGTCGTCGGATGGCAACATTTACGGCGTCGCTGAAGTAACTACCGAAGTCGATCCCTCCGGAGGCGGCTTGGTATTTTCCCTGACACCCTCGGGCCACTTTACGTCGCTCTATAAGTTCAAACAGGAAAAAGAACCGGTCACCGGAAACTATCCCTCCCTCATTGTCGAAGGTCCGGATGGGATGCTTTACGGCGAAACTGCAATCGGCGGGGCTAACGGCGTCGGCACGCTGTTTCGGTTGAAGAAAGACGGAACCGGGTTCCAAACCATTCACTCTTTCTGTTCGGACAACTGTTTCGACGGATACAATCCCGAAGGCCTGGTGGCGGGAAATGACGGCAACGTCTACGGCACAACCTTCTACGGTGGGCAGGGGAACTGTGAATGCGGCACCATCTTCCAAATCAATACGGCTAAAGGAACGTACAAGGTGGTCCAAGTCACCGAAAATGCCACCAGTAGTATGGTGACAGCGCCTGATGGGACCTTCTACGGGCTCACGAATTCAAATGGCGCCATCCTCTTCCACTACATCGAAGCCACCAATACGTTGAAAGAGACTCAGCTCCAATTTCCATCGAACCTGGCAGGAAGTGGAGCCATCCTGCCGAGTTTGGGTGCCAACGGAAACTTTTATGGCATCTATGAAGACTTTAACGAAGGTGGCGGCGTCGGCCTGTTTGAAACTCAGCTGGATGGCTCCAATCTGCAAGCTTTTACTGCCTTTCCGAGTTTCTCAGACGACCCGCTGACAAGCCCGCTCGTGTTGGGCAGTGACGGCAGTTTCTGGCTAGCTATATACCAGGGAGGCGACGAGATTCTCAATATCTCACCGACAGACGGGAGCATAATCCAAACTCTCACACCCTTCTCCCAGAAAGCCGCGGTCGGAAACTATCCGGTCGACCTCATCTCAACGAAAGATGGAAAATTGTGGGGGTTGACCCAATCTGGCGGCAAGGCTCCCAAAGGCTCTTATGGGCAGGGCGTGGTGTTTAGCCTGACTCCGGGTTCCGAGTAGTGCAATTGCGAAACAGGAAGGTCACGCAGACAAGTATTTAGAAGAGTTAGTGATTAACAGGCGCATTCAAATGCGTCTCTTAGGTTCGGTACAACACGCATGCTGGCGTTTATGGGGGATCGCATGAAAAAACAGTGGTTCGTTGAGCGGGTGCTTTTGGTCGCAACACTGATGTTAACAATGTTCGCACTTGTGCCGGTCCAGGCGCAGACTTTCACCGTGTTGTATTCCTTCCCCAGTTTCACCGGTGATGGGTTGGGCCCGCTCGGGTACTTGGTGCAGGACGCCGCGGGAAACCTTTACGGAACCACTTTCGAAGGCGGCACGGGCCCTGGCGGCGAAGGAACCGTTTTCAAAATAGACAAATCCGAAAACGAAACCGTGCTGGTCAACTTTAACTCGTCGAATGGGTCATTCCCGAATTCTGGGCTAATCCTCGACAAAGACGGAAACCTCTACGGCCCGGCAAAGGAGGGTCCGGGCGGTGCAGGCGTTCTGTTCAGAGTCAGTCTGAAGGGCAAAGAAAAATTGCTATATGACTTTGAAGGCTGCCTGAAGTGCCACAGGTTAAGGGGGCCTCAAGGAGCGTTGTCAATGGACGGCGGAGGAAACCTCTATGGAGCCGTCTACGCGGGCGGTCACACGGGTGTTGGATGTCCTCCCTACGACTGCGGCGCCCTATTCAAGCTGGACACACAGGGCAAGCTGCATACGCTGTACGCGTTTTCTGGTCCCGATGGCGACAGCCCCGCGGGACCTCTGACGCAGGATTCAGCGGGCAACCTGTACGGAACCGCTCTGTACGGCGGGGATCTCGCGTGTCCCATTGCTCCAGGGCAAGGTTGTGGAACAGTGTACAAGCTGGACCAGAACGGAAAGCTCACGGTTCTATACACGTTCACCGGCGGCCCGGATGGAGGCCTTCCCGGATCTGCCTTAGCAATGGATAAAGCAAACAACCTCTACGGCGTAGCGGCCGGGGGCAACCTTAGCTGCGAAGGCGGGTGCGGCGTCATATTCAAGCTGACTCCAGCCGGCGAGCTGACGGTGTTGCACACCTTTACCGGGGGCGCCGATGGCAACTACCCGAATGATCCCTTGGCCATCGACTCGAAGGGCAACATCTACGGGACGACCGCGGGAGAATTTATTTCTAACGAGTCTCCCTTTGGGAGCGTATTTGAACTCACTGCGTCCGGCAAATTCATCGTACTGCACAACCTGAACGGAGCTACTGACGGCCAGACGCCATTTTCCGGGCTGATTCGGGATGCCGCTGGCAACCTTTATGGTACAGCCTTTGCCGGAGGAGAGAATGGTCTCGGCCACGGCACGGTTTTTAAGGTAACGCTTGGGAAAGGACACTAAGACAAGAAAATCGGTTGTTCGGGTTGAGCAAGGCGAAGGCGTTTTAGATTTTTACATTGGAGGCAATCATGGCAAGCCCGGGACAATATGACGGATATAAAACAATTGGTCGGCGAGGAAGGAATCGCGTGCTGGCGTTAATCGCGCTTTTATCGAGCTTGGCTCTGGTCCAATCGGCGCAGGCGCAAACACTCACCGTTCTTCACAACTTCTCCTATCCCGCGAGTTTTGATGGGGAGTACCCCGACGGAAATCTGATCGAGGACAGCTCCGGAAACATCTACGGTAGCACCTATTGGGGCGGGGATTATAACTTCGGCTCCGGCTTCGGTACGCTGTTCACAGTCAATGCGAGTACCGGCTATTTGCAAATATACGAATTTAGCGGAACTTCCGGAGGAAACTTTGTGGACGGAGCCAATCCATTCTCCGGATTAGTCGCTGGCAAGTCAAACATTTTCTATGGAACTACTTACGACGGCGGCGCTTCTGGGAACGGAATCGTCTTTAGTCTTACCCTCGATAACGCATTTGACAATGTGCTCCACAACTTTAACGGCGGAAAGGATGGGTCATTTCCTAGTGGGGGCCTGACCGTCGACGCGAACGGCACCCTCTTCGGCACAACCGCGGAGGGTGGCCGTTTCGGGTTGGGTACAATATTCAAGTTGACCGCTTCCGGCAAGAAAAGCGTATTGCACAGTTTTGCTGGCGGCGCGTCCGATGGACAATATCCCCTTTACACGAGTTTGGTTATGGGCACTGCTGGCAATCTGTACGGCCTTACCGAAGAGGGCGGGACGGCAGGCGTTGGTACTCTTTACGAGGTGAGCCAAGACGGGACCTTCAAGCTGCTGCACAGCTTCGCAGGCGGTACTCAAGACGGATGCCATCCCTTGGGAACTCCTTTTATCGATAAGAATGAAAACATTTATGGGACGACCTTAGGATGTGGCTCCTCGAGTTTAGGAACAGTGTGGCGAGTGGCTAAAGATGGTACTGAGACGTTGTTGCATAATTTTGCCGGAGGGAAAAAAGACGGAGCCGAACCTTTCTCGGGTGTAATCGCAGACGCCGCGGGCAATCTCTACGGGAACACAGAGATCGGCGGCACTTCGAATCAGGGCACGGTGTATGCGATCAATGCGAAAGGGAAATTTAGCCTCCTGCACAGCTTTGCCGGTTCAGATGGTGCGTTCCCAGTTGGCGGAATGGTCCGCGACGCGAAGGGGATCCTGTACGGTACAGCTTTCTATGGTGGCGAGTTCTATTACGGAACGGTGTGGGAGATCACGAAGTAAATATGTATTTGGACGACGCGACTGTCGTCCAACCGAGGGCATCGCGCAGCCGCACCCCTGAACAAGGCGCAGCTCCTTACCGGAGCGACTTTGTATGCCAAGAACCTGGTCCGGCCTATGCTGGCCCCGGCATGACCGACCAGCAGGTAGCGAAGGTGGCTAAAATCATGGTGCTGGTGCTCACCTCGGGGGCTGTGGTTCTTGCCCTTTACAGCTCAATGAGCCTGGTATCGCTCTGGTTGCTGGGGTCCGTCGGGGTGGCGCAGTTTTTCCCTGGAGGTGTGCTCGGCCTCTTCTCACGCCGAGTGACGACGTCCGGCGTCTTCGCCGGATTGGTCACCGGCATCGTGGTCGCCCTGCTCTTCATGCTCACCGGACGCGACCCTTACCACGGCGTCAATGCCGGCCTCATTGCGCTGGGCTTCAATTTTGGCATGACCGGGGTGGTTAGCCTGCTCACGCCGATGCGCATCGCCAGCTTTGAGGAGATCCTTCCAGCGGCGGCTGCGTCACGATCCGGCAGCAGTGTGCGTCTCACATAGGCGCAATCTGCTCCGGTGGTAATCATCGTTGATAAATCGCCGTTACACTCATTGACCAGGATTGTGAGCCTCATCGCGACCTTGAACAGTTCTGCACACTGTGCACCGAGGGCTCGCAACCGAGTGGGGGCACAAAACGGAGCGCAGAAACGAAAGAATGAGAGCCTCTGAACCCGACTGTCAAGGTTCTGCAACAATGTGCGTGCTTGAATACGAGTGAGGGCGGCAAGAACGATTCATTTTGTCTCGTGGAAGAAGAGTGGGCCACTAATACGCGATCCGTCAGCCGGAAAGGCGGCAGTCAACGGTGACTCGCATCGAGTCCACTTCCGCTTTATCGGCTAACTTGCGGTTCTATTTGCCGACCACGAACAAATGGCCGTCGTTCTGGCTGTACACCTTGCCGTCTTCGCCGATGGAGAGCGGAGTGTAGGCGGCGCCCAAGGCCTCTTTCAGGAAAATCTTCTGATGCGGTTTGGTGAAGACTCCTTTGTGGCCTTGCGGAAGCGAGTAGACATGCCCATCCTCGCTGGTGACATAAACCAATCCCTTGGAGTCGATGACGGGCGCGTTCACGCACCACTCATATCCGTTGGGATGATTCTTGTCGATGGTCGTACTCTTGAAGGACCACTCGACATTCAGGTTCGCGTCGAGTTGAGAAACATAATATGGACCGGCGGCAACTGGAGTGCACACTGGATTGTTGAACGTGCAATACGCGGCTCCCGGATAGTGATTGTCTTTGATGACGATCGAG
>Ga0116223_10003506_pt1 | contig 14019 bp, 8 predicted proteins | sample Sb_taG_3_FD_90092 | JGI IMG/M metagenome (GOLD analysis project Ga0116223, IMG submission 90092) | Peat soil microbial communities from Weissenstadt, Germany - Sb_50d_a_PC metaG | ecosystem: Environmental > Terrestrial > Soil > Wetlands > Peat | place: Germany: Weissenstadt | collected 2010-09-21 | reverse complement strand
AGGCTCAGGGAATGTATATACCGACCTCGGGTATCCGGACAGTGAGAGCATGTTAGTTAAGGCGCAATTGGCCGCGAAGATCGCCGAGATCCTCCAGAGGCGAGCGCATACGCAGGCCCGAGCCGCGGAGATCCTGGGGTTAACGCAGCCCAAGGTTTCCGCCCTCTTGAAGGGGCGGTTTCGCGGGATTTCGGAGCACCGTTTGATGGAATGCCTGATCCGGTTGGGAAGGGATGTCCACATTGTCATCAAGCCGACGCCCAGGAGCCGGCCGACCGGTCGACTGACGCTTTCCGTGGCATAGGGCCGCCGGAGAACGCAGCGGCAGATCGCGGCGGCCCTTCGCTCCCTCGGGAAGGAGCACACTTCGCCGCCGCCGCTACTTTCATGTGATTCCACGGCTGTTCGAGGCGGTATGTTGATCTCCTCAATCGGAGATCTTGGGCTCAAACAAGGCGGCGGCCGGGAGGCCCAGTCAGCGCTATACTGAGCCGTGACCGCGCGTGAGTTGCTGGACAACCTGAAAGCGCACGCCAATCCGGCGAATGTCGCGGGGATGGCGCGGTACGGCATCAATCCCAAGGGGACACTGGGGGTGTCTATTCCGGTGATCCGCGGCCTGGCGAAGAAGGCCGGCCGCAGCCATGAGCTGGCCGCCGAGCTGTGGGAATCGGGCATCCACGAGGCACGCATTCTGGCGGCCCTGATGGACGAGCCTGCGCGCGTGACGCGCCGCCAGATGGACCGGTGGGTACGCGACCTGGACTCCTGGGACGTCTGCGACCAGGTTTGCTCGAACCTCTTCCGCAACACGCCGTTTGCCTTTCGGAAGGCCGCGGAGTGGGCGCGCGCAAAGCCCGAATTCGTGCGGCGGGCCGGTTTCTCGCTGATGGCCGGGCTCGCGGTGAAGGCCAAGGACGCGTCGGACCAGCAGTTCGAAGCGTTTTTCCCGCTGATTGCGGAGGCCGCCGTGGATGACCGGAACATGGTCAGAAAGGCCGTCAATTGGGCCTTGCGGCAAATCGGGAAGCGAAACCCGAACCTGCGGAAACTGGCCATCGCCAGGGCCGAAGAGGTCCGCAATCTGGACTCGCGCGCCGCCAGATGGATCGCCAGCGACGCCCTGCGTGAGTTGCGGGGGTACAATCAACATACGCCATGTCCCTCTCCGTTGGGACCCGACTGGGACCGTACGAAATTCTGACTCTGATCGCCGCCGGCGGCATGGGTGAAGTGTACCGGGCGAAGGATACGCGTCTGGACCGATCCGTCGCTATCAAAGTTCTGCACACCGCCCTCTCGAGGGACCCGCCGGCGCTGGAGCGCTTCCGTCGCGAAGCCCGCGCCGCTTCGGCCTTAAATCATCCCAATATCTGTACGCTCTACGACCTCGGTGAGGACGGGGACCAGATGTACCTGGTGCTCGAGTTGCTCGAGGGACAGAGCCTGGAAGACTACCTGGCGCGCGGCCCGATTCCGATTGGCGAATTGCTCGCCGCCGCCATCCAGATCGGAGACGCTCTCGACGCCGCGCACTCCAAGGGCATCGTGCATCGCGACCTGAAGCCCGCCAACATCTTCCGCACTACCGCCGGTCCCGTGAAGATCCTGGATTTCGGCATTGCGAAATACGTCCTGGACGTCGCGGCGCCCTCTGCCGATTGCGTCACAAGAACCTTGCTCACACAGGCCGGAAGCTTTGCTGGGACTGTCGCATACGCTTCTCCGAAACAGACGTGTGGCACGGCAATCGACGGACGCTCGGATCTGTTCTCGCTTGGGCTGGTGCTCTACCAGGCCGCGACCGGCCGGCTGCCGTATCCCAACGTCTGCCTTGGACAGTTGCTTTCGGGGACCGATGGCGTGCCGGTGACGCCTCCATCGAAACTCAACAAGGCTGTGCCGGCAGCGTTCGATCTCTTGATTCTGAAACTCCTCGAGAAGGACCCCGCCCGCCGCTTTCAAACGGCCGGCGAGATGCGCGACGCTCTGCTGCGGATCCGCACGTCCCGGCCCCTCTGGAGCCGCCTTCCCGCGATTGGGCTCACCGCGGGACTCGTGGTGCTGGCCGTCCTGGGATACTGGCTCGTCGCAAAACGCTCCGAGACTGCATCACCCGCTTCCCTCGAGTACACTCGGCTCACCAACTTTCCGGATTCCGTGCACTCCGCCGCACTCTCGAAAGACGGGAAAATGCTGGCCTTTTTGCGCGGCCCGGCAGCGTTTCTCGGCGGGCCCGAGGAGGTTTACCTCAAGGTTATGCCGGACGGCCAACCAATCGCACTAACCCACGACGGCAAGACCAAGGTCGCGCCGGTTTTCACGCCAGATGGCTCGCGAATTGTCTGGGCAACGAGCGAATGGTCTTCCTACAGTGTGCCGGTCACGGGCGGGGAACCGGCTCTCTTCATGCCCAACGCGGCGGCGTTGCGCTGGATCGGCCCGAACCGGGTGCTCTTCTCCTCCATCCGGAGCGGATTCCATATGGGGCTGGTCACCGCGACTGAGAGCCGCGGCTCGCCCCGCGAGGTCTACTTTCCGAAATCGGCCCAGGGGATGGTGCATTTCTCCGATCTCTCCCCCGATGGAAACTGGGTGCTCGCGGTGGAAATGGTGAGTGCGGTCTGGCTGCCTTGCGGGCTCGTGCCGTTTGACGGAAGCTCGCAGGGCAGACAGGTCGGGCCGCCCGCGTCGCAGTGTACCGCGGCCACCTGGAGCTCGGACGGCCGCTGGATGTATTTCGTGGCGGAGTTGGGCGCCGAGTCGCATCTCTGGCGGCAGCGCTTCCCCAATGGCGCCCCCGAGCAACTCACGTCCGGCCTGAATCAGGAGTGGAGTGTCGCCGCGGATCCCGATGGGCGCTCGCTGATCGCCTCCGTCGGCAACGCGCAGAGCACGGTGTGGCTCCAGGATGAGAGCGGCGCCAGACCCGTATCCGTGGAGGGCTACGCCTATCGGCCGATCACCTCTCCCGATGAAACTAGAATTTTCTATCTGGTAAAGCGTTCGGCCAAAGACGCTGTCTGGACCGGCGAGTTGTGGGCCGTGGACCTGGCTTCCGGCCGAAACGAGCGAGTGCTTCCCGATTTCCTGGTGGAGACGTATGACCTGTCCCGCGATGGCAAGCAGGTCGTCCTCGCAGCCCTCGACTCTTCCGGACGATCCAGCATCTGGCTCGCGGCCATCGACCGAAGCCAACCACCCCGCAAACTGACTCCGGATAGCGCCCCGGCTGAGTCACTGCCATTTTTCGGAGCGTCAGGACAGATTTATTTCATGCGGCGATCGCCCAACGGCGAGATGTTACACCGGATGAATGCGGACGGCTCGGCACGTCAGAACCTGGGTCCCGATCTCGACACGTATCTGGTCAATATCTCGCCGGACGAGCGCTGGGCCGTCTTCTGGAGCGGGCTCAACGGAGTGCAACTATTTCCCCTGGCTGGCGGGCCGCTGCGGACGCTCTGCCAGTGTCCCGCAGGTCCGATCTATCATGACTCGCCGCGCATCAGTTGGTCCAGAGACGGCCGGCTGCTTTTTGTCAATGGCGGCGGCTCGATGGTAGGAATAGGCACGACCGTCGTTCCTTGGAAGGAAGTCGAAGCGCAGTGGTCGGGTACGAATATGTCGATGGCCGACCTTCGGCGGCTCCCAGGCGCCCGGAACATCCAGGAAATCAGCATCGCGCCGGGCGCGACGGGCGCACGGTACGCGTTTGCGCGGGAAGCCGAACAGAGCAACCTTTTCCGGATCCGCCTCCCCTGAGTGCCCAGGCGCCACGCAACGGCGCTGCGGTGAGATATAGTGTACGGAAACGAGTTCCGTAGAGGAGTTCCGCGTATGCAGAAGAAGTCCGAAATTGCGCGCCCGCATTGGGGGCGATATGCCGCTGTTTCCGGCGGACTGCTGGTGCTGCTTGCCATAACGCTTCCCGGCATCGGCGCCGACAATGCGCCGGTGTCCACCAGTCCAGCCAGGGCCGCCAAGGCGAATTATGAACTGGCGGCTGAATGGACCCCTGCCAAGGCCGGCAAGCTGGTCTTCGACGTGGCCGTCACGCCGCACTGGCTCGAATCTGGCGACCGGTTCTGGTATACCTTCGAGAACACCAAGGGCCGCAAGTTCTATATCGTCGACCCGCTGAAGAAGACCAAAACGTACGTCTTCGATCCGGTCAAGCTGGCGGCCAGCCTGACCACCGCTACCGGAATTCCATACGACTCGCAACATCTGCCCATCACGGTGATCCGCTTCGTCAAGAACGACGCGTCCATCCAATTCGAGATCAACGTGCCCAAGGACGCCGTGATTCCCGGCGAGAAGAAGAGCACTGCGGCCACACAGGTAACCGACTCCGGGCAGCAGCAGCAACAGCAGGAGGACGAAGAAGACCTCAACGAAGCCCAGCAGCAGGGCGGCCGGGGCGGCGTCGGGCTGTACGGGCCTCCTCCGACCCGCGACCAGAAGCAGCTCACGTTCGAATACGAGCTTTCCACCGGCAGGCTGACCTTGCTCGACGAGCCGGCGAGGCGCAAGCCGGTATGGGCCTCCGTCTCGCCCGACGACACGGTGGTGGTGTTCGCCAAGAACCACAACCTTTACATGATGGATGCCGCCAACTACGCCAAGGCGCAGAAAGACCCGAACGATAAGACCATTGTGGAGACGCAGATCACCACCGATGGCGTCGAGGACAACGGTTACGGCGGCCGCGGTTTCGGCGGCGGCGATCAACAGCAGCAGCAACTGCAGGATCAGCAGGAGAACAACGGCGACCAGGCGCAAAACCCGAACCAGCGCCAGTCGGCCAACATCTCCTGGTCGCGGGACTCGAAGAAGTTCGCGCTGGTGCGGCGCAATGCCCTCAAGGTGAAACCGCTGTGGGTGATCAATGCCCTGGCCAACCCGCGGCCCACGCTGGAAAAGTACCCCTACGCCATGCCCGGCGATGCCGACATCCCGCAGCCTGCGCTCGAGATTTTCGACGTAGCCTCGAAGTCCAAAGTGGTGGCCAAGGCCGACGCCTTCAAGGACCAGGGGATCCAGATCGAGGTCGACCGGCCGACCGCCCGCGCCCGCGAGCACGAGAAGACCGAACCGCTGTGGGCCGGTCCGGGGTCGGACAAGCTTTACTTCAACCGCCTGAGCCGCGATATGCACCGGTTGGACCTGTGCGTTGCCGATACGGCGTCGGGCGAAGTGAAGCCCATCATCCAGGAGCGGATGAACGTCTACATCGAGTCGAAGCCTGTCAAGGCGATCAACAACGGGAGCGAGCTGATCTGGTGGTCGGAGCGCGACGGATGGGGGCACTACTATCTGTACGGCGCCGATGGAACCCTGAAGAACCAGGTCGACAAGGGCGAGTATGTCGCCGAGGATATCTCCTCGGTGGATGAAAGGGGCCGCGCGATGTACCTGACGGCCTCCGGCCATGAAGACGGCGAAGATCCGTACTTCATGCACTTCTATCGCGCGAACCTGGATGGCAGCGGGATGAAGCTGCTGGATGCCGGCGATTCGTCGCACACGGTCACCATGTCCGATTCGGGCAAGTACTTCGTGGACACTTACTCGCGGATCGACACGGCGCCCGAATCGGTGCTCGAAGACGCCCAGGGCGCGGTAACAATGCCGCTGGAGAAGGTGGACGCCGCTCCGCTGATGGCCGCGGGGTATAAGTTCCCCGAGCCATTCAAGGTGAAGGCCGACGACGGGATTACAGATCTTTATGGCGTGATGTACAAGCCGTTCGATTTCGACCCCAACAAGAAGTATCCGGTGATCGAGTATGTGTATCCTGGCCCGCAGCAGGAGAGCGTTACCAAGACTTTCGCCAAGGGGAACAACCAGATCTTCATGGCCAACATGGGATTCATCATGATCGAGATCGGCAACCGCGGCGGGAACCCGCACCGCTCGAAGTGGTATCACACCTTCGGCTACGGCAACCTGCGCGATTACGGCCTGGCCGACAAGAAGGCCGCCATCGAGCAGCTTGCCAAGCGGTATCCGTTCATCGATATCGAACGGGTGGGCATTTGGGGACACTCGGGCGGCGGCTTCATGACCGCGGCGGCGATGTTGATCTATCCGGACTTCTTCAAGGTAGGATGGTCGGAATCCGGGAACCACGAGAACAACATCTACAACAACTCCTGGAGCGAGAAGCACCACGGAGTGAAGGAAGTCACGGATAAGGATGGCAAAGTGACTTTCGAGTACTCGATCGACAAGAACTCGGAGATTGCCAAGAACCTGAAAGGCCACCTGATGCTGGTGACGGGCGATATCGACAATAACGTCCACCCCAGCAATACGTACCGGCTGGCGGACGCGTTGATCAAGGCCAACAAGCGTTTCGACTTCATGATTCTGCCGGGGCAGCGGCACGCCTACGGCCCGGATGCCGATTACGTTTCCTGGAGACGCGCGGACTATTTCGCGCGGTACCTGCTGGACGATTCCGATCAGGGCATCGATATGTGGGAGCTGAATCGCGAGAAGCAGGACAAGCCGCCGGCCCCGGTGCCGCCGGCGGGACGCGGGGTGACGCAGCAGCAGAACGGGCGCGGCGGGCGGCGCGGGGGCGGCGGCGGGAATTAGGGGAAGAAAAGCCACACAGGCACGAATGCCTGTACCACGTTTGACACGCGGGGACGCTCGTTCGTGCGGATTTGCGGGCGTTTTCGGCCTGGGCATCGATCTGCATTCTGTTCCGGCAGGAGGAACAGAATGCTCACCCTGAAGTACCTGTTTGAGATTGTCGGGTTCGCAGCGCTGGCGGGCGCCGCGGCCATGGTGTTGTACGACCTTTACCGCCGTTATCAAGAATCCGGGACCGTCGAGCCGCGTTGGCGCGCGGCCGGCCGCATCGCGGCATGGGGGTTGCTCCCGCTGCTGGCGGGACTCAGCATCGAGGTGGTTCCCGCCGGCATGGCGGGCGTGCGAGTCAGCCAGATTTCCGGAACGCTGGCGGGAACGCTGTATCCCGGATTCCATCTCGTATTCCCGCTGGTCCAGAGCGTCGAGTTGTACGACGTGCGCGACCAGGTCTACCAGACGACGCTTGGCGAGAAGCAGGCCCAATCGCTGAACGTGCAGACCAGGGAAGGGCTGTCGGTGGGGCTGGCGGTAGCGGTGCGGTATCGCATCGACCCGCAGCGCCTGGCGTACGTGCATGCCAACCTGCCGCAGCCGGTGGAGAAGGAACTGGTGCCGCCGGTGGTGGCCACGGCCTTCCGCGAGATCGCGCCGAACTACCTGGTGCGAGATTTGTTTGCGGCAAGGCGGGAAGAGATCCGGCGGGACGCGGCCGGCGCCATCACGCGCAAGCTGTCGCCCGACGCCATCCTGGTGAAGGAGGTCATGCTGCGCGACATCCAGCTTCCGGCGGAATATGCCAAGGGGCTGGAAGGCGTGCTCCTCAAGGAACAGGAAAACGAGCGCCTGGGAGTGGAAGTCGAAGTCAAGACGAAGCAGGTGCGGACGGCCGAACTGGAAGCCGAAGCGGACAAGGCGCGGCAGGTGACAGCGGCCGAGGCGCAGGCGCAGGTGACGGTGCTTCAGGCCAAAGCGCAATCGGATGCGATGCAGTACACCCTGCCGCTGAAGCAGAAGCAGATCGAGCAGACGCGCCTGGAAGCCGAAGCCAGGGCGCAGGCCAAGGTGATCGACGGCAAGGCCGAGCTGGAACGGCGCAAATTGATGAACCAGGCCGACGTGGACCGAGTGGAAGTGATGTCGAAGGCGGATGCCGAGAATTTGCGCTTGCAAGCCGGGTTACTGAAGGAGAGCCCGATCCTGCTGCAAAAGATCATCGCCGACAAGCTGTCGGACAAGGTGCAGATCATGATGGTGCCTAGCGATGGGAAGTTCTTCTTTGCCAACGATGTGCTGCATGGAGTCACTCCCACGGCGGCTCCGGCGGTGGTACCGTTGCCGAATCCGCAGAATTAAGGGAAGTAAGGGGGCCGGCGGCAAAAGACCGCCGGCGTTACCGGGCCGGCCGAGTGAAAGTTTAGTTTCACTTTTTGTGGGGCGTTTTGTGTAGGATCAGTGAGTTACAAGAAATGCAGTGAAAGTTTAGTTTCACTTTTCGAAGCATTTTGCCACTTCCTGAAGGCGAGCGATGGAATACTGGACGAGCCCTTGCAGGGACGGATCGGGGGGCTTGCGCCAAATCTCTTCGAGCCAGGAGTCGAGGCGCGATTGCAGGCTGGCGATATCGGGCGAGGTTAGAATCTCGACATCGTCACTCACTTTGCGGACATCGTCTTTTGCCTGGCGCAGGTCGGCGCGGAGGCGGTTGACGGCGTCGCGGATGAGGGCGGCGTTCTCGGGAACAATGGGGACCCACTCGCCCGAGATCTCGATCTTCTCATCCTGAATCTTTGGCATGAGTTGACGGAAGGTCTCCGGCGAGATGCGGATGACTTCTTTGAGTTGATAGTAAACGGCGCCGTAATCCTTGAGGTTGCGGATGATTTCCCCGACCCGCTGCGGGCTCAAGCCGGCATATTCGACGCAGAACTGGTCCCAGTTGCGGCCAGTGAGTTTGTAGGCGCCGGATTCCAAGATCATGGCGAGGGCCTCGGCCTGCGCGGCAGCACATTTGCTCGCAATGGCTCCGAAGGCTTGACCGCGGCCGATGCAGGTTCCGAGGTCGATGTAGTCAGTGGATTTGGTTTCCATATCGATACAAGAAAAAGCGGCTCCCGCGAAATTCGCGAAAGCCGCTCGCAATTCTTTTCCTGATTTAAAGTTAGCAGACGATCATTGGGACGCTCCGTCCGCGATGAACTAAGTTGTTGAGAACAGGACGACAATTTTCCCGGAAAATTTGTGACCGTGAAAAATCGCGACCTCGCTACGCGCGGTGTTGGGAGGCGAAAAGTGCCTGTCCCATAAGAGTTGACAGGCTGAAGCCTGTCCTACCTATGGCAGCGCGGCCGACTTGGCGCTCCCGTAGTAGAGGCCGTTGAACAGGAGCTTGTAAGTGGCGTGCGGCTGGTCGCGGAAATTGACTTCCGGGCCGAGCAGCACCACCTTGCCTTCGCCTACGGTGGCCTCCGCGACGGCCGTTCCGCCATCGAGATATTGCTGGCCCCAGGCCCAGCCGCTGTCCAGAACGGACGTGCCGGTGAACCAGCCAACCGGTGAAGTGTGCTGCAATTCCAGCGTGGGCTGCAAGCGGAAGACGGGACTGTTTTCGAAGAACACGTCCACCACTTTCGGCATGCCGTAAGCCAGCGGGTTGGTGTTGTCGACATTCATCTTCAGCAACGATCCCGGAATGAAAAACTTCTCGCGCGGCAGAGCGCGCTCTTTGCCATCCGGACCCATTTCCGTGAGGAAGCTCTTCACCGGCAGATCGAGCAGCTCGGCAATGCCGGTGGAGCTGCCGATAGTGACGATGGATCCGCCGGATTCGACGAACTTGCGGAGCTGCGGAACGGACTTGTCGTCGGAGATCCGGCCCAGCCAGCCGCGATATTCTTCAGGAGTGTTCTCGGCCGTCGGGGCGCCGCCGCGTCCGCCGCCACCACCGCCGCCGCGTCCGCCAGTACCGGCGAAGCCGCCGGCGCGGATGGCGCCGCCGACGAACACCAGCACATCGAACTTGCTCTTCAGGTCTCCGGCATCGATGGTGGGCGGGTAAACCATCTGGAAGGGCATCTCATATTGTTCGAAGAGCCAGCGCGTCCAGCCGGCCGGCATCAGCCCGCCGTACTGGTCGTAGAGTCCGATGCGGACCGGCTTCAGCTTCAGGGCCTCGCCGCTGGGAGCCTTGGCCAGGGCGTACACGGGGATGCCGAGCTCCTTGGCGCCACGGTCGAGCACCGGCCGCGCGGCAGCGCCCAGAGGGCCCCTGGCCGGCACCCAGATGCTGCCCGTGCCGAGATCCTGGCCGTCGGCGGTCTGTTCCTTCTTCAACCAATAGACTTCGGCGTTGGCCTTGAGGAGGCGGTTGATGAGCACGAACGAATTGTTGATCTCGTGGCTGATCAGATAGCCCGCCGGATTGGAGGGCCCCATGATGGACATCGCGGGCGGCGGAAGCAGGCCGCCGACCTTGGTGAACGGACCGTCGAAGGGGTCGAGGATGCGGTCGAACTTCACGCCCATCTGGAAGGCCAGCGTCCAGCCGGTGATATCGTACGGGGGGTTCGGCGGGCCGCCGGGATAGCGGAAATCGTTGGGATGGTCCTGCGGCTCGAACATATCCATGATGTGCGGCCGGAACGCCTGCGCGGTTTTCACCACCAGGGAATTCGGCGGGTAATTCTTGCCAGCCACGCTAAAGGCGGCGGTGGCCTTCATCACGGTGATGCCGTTTTTGAGCAGGGTGTTGACGAACTCGGTGGCGGTGGCGAAGTCCGCCTGGTCGGAGGGGATGATGTATCCGCGCGGATCGCGGAGTTTGGGATCGTGCAGAACGGTGTTGTAGAGCTCCGCCGGAAGGGTGCGGGCACCGAAGCCGCCAGGGGTCATACCGGCGGGCAGGTCGCCGCCGGCCGCCGCATCGCCTCCCGCCGCCGCGCCACCTCCGCCGCGCCCGCCTCTGCCGCCCCGGCCACCGCGGCCACCGCCGCCCGCAGCACCCTCCGCATCGGCCGCGGCTTCCAGCGCCGCAATGCGTTTGGGAGTGACGGTCCAGTTGTCACGGCCGCCCTTTTCGATGGAGTTCATGCCCATGCGCCAGATGTTGAAGAGGAACGTCTCGCGATAGCGCGAGGCGAGGTCGAGCATGGCGCGGTTATTGCAGATCTCGTAATCGATCGACTGCCGGTAGTGCCAGATCTGCGGCGCCACCGGCATCGGCCAGTCTCCCTGCGGCAACTGCTTTTCCGCCACCAGCGGGATGTTCATGGGGGTGGGGTTGCCGATGATCTCGGTGAGGATGCCGATCATGTTGTGGAAGTAGGTGACGGTGCGCAGGCCGCCGTTCCACCACGTGGAGTAATTGGCGCCGCTGCGCATCGCGCTTCCCCCCTTGCCTTCGGCCACCAGGCGGCTGTGCATGGCGGTGCCCACCATCTCGATGCCCAGCGGCACCAGCGGATCGAAGTTGTAGTTGAACGGATCGCGGAACGGCGGCATGAAAATCACCGCTCCGGCGGGCCCGGTCTGGTGGTGGTTGTACATCATCTGCGGAAACCATTCGATGAACAACTGGCGGTTCATGTTGGTGGTCTCCTTCATGTTGGACATGTAGAAGTCGCGATTGTCGTCGTGCCCGACGTACTTGGCGTAGAGCCGCGGCAGGCTGTTCATGTTGCGCTTCTGCGGTTCGAGGAGGGGCGCGCTGAGGCTCTCGGAGCCGCGCATGTACCAGTTCGCGATGAGCTCCTGACCGTCCGGGTTGGCCAGCACGCAGAGCAGAATCACGTCGTTGAGGAAGCGCATGGTTTCGGGATCGGTGAGGCTCACCATCTGGTAGACCGTCTCCATGAGCTGCTGCGAGCCCACCGACTCGCTGGCGTGCAGCCCGCCATCGATCCACACCACGGCCTTTCCTTCGCGCGCCAGCGCATGGGCCTGGGCCTCGGTAAGGCCTTCGGCGTGTGCGAGCCGCTGCGAGATGTCCTTGTAGTGATCCAGCTTTTTCAAGTTGTCGGGCGAGGTGATGATCGCCATGTACTGGTGGCGGCCTTCCTCGGTCGGTCCGATATCCACCAGCTTCATGCGGTCGGATTCGGTGGCGAGCTTCTTCCAGTAAGTCTCCAGTTGCGTATAGTTGGCCACCTGGTAGTCGTCGCCGATATTGAAGCCGAGGGCCTCCTTGGGGGTGGTGATTTTGGGAGCGGGCTGGGCGAAAAGCGGCCAGGCAGACAACGCTGCCAGGACGAGCAGCGTGCACCGGGGATCGATGGGGCGTGACTTCATATGAGTGTGAGTTTACTACAGTGGAGGCGGGCTTCAGTGATGCTGGAGCAGGCTGGCAGCCGCCCCGGTCCCCTGTACGATTCCAGCATGTCTGCGGTGGCGTTTGGCACCAGACTGTCACAAAATGGTTTGGGATGAAGATCAGGGACGCGATCAAGCTGGTCGAAGCGGACGGCTGGAAACTCGTCCGCACCCGTGGGAGTCACAGGCACTACCACCATGAATCGAAGGCGGGGATCGTAACGATTGCCGGCCACCCGTCCGAAGATCTTGACCCCAAGACCCAGGCGTCTATACTAAAACAAGCGGGGCTGAAGAAATGAAGTACGCCGTCCTCTACGAACCGACAGCCACAGGCTACAGCGCACATGTCCCCGATCTGCCCGGATGCGTTGGCGCAGCCGCTACCTTAGACGAAGCGCGCGCGCTGATGAAGGAAGCCATTGAAGGCCACCTGGAATGCATGCGGGAGTTTGGATACGCGATCCCGGAGCCGACTACGGTGGCGGAAGAAGTAGATATCCGCGCGTAAAAGAGGAATGGCCTCCGGCCCTCCGGCAGGCAGCCTGTGGCATGATTGCAGCATGCGCACTGTGATGACGTTCCTCTTCGTGGGAGCGCTCTCCCTGGGGAGCTCGCAGACCAACGACTGGCCGGCTTACGGCCACGATCCGGGCGGAACGCGATACTCGCCTCTGACCCAGATCACCGCGAAGAACGTGGCCAAGCTGCACCGCGCCTGGACCTACCACACCGGCGAAAAAGGGCGGACCTTCGAGACCACGCCGATCGTGGTGAACCACGTCCTGTACTTCTCGACGCAGAGCCAGCGAATCGTGGCCCTCGATCCCGAGACCGGGAAGGAAGTGTGGACCTACGATCCCAAGTCGGGCGTGAAGGACCATCGCGGCGTGTCGTACTGGCCCGGCGATGCGCAGACGCCGGCGCGGATCGTCTTTGGAACGGGCGATGGGCGGCTGATGGAACTGGACGCCAAGACCGGCAAGCCGGTGGGCGCGTTCGGGCAGGATGGAGCGATCGACCTGCGGGCCGGGGTGGCGGACAACTTCCCGCGCGCTTCGTACGGAATCAGCTCGCCGCCGGCCATCTATCGCGACCTGGTGATTGTGGGGCCATCGACGCCGGAAGGTCCGAGCCTCGGTCCCAGCGGCGACGTGCGCGCATTCGACGTTCGCTCGGGCAAAATGGCGTGGCGGTTCCACACGGTGCCGCAACCGGGCGAGCCGGGGAACGACACCTGGGGCCCGGACGGATGGAAGGACCGCTCCGGGCCGAGCGCTTGGGGCTTCATCACGGTGGACCAGGAGCGCGGGATGGTCTTCGTGCCCGTGGGCAATCCGGCGGACAGCTTCTACGGAGGCGATCGCAAGGGAACCAATTTGTATTCGGACTCGGTGGTGGCGCTGGACGCCACGACGGGAAAGCTGCGCTGGTATTACCAAATCGTGCACCACGACCTGTTCGACTATGACATGGCCGCGGCGCCGGCGCTGATCGAAGTGAAGCGCGACGGCAAGACCATTCCGGCGGTCGCGCAGATCACCAAGATGGGGCTGCTGTTCATTCTCGACCGGCTCACGGGCAAGCCGGTATTCGGGGTGGAGGAGCGTCCCGTGCCGAAGAGCGATGTGCCGGGTGAGGAGTCGTGGCCCACGCAGCCATTCCCGCTGAAGCCGCCGCCCCTGGCCCGCATGACCATGAAGCGCGAAGACGTGACCAACCGGACCCCGGAGGCCGAGCGCTTCTGCGGCGAGTGGTTCGACAGGCTGATCAATCTGGGGCCGTACACCCCGATTGGCAGCAAGCCCGCGCTGCGGTTTCCGGGAACCATGGGCGGCGGGAATTGGGGTGGCGTGTCGTTCGATCCCAAGGCGGGGCTGGTGTTCGCCAATACGAGCAACCTCGGCGGGTTGGGCCAGATGGTGCCGGCCCGCGAAGGGTCGCCGGTGCCGTATCGCAACGAGGGCGGGTACGTGCGCTTTGTGGACCAGGATGGGTATCCATGCCAGAAACCGCCATGGGGCGAACTGAGCGCGGTCAACGCGAATACCGGCGAGATCGCCTGGCGGGTACCGCTGGGGAGTTATCCGGCGCTGGAGGGATCGGCCT
>Ga0116223_10003500_pt1 | contig 14037 bp, 12 predicted proteins | sample Sb_taG_3_FD_90092 | JGI IMG/M metagenome (GOLD analysis project Ga0116223, IMG submission 90092) | Peat soil microbial communities from Weissenstadt, Germany - Sb_50d_a_PC metaG | ecosystem: Environmental > Terrestrial > Soil > Wetlands > Peat | place: Germany: Weissenstadt | collected 2010-09-21 | reverse complement strand
CTCTACAACATTAATGCCGACCACATGGCCGCGGCCGCCGCGGAATTCATACGCGCCGATCGCTTGATCTTCCTCACGGATGTCGCAGGCGTCCTCGACGGCGAAAAAGTGTTGAGCGCGCTCCGCGGCACCGACATTGAAGACCTCATCCGCAAGAACAAAGTTTCCGGCGGCATGATTCTGAAGCTCGAAGCCGCGAAGCGCGCCCTGGCCGGCGGCGTTGCCGAAGTCCGCATCGTCGGCGGATCGAAACCGCGCGCCCTGCTTGCCGCTGCCAGCGCAGGCCGCGGCCCGGGAACCCGGGTTCTGCCCGTAATCCGCACGAACGCACGAGCTGCGCATGGAGCCGCGCATTAGCCATGGCCAAGAAGAAACCGATGGCCGCGAAACGCCTCTCCGCGCCGAAAATCCGGGCCGACGAGGCGCGCTACATGATGAAGACCTATCGGCGCCCGCCGGAAGTCTTCACGCACGGGCGCGGCTGCCGCCTCTACGATTCGCACGGGCGTGGGTACCTCGATTTCCTGGCGGGAATCGCGGTCAACGCGACGGGTTACGCCCATCCGCGGATGGTCCGTGTCATCCGCCGCGAAGCGGGCCGCGCCACGCACGTTTCAAATCTGTTCCACAATGCCTATCAGGCGCCGCTCGCGCGTAAGTTGGCGCAGTGGTCCGGCCTCGACCGCGTGTTTTTCTCCAACAGCGGCAGCGAGGCGGTCGAAGGCGCGATGAAGCTCGCCCGGGCTTACGCGCACGCGAAATCCGATAGCGGCGCTCGATTGAAGACGCGCTTCCTGGCGCTCGAAAACTCGTTTCATGGCCGCACTTTCGGAGCGCTTTCGATCACGCACACGGCGAAATATCGCGAGCCGTTCGCCCCGCTCGTCCCCGGCGCTGAATTCGTCCGGTTCAACGACGTGGCGGATCTCGACGCAAAGTTCGATGACACGGTTTGTGCCGTGGTCATCGAGCCAATTCAGGGCGAGGGCGGCGTTCACGTCGTCAGCGAAGAATTCTGGAATCGCGCGCGCCAGCTGACCGCGCAGCACGGCGCCGCGCTGATCGCCGATGAAATCCAATCCGGCCTGGGCCGCACCGGCCGGCGCTTCGCTTACCAGAAGTTCAGCTCGCTTCCGGATATCGTCACAGTCGCGAAGCCGTTGGCGGGCGGCCTGCCGCTCGGCGCCTTTATCGCCAGCGAGGAATTCGCATCCGCGCTGAGCCCCGGAATGCACGGATCGACTTTTGGCGGCGGCCCGCTGGTTTGCGCGGCGGCGCTTGAATTTCTCACCATCGTCGAGGAGGAAAATCTCCTTGCCAATGTCCGCGAGCGCGGCGCGGAACTCCGCGCCGGTTTGGAAAAGCTCGCGGCGCGTTTTGATTTCATCCGCGAGGTGCGTGGCGAAGGGCTGATTCTCGGCTTGGACCTCTCGGTCGAGGGCGCTCCTTTCGTCGCCGAGGCGCTGCGGATGGGGCTGCTGATCAATTGCACTCACGATCACATCCTTCGCCTGCTTCCGCCGTTCGTGATCAGTAAGCGCGACGTCGCCGAGTTCCTCAAGAAGTTCGAAACCGTCCTGGCCCGCGCGGCGAAGTTCGTGAATAAGTCCTCGAACAAGCCCGCCGCCGCGGCCTCGAAATCGGAATCTCAGACGCAGCCGCTGGTTCTGGCTGCGACGAGGTGAATATGAACGCCGTCGCTTCACCGCTTGCACTGAAAAGGGATCTCCTCACGGGAACCGAGTGGAGTCCTGCGCAATTGCGCGATTTCTTCCGCCTCGCCACGGAAATGAAGGCACACCCGGATCGCTACCGGACCGTGCTGGCCGGCAGCGTCTTCGTGCTGATCTTCGAGAAGCCCTCGCTGCGCACGCGCGTCACTTTCGAGGTCGGCATCGCCAATCTCGGCGGAACATCCACGTTTCTCGATCACACTGCCGCCCGCCTCAGCGAGCGCGAGCCCGTCCGCGACATTGCCAAGAATCTCGAGCGTTGGGTGCAGGGAATCGTCGCGCGCGTCTTCGCGCAGGAAACTCTTGAAGAACTCGCTGCCAACGCGAATGTTCCCGTGATCAACGCGCTCTCGGATAAATATCATCCGTGCCAGGCGCTGGCCGATTTCTTCACGCTTGAGGAGCGCTTCGGCGGATTGCGCGGCCTGAAACTCGCGTACGTCGGCGACGGCAACAACATGTGCCACTCGCTCCTCACCATCGGCGCCCGCGCCGGAGCGCACATCCGCGTCGCGACGCCTGCCGGATACGAGCCCGACGCCACCATCGTCGCTGAATCCAAACGCGTCGCCCGCGAAACTCGCGGCAAGATCGAAATCCTGCGCGCGCCCGAGGACGCCGTCGCCGGAGCCCAGGCCGTCTACACCGATGTCTGGGCGAGCATGGGCCAGGAAGCTGAAGCGGCTGCGCGCGAAAAAACATTCGCGGCATATCAAGTGAACGAAGCGCTCTTCGCGCAAGCCGCGCCGGACGCTGTCTTCCTGCACTGCCTGCCCGCCCACCGCGGTCTTGAGGTCACCGAAGGCGTCATCGATTCCCCGCGCTCCATTATTTACGATCAGGCGGAAAATCGCCTGCACGTCCAGAAGGCGATCCTGCACACGCTGCTCACCTAAGGAGAATCCGTTGCCTAAGAAGGTTGTTTTGGCGTATTCCGGAGGACTCGATACCTCCATCATCATTCCGTGGCTCAAGGAGACCTACGGCGGCTGCGAAGTCATCGCCATGATCGGCGATCTCGGCCAGCGCGAGGATCTCGAGGCCGCGCGCAAGAAAGCCCTCGCCACCGGAGCGAGCGCGGCGTACGTCGAGGATCTGCGCGAGGAATTCATCACCGGCTACATCTGGCCCACGCTCCGCGCCGGAGCCGTGTACGAGCACAAGTATCTGCTGGGCACTTCGTTCGCCCGCCCACTCCTCGCGAAAAGGCAAGTCGAGCTCGCCAAAAAAGTCGGCGCGGACGCGCTGGCCCACGGCTGCACCGGCAAAGGCAACGACCAGGTCCGTTTCGAGCTGGCGGCCAAGGCGCTCGGCCCCGAATTGGAAATCATCGCGCCATGGCGCGAATGGAAGATCAACTCCCGGGAAGAAGCGATCGAATACGCGCGCTCACACAACATTCCCGTGGACCAGACGAAAAAGAACATCTACAGCCGCGACCGCAACGTCTGGCATTTGAGCCACGAAGGCGGCGTTCTCGAAGATCCCGCCAACGCGCCCGCGGAGGACATGTGGCAATGGATCGTCTCTCCCGCCAAGGCGCCGGACAAACCAACTGAGGTCGAGATCGGCTTCGAAGCCGGCAATCCTGTGTCCGTCAACGGTGAAAAGCTCGCGCCGCTCGCGCTGCTCGACCAACTGAACGAAATCGCCGCAGCCAATGGCGTCGGCCGCATGGACATCGTCGAAAACCGTCTCGTCGGCATGAAGTCGCGTGGCGCGTATGAAACGCCCGGCGGCACTCTGCTCGTCACCGCGCATCGCGAGCTCGAATCGCTGTGCCTCGACCGCGAGACGCTGCACTACCAGCAGATTCTCTCGCTGCGCTACGCTGAAATGGTTTACTACGGCATGTGGTTCACTCCGCTGCGCGAGGCTCTCGATGCGTTCTTTTCCAGTTCGCAGCGCCGCGTTACCGGCTCCGTCGGGCTCTCACTCTTCAAGGGCAACCTGAACGCGATTTCGCGCCGCTCGCCCTATTCGCTCTACCGCCCGGGCCTGGCGAGTTTCAGCATGACCGGTTACAACCCCAAGGACGCCGAGGGCTTCATCAATCTCTTCGCCCTGCCCATCACCGTTCCGCTCGAGGCTGCGGTGAGATGACCGCTCCCGACGGCCAGAAAATGTGGGGCGGCATGTTCGAGCGCGCGCCCGACGCTTCCTTCTACGAATTCGAGCGCTCCTGGGCGTTCGATCGCCGGATGCTGCCCCAGGAACTTGCGCTCGACCGCGCCTGGGCCCGCGCCATCGCCGCTGCGGGAATCCTCACCGACGAAGAGGGCCAGCGCATCGTCGCCGCGCTCGATCAGATCGAAGCACGCGCGAAATCCGACGCCGCCTGGCTCGATGCTTCGCAGGCCGAGGACGTCCACCATTTCGCCGAATCCGCGCTCATCGAGAAACTCGGCCCGCTGGGCGCCAAGCTCCACACTGGCCGCAGCCGCAACGAAATGGTCGCGACCGAATTCCGCATGTACGTGAAGCACGCCGCGCGCGAGCTTCGCAGCGCCCTTGGCTCGCTCGCCCGGGCGATTGCCGTCCAGGCCAAGCAAAATCTCGGCGTTCCCATGCCGGGCACCACGCACATGCAGCATGCCCAGCCGCTGCTGCTTTCGCACTGGCTCCTCGCGCACGGCGAAGCTTTTCATCGCGACGCCGAACGCCTGGCAGCCGCTGCGGCCAGCGCGGACGTTTGCCCGCTCGGCTCCGGCGCGCTCGCCGGTTGCGCGTTTCCGCTGGACCGCAAGGCGCTCGCGCGCGATCTGGGCTTTTCGCGCATCACCGCCAACAGCTTGGACGCCGTCAGCGATCGCGACTTTGCGCTCGAAACATTGTTTGCGCTGGCCACGCTCGCCATGCACCTTTCGCGGCTCTCGGAAGACATGATCCTGTTCGCCACGCCCGAATTCGCGTTCGTCGAGCTGCCTGACGAATACTCCACCGGCAGCAGCCTCATGCCGCAAAAGAAAAATCCCGATGCCTGGGAGCTGATCCGCGGCAAGACGGGCCGCATCTACGGCGCTCTCTTCGCGCTTCTCACCACCTGCAAGGGCCTGCCCTCGAGTTATCAACGCGACTTGCAGGAGGATAAAGAACCGCTTTTCGCGGCTCACGATCAGGCGCTGGCCATGGTGAAAATCGCCGCGGCAGCCTTGGCCGCCACGAAATTCCGCGAGGCGCGCCTCCGCCAGGCATCACAGGACCCGGCGCTCGTCGCCACCGAAGTCGCCGATTATCTTGCCGCGCAGGGCGTTCCGTTTCGCGAGGCGCATGAAATTGTTGGCAAGGCGCTGCGCGCGGCGGAGCAGGAAGGGAAATCGATCCGCGAGATGCCGCTTGAAAAACTCGCGGCATTTTCTCCCGCGTTCGGCCGCGACCTCAGCACCGTGCTTACGCTCGAATCCGCGCTCGCCCGGCGAGGCGTTGCGGGCGGCACGGCTCCCGGAGCGGTTCGCGCCGCGCTGGAGGATTTCACCGCGCGAATCGCGAAGCTCGAGGAAAAGCCTTGAACCCGCACCTTTCCGCCTCGGACATTCCCGCCGGCTTCACTTTTGCGGCCACGCATTGCGGCCTCAAGCGTTCCCGGCTCGACCTCGGCATCCTCGTCAGCGATACGCCGGCCACCACGGCCGCGATGTTCACCACCAATCAGATTGTGGCCGCGCCGGTGATCGCCTCGCGCGAGCACTTGCGCAAGTCGCGCGGCCTAATGCGCGGCATCATTGTGAATTCTGGAAATGCCAACTGTTGCACGAAGGAGGATGGCTATCCCGCCTCCATCGCCACGACCGAATCTTTCGCGTCGGAACTCGGCGGGATCGACCCTTCACAGATTCTCGTCTGCTCGACGGGCGTGATTGGCGCTCCTCTGCGCGTGGAAAAAATCCTGGCCGCCGTGCCGCACGTCGTGCTCGCCCGCAGCGCCGAACCCGGCGCGTTCGAGGAATTTGCGCGCTCGATTATGACCACGGACACCCGCCCGAAATGGGCGGCCGCCAAGTGCCGCGTCGGCGGCAAACAGGTTCGCCTCCTCGGCTGCGCCAAGGGCTCGGGAATGATTGAGCCCAACATGGCGACCATGCTCGCATTCATCGCCACGGACGCGGCCATCGCGCCCGTGCTGCTCGACCGCGCCTTGCGCGCTTCCGTCCAGCGCACCTTCAATTCCATCACCGTGGATGGCGATACCTCGACAAACGATACGGTCGCCGTCCTTGCCAACGGCCACTCCGGAGCGCGGGAAATCAAGGGCGCGGCCGGCGCTGGTTACAAGAGTTTCCAGGCCGCGCTCGAAAGCATCTGCAAATCGCTCGCGCTTGCGATCATCGAGGATGGCGAAGGCGCCCAGCGCACCATCGAAATCGAAGTTCGCGGCGCCGCTTCCGAGCGCGACGCTCGCCGCATCGCCAAGACGATCGCCAATTCTCCGCTGGTGAAGACGGCCTTCGCCGGCGCCGATCCAAATTGGGGGCGCATCCTCGCCGCCGCCGGACGCTCTGGCGTGAAATTCGATGCCCGTCGCGTGAATATTTCGATTGCGGGTGTCGCCGTCTGCCGCCACGGCTGCGAACATCCCTTCGACGAGCGCGAAGTTCACCAGAAAATGCTCGCGAAGCACGTGCCGGTCCGCGTCGATCTGCACTCCGGCAGCGCCTCTGCCCGCGTGTGGACCTGCGACTTCACCATCGAGTACGTCCACATCAATTCCAGCTACCGCACCTAGCCCAATCCACGCGCGCGCACGGCTTCTGCGCGGGTAGTGTCTCCGTAGGGGCATCCGCCGCGGCGGATGCCCGGCGCAGATGTTTGGCAATGTGAAGCCTATTCGAGAGGGTCTAAATGTAGCGCCGCGGCCTTTAGCGCGGCACCGAACGCCGAAGCTCAGCCGACTACTTCCACTCCCAATTCGCGTATTCTTCGCGGAGTTTTGACTTGAGGAATTTTCCGACCGACGTGCGCGGGATTTCGTTCGCGAAAATAAAAGCGTCGGGCAATTGCCACTTCGCGAATTTGTCCGCCAGAAACACGCGCAGATCTTCCGCCAGCACCTCGGCGCCTTTTTTCACGACCACAACCGCCAGCGGCCGCTCCTGCCACTTCGGGTGCGGAATGCCGATCACCGCGGCCTCGCTCACCGCCGGATGGCTCATCAGAGCGTTTTCCAGGCCCACCGAGCTGATCCATTCTCCTCCCGATTTGATCAGGTCCTTGCTGCGATCCACGATTCGTATGTAACCCTCGACGTCGATCGTGGCCACGTCGCCCGTGCGGAACCAGCCATCCTTCGACCAGCGATCGCCCGTTTCCGGCGCGTCCAGATAACTCGCCGCCACCCATGGCCCGCGCACTTCCAGCTCTCCAAACGTTTTGTCGTCCCACGGTGCTTCGCCTTCGGCTGACATCACGCGCATCTCCACGAACGGCGCGGGCAGTCCTTGCTTCGTGCGGATCTTGTATTCCTCGTCTTCCGAGCATCCCGCCAGCGTGGACTTGATCGTGCCCATGCTCGCCATCGGCGCGGTTTCCGTCATTCCCCAAATCTGGCGAACGTGAATGCCAAAGCGGTCGAGCCCGCGAAACAGCGCCTCGGGTACCGCCGCGCCTCCGGACACGATCCGGAGAGGGCGCTTGATTTTCCATCGCCCCGGATTGTTCTCCAGCGCCTGCAGCACGCTGAACCACAGCGTCGGCACTCCCACCGCCAGCGTGACTCCCTCCTGCTCGATCAGGTCGAGCAGGCCCTCGGCATCGAGGTGCGGCCCCGGAAGCACCAGCCTCGCCCCCATCATCGCCGCCGTGTAGGGAATTCCCCACGCGTTGGCGTGATACATCGAGGAGCACGCGAGGATCACGTCACCGTGGCTGATTCCGAAAGTGCCGTCAATGCACTCCGCCATGCTGTGCAGCACCAGCGCTCGATGCGAGTAAACGACGCCCTTGGCCTTTCCCGTCGTGCCGGAGGTGAAGCACACCGTCGCGGCCTCGTTCTCCTCGATCTCGGGATACTGGAAATCGTCGTCCGCCGCCGATAGAAAATCCTCGTAGCGCTCGAACTCCCGGGGGATCGCCGCGCCGCCAAATGGCGCCACAAACACGCGCTCGAAATGCACCTGTCCGCGGAACGACTCGTACACCGGCAGCAGCACATCGTCCACAATCAGGTAGCGGTCGCGCGCGTGGTTCGCGGTAAACACAAGTTCGTTCGGATGCAGCCGCAGATTCAGTGTGTGCATCACTCCGCCCGCCACCGGAATGCCGAAATAACATTCCAGGTGCGCCGCGTGGTTCCACATCAGAGTCGCCACCCGGTCGCCCCTGCCGATTCCCGCGAGCTCCAGCCCGCGCGCCAAACGCCGCGCCCGGCGATATACGTCGCCGTAGGTGCAGCGCGCGATCGAGCGGTCCGGCCGCCGAGAAACAATCTCGACCCCGCCGAAAAGTTTCCCCGCGCGCTCGAGAATCGGCACGAGCGTCAGCGGAAAATCCATCATCGTTCCGCGCATGAATCCCCTCCGAAGCGAACGTGCGCGCATCCTACCACCAATCGCCCCGCCCAGCAGTTGTGCGGGCATCGCCTGCCGCCGCGCGGGCCGCCGCCGGCTGCAATGGTTGACTGCGGCGGACAGTTGCAGCAAGATGTGCCTGTTGCTGGGGTGCTCGCTTAAGTCCGGGGGGGCCGGTCGCGTTGGTGGTCTCCTGCGGGCCGAGATCCTGCCTCTTCAGCCTCGCAGTCGGTGCCCGCTTGCAGTCGGGGGGGCGCAAGGAGAACCAACGTGAAGAAACTGTACGTGGGTAATCTATCGTTCAAGGCTACCGAAGAGGAAGTGGCGGCGCTGTTTGCGGAAGCTGGCGTGCAACCCGATTCTCTCTCTCTGCTTCGCGATCGCTTCACCGGCCAGCCGCGCGGGTTTGGCTTCGCGGAGATCAAGGACGACGCGGAAGCCGACAAGGCCATCGCGGCTCTGAATGGAAAGGAATTTCTCGGCCGCGCGCTGGTCGTGAATGAGGCGCGTCCGCAACGCGAAGGTGCAGGCGGTGGCGGTGGGCGCGGCCACAGTGGCGGCGGTGGTGGAGGTGGCGGGCGCGGCGGCCATGGTGGTGGTGGCGGTGGACGCGGTGGCGGTGGTGGACGCGACCGGGGCGACCGCGGCGGCTACGGGCGCGACCGCTAACCGCAGTATTCCCCTGGCAATTGAAGGATCGTTGTGGGTCGCGGCTTCAGCCACGACAATAGCCGCTCCACGGTTGAACGGCTTTAGCCGCTGAAGTTCCTCTTGTCAAGCGGTCTCTGAAAATCGCGAAGCCGGAGCTCAGGCAATCGCCGCGTGGCTCTGATCGGCGGGCAAAACGGACTTCGGTTCGGTCGCTTCGACTCGCCCTCCCGTAAAGGCGAACTTTTCGAGCGTCGCGCCCTGGACACCCTGCGTAATCAGCGACGCGACATCAAGATTCGCTTCAGCCTCGTCGAGCTCTTGCGGACGGGCTGAGAGCTCCGGGGTGCGCGGCATGAAAACCGGGCAGCAATCGTGGAAAGGCTCCGACGAAATTTCGTACGTCCCGATTTTTTTCGCCGTCGCGATAATTTCCATTTTGTCCGTGCCGATCAGCGGGCGAAACACAGGCATCCGCGCAGCCGCGTCCACCGCAACCAGATTGCGCAGCGTTTGCGACGCCACCTGTCCCAGGCTGTCGCCGGTAACGAGCGCGAGCGCGCGGTCGCGCCGCGCGAACGCTTCGGCGATCCGCAGCATCATCCGCCGGTACAGCAGAATGCGAACGCCTTCCGGCGCCGCGCGGACGATCTCGCGCTGGATCGCTTCAAACGGCACGCGGTAAAGCTTGGCCCGAAATTGATAGGGCGTCAGCGTCCGCGCCAAGCCGCTCGCGACGTGCAGTGACGACTCTCCCGGCTGCGCGCCCGTGCCGTAGAAGTGCACGAAGCTCAGGTGCGCTCCTCGCTTCATCATATGGTACGCGGCCACGGCGGAATCATATCCGCCCGAAAGCAGGCAGGTCATCCGCCCCGCGGTATTTGCCGGCAGGCCTCCCATGCCCGGAATTTTTCGCGCGTAGACCAGCAGCGGCCCCGGCGTGACTTCGATGTGACAGGTCACGTCGGGATCCTTCAAGCGCACGCGCACGTCGCGGCCTCGCTCGCGCAGTTTGTCGAGCAGAGAACGCCCCACGATGGACTCGATCTCCATCGTCGAATGTGGAAACGTCTTGTCGCTGCGCTTGGCGCGCACGGCGAACGCCTCGAATCGCACCGGCTCGATTTCATCCCACGCGGCCGCGCACAACGCCTCCATGTTGCGTTCGACGGGGCGTGCCACGGCGTAATACGCGACTCCCGGGATTCGCTCCAGGCGCTTGATCGCTTCATCGAGCGGCGCCCCATCGCCCAGGCGGACGATGAATCGGTCGCCCGGCTGCTCTATCCGCTCGACTGGAATTCCCTGAAAACTCTGCCGCAGCGCGGTGAACAATTTTCCCAGAAAAAAACGACGGTTGCGGCCCTTGAGCCACAGCTCGTGATAGTGAACGACGATGACCGGGTTGCTCATGCTCATTTCTCGCGATTCAAACAAACGCGTAACACCACGCCCATATCCTGAAGCCGCAGTCTGCACAAAGTATAGCAGCCGCGGCCAGCCCGGAGTAGTTGTCGAGTCGTCGGGCAACCGACAAGCTTTGTAGGTCGCGGCTTTCTACCCTGAGCGAAGCCGAACGTCAGCCGTGCCGGCTAGCCGCTGGAACCGAACCGGTTTGATCCCTGAGGCTCGAGCAGCTAATTCGGAGCGTGTTCCGCACGCGCTCCTTGTGCGTAAGATGCGATAACTCAATGGATACATACGCGATTGGGGCACGACTTTCCACAGCCCCCGGGGTTAGGATTTGGAGCGCTCTCGGCTCGGCGGCAATCCGAGCCGAGGTGCCAGAATTGATGCTACCTAAAGGGCCTTTGCTGCATCCAATTCGGTGATATAAGGCGCACTGGGAAGTGAGGACACCGCGATGTGGAACCGCCGGGACTGGGACGATTTCTTCGATATCGTGATGAAGCGCTCGCGCATGCAGCGCCCGCCGCGCCCGCTCGATCGGTCTCACCGCAACCGCCTCGTGCCCGCGGAAGGCTATAGCCTCGCCGAGCTCGACGACGCCGGTCTGAGCATCGAGCAGGCGGAAATCCTGGGCCTGCCCGTGGATGCGGGCCGCGTCGGCTCATACGGCCCCAACATCTCCACTCTGCGCGAGTACATCCGCGCCACCCGCACCCGCCTCTAGAAATATCCTCCGCGTTGCCAAGGTGGTATTTTGTAGGGGCATGACATGTCATGCTAGGCGCACATTCTTGGCGCCATGTCGCCCATCCGCCTCGATCGTTCCTTTCCATATTCCCTTTTCCATTTCCTCTTTTCTATTTTCTGCTACTTTAGAGTGTTATTTCCCGCCCAAGGATGGTCCCGTGCGAAAGAAGATTCGTGTAGTCCAGTTCGGCGTAGGTCCCATCGGCGCTTCGATTGTTCGCCTGATGCGCCAGAAGGCTTCGCTTGAAATCGTCGGCGCCGTTGACAAAGACCCCGCGAAGGCGGGGCGCGACCTCGGCGAAGTCGTCGGCGCAAAGGACGCGCCCTGGGGCGTCACCGTCTCCGCTACCGCAGCGGGCGCGTTGTCAAAGCCCGTGGACGTAGTCGTCCACACGACCTCCTCGTATCTTCCGAACGTAATGGACGAACTCCTCGAGTGCCTCTCCGCGGGCTGCTGTGTCGTCTCGACCTGCGAGGAACTCGCGTACCCATTTCGCAAGCATCCGGAGCTTTCCGCGAAACTCGACGCCGCCGCGAAAGAAGAAGGCGTCGCGCTGGTCGGCACGGGCGTCAATCCCGGCTTCGTGATGGACAAGCTCGTCCTGGTGCTTTCCGCCGTGGCACAGCGCGTGGACTTTGCCAAAGCCGTGAGAATCGTGGACGCGTCGAAGCGCCGCCTGCCACTGCAGAAAAAAATCGGCGCGGGAATGACGCCGGAAGAATTTCGCGTGCAGGTCGCCGCGGACGTCATCAAGCATCATGGCTTGCCGGAATCGATCGCCATGGTCGCCGACGGCCTCGGCTTCGCTCTCGACGAGATCACCGAAACGATCGAGCCGGTCATCGCCACCGAAACCGTGAAGACCGAGTTCCTTGAGGTCGCTCCGGGCCAGGTCGCCGGCGTTCATCAGATCGCGCGCGGCATTTGGGAGGGCGAAGACAAAATTTTCATGGAGCTGCAAATGTACGTCGGCGCGAAGCAGCCCGCCGACACGATCGAACTGCGCGGCGAGCCAAATCTGACGCTCACGATTCCCGGCGGCACGCACGGCGACATCGCCACCGCCGCCGTCGCCGTCAACGCGATTCCGGCCATCCTCGCCGCCACCGCCGGTCTCCGCACGGTGCGCGACCTCCCGCTGCGCATCCTGCCGCCCAATGCAACACCGTAACGGAAACAATATGAAGAAAAAACCCAAGAAGCGAAAAGTACTCGATGAGCCGCGCCAGGAGTACGATTTTTCTAAGCTGAAGAGTGCCGTGCGTGGCAAGTACGCCGCGTCGTACAAAGCCGGCCAACGCCGCCTCAGAGGTTAGCAACCAAATTGCGCGGCCGCCGGCATCGCTCATAGCACCCGCGCTTTTCAGTTCGGTTGTAGGGGCGCTGCTTGCTGCGCCCTCTCTCTACGCCGCGACCGGCATCGACCTTGGCACCGGATGCGTCGCCGCGCCACCTGACGCCATCGCCGGCCTCGCCTTCAGCGTAAATTTCACGCCGCGCTTCAGGTTCTCATCGATCGACTTCTGCACGTCCACCTGATCCATTCCGATCACGTTCTCGCCGCCGTATTTCACCGTGTAGTGAAACTGTCCGTCCGCGAGCCAGTAGTCATTCGCCGCCAGCATCGTTCCATCCTTCAGATATACGAGAATCGTGGGCGCCGAGATCGCGACGTTTGCGGTGACCGGATCCGTAACCGGAGTTCCCAGCGCGAACGGTGTGCTCTGGTGCGTGCTGGTGTAGCCGTTGCTCGAGTACGGCCCGTAGAGCGAATCGTCGTTCCCGTTGTTGTCGTTGTTGTTGTAATTGTTGTTGCTAGGGGTCGAGTCATATGGCGCGCCCCAAGACCCCGGGAAATCGATCGGGTAGGGATACGTGTAGTAGGGTGGCGGCCAATTCCACCACGGGTCGTACCATCCGTACGAAGGCCCCCAACCGAAGCCCCACCCCGGTCCCCACCACGGATCCCACAATCCGCCCCAGCCGAATCCGAGTCCCCATCCAAATCCCCATCCAAATCCGCCGAAGCCGCAGCCCCAGCATCCGAATCCACGCCCGAACCCGCGGCCGAATCCGCGATTAAATCCGCCGCCGAAGCCGCCGCGTCCAAATCCGTTTCGTGAAAATGTCGCATTGCCGAAAGCCGATCCACTGTTGAATCGCGAGCCCAGCGACAATCCCGTGCCGCCGTGGCCCGCAACCCCCGAAGAGCGCCCGGCGAAATTCGATCCTGGGCCCGAACCAAATCCACGCGCACTGGACCCAAACGAGCGTGCGCTCGAGCCGGTGCCGGAACCCGTCCCGGACCGGCCAAATGAACGGAACCCGCCGCCCGATCCTACCGCGACGCTACTTCCGCGGCTTCCGCCAAACGCCCCGCCGGCGACATTACCGCCGCGGCTGCCGAGCGTCCCGCCCGCGCCGCCATTGCCGCGGGAGCCAAAAGAATGCCACGCGCCATCGGCTACCGCTGAATGCGCTCCGCCTCGCGACGCGTTTCCGAAGCTCTGAAATCCTCGTCCTGAATTCGATCCCGCTCCCGACCGCGCCCCGCCGAATGCCCCGGTCGCGGAGTTACTGCCGCGACCGCCGAATGAATGCCACCGGCCGTCGGCTATCGCAGCGTGCGATCCCGTTGATCTGCCAGCACTCGCGCCAAAATTCCGACCGCCCGAACTGCCGCCGAATCGCCCGCTCGATGACGGACCCATGCCACGGCTTCCGCCCCTCGTGCCAAACGATCCACCTCGCGCTCCTCCGACCGGTCCTCCAAACGATCCACCTCGCGGGCCGCTAAACGATCCTCCACCGCGCCCAAACGATCCGTTGCTGCGCACTCCTCCACCGCCTCCGTGAAATCCTCCACCACCACCGCCCCCGTGAAAGCCGCCGCCTCCACCGCCTCCGTGAGACCCTCCTCCGCCGTGCCCGCCTCCGCCGCGCTGCGCAAACGCAACACCGGGCGCGCAAGCCAGCCCAACACACGCAACAAACG
>Ga0116223_10003499_pt1 | contig 14038 bp, 22 predicted proteins | sample Sb_taG_3_FD_90092 | JGI IMG/M metagenome (GOLD analysis project Ga0116223, IMG submission 90092) | Peat soil microbial communities from Weissenstadt, Germany - Sb_50d_a_PC metaG | ecosystem: Environmental > Terrestrial > Soil > Wetlands > Peat | place: Germany: Weissenstadt | collected 2010-09-21 | reverse complement strand
TCGTGGGTGGGCATTAGCTCATCGTGCCGCGGCTGCAAGCTCATCAGCAGCACCGCGGGGTTGCGTACTGCTCGTAGATCGATTCTTGTACGAGCAGTGATGGTCGCCTGGTTGCCGGAAAATGGCGAACAAATCTGACCTGGGGCAGGTCGAGGTGGTCACCGAAAAACGAGCAGTTACCTACGGCGCTGTGGGATACGTATTAGTTCGCAGGCGTCGACATGTAGCGCCTGGGCGAGCCGCCCCAACACTGTGACGCTGGCCGAGACCGTAGCGCGTTCGATCGAGCCGAGATAACGCGCGCTTAGTCCCGCGCGGTCAGCTAACTCCTCCTGGGAAAGCTCTTTTTCATGGCGGGTGCGCCGCACGTTTGTCGCCATGGCCCGCTTTAAGTCCATGGAAGGAATGGCAAACATGACCCGAACGATATTTCCAGGAACGATCGTTCCGAGTTTCGTCTTGCGCCAGATAGCGTTTGCTCGTTTCATAGAGGCTGCCGCGTATTTGTGTGGAGCGCGCGAAATTTGCATGTGAAGATAAGGCAGTGAGGATTTTTCACCGGCCGACTAATTGACACTAGCGCGGGAGGAGACCTGCTCGCCTCCAAACGTGGGAGCTTGTAGATGAAGGAAGATGATGAAAACTGATCCTGAACCCACTGAAGAGCGCTTTCCCCTTTCGATCGATCACATGATGAAAGTTAAAAAGGTGATTCAATTGATGCGCAACAAGCTCCCGATTATGCATCCGGGCGATCTCCGAACAGCCGCTGTCGTCTTAATCGCGCTCGAGCGGCTGCCAGCTACAACCGCCTGTGTAGATGTAACATTCGGCTTCTCATTGCCTAATACTGATGGGAATTACGGATGGGTCGACATCCACATTGACGAGCAGGAATTTCGTCTAGCGAGCGGCGAGCACTTCTATGATCCGTCCATTGGTGGCGACACGCAGAGCAGAACGGTATTTGAAACCCAGGCGGGAGGAGGCTGGTACAGCGGCGACATCGATGAATGGCTGGAATGTGCAGATCGTATTGCCTCGGAAGGTCAAGTTGATGCGGAAGATAATTCCGATCATGATGGAATTGAGTGGGACGCCGAAGGCGAACAGGTGCTTTGAGCACTCAGACCATGCTTGACTCAACTGCCCATGTTCCGCGCGACGCCTCAGCGCACTACGGGAGTCGCCTGCCTTGCACGTTGTCGCACCGTTCCCAGGAGCTCACTGATCGCTCTCGGGGTTCAACTTAATCACCTTACCGTCGGCGGCCTCGATCCTGTCGCGCCGCGTATATTCCTTGAGCCGCTCGGCCAGCGGCACTTCGATCTCGCCGGTGCCGCCTTCCTCGCCGAGCACGCCCATGCGCGGATGACAGTAGGGAGCAGCACGCTCGGCCTCCTGGCCGGCGAGCTTGCGGAGCCCGAGCACCTGGCCGATCGCCTCGATGACGGCCGCGTTCGGATCGGCGGCCTCGTCGGTGTCGCCGGCTTCACCAGGTCCGCGCGGCAACGCCGGCGCGCCTTCGGTCATGAGCCGCGCGATCAGCGCGTCCGCCTTCTTGGTGTAGAAACGCACGTTGTCGAGCATGATCTTGAGAGGCAGCACGCCGTCTTCGGCAGCTTGCTGAATGATCTTTGCCGTTTCCCCGTGGCTACCTGCCGGTCGACCAGCTCCAGGTCGAGCACAACCTCGCGGCATTTTTTGATTTCCTCTGCTAAAAATCAAAAATTCTGCTGTGAAATCAAGATTGAGCCACGACCCGTTAGCGCCCGACTCCTTTCTTGTATTCCTCCGAAGTTAATGTAATTTCTTCACATAAGTAACTGATTAATTGTCTTACTCGACGAAGCCGAGGGCCTGAACCTCGAGCAGCGCCGGGTGAATGGCGTGCCGGTCGATCCCAGAGCCGACACAATCCTTGTAGGTCAGCACCAAGTGTCCGTTGCCTTCCCCTCCCCTGCGCGCGAGCTCAGCCTCGAGGAGAGCGAGCAAACGATGCCCGGTTTTGCTCAGCACCCGGTAGGCCGGCGACTCGAGCATCTCTATCGGACGCGCGGTCCATTGACCGCCGTCTCTCCGCGGACGTCTACATCGGATCATGCGGCAGGCCCCAGCAGCACCCGAACGTCCTGCTCCCGAGTAGCGTTTAAAACCCTACCCCAGCTCGTGAACCCGTCATGGATCGTTGTGGGAATGTGGTCGTTAGTGTTCATGCCGTTGCCTTCTCGATTGATCGAGTACGCACCGACAAGATGATGCTCGGCGCGCCGAGCACGGGATCTAACTCAGTTCACGCAGCGTTTTTCGCAGACTCCGCCGGCAAGAAGGCGGGTGAATTCTATACGCCAGCTGACGTGGTGCGGAAGCTTCGCAACGAAGCTATGTCAGGCCGCACCGATATCATTGAGGGCCTGACCAAGGAAGCAACCACCTTCTATGACTACGTGGTGCAACTGGCTTTTGAGAACGAGCAAGTTCCCAAGGATTGCCACGAGCCACTTAAGAACCTTGTCCGGGCGCCTCACTCCATTCCTGACGAGCGAATCGAACATATCGTAGAGTCAAAGCGCTACTGGATTTATAAAAATCTGGCGGAATGGCGCGATCTAAACGCGACACGGGTTTTGCGCGAATACAGAAATGGCGAGGGATTTCTCTACCTTGGCCGGTCTTATCGGCTCCAACTTGTGGCGGGGCAAGAGGAGCTTCTCCTTCTCAGGAATGGCGCATTTTGTCTTCGACGGGACTTGGTTGACCGTGGGGCTGTCGAAGCGACTAAGTCCGCTTTCCGCGACTACTACATCGCGCGTGGACTAGAACGTATTGGGCAGCGGGTTGCCTACTATGCGCCGAAAGTTGGAGTTACCGCGCGGCACGTCGCAGTGCGCGATCTCGGAAATCGATGGGCTTCTTGCTCTCCCAAAGGAAAGGTCGCCTTTCACTGGAAGTGCATGATGCGCCGTTGACCATCATTGACTACATCGTTGTTCACGAACTCTGCCACGTCCACCACTTGGACCACACGCGGGCATTCTGGAACGAGGTAGATAAAGTTCTACCCAACTACCGGGAACGCAAAGAATGGCTCAGAAAGCACGGCGCGGGTTTGGATGTCTGACGTTGTTGAGCCGCTCGGGAGGGAGCGCACAGTATGCGCTAGTCGCGCCAGAAATCCTTAAATCGCGTTGGCGAGAGCTCGGTGTAGCGAACGGTATGCTGGATGTTCCTGCGACCAAGGTAATCCTGGATTGATCGCGTACGGCGTCGCGTATCTATGACGTAGTGACAGCGCCCGCGAACGTTTTTTTCGACAGCGTCAGAAATATCATCCCCGACGAACAGGCTAGGAGCTATTGGAAATCAGTATTGCGGATGGCAGCACTCTGTCACGACCTCGGACATCTGCCGTTTTCCCACGCGGCGGAGAAAGAGCTTTTGCCTGAAGGCTACGATCACGAACGGCTGACCAAAGATATTATTTACAGTGCTGAGATGGAGGAAATTTGGGACGCGATGACCCCGCCTCTCAAAGCAGACCACATCGTAAAGCTCGCAGTAGGGCCTAAGCGAGCGGAGCCGCTAGAACTTAGTACGTGGGAAACCGTTTTGGCCGAAATCATCATCGGCGACGCGCTCGGCGCTGATAGGATGGATTACCTCTTACGTGACTCCTACCACTTAGGAGTGTCCTATGGCACTTATGATCACCACCATCTAGTCAAGACGCTGCGGATACTTCCGAAAGAATATGAGCAATCGGATGAGCCTGCTTTGGGCCTCGAAGCAGGCGGATTGGAGTCGTCGGAAGGTCTGTTCGCCATTCATGGCGCGGCAGTAGCATTCCATCGCGGCGTTGTGTGCGCCAAGCAGCTGGGCCGCGATCATACCCTCGATCTCGTCTTTCGGGCCGATCCCGATGAGTCCAGCAATCGTCGCATCGTATTGTTGGTCGCGGGTATCATTGTCGGAATTCTTAAGCCAAAGCGTTCGGCCCGTCTGATTAACGAGGGTCTTGTTCCAGTCGTCATTTTGCGAACCGCCGATGTGCTTCAGAGCGCCCTTCGGGCCATCGAGACCATTAGCGACGACCGTTGTAGCTTTCTTGTCGTCGGCATCCGGCTTCTTTGCGCTCATCGATAAGTCCTCACGCTTGAACGCGTCCTCGGCACCTGGTTTTTTCGCGCTCATCGATACGTCCTCACGCTCGAATGTCCATCGCGCGGGTGGCAGTGATGACTTTGGCCTACCGTGCGCGGTACCTGCCGGGCAGTACGGCCCAACGGCAGCCACACCTGGCGGCCGAGGGTCCTTTCATTGATGATCTGTTCTATCAGAATACAGATATAAGATGTTGTTATCGCGGGCCCATATCCGTCGGCGGGATTGCCCAGCCACAGCGACGGCGACATCGCCAGCCGATCGAGCCCGCCACATTTCATCGGCTGAGGCCTCTCAAGGTCGCTAACGCGTTCAGTTCGACTTGAGTGAGCTCTCCCTCCCGCGCGCTTTGATCTTGATCGGCTACAAGGGGCGACGAGCTCGCTACGGCGCTGTGGGGCGCGCTTCGCTCGCCGCCCCGTACCCCAGATTTAGATAGTAGTGGGGGTTTCCCCACCATCGCTGTAGTGGGGGTTTTCCCCACCGAAACCAGCCCGCTTTCGGTGGGGGTTTCCCCCACCGAAATAGTGGCGAAACCCCCACTGAGGCGTTTTTTGTTGCTCGCGCGCTTTGCCGCCTCGCGGGCGCGAGCTCCTTTGCGGGCTTCCGCAGCAATCTTCGCAGCGTGCGCAGATGTCTTGATGCCGCGCCACTCGTCCGTAAATGGCGGTTCCACAAAGCGCGCGTAAGTGAGGCGATAGCGGCTCGGGCGCCGGCGTTCGGCGCTTTCGGCGCTGTGGCCTTTCTCGGTGCACTCGACAAAGCCGAGCGCCTGAACTTCGAGCAGCGCTGGGTGAATGGCGTGCCGGTCGATCCCAGAGCCGACACAATCCTTGTAGGTCAGCACCAGGCGTCCGTTGCCTTCGCCTCCCCTACGCGCGAGCTCAACCTCGAGGAGAGCCAGCACACGCAGCCCGGTTTTGCTCAGCATCCGGTAGGCCGGCGATTCGAGCATCTCTATCGGACGCGCGGTCCATTGACCGCCGTCTCTCGGCCGACGTCTCCATCGGGTCATGCGGCGCGTCTCACAGCAGCGACCGAACGACTTGCTCCCGAGTAGCGTTTAAAACCCTACGCCAGCTCGCGATCCCATCGTGGATCGCTAGAGGAATGTCGTCGTTAGTGTTCATGCCGTTGCCGCCTCGATCGATCGAGTACGCACCGACAGATTGATCTCGACGTTAAGAGCAGAGCTCGGCGCGCCGAGCGCGGGGTCTAACGGCACGCCGAGCGCTGGGTCTAACTTAGTTCACGCAGTCGAATGGCTTGCCGCCCATGCGTCGGCGCCGATCGCGATCCATGCATCGATCTCGGCTGCGCGCCACGCCACACGCTTAAAGCCGATCTTTACCCGCTTCGGGAATCGACCGACTTTCTCGAGGCGCCACAGCGTCGTGTCGCTGAGGCGCGCGCGGTCGGTCACTTCGTCGAGAAGGAGCAGCTCTTTCACGGGAGAAAGCGGAAGCCCTGGCCGCTTGGTATCTCGCAAACCACGACGGTTGGCACGCGTCGCCTTCGAACTCTGCCTTGCTGCCATCGCCGTCGCCTCCAGGAATCGGATGACGACACCCTGCAGTTGACTTCAAAGAATTTCAAAGAAAACCGGGTCCGGTTATCTCGCCGATTTTTCGGACTGGGCGCCCGGCGGATCGGGCGGATTCGGGATATGGCGTACGACCTCATAGTAAGCCTTGCGCAACCTCTCCTCAGAATATTTGCCGTAGCGCCGCGGCGCCCGCTCCCGGAGGATGTTGATGATCTGTCGGAGGCCTTTTTCGCGGCTCCGATTCAGACCTTTCGCTTTCAGTAGAAGCTCAACGTCGTCCGCAAAGAAAATGGCGTCCGAGGTGACCCATCCGTCCGAGGTGACCCATTTCGGCTTCCGGCCTCTTGCGCGCGGCCGAATTCCAGAAATTGCAAAGCACCACAGGAGCTCTGACCAGACGGCATACGGAAACTCATCGAGTGCATCCTCGACGAATGTGGTCGCCTTTTGCCATTCTTCGTCCGACAAGGGGAGCCAACACGGCAGGTACGCGAGCATCTGACCCATCAGATCGCGCACGCGCAACGACTTGACTAGCAGAAGCGCCGGCTTTGTCCGGGCAATCAATTCGCTCAGCTCCGCTGCGAAGTGCTTCTCGTCTGCGTCAGACCAGTCTACACTTGCCAATATCTCCTGCAGCTCTGACCAGACCGCACGCGGAGGCTCATCGAGCAGCACTGCCTCCGCGAGGGTAATTAGTTTGCCCAGTTGCGCCGCAAGTTGCGCCGCAAGGTACTTCTCCTCTGTGCCAGCCCAGTCTGCACTTCCCATTATCCCATGCGCCCAGACGATCCTCTTCCACGCAGGAAGGAGCGTCTCCTCCGCGGGCGCCTTCGCCGCCCCCCAGAGCATTTCCCCGTTCGAAATCATCGCCTCGCCTTCTCCCGCCGGTGCGCTGCTGCCACGCTAGAAATCTCAGTCGCCGATGCTTGTTTTTCGATCATCGGCGCCACAATGACCGTGCCAAGTTCATCGTTAGCCGACAGCCGTTCGCCGAGCGCTGCGGCGATCTCGCTGCCAATCCGATCGGATGCGCGCCGCAGTGGATCGTCGCCGAGATGCGCGTAGCGAGCGGTGGTGTCCGCGTGCTTGTGACCCAGAAGCTTGCCAATGATAGGCAAGCCAAGGCCTGCGCCCGCGCCGACACTGGCATGCGTGTGTCGGAGGTCGTGCAAGCGTACGCCATCGAGGCCACTATGGTGGCGTACTAGGTCCCAGGGTTTATGAAGATCTGCGCGGGGTTTCTTCGGATCGTCGCCCAAGATCACAAACTCGCATCCGCGGATCCGCGGAATGTCTACGAGCACTTGCAGCGCCGGCGCATTGAGCACGACCGTCTTGCGTCCGGTTTTACTGTCCGGCAACAGCAGCAGGCCGCGTTCAAAATCGACTTCGCTCCAACGGAGCTCCAGGATCTCTCGGAGACGACAGCCGGTAAATAGTAGCAATCGGAATGCAGCGGCGACATGCGGCCCCAGCAGTGTCTTTCTGTTTTGCGGCTTTCGATCGTGCTTGCTGGAAGGCACACTTGGCCAGGGTAACCCCTTCGTCTCACCAAGCCGTAGCGTTTGTCCGAGCCGGCTGAGTTCTTCCGTCGAAAGATACCGCTCGCGTTTCTCCTCGCGGAACTTTTCGACGCCGCGGGCCGGATTCGGCATTTCCTCGATCATCCGCCGGCGTACCGCGAACGTGTAGACGCCAGAGAGCGCCACGACGGCCCGATTGGCAGTGACACGTTTGCCAGCGGCCCCCAGCCTTCTATGTAGCCGTTCGACATCTGCAACGGTTACCTCGTGCGCTTTTTTTGTACGAATGCGCGGCCCTATCGCGTTGCGCAAATAGTGAGTGTATAGCGCGACGGTGCGCGGTTTCTTTTTTGGCCGAACTGCCTCTGCAAGGTATCGGTCGATCAGCTTGGCAAGCGTGGGTGCCTCACGCTCCACATGCAGCTCGCCTTGTGGATCGCCTCCCCCTGAAACGATGCCGCGAAGGCGATCGGCCCGCTGGCGTGCGGCGGCCAGACCGACGGACGGATACTCACCGAGGCCGATGCGTCGGCGCGCGCCGCCGTTTTTCGGGCGATAGCGAAAGCTCCATCTCGCGCGGCCACTCGCAAAAACTCGAAGCGATAGCCCGCGGGCAAGTTTGTCGCGCAGCTCGACGATTCCCGACACTGGCGGCTTCAGGTGTTGCAGCCGCGCCGGCGTCAGTTTCGAGAGGGCTGTACGTCGCGCCATCTGTGGGTCCACAGTGGGTCCAAAAATCACGCAACGCGCCGAAATCAACTGAAGGGATCAGAGCGCAAAAAGCCCCGTGCAGCAAGCGGTATCCGCGATACCGGTGGATACTGAAACGATCTGCAACACACCTCGTTTCATCTGGGGGACTGGGGGTCGCGAGTTCAAATCTCGCCGCTCCGACCAAAAGCCTCTGCCGATAAAGACTCCAAGCCGCCGCCCAAGGCGACATCTGCGTCAATGCGCGGACGGCGTCGTCGGAGCAGACGGCGGAGTGCTGAAACCGATCGGCTCGAGTTGGGTCACGCTACGGCCGTTGCCTGAAGAAGCATCGTGCCGAAGCGGCTTCTGCTCCTGCTTTTGCGGCGCGTCTTCCTTGGCGCGTTTCTTCTCGCGCCCGAGATTGTTGGAGGCGATTGCGCCCGCGAGGTCGGCGCCTTGTTCAATTTGCAGCGTTCCATAGCTGACATTGCCGTCGACGCGACTGCCCGAGCGCAGGATCAACAGATGTTTGACGTCGAACTTCTCGAAAACCTGGCCGAAAATCTCGGCGTTGTTGGCGACGGCAATCTTGCCGCGGATCACGCCCGTTTCGCAGACGACCAAATTGCCGGCCGATACATCACCTTCGAGCGTGCCGCACACCACCAAGGTCTCCGGGACGGATATCTCCCCCTTGACGGTGACCCCTTCTCCGATGAAGAGCCTGCAATTGTCCGGTATTTGCGTGTCGGTTGTATCTCGCATGGAAGCCCTCTCGGCGACCTTCGCCTCGCCATTTGCGCGCCTGCAACCACGCCTTGCAGTATAGCTGATTAGTTACTTCTGAGTCGGCCACCCAGATTAAGCCAATAATGGCCCGACGGGGCATCGTGTCCGGGGGCGACGCTAACGGAATTTCCGCCCAGATTTCTCATTTGCCGACGTGGAATTCCCAGGAGCAGGCTGCGGACTGCACGAGGCGTGTTGCCGCAATAGTGCCGCCATCACGTATCCGCCAACGCCGCCTCGATCAGGCGGCGGCAGGCGATCAGCTCATCGAGCGCCGCCCGTAGTTTCCGCCGATCATCGCCATCGAGGCCGGGCCGTGGTGCCGGCGGCACGATCGTCGGTTCCTGGCGCGCGCTTGTACGTCCGCCGGCAGGCTCGGACGATGGCGACGACACGGCAAAAAAGGACGGCTCGTCGTGCGCAGCTAAAGTCGCGCGGTCATCGCCTTCCGCCGCTTCGGCCTCTTCCGGCTCGGGCGGCGGCGGTTCGGCGCCGGGACGCCAGACGTTCTGCACGAAGGAAAGCCCCTCTTCGCGCAGGATGCGCTGCACGCCGCGGATGGTGTAACCCTCGCCGTAGAGCAGGTAGCGCACGCCGCGCAGCAAATCCACGTCGTCGGGCCGATAATAGCGCCTCCCGCCGCCGCGCTTGAGCGGCCGGATCTGCACGAAGCGGCTCTCCCAGAAGCGCAGCACGTGCTGAGGAACGTTGATCTCCTCGGCGACTTCGCTGATCGTGCGGAATGCGTCGGGCGCCTTTTCCAAGGCCTGCTCCCCGCTGTTGCGGTGGATCTGAGTATCCTACGCTTTACTTGCCGTCGGCGCCGTCCGGCCCGGAATTGATGCGGTGTTTGAGGATCGCCGAGGGTTTGAACACCATGACACGGCGCGGCGAGATCGGAACTTCCTTGCCGGTCTTGGGATTGCGGCCAATACGCTGGCCTTTCTTGCGCACCACAAATGAGCCGAACGACGACAGCTTCACCGTTTCGCCGCGCTCCAGGCAATCGGTGATTTCTTTAAGAACCAACTCGACGAGCGTGGCGGATTCGGTGCGCGAGAGCCCCACCTTCTGATAAACAGCTTCGCACAAATCCGCACGCGTGATCGTCTTCCTCGTCATCGCCAGCCCCGCTCTCGGCGATCGATACCAATCGATCATCGTATCGTACTGAATTATCAACGATATTCACTTCTCGCCGAGCGGTCAACGGCCTTCCGGAAGCTTCCTCACCAGCGCAGCAGCGCGGCCGCCCAGGTAAAACCGCCGCCCATCGCCTCGAGAAGCAACAGATCGCCGCGCTTGATGCGGCGGTCGGCGACGGCGTCGGCCAGAGCGAGCGGTATGGAGGCCGCCGAGGTGTTGCCGTGGCGGTCGACCGTGACCACGATCTTGTTCGGCGGAATGCCGAGCTTGTGCGCCGAGCCGTCGATGATCCGCTTGTTGGCCTGGTGCGGGACAAACCAGTCGATATCGGCCACCGTCATGCCGGTCGCCTTGAACGCATCGTCGACCACGTCAGTGATCATCGCCACGGCGTGGCGAAATACTTCGCGGCCCTCCATGCGCAGATGGCCGACGGTGCCGGTCGATGAAGGCCCGCCGTCCACATAGAGCTTCGATTTATGACGGCCGTCGGAACGCAGCCTCACCGTGAGCACGCCGCGGTCTTCGCGTTTGCCCGGCAGCTCCTGCGCTTCGAGCACGACGGCGCCAGCCCCGTCGCCAAACAGCACGCAGGTTGCGCGATCGGTCCAGTCGAGCAGCCGCGAGAAAGTCTCCGACCCGATCACCAGCGCGCGGGAAAACGCACCCGTTTTGAGCAGTGCGTCCGCGGTCGCCAGCGCGTAAACGAAGCCGGAGCAAACCGCCTGGACGTCGAAAGCGGCGCCGTGGGTGATGCCGAGATCGGCCTGCACGGCGACGGCGGTCGCTGGAAAAGTGTTATCCGGCGTCGAGGTTGCCAGCACGATGAGGTCGATCGCCTGCGCATCGATGTGCGCATGGGCGAGCGCGCTACGGGCGGCTTGCGTTGCCATGCTGCCGGTGGTTTCGCCGGGCGCCGCGATGCGGCGTTCATGGATGCCGGTGCGCTGCACGATCCATTCGTCGGACGTGTCAACCTTGCCCGCAAGTTCGGCGTTGGTCAGCACCCGGTTCGGCAGATAGCTGCCGCAGCCGAGCACCACGGAACGGCGCACGGTCACGATGCGGCTCCGCGTAGCGCGGCTTGCGGCTCCTTGCCCGGCCGCCCCAGCGCCGCCGTGATCCTGGCCAAAAGCTCGTCGCGCACGACGCCATAGCCGAGTTCGATGGCGGCGGCGAAGCCTTCAGCGTCGGTGCCGCCATGGCTCTTGATGACGATGCCGTTGAGGCCGAGGAAGACGCCGCCATTGACCCGCCGCGGGTCCATGCGTTCGCGCACCTCGCGGAACGCCGAACGCGCGAACAAATAGCCGATGCGCGCGCCGAGCGAGCGGCTCATGGCGCTGCGCAGATATTCGGCCAACTGGCGCGCGGTGCCTTCGGCGGTCTTGAGCGCGATGTTGCCGGCGAAGCCTTCGGTGACCACGACGTCGACCTTGCCCATGCCGATGTCGTCGCCCTCCACGAAGCCGAGATATTCGAGGCCGGACGGTTGTCTCTCGCGCAGGATGCGGCCGGCCTCGCGCACGGGCTCGAGACCTTTGACTTCCTCGACGCCGATATTGAGTAAACCGACCGTGGGGCAATCGACACCGAACAGGATGCGCGCGGTTGCCGCGCCCATCACCGCGAGATCGACGAGATGCTCGGCGTCGGCGCCGATCGAGGCGCCGACGTCGAGCACGATCGATTCACCGCGCAAAGTCGGCCATAAAGCAGCGATTGCCGGCCGCTCGATCCCGGCGAGCGTCTTAAGCTCGAATTTCGACATCGCCATCAGCGCCCCAGTGTTGCCGGCCGATACGACGATATCGGCTTCCTTCTTCTTGACCGCTTCGATGGCGAGCCACATCGAGGATTTGCGGCGGCCGCGACGCAGCGCCTGGCTCGGCTTGTCTTCCATGCGCACCGCCACCTCGGCGTGAACGAGGCGCGAGGCCGATTTCAGCGCCGGGTGCCGGGCAAGGATCGGGCCGACCACCGCGGCGTTGCCAAAGAAGAGAAATTCGCTCTCCGGGTGGCGCGCCAACGCCAGCTCCGCGCCGGCGACGACCACGGCCGGGCCGTGATCTCCTCCCATCGCGTCGAGAGCAATGCGGACCATTTGCGACATCGAATGACCGCGGTCCTACATCATGATCCGCTGCAACCCGATGAAACCGTGCCGCGGATTATTTCGCATACGCGTGGTTTTCTCCGACCTTCTTTCGCCCGCCGAAGCGGGCTTTGCGACGACGGGAAGCCGGCTTGCACGCTTCGGAATCAAGGGGGAGGCAAGGCCGGGGCGACAATAGCGGTTCGGCGCCGGGAAACAACTGCGATCAACGCCCATCGCGACCCTTCTTCAGCGCGGCGAGCGCGGCGAAAGGTCCTTCGTTGGGCCTTGCGTCGGGCGGCGGCGCAAACACCGCGCCGGGTTTGCGCGGATAGGGATTGATCCCCAGCAGAAGGAATTCGGCGGCGAGCGCGCCGAGATCGATCGATCCGCCGATCAGCGGCTCGGCTTCTTCGTTATCCTCGCCGGGTGCGGCGGTCTCCGTGCCTTCCGGCTCGGCCGCCGCGGGCGGCACGAACAAAAGATCGATCTCCTCGGCGACCTCGTTGACCAGCGGCTCGAGCGTAACCACGCAAGCCTGACCGACGATGGCGCAAACACGTCCGACGACACGCAGGCCCGCGTCGCCATGCCGAGTCACGTCGAAATTTGCTTGCAGCCGCAGCAGCTCGCGCAGCCCCGCGATCCGCGCCAATGCGGCGCAGATCTCCGCGTCGGCGACGAGCTCAAAGCGTTCGCCGGTCTCGGCGACGTCTTCGACCGCGACCGCAAAGCGCCAGGGTAACGGCGCGTGTTTCTCGGATCGGCGTTCAGCCATGCGCGAAGCCCTCCGGGCCGGGGAAGACGACCTTGCCGGCGACGAGGGCGCCCTCCTCCTCGGTGTCGAGCCGAGCCGCCGCCCCGCGCGCATAGCGCGCCAGCCGCTCCTCTCTGGCGTCGACTCCGCCGACTGCAAAGATATTGCGCGCGAACGCCCTCTCAAGCTCCACGTTGTCGGCGGCGGCCAGCGCTGCGGTATAGGACGCCTGCCGGCCGTAGAATGCCTCGCCAAAACGCCGCATCTCGCGCGGCACCGCGAGATCGCCGACGCCCATCTCGCGCAGGTTGTCGTCGAGGTCGCGGCAAAACACGTCGAACAGCCGCTGCCCAATGGTGCGTGCCGGCTCGCCCCCGCGGCTCGGCGCGGCCGCGTGCGGCCGGCCAAGGCGGGCGAGCACGAGCACGAGATGCAGCACAATCAGCTCGAAGCGGCCCTCGACGGTGTCCGGAACCCCGTAAGCGGTGTAAAATAAAGGTTTTCGCGCCTGCGCCACGATGGCGCCATAGAGCGCATGGATGTTGCGGTCGTGGTCACCGCGCCGAAACGCCGGTAAGATCATAGAGATAGCTTACTTATTTAAAGCCCGCCGGCATACCCCGTCCGGCTCCGGCGAATTGCCAAGTTCATGTTTCGGGGTACGGCAGGCGGCTGTCGGGCACAAGCTGGATTGGCGGAAATGCAGGGCGGTTCGGGGCAAAGTGGAAGAAGGCGCGCGGCGACCTATGCGCTGATTGTCGCGCTGGCGCTGCCGCTCGGCGGCTGCTTCGGCGAAACGTTCCAGCGCGGCTACGTGCTGCCCGATGGCGCGCTCGAGCAAATCCGGTTGGGTGCTTCGCAGGAGCAGGTGCTGATCGTGCTCGGCACGCCTTCAACGGTGGCTACGGTCTCGGGTGAAGCGTTCTACTACATCTCGCAACGCGCCGAGCGCGCTGTTTCGTTCATGCCGACCACGATCATCGACCAGCGCGTGATCGCGATCTACTTCGACAAGGACCGCCGCGTCGCACGGGTTGCCGCCTATGGCATCAAGGATGGCAAGGTCTTCGATTTCATCAGCCGCACCACGCCGACCGCCGGGTCGGATCTGAACTTCATCAACACGCTGCTCAACACCATCCAGAACGCGCACATCGGGTTGCCGTTCTGACGGCTACACCATGATCCGATCAAGTTGAATCGGATCATGGTCTAGGGTCTGGACTCACAACTTGATCCAATAGAGTGCGCCGACCAAAGCCGCGGCGGCGAGGAAGTTTCGGGCGAGTTTGTCGTAGCGGGTAGCGATGCGGCGCCAGTCTTTG
>Ga0116223_10003496_pt1 | contig 14048 bp, 9 predicted proteins | sample Sb_taG_3_FD_90092 | JGI IMG/M metagenome (GOLD analysis project Ga0116223, IMG submission 90092) | Peat soil microbial communities from Weissenstadt, Germany - Sb_50d_a_PC metaG | ecosystem: Environmental > Terrestrial > Soil > Wetlands > Peat | place: Germany: Weissenstadt | collected 2010-09-21 | reverse complement strand
TCGCGGAGATTCCGGAAAAGAAGGAAGCTCCCATGGGCGGCGGACACGGTGGCGGCGGCATGGAAGGCATGTACTAAGAACAGTTGCCGGCTGCCAGTTGTCAGTTGCCAGTAAAATCAAAGGCCCCGCTCTCCGGAGTGGGGCTTTTCTTTTGCTTCTTCGGGTGTTCCCGAATCAGGAAACCCACAGGTGGCGATGTTCGTTGGTCACAGTCGGGAGACGGCGTCGTGTGGAACGATTCTGAAGCAAGTCGTGAGTCCGAACGTGGTTGGTGCGGAGCAGGTTCTGATGGTTGGGCATGACGCGCGCAGTGGCCCCGTAGCTCAGCCTGGATAGAGCACTAGGTTCGCACCTTAGAGGTCGTGAGTTCGAGTCTCACCGGGGCCACACCTAAGGTTTGTCGTACTGTGCGTTTCATCTTGACATCTGAGGAAGTGAGCGCGAAAATTTGATTTGTAAGGTGCGAACCTGGTCGTTTCAACTAGGCTGAGTTTAGGGCGGCCCGCCGAGGCCGCCCTTTCTGTTTGCCCCGGAAAACGTCCCGTCTTTCCCCGTCCTCATGCTCACCACCGAGGCGCTGGTGGCGGAGATTCCGGAAAAGAAGGAAGCTCCTATGGGCGGCGGCGGACACGGTGGCGGCATGGAAGGCATGTACTAAGAGGCAGCTGTCAGCTATCAGCTTTCAGCCGTCAGTAAAGTCAAAGGCCCTGCTCGCGAGAGTGGGGCTTTTTGTTCTGAGGCCGTGGTTAGTAGTTATTCGTGAGTAGAACCATGATCGGAGCGTGAGATGGGTGCGGAGTCGAGCCGGCCGCCATTGTTGTGGGAACGGACCCATGGTCTGTGTGGGGCGCCCTTGTTGTCGCTTCTATTCGAGGACTAGGCCGACCCAGTCCACTGAGAACGTTCCTTTCCCTGAACAGAGCGAGATCGCCTTCCGCAGCGCTGCTCTTGCTGTCCCCTCCAAAAGTTCGGATGCCTGTGCGGGAGACATCTTCTGTTTCCTTGAAGCTACCGCTCCGTGAACGATTGCGCTTCGAACCTTGTAGCCCTCTTTTAGATTCGCGAAGAGTTCGGCTCTCTTGTTTCGATCCACGGGCTCAAGGAATCGTGCTGCGCGTAGCGCGAGGCGAAATGTCAGCTCTTCGTTGCCGTCCGGTAGGAACAAGGCCTCCATGCAAATCATCAGATCCAATACGCGATCCTCTGGGCTCTGCCTTTCCCCTGCTAGGTTGAACCGGTTTAGAGCGAGCTGAAGCACTGGGTTGCGATCCCAAGCAACCTGCGCAAATTGTTCAAACAACTTTGGGAGTCCTGCAACGTCGGCGTCCGCGACTTCGTACGCTCGCCCATAGATTGGCGGTCCGGGCGTGAAGTGTGTGAACGGCGTGCCCAGCAACTGTTCACGCCCCTGCCAGAACTCCACAATGCTGTATCTGATCGCTCCCGGCTTGAACAGCCGCAAGACGCTGCAGACCCCCTGCACGGCGTTGAGCCACTCCTGCACCGTCTCGTATGGAAAGTCCTCGTCTCTTGGGGGCTTCGCGCGAGCTTGCCGCAGTTCGACCGCGAAAGAGGGCAGATAGCGCCGCTCTAGTATTGGATATTGGCTTCTGAAAGCCACGTTGTCGCGATGCAGTCTCTGCACCTCGTCGTCAGAAAGAGAACGAACGGCCAGGTCGGGAGCCAAGTTTATCTGCTGGGCCGACGACGTGAAATTCTCCAGTGGTGCGATAACGCGAATCTCGACCTTTCTTGAATACAGAAACTCCTCGAGTGCCGCATAGAGTTTGTCGAACGCTTGCTGGTCGAGGGCAAATGTGGGTCTTCCTTCCCACAACTTGTTCAGCAAGTTTTTCAGGAAGATATCTACTGAATTTACCTCACCCGTGATCGTCGGGAAGTGGTCTGCGATCTCGGGATTCCCGAGGATTGCCGCCACAACGCTAGAATGCTCCGGGAGACCCCGCAGGGCGGCTCCGTGGCGCCTAAACGTCCAGTAGAAATTGGGAATGCGCTCTATGACGGGGTCCCAGTAGTCTGGCGAATCTGCGGAGGGCTGAATGGATGGCGCTTCTTTGTATGTGACTTGCTCACCGATGGTGCCCAGCAATGAGAACGCAGCCATGGTCCACGACTTCAAGGAATCATAAAATCGCCTGTCTCTGACCTCAAAGTTGGCTGGCGTTCCATGCTCGGACATTGTCGTTGTGATGTCGCTTTCGTCACCAAGAATTCGCCCAAAGCGTAGCACAAGGCGAGTGATGCAATCTGCCATTGCGAAGGAGGCCGACGCGCCTTTGCAAGAGCGTTACCTCAGCGGCTGAAGCCGGGTTCCCTTATTAAGGCGCTCACGGCACGAGTGAACTCGTGCCCTTCCCGAGCGTGGTGGGCCTGCGAGTTCCTGGTTCTGCGTGGGCTGTTCACGGCATACCTTTAGCGGCTGAAGCCGTGTTAACTTTGCGACCTTTATCGCAGCGCTAAAAGCGCTGCGCCACCCAAAATCAGAAACTCGTATCGGCGTGGCTAGAAGCCGCGCCCCTTCAGAACAGAGCCGAACGCGGGGAAAAGAAGAATGCCAAACAGGCGCTTCGTAGAAGGTGACTACAGAGTTGAGAGGGGCGTGTTGGATGAACTCGGGTTGGATCGGCCACCCTTAGCGGCTGAAGCCGGGTTCCTGTATTAAGACGCTCACGGCACGAGTGAACTCGTGCCCTTCCCGGTCTTGCTCGCGTGCAAAATAGACTCGCCACGACCACGCTCGGGAAGGGCACGACTTCCAGTCGTGCCGCAAAGGCGTGCTACGTTACGCGGCTTTAGCCGCTGAGGGCCAGCCGTCGAGCTTGAATCCTGGGTAGGCTGAGCAGTAGCGGTAATCCAAGGCCGATGAGACAAGACCGCGCTTCACCGGATTCTCGTGGAGGTAGTTGCGATGCAGGTTGAAATCTTCGTCGTCGCGGATGCGATGATCTGTGAATCCGCGTTGCCACACCTCACCTTTTCGGCCTAACTCCACCCCACACGCGTGGGAATAGCCTCCCTTGATGAATTGGATCGACCGCTCCAACGTGACGCCGGGGGCTGGCGTCAGCAACAGGTGAACGTGTTCGGGCATTAAGACGAATGCGTGGAGATCGAATCGTCCCTGCCTGCGATAACCGTAGAGTGTCTTCAGAAAGAGTCGCGCGTATGATTCAACGATGAAAAGCCTGCGGCGCTGCCAGGTTGAGAAAGTAACGAAATAAGTTCCGTGTGGGTTGAGGTCCCGAGTCGGCTTCAAGAGCGCACCTCAGCGGCTGAAGCCGCTCTTTTCGCAGAATAATATGGCACGACTAAAGTCGTGCCCTTCCCGAGCGTAATTCTTGACAGCAGTGTGCCGCTTTGGGAAGTCGGTCGCCTCGGATTGGCAATGCTTTCGGCGCTCCGTAGAAGGTGAATACAGGGTTGAAGGGAGCGTGTTGGATGAAGTCGGGGTGGATCGGCGGGCGGGTCTCGACCTCAAACTGCCCGGGGGCGGGTTGGAACGCACATCGGCTATAGCAAGGCTCTACGAATTTGCTTGACGCTATGTCCCAGAAATGGGAGAATTCAGGTATCGTTGCGAATTGTGGCGATAGTGGCCTCCACGGGACTCGGTCCCGGCGGGGGCTTTTGATTTGATGGGCGAAATGATTGGTGGCGGCGGCAAAAGCAGGTTCCTCACCGGGCTGGCGCCCGGTTCGGAATGACAAAGCTTAGCTTGGCGCCTTGTTCGGAATGACAAAACGCTGGGCGCGCGGTTCGGAGTGAAAAGAGAGAGGGCATGGTGCGGTGATGAGTGTGTTGATTGGGGATTTGATGGCGATGGCGGATGAGCGGTATGGGCGGGGCGGCGGGAAGAGGCGGGGGAAGCGTGTGAGGGGAAAGAGAAAGTTGGAGGCAGCGTCCAGTTATGACTCGGCGCCCGGGCCCACTTCTCGCAAAGAACGCGAGAAATGGGGCACCCAGCCGGAGAAGAAATCGCTGAGGACGCAGGGGAGGCTTCCGCCGAAGAGGATGGGAGAGCTTTCGGAGCTGGATTTCTTGAGGAAGGCGATGGGGATGGGAATGATCGTGTCGAAGCCGTGGGGAGACAGCTATCGCTACGATTTTATTGTGGACACGAACGGGAGGCTATTCAGGGCGCAGGTGAGGTCGACGGAGAACCGGTTTGGGCACCGGGGGTATGCGGTGCACGCGTCGGTGTATGTGGGACGGAAGATTGTCGGGCTGACGGCGAAGGATATTGATGTGATCGTGGCATACATCGTGTCGCGAGACATTTGGTATGTAGTGCCGGTGAAGGCATTCGTGCCGCGGAAAAACTTGTGGTTCTATCCGGATGGAAGTAAGAAGGGAGCGATGTTTGAGAAGTTTCGGGAAGCTTGGTGGGTGATGACGGGGAAGAAATAGGGAGGAAGATGTGAATCCCACCCTTGCGTTTGCAAGGGTGGGATTTTCGTTTTGAACTACTGAACGATCAACGTGACGTTCATGGTATGCGTTGGCGCGGTGCTGCCGGTGCCGGTGGCGGTTACAGTAACCGTGTAGCTACCGGCTGGGGTTCCGGGGGTTCCGGTGTTGTTGTTTGTGCTCGAGTTGCTGCTGCCGCCACAAGCGAGCATGGTGAACGTCATGGCCAAGATGAGAAGTCCGAGGATCACGGCCATGCGGCGCTTTCTTCCCATCCCCGTCACTACCAGACCGAACATGCCGAGGCTGGTTAAGCTGGCCCAGAGTGTGGGTGCGGCTGGATTGGAGTTGGGAAGCACGGGCATAACCATAGATGCGGTCGCGGCCGTGGTGCTCAGGGTGAGTGTGGAGGACGGGTAAGCTCCGCCCGACGGAGCCAGGGATGCGGGGCTAAAGCTGCAGCTTACTTTTGACGGCAGGCTTGCCGGGCAAGAGAGGCTGATGGTTCCGCTGTAGCCGTAAGTTGGAGTTACGTTGAAGGTGTATTCGGCGTTGCTGCCGGGATTCACAGTAGCGGTCGAGTCTTTCGCCGCGAGGTTGAAATCCGGAGCAACGACCGATTCGCTCAATGCGGTTGAGGAGCTGGCCGCGAAGTTCGCGTCCCCGGTGTACTGCGCGAGGATGTTGTGAGTTCCAACGGACAGATTGGAATAAGAGAGTTGAGCGACGCCCTTGGCCAACGTGGCGGTGCCGAGCAGGTTGGCCCCGTCATAGAAGCTGACCGCGCCGGTAGGAACCCCAGTCACGCCGCTGGAAGACGCTGAGAGCGCAGCTGTCAGGATCACGGCTTGGCCGGCCCCGGCCGGATTCAGCGAACTGGCGAGGGCGGTGAAATCCGAGGCCAGGTTCACGGTTTGGATCATCAGGACTGAAGCGCTCGAGTGGAAGTTGGAATCTCCCGAGTATTGTGCGGTGATGCTGTGTGTGCCGACGGCGAGGGTGTTTGCGGTGAATGCCGCCACGCCTCCGCTTAAGGTTGCCGTACCGAGCGTGGTGCTTCCGTCGAGGAAGCTAACGCTGCCGGAAGGAACCGCAGTGACGCCGCGAACGCTGGCGGCAACCGTTGCGGTGAGAACGACAGGCTCGGTTGCGGACGCGGGGTTCACGGAAGAAGCAATCGTGTTGAAGTTTCCGCTGGCATTGAGCAGTACAGTCACACCGGCGTAGTTGTTGTTTGAGGTGACTACATCGATTGCGCCGTCATGGTTCACGTCGGCCAGTACGAGCGAGTAGGCAAGGCTGCCCGCGGGATACTCGATTGGATCGTAGAACATTCCGGCGGCGAAGGGATTGGCGCCGGTGTTATAGAGGAAACCGACGGTGCCGTAGGTCAGATTGGTGTAAACCAGGTCGTAGAGGCCATTACCTTTGAGGTTTTGAACGATCTTGACATCACCGGGAACAGGCAGGCTAAGGCTGGTGTTTTGCGTAGTCATCGCGTACAGAACCGGCGCGGCGAACGTACCATCGCCGTTGCCTTGTGCTACGGCAAGGCCAACGTTCGGAGTTGTCTTGTCGGCCACTGCGACCACTAAATCAGGTTTGCCGTCGCCGTTCAAATCATGGACCGCGAGGTTGCCGAGATTGTTAAAGGCGAAAGTTGAGGTCTTCGCGGCCTGGAACGTGCCGTTAGCATTTCCCAAGAAGACGTCCACGCCCTGGTTGCTCTGGGGCACGATCAAGTCGAGGACACCGTCGCCATTTACATCGGCGGTGGCGATCGCGCTGCCGATCCCGCTGTCAAGGTAAGGCGCTGCGGTTCCAAAGGTGCCGTCGCCGTTGTTCAGGAGCACACTGACGCTGGTGACGCTTTGGTTGCTGTTGGTAATGACAGCGAGATCCAGGTAACCGTCGCCGTTGAAGTCGCCAGTGACCATGCGGTTGAAGGTGATGCCGCTGACGCCGTTGGTACCGCCGACCGAATAATTACCCACGCCTTTGAAAGTTCCATCGCCGTAGCCTCGGAAAATCTCAACACTGTTGCTGCTGTAGTCGAAGGCGGCGATGTCGAGGTTGCCCTGATGGTTTAAGTCAAAGAAGTCGGCCGCGACAACGCTGGCATAATCGCCACTGTTAGTTAAGTTCTTGCCAGGCCCCAGGCTGCCATCTGGGTTGGAAAGAAAAACGGTGATGCCAATTTGCTTGTCACAGCAATTGCCGACTACAAAATCGGGATAGCCATCCCCGTTAAAGTCGCCGCTGGCGATGACCTCTCCATCGGCAAACTTGTTGTCGGGAACCGGCGAATAAAAGTCCATGGCAGAGCGGAAGGTGCCGTCACCATAGCCCTGCAAATAGGCAAAGCTGAATTGCTTGTCAGGAACAACGATGTCCGCGAAGCCGTCGCCGTTGAAATCGGCAACCAAGGCCGAGGTGCCTGGAGATCCTCCGGTAGCGTAGCCCACCGTGGGTACATTGAGTGTGCCATCGCCGTTGCCCAAAAGGACAGTTACGTCGCCACCATAGTTATTGGAGGAAACGATGTCGTTCTTGCCGTCGCCATTCACGTCCGCAATGGTGACTGCCAGGGGACCGACAGATACGTTTGTGCTGTCAGTGAGTTCCGTTGCGGGAGAATAGACCACACCCGCCGGGAACGTTCCGTCACCGTTGTTGACGTAAACCGTCAGACTGCCGGGAGCGATTCCGGCCCCGCAGTTTACGCTAACGAGGTCTGGTTTCCCACTTGCGCTGTTCAAGATACCGGCGGCATTATTGCAAATACCGTCAGCCTGGTTGGGGTTGGTGAGCGGAGTACCGGCAGTGAAGGTGACCTTTGAACCGCTTAAGCTGCCGGTATAAACGACAGTTTGCCCAGCGCTGCCGGCATCGGTGGCGGCAAAATCGAGAATGCCGTCGCCGTTGAAGTCGGCGAAGACCACGTCGGACAGAGTGCCTCCGGTAACGGTTACGGGAGTATTCGCGGAGCCGAAAGAGCCGTCGCCATTGCCGAGAATGGTCCAAACATTGGACGGAGTTTGCGTGTCAATAAACACCAGGTCGAGCTTTCCATTGATGGTCAGGGTCGTCAAAGCGCCAGCCAGCGGGTAGTTCGGCGAGATTGGGTAGGTGGTGTGATTGCCAAGCTTGAAAGTGCCGTCGCCATTGCCCAGCCAGACCTCGAAGGTGGAAGGAGCGGTGGAGTGGACCACAATCAAATCCTGATTTCCATCTGCGTTGGCGTCGCCAACGAGAATTTGATCTCCGTAGACACCGTTGGGATTGGCGAGGATTTGTGCGGGTTGGAAAGAACCGTCCCCATTATTGAGCACAACTGCAACCGCATAGGTGCCCTTGCTGGTTTCCACCGGCGCGGCGATATCCATCTTGCCGTCATTATTGAAATCCGCGGCCACGGCGGACCAGTAGGTTCCTCCGCCAGCGGCAATTTGCGTGGCGCTTACAAATCCCACCGGGTTGACCGGAGGATTGCTGATGTAGGGGTGGGCCTGCGAGGAGCGCGTTTTCGCGGTGGTGCTCGGCGTGGCGGCGCTGGCCTGCGCGGCTTGTTGCTTAGCCGAGCGTACGGAAAACTGGCTGGTCAGGCTTTGGCCTGAGAGAAATTGCATCGACCCAAGCAACAGGAACGCAAAGAAAGCAGGGGGCTTCTTCATAGACGTGTGGCACTCCATTTCAATTGACTTCAAACCGACAAGGTCAGGAACACTTTAGTTTCGGGGGGGACGACATTGGGGGAAATGGCGTTGGGCTTGTAAACAGTCTCGGGCAAACAAAGCCAGAGTGGAATGGCCCAAACGTGGGAGGCACGAAAGTCATAGTCGTCGAACCCAATCGGAACCAAGAGCGAACGCCGGAACGTGGCTTTTTACATCCCCGTTGGGAATTTATTAGAAAGCACTTACGTTTTGGAGAGTACGGAAGTAATTGGTAGTAACGTTAAAATGCGAACCACAAGGCGCGCCGTGGGCGAGGCTTTGCTGCCGCCGGGCGTTGCTTGTATTTGTGACAACGCGGACGTAGACTGCGCGCCGAGGTAAGGAGACGCCATGATGCTGATGTGGCTGCAACAAAGCGGAAATCCACTCACGGGACCGCTCTGGGACGGGCTGTGGGGAGCGGTGGGAGGAGGCGTGATCGGTGCCTGGATGACGATTCGCGCGGAGCGCAAGCGCAGTCAAACGGAGATCGCGCTGACGTTTCTGGAGCAATTCATTTCACAATATGAGGACCTGGCGGCGGTAAAAGGGTTGCTGGCGGATGTTGCGTCCTTACAGGACGTGGCCGAGGTGAACAAGGTCAGGAAGTTTGGCGACTGGTGCGAGATTGTGTCGGCGACGGTGCTGATCAAAGCGGCGGACAGCACGCTGCTGGAGAAGGTGGGGATTCCGGACCAGATGAAACAGTTTTACCGGGGCGTTGTGGATGCGAGCAAACAGGTGAAGGAGCTGGAAAGCGCGCTGCCGGGCTGGCCGAACCTGAAGCAATATGTGCAGAAGACGCGGTGATGCGGTGGGCGCGGATTCTCGAGCGCGAGCATCACTCTGTGGATCAGGGCGTGAGGGATTCTGCGGCTGCGGTGAGGGCAGCGGCGAGTCCGACAGATTGCGGCACGCCACCCTGGGCGAGATCTTTGCTGCCGCCGCCGCGTCCGCCGAGCGGGGCCATGGTCTGTTTCAGGAGCGCGGCCATGTCGTAGGGCAGGCCGGCGGATTGAGCGAAGACGAGCGCGGGCTGCGGCGATTCGCTGGCGAGCAGGGCGACCGCTGCGGACGATTGGCGCGTGAGTTTCTGGGCGAGAAGTTTGAGGGAGTTGAGGTCGCGGTCGGAGAAGGTGCGGACGATCAGCTTGCGGCCATGGATTTCGGGCGTTTCTGCCAGCAGGGCGGCGGCTTGGGCGGCGGCGAGGTCGTCCTGCGATTGCTCGCGTTGCTTGCGCAAAGACTTGATCTCGTCGAGCGACTTGCGGGCTTGCTGGGGAACGTCGTAGATGTGAGAGGAAAAGAGCGCGGCAGCTTCCGTGAGGGTGGAGAAATCGCGGCGGGCGGTCGAGACAGCGCGCTGTCCGGCGACGAATTCGATGCGGTATCCCTGACGAACTTTTTCGGACTTGCGCAGGAGGAGGCCGGCAATCTGTCCGGTGTGGGAGACGTGCGTACCCCCGCAGGCAGTGAGGTCGAAGTCGCGGATGTCGATGAGGCGGAGGTGGTCGCGGTCGGCGGGAGGAAGTTTGCGCAAACCAAGCTTCTCGGCTTCGTCACGCGTGACGAAGCGAATGTCGACGGGACGATTCTCGAGGACGATTTCGTTGGCCAGGCGTTCGGCGGATTCGATTTGATCCTTGGTGAGCGAGGGGGTATCGAGATCGTCGATCTGCAAATCAATGGAGCAGTAGTCGTCGGCCATGTGGAAGGAAACGGTGGGCATATTGAAAAGGCGCAGGAAGGCGGCGGAGAGAACGTGCTGGGCGGAGTGTTGCTGCATGTGGTCGCGGCGGCGTGCGGCGTCGACTTGGCCGTGGATGCGGGTTCCGGGCTGAATATCTTTCAGCGGGGCTTCCAGGTAGTGCACGACCTTACCGTCTTCGGCGTCGGCAACTTCGGTGACGCGGAGTTTGGTGGCGGGGTCAGCGTTTGAATCAGTTGGGACGATCCAGCCGGTGTCGTGGATCTGGCCGCCGCTGGTGGGGTAAAAGGCGGTGCGGTCGAGAATGAGGGCGGGGCGCGGGCTTTCGACGACCGAGCGGATTTCGGCGTCAAAGTCGTAGAGGAAGGAATCGTGGTAGTAGAGGCGATCGGTCATCAGAGTCTGTCATTTTACTTGAGCGGACGGAGCGGGTGTTATCGGGGCGGAACGATAGGGTCAAAATCTTCACCACAGGGGGCACAGGGTTACACAGAGTAGAACCCGTCCCTTTCCAACTTCGCCTTCGATGTTATCTTTGGTGGTTGCGCGTGAAGAACTAATCAATCTATGGACGTTCTCCAGAAATTGTTTGAGCAACGATTTCGAACTCCGGCGGAGCGGATTCAGGCGCTGCAGGGGGAGTTGGGCGGGTCGGGGCGGAAGATTATCCGGCTGGCCAACAACCAGTTCAGCGCCATCGGGATCCTGTATGGCGTGCGCGAAGAGAACGTAGCCTTCCTGCTGTTTTCCAAACACTTTCGCAAACATGGTCTGCCGGTGCCGGAAATCTATGCGGAGGATCTGGAGCACGGCGCTTACATCGAAGAGGACTTCGGAGACACAACGCTGTTTGAATTTCTCTCGGAAAATCGCGAGGGAGAAAAGATTGCGGCGTCCGCGGTGGAGGCCTATCGCAAGGTGGTGGCGGTGTTGCCGCGCTTTCAGATTGAGGCGGGGCGCGATCTGGATTACAGCGTGTGCTATCCGCGAGGCCGTTTCGACCGGCAATCGATTGCGTGGGATCTCAACTATTTCAAATATTACTTTCTTCGGCTGGCGGGAATTCCATTCAACGAACAGGCGCTGGAAGACGACTTCGATTGCCTGACGAATTTTCTGTTGAGCGCTGACTGCGACTATTTTCTCTACCGGGATTTTCAATCGCGCAATGTGATGCTGCGGGAGGGGGAGCCGTTTTTTCTGGATTATCAGGGCGGGCGCAAGGGGGCGCTGCAATATGACATCGCTTCCCTGCTCTACGATGCCAAGGCCGATCTGCCGCCGGAGTTGCGTCAGGAGTTGCTCGATCTCTATATCGAGAGGCTGGGCGATTTCGTAAAGATCGAGCGCGGAGCCTTCCTGCATTACTTCTATGCGTATGTTTATGTCCGCATTCTGCAGGCGTTGGGGGCTTACGGCTTTCGCGGGTTTTACGAACGCAAGGCGCATTTCCTGCAGAGTGTACCGTACGCGCTGAAGAACCTGCGCTGGCTGCTGCACAACGTGAAGCTGCCGATCGCGCTGCCGACGCTGTTGGAGGCGTTCAACAGTATGCTGGCCTCGGAGAAACTGCAGGGCCTGGCGTCCGAGGCGGAGAATCTGACGGTGCGGATTTTCAGCTTTTCATTTCACCGCGGAATGCCGAAAGATGAGAGTGGTCATGGCGGCGGATTTGTTTTCGATGGGCGCAGCCTGCCGAATCCCGGACGGGAAGAGCGGTTCAAAACGCTCACGGGGAAAGATGCGCCGGTGATTGAGTATTTGAATCAACAGGAGAGTGTGCATCAATTCCTGGCGAGTGTGATGTCGCTGGTGGATGCCAGTGTGAGCGAGTATCAACGGCGCGGCTTCAAGAGCTTGATGGTGTCATTCGGGTGCACCGGCGGGCAGCATCGATCGGTGTTTCTGGCGGAGCAGTTGGCGAGGCGTTTGCGCGGGAGGAATGGAGTGGAGGTAGTTGTAAGGCATCGAGAGTTGGAGGGTGGGAATGCAGCATCATGAGGATGCGAGCCGAACGCGCGATTATTGTGCCGCAAAGAGCGCGGCACATCGCGCGGCTCGCCCAGATTCCCTCGACAAGCTCGGGACAGGCTCTTCGCTGCGCAAAGAACGCTTGCTCAGGATGACAAGGCAATGAAGGCGATGATTCTGGCGGCGGGACTGGGCACGCGGTTGCGGCCGCTCACGAACGATCGTCCCAAGGCGCTGGTGGAGGTGGGTGGGCGAACGCTGCTCGAGATTACGATTTCCCAGCTGCGGACGTTTGGGGTGCGCGAGGTGATCGTGAATGTGCATCACTTTGCCGACATGGTGGTCGACTATCTTCAGCGGAATCATAACTTCGGAATGCGGATTGAAGTTTCGCGCGAGGAGGAGTTGCTGGATACGGGCGGCGGGTTGAAGAAAGCGGCGTGGTTTTTTCTGGAAGACTCCGGCGGTCAGGACGAGCCGTTCATTGTGCATAATGTCGACGTGATGAGCACGATTGATCTCGGGCGCATGATGCAGTTTCATCGCGAGCATCGGGCGTTGGCTACGCTGGCGGTGCAGGAGCGCGAGACGTCCCGCTATCTTCTTTTCGACGAGCAGGGTCAGCTTTGCGGGCGGCGCGCGGGCCGCGATGGAAGCGCTGAGCTGGTTCGACCTGCCCAGCAGATGCAGGCGTGGGCCTTTTCTGGCATTCACGTGATCTCGCCTCGCATTTTTTCGTTGATGACGGAGGAGGGCGCCTTCTCCATCATCAACTCCTATTTGCGTCTCGCCGGCCAGGGAGAAAAAATCCTCGCCTTTCGGGCCGACAAATATTATTGGCGGGATCTCGGACGACCGGAGAATGTGGCGCTGGCCGAGCAGGACTTTAAGAACAAAGTTTTTTCCGCATGAAGGAAGCGAGCGAGTTAGACGCGGATGTCTTCGGCAGGACACGAGAGAAACTGGTGCCGTCCCTGACGGGACTCCGTTCCTCTCTAGCTCGCCTGCCCCGCACTCACGTGCGGGGCTAGTGAATGCCATCGCTGACGCGACTAATCCCGATTTACTTCACGCACAACGATCTGCCGACCGCCCCGCCCTTACTTCAGGCCTTCGACCACATACAGATCGGAGAGGGTGCGGATGTAGCCGTAGATGTAGGCCTTGGCATCCGGCGTGATCGTGATTCCCCGAATGGTGTCGATGCCGGCCGAGTCCGCCGGCACCAGTTCCTTCCATAGCTTTCTTTTTCCCGTGGACAATTCGAGTTCAAACAGTTTGGCCGGAATCTCTCCAAAGCGGAAAACATAGAGGAACCTGCCATCCGCGGACCAGCCCGTCGGAGCCTCGTCTCCCGTTGTGCCAGAGACGGGCACGGGGTCACCACCGGCGACCGGATAAAGATAGATTTTGTGGTCCGGACCGACGCCGGCGGCGAAGTCGCCTTTGGGAGAAACGTTGAAGAATGGGCTAACTCCTTCCGGCGTGATCGGGCGAGCCTTGGCTGTGTCTGGGTTTTCCACGTAAAGGCGGACACCGTGTCCGGCTTCGTTGCCGGAGAACACCAGTTGTTTCCCGTCTGGCAGCCAATGCGCCCAGAGGTGATTCATGGAATCGTGGGTGAGGGGCTTGGCTTCGCCGACCCCGGTCGGAAGCTGAAACAGCGGCGGCGATGTGACATTGGGCCGCGCCAGCGCCCATTTCCCGTCCGGCGACAAGCCCGTCCCAAATCCTTCGCTGAGACGAATCGCTGGCGAACCATCTGTTTTGCGGAGGTAGACCGCATACTTTGGTCCGCCACCCTCGCCGGTTTCGGAAAAAAGGACGGTTCGGCCATCGGCTGACAAATCGCCCGGCGCTGTCCAATCGAGCCAGGACAGGTCACGCTCTTTCGCTTCACCCGGAGCTAGGCCGATCATTCCGGCCCGGTCATTGCCGCGGGTCAGCAGCACATTTCCATCGCGGTCAACATCAAGCAACGTCAACTCTCCTGGAACGCGCGCCAGTAATCTGACCCTGCCCGACAGGTTGACCGCGTACAAGGAGCGGTCGCCACCGGTGCGCGTAGCGGTAAACCAGATCTCGTCGTTGCTCGGCGACCATGCGATGCCTTGAATGCTGTCCCAGCCAGTGCAAAGAGTTGTCTTTTTCCCGGCCATATCCACCACGGCGACCGCCCCGCCATCGTCCCCTAATTCTGGATGGTCGATAAAAGCGATGATGTC
>Ga0116223_10003488_pt1 | contig 14074 bp, 10 predicted proteins | sample Sb_taG_3_FD_90092 | JGI IMG/M metagenome (GOLD analysis project Ga0116223, IMG submission 90092) | Peat soil microbial communities from Weissenstadt, Germany - Sb_50d_a_PC metaG | ecosystem: Environmental > Terrestrial > Soil > Wetlands > Peat | place: Germany: Weissenstadt | collected 2010-09-21 | reverse complement strand
ATCTCCCCCTCGTGGAGCAGGCCGTTCTTGATCAGATTGCGCACCCGATCCACGATTTGCTCGTAATAGGGGACGAAGCTGCTGTTGTCGATCACCAGCCCCAAAGACTCAGCCTTGGGCGCCGCGCCAGAGGCCAGATGGGGAGCTGTGAATTGACGGCGATCACTCATAGATACATAGTATACAACGTACATAGGTTATCTAAACCACATTTCTACGGCTGGGCGACAAAGTTTCAGGGAAAGATTTTGGAACTCACACTAAGTGCAACAATAGCAGGCGTATACAAGCAATGCCAGTCGGGCCTCTAAGCTACGTGGCCCTCCAATCTGAAAAATAACGATTGACAACATATATACATACGATGTTTACATCCAATTGCAAGAGCAAACTTTGCTCCACGCAATAACGTGGTTGACGCTCCAAACGCCGAGCAGATCACAAGTACGTTTCATGAGTCCCGACAAGTCCAGGTTTGAGTAAAGTTCGTTCTATCTCCATGGCGCACGACGGACCTATTTGCAGTTTCTCCATGGATGAGAAGAAAAGGAGGCAAAACGATGCGGGGTCTGGCAATCTGCCGCTTAGCTGCACTGGCGATCATTGTCTTGTCCTGTCTGTCCGGTGTAGCCCAAGATTGCTCTGGCCCCTCCATTCGTGGTTCGTTTCTCCAACCAGCGCTCGGTGACGCGTGGACTTTAGAACAGTGGCGCAACGAGTTCCACTACATGAGGAACGCTCGACTCGATCAGATGGTTCTACAGTGGACGGCCGACAGCAAGGAGAAGACCACGATCTACCCCTCTGGAATCGCCGGATATACGCAGAATACACACCATGATGTGGTCAAGCGGGCTCTTGATGCGGCGGATGACAGCGGTGCGCAAGTGTATCTGGGCCTGCAGATCAATGACGACTGGTGGACGAAATACATTACGGACAAGTCCTGGCTCGAGAACGAGGCTAAGGTCGCCAATGCGTTGGCTGACGACCTCTGGAAGCGCTACGGCCAGCACGAATCTCTGACCGGATGGTACTTGGCGTTCGAAGTGGATAACGTCGCAAGCACTCCGGCAGAGTGGAAAACCCTGGTGGCGTTCTACCGGACGGTGGGCAATCACCTTCACAAGCTCACGCCAGGCAAGCCGATCGCGATTTCACCATTCTTCAATCCCAAGGCAGATCTTGCACCTTCCCAGTGGGAAACCATGTGGGAAAAAGTTCTGAAACGCAGCCCCATCGACATCCTGGCACTGCAGGACGGAACAGGTGCCTCGCACGTGACAAAAGCGCAACTACCCGAGTGGTTCAGTGCCGTCCAAAGCGCGATTCAGAGTTCCCATCCCCACATGCAGTTCTGGGCCGATACGGAAACCTTCACAGCGGCCAGCGAACCTCGTCCGATTCGTTCCATCTTGAATGACATGTGCGCGGTGCAACCCTACGTCACCTCCTATCTTAGCTTTAGCTTCAATCACTACATGAGCCCGCAGCAAGTGAATCCACAGTACTACCAGACATACCTGGATTACCTTGCGACAGGCAAAGTTGAGCATGTGCGTCCGACGCCACCGGCCGACTTATCCAGTCTGGCCCTCGACTCCCTGACCATCCGTCTGGCGTGGGTCGCGTCGACCGATAACATCGGAGTGGTCGGTTACAACATTCTGCGTGATGGACGGCAGGTCGCGAGCCAGCGCGATGGGACGACGACCTTTCTCGATTCGCAACTCCAGCCCGGCACCACCTACACATACCAGGTCAGGGCATTCGACGCTGCGGGAAACATCTCGGTGCCGAGCAACGTGACAACGGCGACTACGCCGGAGCCACATCTTTACCCGACCAATATTGCTCTCGGCAAACCGTACACGGCTACCATGCTCGCAAATCCCAGCTATCCCGATAGCGGAGGCGTTGAGTTGACCGACGGAATTCTGGGATCGGCCGACTTCGCCGACCCCGCATGGCAGGGCAGGGCAACGACGAAGCTGTACTCGTTCACTATTGATCTCGGTTCCGAACAGGTGATCAGGGAAATCCGCAGCCATTGGCTTCAGGACGAACCACCGGCGATCTTTCTGCCAAACCAGGTCAACTGTTTTGTCTCTGACGACAACACGAACTTCACTCCGGTGGGGACGGCGAAGAAACCGTCTCGCGGTGATGGCACCCTGAGTTGGTGGTACACCTTGACGGACTTAAACAACGTAAATGGGCGCTATGTACAGGTCCAGGTCAAACCAGGATCCAATGCGGGCTGGACTTTTATTGACGAGATTGAAGTGCGCCAGTAGGACCGCGCGCAGGAACAGGAGGCAAGCACGGTGCAGAAGAAGAGAGTGCTCCGCTTAGTGGGAATTGGAACGATCGCCTGTTGGGCACTTCTATTGCAGGTACGATCCAGTTACGGTCAGCCGGCGAGCTCAACGGCGACGACAACGGCGAGCGTAAAGAAGTTGCCGCCGGTTCATCTCGATGGCCAATATTTTGTGCGTGATGGTAAGCGGTTTCTGCCCGTCGGTGCGCACTGGGTTCCAGCCAAGGCGGCTATGCAGTGGCCGGTGCAATGGGACGCAAAGGACATCGAAGCCGACTTCGCGAAGATGCATGAACTCGGCTACAGCATTGTCCGCTTCGACATGATGTGGGCATGGTTTGAGCCCCGTCCCGGAGACTACAACCCGGTTGCGTTTCAGCAACTCGATTACCTCGTTTCGCTGGCGCACAAGTATCAGATCTACCTGCACCCCTCCTTATTTATCGGCGGCGAAGTGGGCGAGGCGTATTGGGATGTGCCCTGGCGGCACGGGCGCCATCCGCACTCAGATCCGGAAATGCTGCGGCTGGAGACGAACCTCGCAGCCGAATTTGGCCGGCGCTATGCCAACGAGAGCGCGATCATCGCCTGGGACCTGACCGATGAGCCTCCGTTCTGGATTGTGCAAGCACAGACCACCGACGCCATAGCCGTCAACTGGACTCGCATGATTGCGGGTGCGATTCGCCGCGAAGACAAGCTCCACCCCATCGTGGTTGGAACCAGCGGAGAAGAAATCGGCCATGGGCCATTCCGTCCCGACAACATTGCAAAAGAAGTCGATTTCTTGAGCGTGCATCCCTTCACGATCTATAGTTCCGATCTTTTTCCCGACCCCATGCTTTCCGAGCGCGGAACCTATGGCGCTGCTTTCGAGATTGCGTTATCGAGCGGCGCTGGGCGTCCGGCGATGATCCACGAAATGGGCGGCTCGACCGCGCAGTATTCCCCCGAGAGAGTTGCCCTTTACGATCGCCTGCAGATTTACTCGGGTCTGGCCGCGGGATCAATTGGAGTGGATCTCTGGTGCTACACCGACGCTTCACCGGAGCAATTTCACAAGGCACCGTACGTGCGAACCCCCCAGGAGACGCGCTGGGGAATGACGACGTGGGACCGTCACGACAAGCTACTAGCTACCGAGTTCAAGAAGTTCTCAAAGATTGTAGGGCAGTTGGACCTGAACGGCGTAGCGACTGCTCCCGCCGAGGTCGCCATTTTGATCCCCGGAGAATGGGCGCGAACGCATGGAGACTTCTCGCGTTTCGGGCTGACCGGTCCCGAAGTTACGCCCTACGTTTCCACCTTCGACGCCGATGCCATACCCGGTCAGGCCTCGCCTAGTACGGGAGCCGACAACCAATGGCTGATCAGTTCGGCGCTGAATTCCTTCATTCTGGCCCACCGCGCCGGCCTGAAGGCGGATTTCCCGCGCGAGTATGACGACTGGGCGAAACGTCCCATGATGTTTCTGCCGTCTCCCCTTACGAGCACGACGAGCGTCATCACCCACGTTCATTCAGACTTCTACGAGAAAGCGAGACAGTATGTTGAGGGCGGAGGCTTTCTCTATGCGTCGGTGGCCGCTGACGCCGCCATCCCCGACATGGAGACGATTTTTGGCGCGCGCCTGGTGGATACCGCGGTTGTCTCAGAAGTCACGCTGAAAATCGTCGAGCCTTTCGGTGGCCTGAAGCCGGGCGACACCTTCCACTACTCGGTTCCCGGCGCGAACCCACGCGTTTGGGGATCGCAGCTGGAAGTAACGGGTGGAAAAATAATCGCCGTCGATCAGGAAGGCCGGCCCGCACTAGTCGCCAACACCGTCGGCGCAGGAAAGACCCTGCTATCGGCCTATCCGATCGAGACTTATCTCGCGAATACTCCTTCAGCATTCGAGAAAGCGGAGAGCACCCAGCGCATCTACGAAGCTTTCCGCAGTTGGACCGGCGTGAAGGCCGCCTTCAAGAGTGACCAGCCTTCGGTGGAGGTGACCTCGTTGCGCGGCGACCATCGCGGCTATGCCGTGGTAGTGAATCACAGTGCGCAGCCTTACCAGGCGACGATCTCGACGTCGCTGCCGGTGAAATCGGTTCGCCAGATTGGACCGGAAAGTTCCAAGGTGCTGCCGGTCGAAGGTTCCAACTGGAAGATGGACTTGGAGCCCTATGAGGCAGCGATCGTGGAGTGGAAATAGAGTTCGGCCGGGAAGGAACCCTCATGATTGGCGCAGTTGACATCGGCGGCACAAAAATCGCCGTGGGAGTGGTCGATGATAACGGCCGCGTCTTGTCTCAAGCGCAATGTCCGACGGATGCGGAGCGCGGCTATGCAGCGGCGCTGGCGCGCATCGAGCAGATGTTGCGTGCCATCGCGACAGCGGCCAATGCCGAACTGACTGGCGTTGGGATTGGAAGCACGGGTCCTGTCGATCCCGTTACCGGCGAAATCGGCGACGTCAATTTCTTCCCGGCCTGGCGTGGTCAAAATCCGGTGGCTGACCTTGCCCGCATCCTTGGCGTGCAGGTGGCGATGGAAAACGATGCCGATGCGTCGGCCCTCGGGGAGGCTGCGTGGGGTGCGGGAAAAGACCGGAAGCGTCTGATCTACGTGACCGTCGGAACAGGGATCGGCGCAGGAATCGTTTTGGACGGCTGTCTTTATCGCGGCGTGGATGGGGCTCACCCGGAGATTGGCCATCATGTCATCGACGCTTCCGGGCCGCTCTGTCTATGTGGCTTCCACGGGTGCTGGGAATCGCTGGCTGCCGGTCCGGCCATGGTTTCGTGGGTGGAGAGCAGAATGTCGAGAGATTACCCGCACCGCGACAATTTAACCGCCAAGCGGATTTGTGAACTTGCGCGAGCCGGAGATGACTTAGCCCGCCAAGCGGTCGCCCGGGAAGGTCGCTACCTGGGCCTCGGCTTGGCCAATCTGGTCACGTTGTTTACACCCGATGCCATCGTGCTGGGGGGCAGCGTGATGAACAGCGCGTCTCTGTTTCTAGACGAGATTCGCAAAATCATTTGCCAGTGTTGCCGTTTTGTTCCGTACGAAAAAGCGGATCTGACTCTGGCTTCTTTAGGTGAGGATGCAAACCTGATCGGGGCTGCGCGAGTGTGGCATCACCGGTTCACCCATGAGCGAGGACATCATGTCTGAGGATCTCGCAATGATCGAGGGCGAATATCTTCGTGACATCCTCCATCAACCGCAAGTTCTGGAGAACACTCTCGCCCGCCTGGAAGCTTCCAAACCGCTGCAGGCCGTGGCAACGCGACTGAATGAGGGCAAGTTCCAGAGAGTGGTGCTGACCGGCATGGGCTCCTCATTCCACGCCCTTCATCCGTTGAACCTGGAACTCATCAGCCAGGGATTCACTGCCCTCATGGTCGAGACCTCTGAACTGGTGCACTACAAGAACCGGTTCTTCGATCCCAAGACTCTGATCATCGCCGTGTCGCAGTCGGGGCAAAGCGCGGAGATGGTGCGACTGGTGCAAACGAACCGTAAACGCTGCACCGTGGTCGCGGTGACGAACACACCCGACAGCTCGCTGGCCAAACACGCGGACGTTGCGGTGCTCACCCAGGCCGGCAACGAGTTTTCCGTCTCCTGTAAGACCTATGTGACCGCGCTCATGGCGTTGAAATGGCTGGGCGATGTTCTCTGCGAACGCGACCTGCGCCGAACGCGCCAGGAATTGAAGCATGCCTGTCCCGCCACCGCTGCCTACCTCGCCGATTGGAAGGACAATGTCCGCACTTTGGCTCAACTGCTTAAGAACATCCGCCACTTGTTTCTGGTTGGCCGCGGAGCCTCACTGGCTACAGTCGGTACCGGCGCATTGATCGTAAAGGAGTCCGACCACTTTCACGCAGAGGGTATGAGCAGCGCTGCTTTCCGGCACGGGCCCTTTGAAATGCTGGGGGGTGAGACTTTCGTCTTCGTCTTCGCTGGCGACACCAAGACGCGGGCCTTAAACGAGCGCTTGCTCCACGACATCCACCAACAGGAAGGGCGCGCCGAAATCGTCGATAAAAGAGCCGCTCTGCCTTGCTGCCGGATAGTCGATCACGGTCCGAGCGTTCGCCAGATTCTGGAGATCCTGCCGGTGGAGATGGTCACATTAGCGCTGGCCCTGCAGGCGGGACGCGAACCGGGCCGCTTCGAGCTGGCGAGCAAGGTTACGACGACAGAGTAAAGCAGCAGGAAAAGGACTTGTAACTATGGCACGAAATCGCTACATGGTCGGCTTGGTCTTCCTGACATTCTTCGTGATGTCTCTGTTGACCAACATCCTGGGGCCGATCGTGCCCGACATCATCAGCAGCTTCGGCGTCAGCCTCACCGCCGCAGCTCTCTTGCCCTTTTCTTTTTTCATTGCCTACGGTGTGGTGTCGATCCCGGCAGGCTTCTGGGTAGAGCGCTTACCGAGAAGCCCGTCATGATCGCAGCTTTCCTCGCCGGCACCATCGGATCGCTGAGCTTTGCTCTGTTCCCTACCTACCACGTTGCAGTCGGGTCATTGTTTGTCATGGGCGCTGGAATGGCGACGCTTCAAGTTGCAATAAATCCGCTCTTACGGGTAGCCGGAGGCGAGGAACACTTCGCCTTCAACTCCGCATTCGCTCAGCTCATCTTCGGCACCGCTTCCTTTGCCAGTCCGAGAATTTACTCCTATCTCGTGGAGAATCTGGGCAAGCCTTCTGCCCGGGGCAGTCTGCTTCTGCAGACTCTTGCCAGGCTGACTCCGCCTGCACTGCCGTGGGCCTCGATGTACTGGATCTTTGCCGCATTCACGGTGCTGATGATTGCCGTCCTCGGTTTCACCCGCGTCCCTAGCGTCGAACGCACGAGCGACGAAGCAGCCGGTTCTCTCCAGATGTATGGCAGCCTACTTCGCAAACCAATGGTCTGGGCGTTTTTTCTCTGTGTCTTTGCTTACGTCGGATGCGAGCAGGGAACCGCCGATTGGATGTCGAAATTTCTCGCGCAGTATCACGGCTACGACCCGCACACCACGGGTGCCACCGCCGTTTCCTGGTTCTGGGGAATGCTTACCACCGGATGCTTCGTGGGTATGGGGCTGCTCAAGCTGTTTGACAGTCGGCGAGTGTTGATGGCTTTCTCCATCGGCGCCTTGCTATGCCTCACGGCGGCGTTGTTTGGCCCGGCACATGTGTCGCTGATCGCGTTTCCGGCCATTGGCCTTTTCGCTTCCATCATGTGGCCGGTGCTGGTTTCGCTAGCATTGAATTCAGTTTCAGAACACCACGGGCCATTCGCTGGAATTCTGAGCACCGGAATCATGGGAGGAGCGGTGGTGCCGGTGATCATCGGCCGCATTGGAGATTTCGCTGGTCTACGCGCTGGTGTGGCGTTTCTGTACGTAACCTTCGGATGCGTTCTGAGCGTCGGATTCTGGGCGCGCCCGATCATTACGAACGCCACCATCTTGCATCGGGACAATGCCCTCGACGCTGTTGCTGAAACGGAAGACGTGAGCCCGAAATGATGTCGGCAGAACTCTACAGCGGAGGTAGTGTGCGGTGGCAGATGCAGCCACAGGCTGCTGTGGCGGTCATCGGCGCCGTTTTCCTTCTGTTCGCGCTGGGCGTTGCTTCTCCCGCACAGGCTCTTGTTCCCGAGCCCATTCACGGTGTGACCGTCGACGACAAGAACGACATTCGCGACGGAGCATTCCTTGCGAAGTTACTGGACTCGCTGAGGCATCTGTCGGTGAAACCTACGGTGAGGATTGTCTACGCACCTGGCAAGAAAAACGGATACTTCTCCGCCAACTCTTACCTGGATGCCACCCGGCAGATCAAGAGCGTGGGTTACGTCTTCGGCCAACCGGTGGACTCTTTCTACATGAGGTGCTTCACGCCGGCCGAACACCTTGATCGATTCAGAGATTACGTAACCACGCTGGGCACATTCGTTGACATCTGGGAAGTGGGAAATGAGATCAATGGCGAGTGGCTGTTCGGCAGCACCAAACGCTGTTCGCCGAAACCGTCCGTGAAGTCCACTTCCCAGGCTGACGTCGTGACCAAGATGGTGGAGTCTTTCGATTACCTGAAGTCCCAGGGAAAAGTTACGGCCCTCACACTTTATTACAACACGCCGTGTCGCAGACCTGCCGCCAACGAGATGTTCAGTTGGGCGGACGCCAACATTCCCGCCCGCATGAAAGCGGGCTTGGATTACCTGCTAGTGAGCTACTACGAAGTGGACTGCGGCAGGTACAAGCCCGACTGGCAGCAAGTCTTCAGTAAGCTCGCGACCATGTTTCCCAACTCCAAGCTGGGTATTTCTGAGTTTGGCTGGTCGGACAAGAGAACTTCAAGCCCGATTATTAAAGATTTGTTGCAGAGGCATTACGCCATTCATCCCAGTGTTTCGAACTGGGCCGGTGGTGGCTTCTATTGGGAGTTCGCAATCGACATGGTTCCCTACAACCCAGATTCAGGTTCGCTGTGGAACACGATCAATACGGCGATGGCAGATCAGAAGTGAATTACGAAGCATGCCGTGAATTGTTGATGAGGAGCAATCATGTTCAGTCCCGTTCGTAAGCTCAGCGTTATAGCCGGAGTCACTCTTTTCGTACTTGCTGCTGGAGTCGCGGTTCATTCGCAGGAGCCGCCCAAGACTGTGTCTTACCTGAAGCTCACGGCGCCGCGCCACGTGCTTCCCGACGCCCAGAAATGGGAGGGGAACGAGTTTCCTCACACCATGTCGGTGCTGGAATTAAAACGTGATGGATTCCTCTACTGGGGGTGGTACGGGCTGAACGAAGGCCGCGGTATCGGCCTGGCGCGCAGCAACGATCTGGTGAACTGGACCAAGTATGAGCAGAATCCGCTTTGGACGAACGCTCGCTGGCCCTCGGTGCTAGCCGGCGCCGACCCGAAGCACGCCGACCTTCTCTACTTCGCGATTACGCGTGAATACGATACTCCGAGCAGCCACATCGTGTTGGCCACTTCGCGCGATGGCATCCATCTGACCGAGGAAAAGGTATTGGTGGCAGGCGTTCCCGACCAGCGCAACCAGAATCCGAATCTCTTCCGCGATCTGCGGACAGGCCGGTTCTATCTCACGTTTTACCGCGGCAACGACAAGGATCACTTCGAGATCATCAGCAAGAGCGCCGATTCCGTCGTCTACCTGGACAAGGCACCGGAAAAGATTCTGCTTAAGTCCGAGACCACAATCGCGGCACCGACCCTGCTTTATCTCAAGGACGCGGCGAACCCCAGCAGCAAGAAGACCGGAGTCTACTACCTTGCCACCGAGATTTACCCGCACCGTTACACGGAGGATCCGGAGGGCGAGTGGCAGGTCAAGATCTTCGCGGGCGATTCGCCGGACGGCGATTTCCAGCCTGTAGCGGAAAATCCGATCATGCGCGGCCAGCGCGCCTGTCTGTTCCAGCACATTTTTAACGATCGATTTTATGGCTATGACTGTCACTTGGAGACACCCGATCACTGGGTGCTCGAGGAAGTCGAGGCGCCCTTGCCTTGAAAGATGCTCACATCGTGTGCATGACCGGCTCGAAGACAAGAACAGATTTGGAGATATAAGGAGACTGCAATGACCGAACCTACAAGGTCCTATTTCGTATCCCAGGGTACCACCCGCAGAGCGTCGATTCTGAGCATTGTCGCCGGCGTATCTCTGTTTGCACTAGTAGCTCTATTCGGGTTAACAGCTCCGGCCCAAGCCCAGCTTTATGCCGGAACGGTTACCGGCGTGGTCAGCGACCAGACCGGAGCCCTGATCGCAAAGGCTGAAGTGACACTTGTGGATGCGGAGAAGGGTTTCACTTTCGCCGCCAAGAGCGACGACAACGGACGCTATCTTTTCCGCTCGGTGCCCCCCGGTGTGTACAACCTGTCAGTCAAGGCTCCAGGGTTCAAGGATCAGGCTCGGCGCGGAATCAAGGTTGACGTCAGTCAGAACGTGGGCGCCGATTTCGCGATGTCCGTTGTGAATGCCAAGGAAACGGTGACCGTCTCCACCGCCGCTCCCCTGTTGGCGACCGAAGACGCGGTCACTGGACAAGTGGTGGACCGGAAGTTCATCAACGACCTCCCGCTCAATGGACGAGACGTGTGGAATCTGGCTTTTCTCGCTCCCGGAGTCACCGAGGTGGATGCGGCGTGCGCGGGTTGCTCCGCCAATAACTTCATTTCGAATGGAACCCGGAACGCGACAGCAGACATTCTGATGGATGGAGTTACCACCACGAACTATGAGCAGAACAGCGGAATTCGCGTGGACACGTACACGCCTTCGGTAGATGCCGTGGAAGAGTTCAAAGTGCAAGAGTCGAACTTCAGCGCGGAATACGGGTTCAGCGGGGCCACGATCATCAATATGGTCACGCGCTCGGGAACGAACAGTTTTCACGGAAGCTTGTTCGAGTTTCTGCGGCACTACAAGATGGACGCGAATAACTGGTTTAGCGACCAGCAGGGGATTCCCAAACAACCTCTCCGCCGCAACGACTTTGGCGCTACCATCGGCGGACCCATCTGGAAGAACAAGACATTTTTCTTTTTCGATTATCAAGGCACGCGCATCACCCAGTTAGCCGGGCCCAGTTTCTACGGAGTGCCCAGCGATCTCGAGCGCCAAGGTGATTTTGGCGAGGTTTGCACCGACCAAGGAGGATCGTTCGCTACCAGCGGCGTTTTGACCGGCGAATGCACCGACGGGCAGGGAAACATCCTATACGCCGGCCAACTCTGGGACCCCTATGCTGGAGTTTATGATCCGCAGGTTGGCGGGGCGAGGCGCGACCCCTCTGCGTTTATCCCCTTCAACAATCTCGCGGTTTACACCAGCACCGTGGACGCGAACCATCCTGGCAATGTGAACCTAGTCGGTACTCCCTACAGTCTCCCGACGGGGCCGGGAAACTTGATTGACTCGGTGGCCTCAAAGCTCATGAAGTATTTTCCGGAGCCAAATTTTAGCGGGGCCGGCTCCGGCCCAACTATCAACCGCGTGGACGCGGGGTCGGTAAAGTCGAACGACAATCGCTGGGATCTGAAGATTGATCACCGCTTTAACCAGAAGAATCTGCTGAGCGCCAAGTATTCGCACGATTACAACACGGCTACTTCGTTCAACTGCTTTAACAACGCCGCCGATCCCTGCAGCAGCGGCCCCAGTAACGGCGGCGCGCATCTGTTTGCCATCAATGACACGCATACCTTCAACCCCACGACTTTGCTGGCCGTGTCCTATGGTTTGTCGCGTGGTACTTATTTTTACCCTGGCGTTGCGGCTGCCTACCCGAACGTGTCGCCGGTAGATGTGCTGGGTGAACCGCAGTACATGAAGGATTCGGGTTACAACTGGTTCCCGGCAGTTGCCATCGGAGAATATACCTCCGCCGGAGCCTACAACATCGGCGGAAACCCCTATAGCTACGCCCGGCAGGGCCAGGAAACGCATCATCTGATCGGAACGCTGAGCCTGGTGCGGGGTACGCACGAGTTCAAGATCGGCGGTGAAGGGCGAATGCACCGGCTCGACTACACTCAGCCGAACTACGCACCGGGCGGAACCTTCTACTTCGATCAAACCGGCACGGCGAACTACGACCCTACTTGTCAGCCGACCCCGACGGTTCAATGTCTGCCATTGGGCGGCGATGGCATGGCCAGTTTCCTGATTGGCGCTCAACCCAACGACTGCTGCGGACAGTACGAAATCCCGAACTCCGTCGCCAGCCAGAATTTTGAATTCGGCGGATTCGTACAGGACAACTGGAAGAAGACTGAGAAGCTGACCCTCAACCTTGGCCTGCGTTACGAGCTAGTCTTGCCGCGCACCGAGCGGCGCAATGAATTAAATTGGGTCAATCCGAAGGTGCAATCCCCGATTACGCTGCAAAATCCGATTACTTTGACAAACGGACGCCTTTCTGGCGGCGAGATCTTCGCCAGTTCTAATGACCGGCATTCGTATGTTCCCGACTATAAGAATATTCAGCCGCGCTTCGGTTTTGCTTATCGGACGTTCCACAACACGGTTGTTCGCGGCGGTTACGGCATCTATTTTTCATCGTGGCGAGGAGCGGTGGCCGGAACTTCGGGCGTCGGACAACAAGGCTTCGATCAGTTGACGAATCTGGTCGCCTCGCTCGGGGGGGATGGCGCCACGCCCGCCGCCAGGATGAGCAATCCTTATCCTTACGGGCCGATCAAGCCTCCGGGCAGCAGTCTGGGCTTGTTGAACGATGTGGGTTACACGGCCTACGGGCCGATCCGTGATGTCAGCAACAAAGTGCCTTATGAACAGAGCTGGAGTTTTGGCCTGCAGCACGAAACCAAATGGAACTTGGTTCTCGACGCCTCTTATATAGGCAAGAAAGGAACCCACCTTTATTTCGCCAACGCCGGCACCATCAGTCATCTTGGACCCGAGATCGAGCACTATACCCCGACCCAGATCGCGGATCTGAATTCGTTCGTGGACAACCCTTTCATTGATCCCAGCCTGTCGAACGCGTCGCAGATCATCGCCGACCCCAACAACCCTCTTCTCGTCAATCCGCAGCTCCAGAAGCTGCAACTAATGATGGCCCACCCGCAGTTCTTTGGGTTCGCAGGCGATGAGCCTCCGATCGCCAACTCGATCTATCACGCACTGCAGGTTCGAGCGGAGAAGCGCTTCTCCAACGGCTTGGAATTCCTCGCCACCTACACCTTCTCGAAGTCCATTGACGATGCCTCCCTGACCAGTACGAACAGCATATATCTCGGAAGCTTCGCCAGTTTGCAGAATCCCAATAACCCTGGTGGCGAACGCAGTCTTTCGTCGTTCGACATCCCGCATGTTTTGCAGTTCAGCTACACCTACGAGCTTCCGATCGGACGGGGCAGGTGGATCGGAGGCGGTCTGAATCCGGTGTTGAATGCAATTGTGGGCGGATGGCGCACCAACGGCATTTGGCGTTTTAACAGTGGCCGCCCCATCGAGCCGATGCTTTACGGGAACCTTTCCCAGCCTCTCCCGACGTATGGAGCGCAACGCCCCAACCTTATAGGCACGCCCCACCGCAACGGTGGAAAGGACTCGGTCTGGATTAACCAATACTTCACCACAGCGGACGGCAGCGACTTCCTGGCACAACCGGCGCAGTACGCGCTGGGCACCGCGCCCCGAACCTTGGGTAAGGTGCGAGACCCGGGCGCTGCGAACGCCGATCTATCCCTGTTCAAGGAGTTTGGTTTAGGTTCGATTCGCGAAGGAATGCGGCTTGAGTATCGGCTGGAGACCTTCAACGCCTTCAACCATCCACAGTTCTGCCCGCCCGACGTGACATTTGGCGGTCCGATCTTCGGCCAGATTTTCTACACCTGCAACGCTCCTCGGGAGGTGCAGATGGCACTGAAGGTTTACTGGTAGCTGGGTCGTTGCCGACCCAGAGATCAGCGTCCGCGACTTGCTGGTGTTCCTAGCGTCGAAAAATTCGCGAGCCGCACAAATGGGCATCGCCACGGACACTCTTTAGGGATCGAGTCCATTTACCGCTTGACCACTTCCACCAACGCGTTGTCGGGCCCGTTCCAGCCTTCCGCTCCTTCGTGAGTAAACTTGTTTGCCGCGTCACTCCAGCGTAAGTGGGTGATGGAGCCCGCCCCCTCTTCGTAGGCATAGGTGCAGGGCGTCGTGATGATTCCGAGTCCTGGATTCGTCATGGATCAAGCGTAATTTTGTTCT
>Ga0116223_10003483_pt1 | contig 14089 bp, 12 predicted proteins | sample Sb_taG_3_FD_90092 | JGI IMG/M metagenome (GOLD analysis project Ga0116223, IMG submission 90092) | Peat soil microbial communities from Weissenstadt, Germany - Sb_50d_a_PC metaG | ecosystem: Environmental > Terrestrial > Soil > Wetlands > Peat | place: Germany: Weissenstadt | collected 2010-09-21 | reverse complement strand
GACACTCGGCTACGAACCGAGAGACTCGGGGTTCAAATCCCTGCGGGCGTACCATTTTTCGGCGTTGACTCCCGTCCGCTTCGACCAGTTTTGTCGTAGAGCACGACCGGACGAGTGCCCTGCCTCTCAAGCAGGTGACAATGGGTTCAATTCCCATCTACGACGCCATGAGGGCGTTGGCAAGAGGATTAAGCCGCTTCCCTTTCAAGGAAGAGATCGAGGGTTCGAATCCCTCCGCCCTTACCAAGTTTCGGGAGATACCCATAGACGGCGGCTTCAGCAGACGACGGGAATCTGGCAGGCTGAAGCCTGCCCCAGCTCAAAGATGTGGTAGCCCCAGGCGGGCAGGTCCAGATAGAGGCCGCGAGAGAGGATTTCATCGCCGGGCCGGTCGTACAACGCGGGGCTCATCAGGTCGCGGAATCGCAGGGCTATTCCCTGGATCTCGGGAAACGGGATGTGCACATAGCACTGGCTGTGCTGGGGCGCGAAATTCACCGGCACGATGAGCGAAGCTTGCGCAGGGCCGTGCCAGGCGAAGCAGATCATCGAGTCCCAAGTCCAGTTGCCGTCCCATGCGGGGGTGCACTCCAGCAACTGCCATTGGCCCTCGCGAGCCTCGGGGCGGCGCAGGCAGGCGAGCAGGCGATGGTAGAAGCCAACCAGATGGGGATCGACCGGCTCGACGGGGCCGCGGCACAACTGGACGGGGATTCTCTTGGTGCGGCCCTCGAGTTGTCCCTGGTGGAGGAAGCGAAGGCCGGGGCACAGAAACGTCAGGACCGCGGCTGCCTGGTGGGCCGGTGGCGCGAAGGCGGCGGCGGCGCGCAACTCATCGTGGTTCTCCAGAAAGCGGGCCGACCTTCGCTGGAAATCCATTGCGGCCCGGAAGTGGTCGCGCACGGGCCGCGCGTGTCCTTCGCGAAGGCGGTCGTAGATGCGCTTGTCGTAGGTGTAGTCGAAACCTTGTTGCTGGGGCTCCCATTCCAGGTCCCAGTAGACCTCGGCCATGAAGAGAAAGCCCAGGTTGCGCGCGCGGGCGCGGCGGATGGCTTCGGGCCAGAACGGTTCCGGCCGCTGACCCCATGTCCTATGGAACACGTCGGGCAGGATCAACATCGCCATGTCGCAACGAACTCCGTCGCACATGCTGGCAATGTTTTCCAGCTCCGAAGCCATCGCCTCCCACAGGGCGGGCTCCGCATAGTTCAGTTGCAGGGTGTCGGTCCAACCGTCATAGTTGGGATCCCGGCCAAAGGCCAAGACAGCCGACCCATCGCGGCTCACGGCCCGGGTGTAATTGCGTGGCTCGCGATGGAGCTGTTCCTCGGTTCCGTGGACGTAGAACTCGGGGTGCTGCAGCACCCAGGGATGGTCGGGCGCGGTGTGATTGGGGACGAAGTCGAGCAGCAGGCGCATGCCGCGGGAGTGGATGCGGCGGCGGAGGCGCTGGAGAGCGGGATTGCCACCGAAATCGGGATGGACGGTGTAGCCGGCGATCGCGAAGCAGGAACCGCAAACATCCCCCTCGCGAAAGTCGGGCAGCAACTCCTGGTACCCGCGGCGCAAGCCGGGGTCTTCGAGCGAGACCTTTCTTCCGGCGGGTCCGGTAAGCCAGACGCCGAGAAACCACAGCCAGTCGAAGCCGGCGGCGGCGAGCCAATCAAGCTCCGCATCGCGACGTCGTCGAGTGTGGCGGGGCGGCCCAACTGGCGGGAGAGATCGGTCAGCAGGACCCGCGTGTTGATCTGGTAGAGCGCCGGGTTGGGGGATGGATGGTTGCCGTGTCTGGTGTTCACCGGGCGCCTCTTTGTTGTGCGGCGGCCGCTTCATCTGCGAGTTCTTCTTTGGGCCGGAAGATGTCTTCAATGCGAAGCTGGAACAGCTCGGACATCTGAAACGCCAAGGGAAGACTGGGGTCGTACTTGCCGGTTTCGATGGCGTTCACGGTTTGGCGCGACACGCCGAGGCGAGCCGCGAGGTCCGCCTGCGACCACTCGCGTTCCGCGCGCAGGACGCGGAGGCGGTTCTTCATCGATAGCGCCTCGCGGCGGTGATATATCCGACGACGCCGAGCACCACGATGAGGAGCAACACCACCATGTAGTCGAGCGGGCCCACCAGGTGGGCGGCTTCGAGCAGGGGGTAAGTGAGAGCGATGATGAAGAGGCCGCAGACCACCACGGCGGCGGCCTCCAGGTAGATGCGGAGCTGCAGTTCGTCCATCTGGCGGCGGATGTCGCCGACCATCGCGCGCATGTAGAGCAGACCAAACAGAAACGGAAGGGCGGGAATGAGGTACCGCGCGGCGGCGGGCACGGACAAATGCTTCAAAAGGGCCGAGCCGAGTCCCAGAGAGATGCCAAAAACAATGGCCCAAAGGAATTGGCGGCCGGAGGGCCGTCCGCAGGTCAGCAGGCGACCGGCGGGCGCTGCGGGTTTTAGTTCAGATACCATGTTTGGATGGTAAAGCATGCCTTTCAGATTGTCAAGGTAACTTTACAATCAAGGCCCGGCGGCATGGATCGCCCGGCCTATCCCACCGACTGGTCCCGCGACGGCCGATTCGTGCAGTACACGGAAATCGATCCGAAAACCGCCCTTTTCCTCTCTTTTGTGGAAAAGCCTGTGGAAATGCGATCCGAATCTGCGCCAACTGCTCCACGGTCATGGTTTTGTGACATTCTGCACTGCGATTCAGCAAACTGCCGCTCAGCCCCGGGAAACTATTGGATTTGCAGGGGATTTCAGACGCTAGACCAACGCTAGACCCAGACCTTCTCCAGGCGCTCGCCATGTTTGCACAGTTCGCAGTGCGCGCTGTCGGCATAGTAGCTGGCATCCAGCTTGGCCAGATAGTAGAGGGGAAGCGATCCGAACCCGAGAGTATCGGGGGTCGGCTGGTAAATGATGACTGCCAGTCCGACCACGTTGGCTCCGCTGGCTTCCAGAAGCCGCTTCAATTCCGCCAGCTTGCTGCCGGTGCGCAGGATATCGTCCACCAGGACGACCTGCTCGCCGGGCTGCGGTTCGACGTACTGGCGGAAACGCATCGGCTCGCCGTCGTGCTCGCTCTCGGCCCAGTAAACCTGCTTGGCGCGCAGCGACTCGCACACGCCGAACGCTACCGGCAAGCCGGCGGTGGCCGGCACGACGATGGAAAGCTGCGGCACCATCGCGCGGATTTCCGGATTGGCCCGCAACAGCCGGCTCAGCCCCACCGAGAGCAGGCGCTGATCCTGATAATGGCGCATGGCGAGCGGCACCTGGAGATACTCGTTGGAATGCAGGCCGCTGGGATATTGGAAATGGCCATCGCGTAGCGCGCCGGTTTCGCGCAACAGGGCGACTACCTCATCTTGCGTGGGAATCAGGTGCATGTGGCAATTCCTTCAAGGCGCTCCGCGCCCGGTCCTTCAATTCGCTCCGCGCCCGGTGAGCACCCGCGGGATGGTGCGCAGCAGGATCTTCCAGTCCAGGGCCAGCGACCAATTATCAATGTACTGCATATCCATCTTCATCCAGGTCTCGAAATCCACGGCGTCGCGGCCGGAGACGGCCCACAGGCAGGTGAGGCCGGGGCGCATCCGCAGCCGCCGTCGCTGCCAGGTCTGATACTGCTCCACCTCGGAGGGAACGGCTGGCCGCGGACCCACCAGCGACATGTCCCCGCGCAGGACATTCCATAGTTGCGGCCACTCGTCGATGGAGAACTTCCGCAGGTATCGGCCCACCGTGGTGAGCCGGGGGTCGCGGGGGATCTTGAACGCGGTCTCGCGCGTGCTGAGGTGCGCCAGAGACTCTTTGAGATCTTCGGCATTCTCGCACATGGAGCGGAACTTGTAGAACAGGAACCGGCGGCCGTTGAGGCCGCATCGCACCTGGCGGAAGACCGCCGGTCCGGGCGAGGTCAACCGGATCAGGACCACCGTCGCCGCCATGAACGGCGATAGCACCAACAGTCCCGCGGCGGCGATGGCGATATCGGTGACGCGCTTCACCAGCAGCTTGATCTCGTCGTACGGCGCGGCGGAGAATGTGAGCAGGGGCGTGACTCCCAACCGGTCCAGCGATACCGTACTGTTCACGTGCGGGAAGAAGTCCACGGCCACGCGCGTGCGGACGCCTTCCTCGTCGCAGAGCAGGAAGGACTCCTCCAGTTCCGCGAGGCTCTGGCTGCCCACCGCGAAGATGATCTCGTCCACCACATGCTGCCGCAGAATTGAGGGCAGGTCCGAGATGGGCCGCACCGGGTACCGGGAGCCGAGAGAAATTTCGGCCGGGACGCCGGTCGCTTCGGGCGATTCACTGAGGAATCCGCGCAGCCGGACGCCATACTCTACGGACCGCTCCAACGCTTCGGCCATGCGGATGGCGCGCTCCCCGGTACCCACCACCATGACATAGTGCGGCGCGGCAAACTCGCGGCGGATGACTCCTACCAGGCGCCCGGCAGTCAGGCGAAATAGCAGCAGGATCACCCAGGCATACACCGAGAACAGGAGCAGGAACGGACGGCTCAGGTCCAGCCGAAAAACGTACTCGAAGACGATGAGGCAGAGGGCTCCGTAGCCGCATTGGCGCGCCGCATCGCGCAGGATGACGCGCGGGTGTCCCGCGTCGAGCTTTTCGTAGACCTCCAACCAGAGTCCGATGGCGACCCAGGAGAACAGCGAAAACGCCAGGACCAGCGCCTTCTTGTCCACGGTCAGGAAGAAAACCCGTTCCAGATGCAGGACGACGCGGGTCCGGTAGGCGGCCTCGAATGCCAGGGAGGCCAGGATGATGTCCGATAGCCCAAAAACAACACGAGCATTGCGATGGCGGCTGAACATCCGGACTCAGGATAGCACTCGGCGGCAGGGCCGGAATCCCACCATGGGTTAAGACGTGGGTTCATAATAGTTGAGCGAATGAGTCCTCAGACGAAAGATCCGTTATGGTACGTGCCGGAGTGGCGCAGGCGGTTCCTCGAGGGCGGATGGTGGCATTCGTTCGAACTGCCGGACGGCGCCGTCATTCGCGGCGTTTCCGATCTGGACGCGCAGAAAATGCGCATCGCCCAGTTCCCCATTCCGGACGACCTCAGCGGCAGACGGGTGCTCGATATTGGCGCGTGGGACGGATGGTTCAGTTTCGAGATGGAGCGCCGCGGCGCGGAAGTTCTGGCCATCGACCGCTTCGACAATCCGCGGTTCCACGAGATTCGCGAGAGGCTCGGCTCGCGCGTGGAATACCGGCGGCTGGACGTGTACGACGTGAGCCCGCGCACGGTGGGGCAGTTCGACATCGTGCTGTTCATGGGCGTGCTCTACCACTTGAAACATCCCTTGCTGGCGCTGGAGCGGGTGTGCGGTGTCGCCCGGGAAATGGCGGCCGTGGAGTCGTTCGTCCTGGGGGAACAGGAGGAGCGGAACCTGCTCGAATTCTTCGAAGACGACGAACTCGGCGGCCAGGTGGATAACTGGTGCGCGCCCACCACGGCTTGCCTGCTGGCGCTCTGCCGGACCGCGGGCTTCGCGCGGGTGGAGCTGGCTAACCGGCACGGTTTTGGCGCGGCGGTGACCTGCTACCGGAAGTGGGAACGGCAAGCCGGGGTGGATGCTCCACAGTTGCTGGCCGCCGCGAATGCGGATGACTTCGGAATCAACTTCCGCTCCGGCGCGGACCAGTATGTGGTGTGTTGCGTCCAGGGGGCTGGCTTGTCGCGGGACAGTGTGCACCCGGAAGTCGGTGGATACGGTATTCGGCCGGTGTCGGTGAATGCGGTGGAAGGCGGAAACTACTTCGTCAGTTTCAAGCTGCCGCCGGGATTGACCGCCGGTTGGCATGAAGTGCGCTTCGGAACGGGTGGCAATGCGGTCGAGATCGCGGTGGATGTGGATCGGGCCGCGGACCACCTCGAGATCAAGGGCGTGTGCGATGGAGTGAGTTGGAAGCCGTCTCAGGTATCGCTCGCGAACGGGTTTCTGTCGCTGTGGGTGGAAGGGCTTCCGGAGAATGCCGATATTGCCAATGTCAGGGTGGATGTGGGGCCTCACCGGCAGGTGGTCACGTTTGTGGGAGGGCCCGATGCGAGCGGCATCCACCAGGTGAATGCGCGGGTGGAGCGGTGTGCGGCAGGCGCGCGCGAGGTGTCGGTGAGTTTTGGGGACGTGCGGTCGGCGGGGATGGCGGTGGAGTTTATGGTATGAGTATTTCCATGCTCAGAATCGGATTGTTGCTGGCTCTCTTGAGCCACGGGGCCCTAGCGGCGGACGCCAGGGCTTTCGTGGGGGCGCGGATCGTGGACGGCACCGGCAAGCCGGCCATCGAAAACGGCACGCTGGTGATTCAGGACGGGCGCGTGGTTGCGGTGGGACCTTCAGATCGGGTAAAGCCTCCGCGCGGAGCGGAGGTCGTGAATGCCGGAGGGAAGACTATTATCCCCGGCCTGATCAATGCGCACGGCCACGTGGGCGAGACGCAGGGGCTGCGCTCGGGCGCCCAGTTCTACACGCCCGAGAATGTCGCCCGGCAACTGGGGCTGTACGCGCGCTACGGCATTACGACGGTCTTCAGCCTGGGCGGCGATCGCGAAGCCGGGTTCCGCATGCGCGACGAACAGGATACGCCGGCGCTGAAACGGTCGCGGATCTTCGTCGCCGGAACCATCATCGTGGCGGACACTCCAGAAGCGGCGCGCAAGCAGGTGGACGAGGTCGCCGCCACGAAGTCCGACATCATCAAGATCCGGGTGGACGACAATCTGGGCACAACCAGGAAGATGGCGCCCGAAGTGTACGCGGCGGTGATCGACGAGGCGCACAAGAAGGGCATGCGGGTTGCGGTCCATATCTTCTACCTGGAGGATGCGAAGGCCGTGCTGAGACTGGGGGCGGACTACATCGCGCACAGTGTTCGCGACAAGGACATCGACGCCGAGACCATCGCGCTGCTCAAACAGCGGGACGTCCCGCTGTGTCCGACTCTGACCCGCGAGGTCTCGGCGTTTGTCTACGGATCGACGCCCGAGTTTTTCGCCGACCCGTTCTTCCTGCGCGAGGCCGAGAATCGGGAAGTCAGCGAGCAGCTCAAAGATCCCACGCGCGAACAAGCGATGCGCGAGAGTGCCGCCGCGCGCCAGTACCAGGAGGCGTTAGAGGTGGCCAAGCGGAACCTGAAGAAGCTTTCGGATGCGGGCGTGCGGATCGTCATGGGCACAGACACCGGGCCGCCGGCGCGGTTCCAGGGCTACTTCGAGCACATGGAGCTGGAGCTGATGGTGCAGGCGGGGCTGACGCCGATGCAAGCGCTGGTGGCAGCGACCGGCGATGCGGCGAAGCTCCTGAAGCGCCCGGGCAAAATCGGGTCGCTGGAGCCGGGGGCCTGGGCGGATTTTCTGGTGCTGGCGAAGAATCCTTTGGAGGATATTCGGAATACGAAGTCGCTGGAAGCTGTGTGGATCGCGGGGAATAAGCTGTAGGGGCCGCCCAACGGGCGCCCCGTTGCCGTAAAATGCTTACCGATTGCGGTTCCGCTTACGCGGGTCGGCGTCGCGCGTTTCTTCGATCCATTGAACCATTGCTTTCAGGCTGTGTGCCCAGAATAATGTAAGTCACGCCGCGGCGGGCTCCTCGCATTCGGCCAACCGCAACACCAGCCCGCTTGCGGCCTCATCGACGCGGCCTACCCACAGGGTCATGTCGTCACGCTGCGGCGCGCCCTCCGCGAACCGGTCCTCGGCTTCCCATACCTGTTCCACGATGTCGCGGGCCCGCTTCGAAGCGATGCCTTGAATGGTCTCGACGAAACGGCGCCATCCCCACTCCTCGCCCCGCGGGTTGGTGGCTTCGCACAGGCCGTCGGTGTACGCCACCAGGAGGTCGCCGGGGTTCAGCGATAGAACCCGCTCGCAGTACTGCGGCCGGCGGACCATGCCAATTACGGGACCGCCGGATTCCATCCGTATGGTGCGATACCGTTGGCCGCTCTTTCGCAGGACGAAGGGCGGCTCGTGGCCCGCGTTTACATAGTGCAGCCGGCCGGTCACGGGATCATAGCGGCCCACGAACAGGGTGGCGTAGCAGTTGTCGGGGCACACCTCCCGGAAGAGCTCGTCGACGGTGGCCACGAAACTCGAGAGACCGCCGGCTGGCGAGAACCTCAGCGCGCGCACGATGCTATGCAGCGACGCGGTGAGGATCGCGGCGCGCAGTCCCTTGCCGGCTACGTCGCCGATCGCCAGGCAGAGGTTGCCTTCGTCCACCTCAAAGTAATCGAGGTAGTCGCCACTGACGCTGCGCGCGCGGCGCCAATCGCTGTAGTAGTCGAGGTTCGGAATCGATGGCCGCGCGGTAGGGAAAATGCGGTCCTGCACCTCGCGCGCGAATTGTGCCTCCCATGAAATTGCAATCGGATTGGTGGTTGCCATAGGATTGAGTCCTGTATGACTGAGAGACGCGCCAGCACGCGAAATGGACGCATCGTTAACAAAAGTTTACAGAGGGAAGTGATTGAATTAAAAGCACATTGTGCCGAAAAAGCACATCCACGCCGGCGGCCTTTCGAACGTCAATAGACTTACCTGACCGACACCTCCACAAATGCCCGTATTCGCCCGCGGTAGAATAAATAGGTTTGGTCACAATGAGTAACGTAATCATCCTGGGATCCCAATGGGGAGACGAGGGCAAAGGGAAGATTGTCGATCTCTTCTCCGAAAACTTCGACATCGTGGCGCGCTATCAGGGCGGGCACAATGCCGGCCACACGGTCTTCATCGGCGACAAGAAGTTTGTCCTGAAGCTGATTCCGAGCGGCATTCTGCGCCCCGGCAAGAAAGCCGTGATCGGCAACGGCATGGTGGTCGATCCGGCCGCCCTGCTGTCTGAAATCGATGGCCTGGAATCGGCGGGCGTCGAGGTGACGGGCAATCTGTACATCAGCAACCGGGCTCACGTGCTGTTCCCGGCGCACCGCATGCTGGAAAAAATGTCCGAGGGGCGGCCCGGCCGGGTTTCGATCGGAACCACTTCCCGCGGCATAGGCCCTTGCTATGAGGACAAGACCGGGCGTCGCGGCACGCGTATCGCCGACCTGCTGGACACCGCATTCTTCCGCGAGCATTACGACTGGGTAATGCAGGAGAAGGCCACGCTGGCCAAGGCGTTCGGCATCTACGAAGAGCTGGATTGGCAGGGTATTCGCGATGAGTACGAAGCCCTGGCGGAGCGCATCCGCTCCATGGTGTGCGACACCGCTCTCCTATTGAACCAGGCGATTGGGGATGGCAAGACCGTGCTGTTCGAGGGCGCCCAGGGGACCATGCTGGATGTCGATCACGGCACGTACCCGTTCGTCACATCGTCGAGCGCCAGCGCCGGCGGCGCCTGCACCGGTACTGGTGTTTCGCCTACTCGCATCCAGGGAGTGATCGGCGTCTCCAAGGCGTACATCACGCGCGTGGGCTCGGGGCCGTTTCCCACCGAGGCGCTGAATGGAGCGGGAGAACAGATCCGCCGGCGCGGCAACGAATTCGGCGCCGTCACGGGAAGGCCACGCCGCTGCGGCTGGTTCGATGCGCCGCTGCTGCGCTACACTGCCGCGATCAACGGTCTCGACAGCCTGGTGGTGACCAAACTCGACGTGCTGGACGAGTTCGACAACATTCCGGTATGCGTCGGATACCGCAGCGGCAGCCAGGAAGTCGCGGAGATGCCGCCCACGGTGCGGCAGGTCGAACAGATCGAGCCGGTGTACGAATGCGTGCCGGGATGGCGCACCTCGACCTTCGGCATCTCTTCGTACGATGAGCTGCCGGCCAGGGCCAAGGACTATCTGGCGTTTCTGGAAAGCTGCACGGGGGTGGAGGTGGGCTGCATCTCGACCGGACCCGAAAGGAACCAGACCATCGTCAGGCCGGCTTCGCGCTTCCGGAAGCTGGTGTGCGGCTGATAGCGGTCTACGCTACGATTAATAGAGCAGCATGGCCTCCCCGCCGATTCCGCCTTCGCTCGAGCACCTGTCGACCCGTCCCTTCTCGTTCTACCCGCCGATCATCAACGTCGAACACAACGAGTGGCTCTTCCGCAAGGCGACGTGGTCGGAAATCCTGGTGGTCAATTGCAAGAGCGGCGTCGAAATCTGGATTTCCCGCCGTTTTATCGGCGAGATCTCGCGCATCGACGATCCGGTCCTGATCGTCGGCTTGAATCGGGAGCTGGAGTATAAAGGTGGAGCGGTCTGGCCGTATCAGCGGCGCGTCATCGAGATGCCGGTGGCCGTGGGCGGCACTTCCACGGCCGGGCCGGCGCGCTCCCCGGACCACGGCGCTCCCGCGCCCATCGTGGGCATCCGGCTGGAATCCAATGACAAGCGCATCGTCAAACTGATCGGTGGCGCTCTGGCGGTGGGAATCTTCCTGTGCGTCGCGGCCCTCACCCTCAACCGGGTTGGCGAATTCAGGCAGCGCAACACGGTCTTCACCGCCCGGGACCAGCAGTTCCTGGACCTCTCGAGCCGCGACGATTTCGTAGCGGTCGTGCAAAAACTCGGTCCACCCGCCTCCGACCGCTGGCAGAGTGAAACCAACACCATCCAGGTGCGGGCACTGGGCTATCCCGACCGCAAGTATACCGTGCTTCTAATGGGCCGGGATCGGGGCAGCGCCGTCTACATTGGTACGATGGACGACAACTGGAAGCCCATCCACTCCGTGGAGCTGCACTCCGGCGGGACCACTTCCTCCCTGCTGCGCAACCTGAAACGTTTTTAGTAGACGCTTCGTTTTTAGTAGAATCTTAGGGGCGTGAAGATTCTGGGTCATCTCCTCTGGGCGGCCATCGCCGTGGCAGCCGCATTCTGTCTGAGCGGCATCGCACTCAACCGCGGAGAGCACATCAACAGCATCTGGCTGGTAGTTGCCGCGGCTTCGACCTACGCCACCGGTTACCGCTTCTACGCAAAATTCATTTCAGCGCGCGTGATGACGCTGAACGACCAGCGCGCCACCCCAGCCGAGCGGCTGCGCAACGGGCACGATTTCGAACCGACCAACAAATGGATCGTCTTTGGCCACCATTTCGCCGCTATCGCCGGCCCCGGACCGCTGGTGGGACCGGTGCTTGCCGCGCAGTTCGGCTACCTGCCCGGAACTCTCTGGATCATCATCGGCGCGGTGCTGGGCGGCGCCGTGCAGGATTTCGTCATACTATTCGCCTCCATGCGCCGCGACGGCAAGTCGCTCGGCCAGATGGCGCGCGAGGAGATCGGCAGGATCGGAGGCTTCACGGCGCTGCTCACCGTGCTGCTGATCATGGTGATTCTGCTCGCGGTGGTGGCGCTGGTGGTGGTGAACGCGCTCCGCGGAAGCGCGTGGGGCACCTTCACCATCGCAGCCACCATGCCTATCGCCCTGTTCATGGGCCTTTACCTGCGATACTGGCGGCCGGGCAAGGTGCTGGAATGCTCCGCCATCGGCTTCGTGCTGGTGATGGCCAGCATCTTCGCGGGCCGTTCGGTGGCCGAATCGGCCACACTGGCGCCCGTCTTCACGCTGGGCGCCATGACCATCGCCGTCAGCATCATCCTCTACGGATTTCTGGCGAGCTCGCTGCCCGTCTGGCTGCTTCTCGCGCCGCGCGATTACCTCAGCACGTTCGTGAAACTGGGCGTGGTTCTGATGCTGGGAGTGGGTATCCTCTTCGTGCGGCCCGAGCTCCAGCTTCCGGCCTTCACGCGATTCGTGGACGGCACGGGACCCATCTTCGCCGGCAAGGTCTTCCCCTTCTGCTTCATCACCATCGCCTGCGGCGCGATCTCCGGATTCCACTCGCTGATCTCCTCCGGCACCACCCCCAAGATGATCGCCAAGGAATCGCACGCCTGGCCCGTGGGATATGGCTCCATGCTGCTCGAGAGCTTCGTCGCCATTATGGCGATGATCGCCTCGTGCGTGCTCCAGCCGGGCGTGTACTTCGCCGTCAACTCGCCCGCCGGTGTGGTGGGCGCCTCGCCCGCCGCCGCGGTGGCTACAATCTCCTCGTGGGGCTTCCCGGTGAGCGTGGCGGACATGTCCGCCCTGGCGCGCGCGGTGGGCGAGCAGACGCTGTTCTATCGCACCGGCGGCGCGCCTTCGCTGGCCTTGGGGATGGCGCACATCTTCGCGCGCGGCGGCGGAGGCCAGGCCGTGATCGGCTTCTGGTATCACTTCGCCATCATGTTCGAGGCGCTGTTCATCCTGACCATCATCGATGCCGGCACGCGCGTGGGCCGCTTCATGCTGCAAGATCTTTTGGGACACGTCTCCGCGCCGCTCGGGCGCACCAGTTGGATGCCGGGCGTGATCGCGACCAGCGCGTGCGTGGTCGGCGGCTGGGGCTACTTCCTGATTCAGGGCGTGCGCGACCCGTTGGGCGGCATCAACTCCCTGTGGCCTATTTTCGGCATCGCCAACCAGTTGCTGGCGGCCATAGCGCTGTGCGTGGCCACCACCATCCTGCTGAAGATGCATGGCGCGAAGTACATGTGGATCACTTGCGTTCCGCTGGCGTGGCTGGTCACCGTTACCTTCACCGCCGCTTGGCAGAAGATCTTCTCGCCCATCCCGGCGATCGGCTTCCTGGCCCAGGCGGACAGGCTGGAATCCGCCCTGCGCGCGGGCGCCGCGGCCAACTCGGCCGCCAACCAGACCCTGATCTTCAACGCGCGCCTGGACGCCGTGATGTGCGGCCTCCTCCTGGCGCTGGTGGCGACCATCCTGCTCGACTCGGTCCGCGTCTGGATCGGCATTCTGCGGGGCACCAGCCAGGCCCGCGTGCGCGAAGCCCCGTTCGTCCTGTCCCGGTTGCAGACGGAGGAGTTATGAAACGCTTTGGAAAGCTGGTATGGGCGCTCCTGCGCGAGCTGGCGGACGAAAACGCCTACCAGCGCCACCTGGAAGCTCACGGCCGCGAGCACTCGCGTGAAGAGTGGCGGCGTTTTTCCGAAGAGCGCCTGCGCGCCAAATACGCCCGCGCCAAGTGCTGTTAGCATGGCGCGCTGACTGTGCAGGCGGCGCTCCAGGTCAATTGTAGGGAGGCCTGTGCTACCTACTTCACCACAATGCCGCGCTCATCGAGCAGCTCGCCGGTCTGGGTGATCAGGTTCAGAACGCTGGTGCGCACGGCGATCTGGTTATTCACTACGGCCAGTTCGGCCTGCGCCAGGGCCTGTTGCGCGAAGATCACGTTTTGGTTGATATCCGTGCCGAGCTGGTACTTCAGGTTTTCGGCGTCCAGGTTCTTCACCGCGAAATCCCGTTGCACCTTGGCCAGGTTCAACTGCTCCTTGGCGCCTTCCAGGGCGGTCACGGCCTTGAGGACGTTCAGGCGGATGTTCTGCTGCTGGTTGCGCAAATTGAGCGCGTCGGTCTTTTTCTGGACGACGGCGATGGCCATGGCGGCCGAGGCTGATCGAGACCTGATCGGCAAGGTCAGCGTCAGGCCCGCCTGGTAGGTGGGATATCCGAAACTGAACATCTGGCTGAGGGCATCGGCGATTCCCCCGGGAAGCGCCCCTGTCGGACCGCCTCCGGCCAGGGTGTTACCGCTCGGATAGTAAATGCCGCCGCGTCCGTTGGCGGTATACTGCGCGTTCAGCGAGAGGCTCGGCAGAAGGCCGTTCTTCGCGGTTTGGATGCCCAGGTCGTCCACATCGAGCTTTTGGACGGACGACATGACGTTGGGGTTGATGGCCAGCGCCTTGGACACCTTCTGCTCCTTATCCACGGCCAGGGAGTCGGCCGGCCCGAGGTCCAGGGACTCGGTGAGCGAGATCGGGAGCTTGCGGACCTCCGGGTCGAGATCGACTCCGAGCTGGTGCCGCAGCGTGTCCTCGGCCGTTATCAGATTGAATTTCGCCTGCGACACCGACAGGTCGGCGGCCGCCAGGCTCTGTTGCGGGTTGTAGATGTCGAGCGGCGAGATGGCACCCAGGTCCAACTGCTTTTGCATGTACTTCAGGTACTCGTTGGCCGTGTCCCTGTTTTTCTCCTGTACGCGCAGGTTTTCGCGCGCCGAAATCGCGTTCCAATAAGCGCTCTCGGCGGTGTTGACCAGGGTCAGGAGCT
>Ga0116223_10003481_pt1 | contig 14090 bp, 26 predicted proteins | sample Sb_taG_3_FD_90092 | JGI IMG/M metagenome (GOLD analysis project Ga0116223, IMG submission 90092) | Peat soil microbial communities from Weissenstadt, Germany - Sb_50d_a_PC metaG | ecosystem: Environmental > Terrestrial > Soil > Wetlands > Peat | place: Germany: Weissenstadt | collected 2010-09-21 | reverse complement strand
GCCCGCCCCGCCCCGCCACGCCCCCCGCGCCGCAAACGATCAAGAAGGGCGCGCGCTGATGAAAAGAGGCGTTTGTGCGTTTTGTGATGGGATATCGCCATAGCTCCACATTAGCGCATTCTGGCTTTGATGTCAAGTTCGCCAATGGGTATGCAGCGTTATAGTTCTGTGATAGGGTTATCTCATGGCGCGAAGTCGCATATACCGCGGTGGTCGTAGGTACGTCAATCGCAAGCATTGCGTAGCGTGTAAAGAGCACACTGACATTGCTGGCGAATTGTCACATCGCGGTTTGTGTGATGCTTGCGCCATACTTCACATGGTCGCGAACGTGATGGGAATGACTCACGTATTCTATTACGATGAGGAAATCAATAACGGTATCCAGCGGAGTTACACTGGTCCCGTTATCAAGGCTGCTTAGGCAGAGAGGACAGGCAATGACGAGGGTAGACCCAACCGCCGGTACTGCCAAGTGGCTGAATAGGCTCAGCCAGGCGTCGGCAGACATTACGGCCGGAATTGCGCGCGTGCAGGAATCGCCCGGTATCGCTGCTGTTCGGTCGAAGGCCAGGTACCAGAACAACGTCGTCGCCGCATTCCCCAAGTGGGAGCGGCGGACTGCTGGCGTCACGCTACAGCAGTGGCAGTCTGCCACCACGGCCGCCGTGGGTAACGTAGCGTCTGGCGCGCAGCGTAAGCAGGGTAACTACCAGGCTTTCGCTCAGCAGTTCTACCCGTTCCTTGACTCCGGCGTCGCCAAGGTCAAGGCAATGGACAACTCCACGCTTGAAGCGCGTCTACAGCGAATGGTCGCGATGGCTCGCTACAACGCAGGGTTCCAGCGCACCTCGTAAACCCGTCCCCCCGGCAATTTGCCGATATTAGTTAGGGAAGTGAGCATGACAGCAGTAGAGGTAGTCGCCGGGCGGGCGGTTAACCCAGGAGCCGGACCTATGGTGCTGACGCCGAATACCGGTGGAACATTCACGGTTCGGAACACTGCGCTTGGCAGCAAAGTGTTTCTCGAAGGCATATGGTACAAGGGCGCGACTGCTGGATTCGTCCGAATCCGTTCACCGCGACTGCACGACAATGTGCAGGGCATTCGCTACCAGGCTGCCGCCGCAGGTGCCTTCAATTTGCTTGGCGACTTGCCCCGGACGATTCTAGTGCCGCAGGACAACCTGACCGTCGAAATCGGAGGTGGCGCGGCCGAGACGGATGACGCGGCTATTCTCCTGACCTACGAGAGCCTGCCGGGCTCAGACGGCCAATGGGCCAATTGGTCCCAGGTACAGCCACGCATAGTCGATCTGGTCACAGTTGAAGTGGCAGTGACCGCCGCGGCGACACTAGGCGACTGGTCAGCCGGGACCGCGCTGAACGCGACCAACGACCTGCTCAAAGCCAACACGTTGTACGCGTGGTTGGGGTATGTCTGTCAGAACCCCGTGTGTGCCGTGGCGCTACAGGGTCCGGACATTGGCGGGCTCAAAGCAGGCGGACCAGGATCGAGCAACGTGCTCGAAACTCGCGATTGGTGGATCAGGCAGGATAAGTCGAGCGACTACGGTCTGATCCCGCTGATCAACTCTGCCAACAAGGGCGGGACGCTCGCATTTCAGTGTGACAGCGCGGCGGGAGCCGCCAACTCAGTTGACTTCTTGTTCGCTGAATTGTCCGGCGCGTAGTCCGGCGTCATGGGCATAAGCATCCAGCTAGCACCGAGACCTCAGTCATCCGTCGCGGATACTGGGGGATCGGTGCCGGTCAACGTCACGCCATCCACGCCGCAAAGCGCTACCGCTGCCGCTAACACGGCGGTAGTTATCACGGTCAATGGCGTAGCAGGCCAGAGGATCAGGATCAACGCATTGTCGGTCAGCTATTCTGTCGCAGTGGCAGGTGGCTTGCTAACCGTAGTCGTCAATGCGGTGACGATATTCCAGATCGACATAACGGCGATCGGCGCTGTCACCATTCCCCTGCCCGATGGTGGCATCGTATGCGCAACCGGGCAGAACGCTGTGATAACCCTGGCAGCGGGCGGGGCAACATCAGTAGGCAAGCTCAACGTAGCTACTTACATGGGGGCATAGCCGTGACAATGCCAGACGCGCTAGGATTCGCGCGGGAAGTAGCAGACCGGCGATCACGGTTCGCGTCGCGGGATGACATAGGCGACACAATCGGATTGACCGGCAGAATGCTGTGCTACTTCATGGGCAATCCCATCCGCAGCATCCAAGTGCAGTCGGCGAACAGCGCAACCCCGGTAACGCTACCCGATGAATCTAGGGCAATGACAGCTAGCTGCCAGGTACTCGGCGCGCCCATAATCTACCGGCCTGACGGCACTGTACCAAACCCCGCGCTTGATCAAACCCTGCCTGTAGGCACTATTATTACCCTCACTGGCATCGAGTCGATTAAGGCATTCGTATTCGCCGCATCGGCAGCGATACAGGCAACTCTGGCGGTCAACTACTACGATTAGGTTTGGGCGGATGACTGTAACAGAACGATTCTTTACCTTGCTTATCGGATTTGGCGTGCCGGTAATTGGGTTGCTGATAACTGGCGTCAAGTCGGCGTACAACACGGGGAAAATCGTCTCATCGTCAGAACAGCTAGCCGACACGGTAAAGACAATGGTTGGCAAGTTTGATTTGCACGTCACGGATTCGACGCTAGTTCACCGCAGGCAAGCGGAAGATATCGCGGCGCTGAAAGCTAAGTTTCGTCGGCCACGATAATGGACCGGCTCTTTGATATTTCCGTTGCCGTCCCGGCTGGCACGCCGATCAGTGCCCCGGTAATACAGTCATGGCCGCTAGACGAAGCAACACTGAAACGTATTGAGATCACGATACCGGACGGCCATAACGGCTTGACCGGTATCCGTATTTTGTGGGCCGGACAGCAAATAATCCCGTGGTCCAACAATCAGTATCTCGTTGGGTCTGGCCGGACCATCCCCGTTGAATTCAACCAGGACATCACCATTAGCGGCCTGGTAATTGAAGCGTACAACACTGACGTATATTCACATTCGTTCTACCTATTGGCTACGGTAGTAGATTTGACGGCTTCGCAAATGTCGTCAACAATGACCGGATCGGGTGCGGTAGCCCTACCCGCCCTAGCAGCTATCGCACCCGATCCGCTATCACCAGCCGCATTGCTAGCAAGCCTGCCAGATAGTCTTGGATCAGTTGAAATACCCGGCGAGATGGGATTGTCGGCATGACAACCGGATATCCAGACTGGCAGGGAAGTAGTAACGCAACTGGAGTACCGATAGCGAATACTACCACGTTCGCTCTTTCATCAGCTAATGCTTTTAGCGCTCAGGGTTGGATATCTAGTTACCCAAGCGCTCGCATCCGTGCTTTCCCGTCCGGTTCGGCGCAAGGATGCACGGTAACAATATCGTATTACATCGATCAAACTCTTACTCAGCTAGTCGGCTCATATCAGTGGATCATTCCAGCACCGGCAGGCTTGGCAGTAATCGTCCCAAACCTCGGACCATACGTGGTAATGGCGGCGACCACGTCAACTGTGACACCATTCTCTTGCATATTCCAGTTGACACCGCAGATAACTTCATGCGCGAGTCCGCGATATGTAGGCGTTGGCAATGAAGCCAACATGCTTAACCTGTCAGTACCAGCCTCGGCAACGACAAGCATCATGCTTCCGTTTGTTGTCGAAGGTCCGGGCCATTGGACGCTATACCCCCGCGACGCCGCGGCCAAACTGAATTGTGTCGTCTGGGAAGTCGGTCAAGGTGGCGGGCAGGCACGTAAAATAGATGAGATAGATAGCCTGGCAGCGGTAAGTAACAGGCCACTATGGGGCGGAAATCAAGGAATTGCACTGTTCGTTACTAATACGGATGCCGCTGCCGCTCACGCATTGGACGCTCGCCTGCTATTGGATGGAAGGTAGGTTTAGCCGTGGCAAGAGACTGGATAGACCTTCTAGCCGAAGCTATCGGGGCACCGGATAACGCAATAGTCCGGACTGCATTCGTCGGATGGGCTGACAGTGAAGGGATGCCAGACAGTGAACATAACTGGCTCGCAACTACTCAGCCTGGCTTTGGCGGTCATTCTGTCAACAGTGTTGGTGTGCAGTCTTATCCGACCGTGGCGGATGGCGTGGCAGCTCTCAATCATGTGTTGCGTAACGGACTGTATGATAACGTGCTGCGAGAGTTCCGTACTGGCACTTCAATGGCCGGAATGTGGTCGGCTATCAATCAATCCCCATGGTGTGGCGGATGCCAGGAAGGAAAATACCCGGTAGTTCTCTATGACGCTCTGGCATCCGGCACTCAGCCGCCGCCCGGTGGTGGTACGCCCGGTCAGGCCGGACATACTCCGCTACCGGCCGCGCCAGCACCTACGGCAAAGAATGACTGGTCTGAGCGTATTCACCGAACCGCAGGACAGTTCACTAATGTGTCACTGCCGTTGCATAGATATGCGGCGGTAATCGAAAGATCACTGAGAAAGAGGTAAGGCAATGGGGCTCCCCAAATGGCATATCGTGTCACAAGTCCAGTCAACCGAGATCAGCGACACTGGCCCCGGCTTTGACACGTTCTGGAAAGTTACATATCAGGTGGATGATGGTCCGGCTAAGGGAACGCGTGGCGAGGTTCACATGCCACTAGCGGACCACAAGAAAGACAACGTGAAAGCAGCCGTGGACGCTGCAGTATTCCACCTTGACGAGGTAGCGGCGCTGTAACATGTTTGGATGGATTGATTCGGTTCTGGGATGGGCTAACCGCAATATTGGCGGTCCCGTCATTGGCTGGGTGCATGATGTCCTTAGCGGGATATGGGGATTTATTCACACCATATTCGGCAACGTGTCCACGGCGTGGGGTGATATGTATGCAGCCGGACGTGACATGTTCCATGCAATGCACAGATTCGCAGATGCGACCGCAAGCGCTATCTACTGGCTGATCAGGATAGAAATACCGGCCTTGATCAGATGGGCCAAGCGGGAACTTAAGATGCTGGCCGATGACCTTATCGCCATTGAACGATGGGCAGTCCGGCAATTCGATTATGTCGTCAAGCTGGCACGTCACCTCGTAACCGACGCTATCAAGTGGGTGGTAACTCATGTCTATGATCCGCTGCTTCGGTTCATTTCTACCGCGTGGCAATGGATCACGCACGAGGGCACCACGCTCTGGTATTACCTCACCCACCCCGACGAGCTTGTGTCCCTACTGTGGACTTCCCTACTGGCCAAGCTCGAAGCTGACGCATGGAACGCTGGACAGCTACTTGGCCGATTTTTACTATCCCTTGTACTTCATAACGTGAAACGATTCGCCCTGCTGATAGAAGATATAGTTATGGCGGTACTGTAGTATGACTCGCGATGTTGGCGACAGGATTATCCCGAAACTGATACCAGTAATCCGGGACACTATCATTGCGACTAAGCGTGGATTGTCGTCACATGAGAAGTCGGTTCGCGTCGAATCGATGCAGGAAATCATTGACCGCATGGGTGAAGAAATGGCCGAGGTATCGCGGCCGATCATGCAACGCATGCTAGCAACGCAGACACTGCCAGATGACATGCATGAGATGCTGACCAAGGCCGCTTCCGGTAAGCACCAATGGCAGTCCACAGTGCTTACAGTTCTAGGAATGACCGGCGCGACTTCCGCGCTCGGCACGATCATCAGCAACGAGGCTTACCCGGTAACTCGCGGCCTGATTGCCGACAACCCGCATCTCGTACCGGCACCGCCCGATCTGGCCGACCTTGTAGCTCGCGGCCTGCACGACGAATCTGATGCGCAATTCAATGCGGCTGGTCAAGGCTTTAACGCCGATTGGTTTGGCGCCATGATACAGGCGACCGCGTCGTATCCTGGTGTGTCAGATATTCAGGAATTGTATCGACGTGGCCAGTTGCCGCGCGACGAAGCAATTGGATTGATGGTAATCCAGAAAGTTCCGCTGCCACTAGCGGAATTGGTGCTCGGCCTGAGTAGTCAGTTGATTTCGCCTGCCGATGCCGCGCTAGCCGTATTGCGCGGAAATATGTCGCTAGAGGACGGGAATGCGATAGCGGCAGAGAACGGATTGGATGGTGATCAGTTTCAGGTATTGATTGGCAACACTGGTGAACCGCCCGGCGTGATGGATATGCTGGCCATGAACCGGCGTGGCATCATTGATCAGCAACAATTGGTGCGCGGTATATTGCAATCACGGTTGCGCGATGAATGGGTGCCCGCGATTGAGGCGTATGGCCATTCGCCTATGCCTACTGCGGATGCTATTGACGCTCTAGTCCAGAATCACCTGACAGACGCCGAAGCTCGCGCTATAGCGGATCAGAACGGATTGCTTCCCGATCAGTTTGATGCCCTGGTTGCCTCTGCTGGCGAACCATTGTCGAAGACTGAAATGCTGACGCTGTATAAGCGTAAGGAAGTGACAGCAGATCAAGTTAAGCAGGCATTGCGCGAGTCGAGGCTGAAAGACAAGTACGTAGATCAGGCCATGCTACTGGCGACCACAATTCCGCCATTGTTTGAGATTAAGACCATGCTAACGTCAGGCTCGATTACTGACGCGCTGGCGACAACACTACTCGCCGACGATGGATATCAGCCTGATGTTATCAAGGCTATTCTGGCGTCGGCGCATAAGACGAAAACGGTTAAGGTAAAGACCATAACTGAGGGCATGCTCTCTGAACTGTACCAGGAACGTGCTATTACGGCGGTACAGTTCACGACTGCCCTAGTCGATATGGGTTACACGAAAGCTGAGGCTGCCGAGATACAGCAAGTTGACGACTGGCGTATCGCCAAGGCTAACCGCGATGCGGCAATTAGTCATATCAGGTCGGTGTATGTTGGCCATAAGATAGATTCGGCACTTGCGCAATCACAGCTTGACGCGCTGCTTGTTCCCTCAGATATGAGGGATAAGCTGATGAATGATTGGGCGATTGAGATACAGTCTGCGGTAAAGATTCTTACCGAGGCGCAGATTGTTGACGCAAGGTTCCTTGGCCTGATCGATACTAAGACGGCTGTCATTAAGCTAATGAATCTCGGCTATTCAGGTGATGATGCTGGCTTGCTACTGGAAATAAAGTTTAAGGGGCCGGTTCCCGCCAATTAATAGGTGAAAGGTGTTGCTAATGCCGCATACCAAGGCTAGACTGGAACGTATCAGTCGCGCGTCATCAGCGGTGCGCGCAGAGATTGACGAGGAAGTGAACCGTGTCCTTGACGAGCGAGAGCAAGCCTCTGCGGAGTCGCATCCTGGCAGTGACGGATCACCCGGACGGAACGTCACGGGTAACACTGGACAACGGGCCAGTCAATAAGCTGACCATCGTCACCTATTCGGAAGACTTGCCAGGTTTGCTAGGTTGTGATATGGCGGCATTGCGTGCCCACATCCTGACCCGGAAGCCAGGCCGATGGCGGGTCAAGCCGTGACCGTACCGTAACAGTACTGTCACCGTCCCGCGACCACATCCGCCGGTATCGCTGATAGGTTACTGACATGAGGTCAACCGCTACTAGGGGAGCGAACGTGACACAGAATTTTCGGCCAGGGGACATTGTAATGGTTGATGGCCGTATGGCCACGATCGTGGCACTCGAAATCGACCCAGACGTAGGCGTGATCGGTGCCACGGTCGGGATCTGGACTGACGGTGTTAGTGAGGTCATCTCTGCTGGACTGCACAGAATATCATCAGCGCTCTAGTTCTGACGTGTCAGGACTCGCGCCGATCCGCGTATGAGGCGGATCGGCGCGGTTGCCTGGTAAATCCGAAAGGTAATGAATGAAGATTACTGATCCTAACTATTGCGCATGGAATCATGCCATCTGTGAGTGTGGTCACCCAATGCGCGATCAACCATGCTCGACGCACACGAAACGTAGCACCATGTTCGCCATCACGATTGGCAAAGTGAAGATAGGACACTTTGCCAAGGTAACCATAATAGATGCAAGTGCCCAGAATGGAGACATGAACCGTGATCATACCTGTGGAGATGCGTGACGCCGCCCCTACGCGCATATTACGTGCCCCGGTATGTTGCCGAAATGTGGCAGCACATAGGCTCTCTGCATGCTCTTATGCAGAGTGAAATAGAAAGGATGGTAAAAGAAGTGGAACAAGCACCAGACAAGGACCCCCGGATCAGCAGACCATTTGACGAGGCGATCGGCTTCACCGGAGCGGACTACGGGCCGGAGTACAGTTTCCGCGTGACGGAGTACCGTCGCCCGGCCGAGGACCGCAAGTCGTGGTCACAGACCGAATCCGACGAGTTGGACCCGGACGGCGCGATCGCGTTCATCCGGAACGCGCTGCTTACGTCGTAACCGCGTCGTTACCGTTTCGGTGCCGGTCAGTGACTGAACCAGGCAACTTGCCTGATAGTCTGTTAGCAACAGATAGGGGATCAAGGTGTTTGAGTCACTGACCGTCACGGAAGCGGCAATCTTGCTAGACAAGCTCCGCGCAGCATATGATAGAAGTATGGAAATAGCTCAGGCTGTAACGTTCACTGCCCGCTGCACTTCTAATGTATCGCTCAAAGGGGCCTGCGCGTCCATTGCGCACAGTGAAGCTGCACTAAGGTCCGACCTGACCGCCATTCGCTGGCAGATCAAGAGAGAGGCACTTGGATATGAAGACTGACCTGCACGACGTTTCGCTTGCGGGCGACGAGAGTCCCGCGTCAGCGTACGACGCTCTGACGAATCCGACCGTGATCGAGGCGGCCGTCCGCGCACAGAAGGCTGACAAGGTTGAGCCGACGATGGCTGGCTTGCGGCGCATCCTCGGAGACAGCGTTCTGGACATCTTCCCCGTGGAGTTGCGGAACGCCGTCGACGCCGCGTACAAGCACTGGTCAGACCACCCGGATTCGTACCTTGAAACGCCGTTCGACACGGCCGACGAGTGCAACGACGCGCTCACTCTCATGCGCGCCTACTGCGAGTGCGCTCCGGCTGGCCCATGGACTCTGCGGACCATCGACCCCGACATCCGGCCGGTTCTGCACTGGCGTGTCCAGAACCGTCGCGGCTCGGCTGGTAGGGCGTAACCGGCCCATGAACGTCCGGCATGGTGACTGGCTGATCAGGTGCTATATCACCCAATAAAGGTGGCGACACGTCCTAGCCATGCCGGGCTTTGATGGATCGACTACGTGAGGATTACCGATGACATCATTCCTGATCGGCGCATTGCTTGACATTGCAATGGTGTTCGCGCCAATGCTGGCGGCAATGCTCGTCATGCGCCGGTACGACAAAGGTGGGGCGGCGTGAATAAGCTCAAGCGCGATGCTGAAATTGCTCGCATATATGCAGATGCGGGTGCAAGGTCGTATGCGGCACGGCTCAGGCATATGGAGCGCATTTACCAGCTTGGCCAGGAATACGACAGGGCAGTTGCCAAGCCGCGTAAGGATTATCAGGATGGTGTCGCAATAATAGAAGCGGACCTACGTGATCTTGAAGAAATTAGCCTAAAGATCATGCGCTCTAAGCTAGCCGGACTAGGGTAATAAATGTCTAGGCGTGCAGTGTTTGTGCGGGTTGCGGTTATCGCCCGGCCGGAGATTGTGGCCCATGCTATCCGGCGGGTCGCGTGGGCGCTTGACGAGGCGGATGACGAGCGGAAGATAACGTTCCATGCCCGGCTTGACGACTCAGGTACGGATAAAGAGATCGCGGCGGCGTGGTCACAGGTTGCGCTGATCCTGGCTGACGAGTTTGATCTGGATTCCATGCGCATTAGGGCGATTGCGAATGGCATATCGAAAGGGGTGCAAGGTGAGCTTGACTGTTAAAGCCATGATCAGTGTCAGTGCTGCCGGGAATTCGGAGTTTGAACTTCCGGAGCTTGTTGACGGTGATCCTGTTGACCGCGATAAGACGCGGTTCTACGTTTCAACCGCTGATCATGGGTTGGCAGTGTTCGGGACGTTTGATGAGATCATTGATTTCGCATCAGCGATCCTGGCCAGCATGTATAGCTGGCCGCTAGTAACCGGGCGGACCGATTGGTTCACCGCAGAGGATAGTGCAACGATCAGGGAAGGATTGGGTTATGGCAACGGAACCGACAAAGCCGGAAGCGGACGTGAAGACGGGGGAGATTGTGCCCCGGCCAGCAGCGGAAGTGACGAAGGCACCCGTCAAGGGTAAGGATCTTGATAACTATCTCCGCGCGTCAGTGGAAGCTGACGCAGATCCGGATGTCGACAGTTACCTGCGGATCATCGATCAGGTTCTGTCGGCTACGTCTGTTGACGTGGTTCTCACGCCCGTGGAAGCGATGCAGGCCAAGGATATGACGGACATCCCGTTGTACCTCGCTGGCTTCGACTTGAACAAGTCGGAGTACGACGTTGGCTCCCCGTTCTACGTGTCGATGCAGTGCATGGTTGCCCAGGATGGTACTCCGGTGGTGATCAACTGTGGTCATCGGAAGGTCATTGCGCAGTGTGTGAAGCTGCGCCAGTTCGATCAGTTCCCGTATCAGGTACAGATCAGGGCTCGCGGCGCGTCGGCTCATGGTACGCCTATGCTTGAACTGATCAAGTGGGCTGACGATGCGGAGCCGCCTCCGTTCTAGTCATCCTGCCGTGAACGTCCGGCGCGACCCAACCGCGTGCTTACAGTCGTTACCCCTAGCGGCTAAATTGCTCCGTACCGTCGCGCCGGGCCTTGACGACAGGAGGATAAAATGAACGACATTGCACGGCTAAGCGAAAGAGCTTGGCAAACAGTTAGCAATGACGTTTACGCTTGTGAAGGTGTCCTTACCGAGCGTGAATGGTTCATGGCTGGGTATGCGGCAGCGGTGGCGCATATAAAGTCGAAACAACTGATCCTAGACAAGGATGACTAGGTTTAAGCTGCACATTTGGTTCGCTGATCAGCCGACGATTAGTAACAGCAAGTTTTACCGATCGGACTGTGTCAAATGTGCAGTGCAGCGCATGGCGAATCGACAGCAAGTGATGGCATCTAACTTGAATGTCGCGCCGGAGCGGATCAAGTGGACTGTCAGCGTATCGACTGGCCATCTGGCCGAATACAAGGTCATACATACAAGTAGTGACTATCCTAGGGGTTGGGCTCGATACCATGCCTGCTGACGATTACACTGCCGCACAGTGGGCTCTGCTTGCCATCGAGGAGGGATGGTCTGCTACTGCTGGCCTTAATAGGTTCCGTGCGGAAGGTGGCCACATCGCTAACGCCACCTGGTACAAGCTGACAGGTGAGTTGCGGGCGAACATTGGTGACCGTGAACGGGTCATGAACGCACCAATGAACCGTATTCCTACGGCTGACGAGATCAAGGATTGGACCACTAAGTCAGCCAAGGGTTACGTGCAGCAAGTTGAGGTGCTGATCCGTGACAAGACTACGGGTGAGGTAATCTCCGTGGCTTACAGCCGTATGGGTAAGACTCTGATTAGCCGTAATGGGGTGATTAAAGAAGCGTTGGATACGTATGGTGGCGAGAATGCGAAGCGCTATCCTTGGCAGCGAATTCTAGGGGCGGTTTACACTGGAACTTACCAGGCAATACCGGAGGGATAATGCGCGATGTTCGCGCCCATTACATTAGGGGTAATGATAGTGCCCGGATTCCGTCTAGGTTCATAATTCTCGATACCGAAGCTGACAGGTCGAAAGATAAGAAAGGTGAGGTACAGACATGGGGTCTAGCGGTAGCCAGATACATAGTGTGGCGCAAGGACGGTACGATAACGTCGTCAACCATGAGATACGAAACGCCAAAGGAGCTATGGTCGGACGTATCAGAGTTCACGAGACGCGGTCGACGGACGGTTCTGTACGCGCACAACTTGAACTACGATTTGCGGATAAGCCAAGCACTCTCTATCCTGCCAGTGATGTCTTGGACGCTCCGGGACATCCGTCTGGATGGTCGTGGATCTTGGTCAAAGTGGAGCCGAGAGAAAGCGTCACTGGCCCTATGCGATTCAGCATCGATATTCCCGGCTAAACTGGCCGAGCTAGCGACGATGTTCGGCATGACGAAACTCCCACTTCCGTCATGCGATCAGCGAGAAATGCTATTCAGACGGTGCGAGATGGATGTATCAATTCTTTCGGCTGCCATTATCCAATATGTGACATGGCTGAGGACTGGGTCGCTAGGCAACTGGCAGATGACGGGTGCCTCGCAAAGTTGGTCCCATTGGCGGCATCAGCACTACACCCATAAGATACTAGTTCACGACAACTCAGAGGTGCTGGCGGCTGAGCGTGCCGCAATGTATTCTGGTAGGTGTGAAGCATTCAGGTGGGGTAATCAGACAAAGGGGCCATACTATGAGTACGACTGGCAGAATTCATATCCTCGTATCGCACGGGACAATGAGTTGCCTACAAGGTATATCGGCAGAGTCACCGCGCCTAATCCTAATAGCTTTGGACGCCTTCTCAGGAAATACGCTGTTCTCGCGGAACTTGAAATCACTACTACAGTTCCGTGCGTCCCGTCCGAGTACGATGGCCGAGTTCTATGGCCAACAGGCACGTTCATCTCTACCCTGTGGGATCCTGAAATCAGTCTACTTGGCGAACATGGTGCTACGTTTCGTGTGCGTCGAGCATGGTTGTATCAACGTCAACCCGCTTTGAAAGGGTGGGCCGAATGGATATTGTCTTCACTACACGACCGATCAGACACGATAGAGCCATGGAAAAAGCTCATCCTGAAGCATTGGTCGCGCGCGTTGATTGGGCGCTTTGGAATGCGCTACACGACGTGGGAACACTTCGCAACTGCGCCGGTTTCGCGTGTCGCCATATCGGATCTCTACAATTCGGACAATGGCTCAATGACCGAACTGATGCAGGTTGGCACGGACATATACATAGCGGGTGACGTAAAGGAGATAGACGATGGATGTCCGCAGATCACTGGGTATGTCATGTCGGCTGCTAGGGCTAAACTTTGGCGTGCATATTCAGCCATCGGTAGCGAACATGTTCTCTATGTCGATACGGATAGTCTCATTGTGGACAGCAATGGTCATCAGACTATCCAGAAAGGGCGTGAAGATACGCTGTTCGATGGCTTGCGGTCGAAGGGGCGTTATCGCAACGTACACATTTACGGTCCCCGCGCTATCATTTGCGATCGATCCCCTACTGTCGCCGGTATGCCTAAATGCGCCACCAAAACGGGCAAGAATGAATATACGGGCGAGGTTTGGCGGGGCGGAAAAGAATCTGTCAGAGTTGGTGAGCACGACTCAGTACGAATCCGAATACGCCCCTTCACACTCAAATACAATGAGCATAGACGCGCATTTCTGGCGGATGGAACCACGCTACCGTACAAACTACCAGGGTACACACCGGACGGAATCACGGTAACACGTCCAACTCGCCGTGAGGAGGCAATAGAGAATGGTTATCCTTCCATGCTCGCATATTCTCAGACCCCGCAATCAATTGTTCGACCTGAGCACTATCGGAATGCCAACTGAAATCCAATGCGATCAATGCCACAAGAAATACCAGGTGGCAGTCAAAGAATCATTCGAGCTATGCCCTATGTGTCAAGACCGGCAATGGTGTGAAACCAATCGTCCGCCATTCAAGAATGCCTAATCACGGCTCTATAACAATTCAGCGCGCGCCCTTCTTGATCGTTTGCGGCGCGGGGGGCGTGGCGGGGCGGGGCGGGCGGGGCGCGCATCTCGGCCAAGCACACCCTGGCCCTGGTCAACCCGGGCGGCGCCAGCACGGCCGGCCTGGTGGCACTGGCCCGGGAGATCCGGGACCGGGTCCGTGACCTGTTCGGCGTGGAACTGGCCGTGGAGCCGGTGCTGGTGGGCGTGAGCGTGTGAGGAGCGGGCGATGACGGGACGGGCCCTGGTGCTCGGTGGCGGCGGGCTGGCCGGCATTGCCTGGGAGACCGGCGTGCTGGCCGCGCTGGCGGACGCCGGGGCGGACGTGGCGGCGGCGGATTTCCTGCTCGGCACCTCCGCGGGCGCGACG
>Ga0116223_10003476_pt1 | contig 14096 bp, 9 predicted proteins | sample Sb_taG_3_FD_90092 | JGI IMG/M metagenome (GOLD analysis project Ga0116223, IMG submission 90092) | Peat soil microbial communities from Weissenstadt, Germany - Sb_50d_a_PC metaG | ecosystem: Environmental > Terrestrial > Soil > Wetlands > Peat | place: Germany: Weissenstadt | collected 2010-09-21 | reverse complement strand
TCAAAACCGCAGGCATAGAGGATCCGGGAATCGCGCGGGTCAACGGTGATGTCGTAAATGTGCTGGTCCTGCGCGAAAACGTTCCGCCACTCGTGGCCGCCATCGACCGACAGGAATATTCCGCCATCCACCGCACCGTCTGGCGCGTGGCGGCCCCAGGCGGCCAGGTAGAGCCGGTTCGGGTTCTCAGTATCGATCGCCAGGCCATTCGGGCCATTCACGCCTTCCGGCAGAGTGATTCTCTCCCAATGTTCCGCCCCATCTCGCGAGCGGAAGAGCGCGCCGTCCCTGTCGTTGCCGTAGCTGCCGTCCTCGCTGCGGCGCGCCAGGATGACATAGAGCATTCCGTTCTTGTCGCGCTCGAGCCGCCATGCGAAGGGCTCGAGTTTCGGCAATCCCTGATTGCGCGGCCCCCAGGTGCGGCCGCCATCCGTGGATTTGAACACGCCTGTGCCGAAACCGGTCACATAAAGAACCCGGGCATAGACGGGGCTCGAAGGATCGAGCAGGATGTGGGTGGCTGCCGTGGCGGGCATCCCCTGGTTAGAGCGCCGCCAAGTTTTGCCGCCATCTTCACTGAGGCACACTCCACCGTCGTAGCGCGACGGGTCAGTGCGGCGCCACATCTTGGGGCGCGGCAGGTCGTGGACGTAACTCATGACGCCCCAGACGCGGCCCCGCACCTCGGGGTCAAAGGTGATCCAATAGGTTGTGTTTGTCCAGTGATCTGGCACGCCGTCGGTCGAACGGGTCCAACTCTCGCCGCCGTCTTCGCTGCGAAACAAGCCGATGTCAGTGTAGGCAATAAACATGCGCCGCGCATCGAAGGGGTCAAAGAAAACGCCGTAATTGGTGGTCACGTCAATTCCGGTGGTGGTGTAAGTCCCCTCGCCCACCCGCCTGGAATAAACGGCATTCCAGGTGAGCCCGCCATCAAGTGTGCGCATGGTGCGGCCGTCGTCGGTGCGGTAGCAGATATTGGGATCGGTCGGCGCCACTCCCAGCGATATGCCCGGCTCGCCCCAACCCGTCCCTAAGCGCTCGGTGATCCAGGCATCGTGGACATTGGGGGCGGGGTCTCTGCCCTCTCTCCAAACCAGTTCCCAGGTTGAGCCGGAATTTTGCGTCTTGGCCACGCCGTGGAACGCTCCGCTGCCCTCTTCGTAGGAAACGTAAGCGACTTCGGCATGATTCAGGCTGGTGGCCACGCTTGTCAGGTCAGCCACCTGTGCGAAATGATCGGCATTCCTCAGCGCTTGAAAATCCACTCCATCCCAGGAGTCGCCGCCGTCCTTGGAAATGAAGATGCCACCCGGGGATTCGCGTCGCCGCTCTCCGCTGGCCGCAAGGTAAATGATCAATCGCCCTGTCGAGCTAAAACCTGCGGACATCGCAGCAGTTCGCCGCACGCCCTCCGGAGGCCGGCGCGGTTTAAACTTGCCTCCCTCGAGGACGGTGACGGAGTTGTCTCCCAGAATGTAGAGGGTGCGGTCCAGGGCAGGCGAATGCGGATCTATCAGAATTTGCCGGCCTCCTTCTAGAGGTTCCCGTTCCGACACCTGCCGCCACTGTGCGCCCCGGTCGCCGGAGAAGTAGAGCCCGACATTGCCTCCCTCCTGAATCGTCGCGTAGAGCTTTTGTGAATCGTCGGGATCTACGGCCAGCGCCAGTACGCGGCCGGCGGGATCCTGGTGAGCGAGGTAGACGGGACTCGCGTGATCGTCCGGCATGATGAGCCTCACGTCGGGGCTCGAAGGGTAGACCAATCCCCAGGTGCGGCCGCGATCCTCGCTTCGCCACAGTGCGTCTGCGCCGGCATAAATGACCTTGGGATCCTGAGGGTCGAACGCGAAGAAGGTCACCGGGCTGCGCAGATCAAACAGCCGCCAGGATTGGCCGCCATTTTCTGAAATGTAAGCGCCCGTCATGTCGCAAGCCACCAACACCAGATTCGGGTCGTGGGGACTGACGGCAGGGTAAAACTGTGCGCCCCCGCCGCCCGGTCCCAGAATGTGCCAAGCGTCGAAACGCGGCGCGGATAGATTAGCGCCAGTTTGCACTGTGGGAATAGCAAGATAAGTAGCAACCAATGTGAAGAGAGCCAACGAACAGAGCGTGAGATGCGAAAGAGGTCTTTTCATAAGAACTCCTCCAGGCGAGACGCAGCGTTGCCGGAACTTTCACGAGCGTCCCGAAAACGCCCTTGCGGCACGCCATATACTACATCATTTACGAGGGGGTAGCGCAGAGGTGGGCGCCTTTTGCCCTCCTCTGCGGCTCTTGGATCTACGCAGATTGTGGTTCCGTCATACCGGGCCGGGGACTATAATCGCGTGCATGTCGCGCCTTCGACGCTTAGTGGTATCGGACCGTTGGTTCTTTATTACTTGCCGGCTATTACCCAGCCGACGCATTCTGTCGGATTCAGAATTCGCCACCTTGGCCGAGGTGATTGACGAGCGCCGCGCGGAACATGGATTCTTGCTGACCGCCTGGGTGTTCCTGCCGGACCACTGGCACGCCATATTCTATCCCCGGCATCCGCTGACGATCTCCAGGGTAATGGAGGCCATCAAGGACGGAGCCACGAAGCGCATTAACCGTAGACGACGGGAATTGGGGATGCTATGGCAGCCTCGTTTCTTTGATCGCGCCCTGCGTACGGTGCGAGAGTATAACGAGAAGGTTGACTATATCCACCTGAACCCGGTGCGGGCGGGGTTGGCGAGCCGTGCGGAAGCGTGGCCGTGGTCAAGCGTACATGACTACACGGGCAGCGTCGAGCGCCCCGTAGAAACGCCGAGCGGGCTCGAAATCGACCGGGTGTTGTTGCCCGCCGATGAACACACCCGGATTTGAGGCGCTGACGACCGTCCGGGAAAAGCGGGTAGCGCAGAGGTGGGCGTCTTCTGCCCTCCTCTGCGGCTTTTGATGTTGGATAATTCTACTGTCATTAATGCTCCTACGCGTATATGGCATCCGAAACAGCCGCAGAGGAATCCGTCGGCTGACGGATACCTCTGCGCTACACGACCCGTGATCGCGGCGCATAGGAACCTCCGTTGACGGAACCTCGCGATGGACAACCCATGACGCACAGCTCTTTGTCGCAGCCGTGTGTCCGGTGTATATTAGCCAATTGGCAGGGAAATGAACGAAGTAAACTCTCGCAAACGCATAGCCTGCATTCTGTTGCTCATTGCCTCAGCGCACATGATGGTTGGCTGTGGGCGCCGGGAAAGTGAAGCGGCGCGCCACAAGGTCATTGTGCTGGGCATTGACGGCATGGACCCGCAGCTCTTGCATCGCTACGAGCAGGACGGGCGAATGCCCAACTTTCAGCGGCTCGAACGCGACGGCAGTTTCCGCGAGCTGCGTACCAGCGTCCCGCCGCAGAGCCCCGTAGCGTGGTCAAACGTGATCACCGGCATGAACCCGGGCGGACACGGGGTTTACGATTTCATCGAGCGCGATCCCAATACCATGCTGCCGGAATTTTCCATGGCGCGCGTAGAAGCTCCCTCGCACACGCTCTCCCTGGGCAGTTGGGTGATTCCGCTTTCAAGTGGAAAAGCTGTCTTGCTAAGACACGGCAAGGCCTTCTGGCAAATCCTGGATGACCACGGAATCCCCGCCACCGTGATCCACATTCCGGCGAACTTCCCACCCGCGGAATCACGCTCTCGAACCCTGGCGGGCATGGGTACGCCCGATATGCAGGGCACCTACGGGATATTCTCGTTCTACACCGACGACCCGCTGGATGGAGAGGGCGAGCGCAGCGGAGGCGTTATTTACCCGGTCCAGGTGCAGGAGCACCAGGTCCGCGCGAAATTGTACGGGCCGCCAAACACGTTTCGAAAAGGGTCGCCGCAGGTGGCGGTCGATTTCACGGTCTGGATTGATCCCACGCAGCCGGTGGCGAAGATTGCGATTCAAGACCAGGAGATTGTGCTGCGGGAGGGAGAATGGAGTGATTGGGTCCAGGTAAAGTTCACCCTGATTCCAGGCCTCGAGAGCGCCACCGGGATTTGCCGGATGTACATGAAGCAGATCAGTCCTTATTTCAAACTCTATGTCTCGCCTGTCAACATTGATCCCTCGCAACCAGCATTGCCGCTTTCCACGCCCGCCAGCTACTCCAAGCAACTTTGGAAGCAAGTCGGCTTCTATTACACCCAGGGCATCGCTGAGGACACCAAAGCCCTTTCCGACCGCGTCCTCACCGACGGGGAATACCTGGAACAGGCGCGCATCGTGCTCGCGGAGCAGTTGAGGTTCTTCGATGTCGAACTGTCCGAGCTTCACAGCGGAATGCTATTTGCCTATTTCTCAAGCTTGGACCAGAACGCGCATATGTTCTGGCGCGCCTTTGACAAAAACAGCCCGGCCTACGATCCGGACGTGAGCGAAAAGTATTCGGATACGCTCGAATGGTTCTACCAACAGATGGACCAGATGCTGGGGAAGGCGCTGGCCAAGGCGGATAAAGACACGACCGTAATCGTCATGTCCGATCACGGTTTTGCTCCCTACGATCGGTCCTTCAATTTGAACACGTGGCTTTTGGCCAACGGCTATATCGCACTCAAGCCCGGGCAGAGAAACAAACCAGGCGACCTTTTCACGGATGTCGACTGGACGCACACGCGCGCCTATGGGCTGGGTCTGAACGGCCTTTTTCTGAATTTGCGCGGCCGGGAACGCTGGGGAATCGTAGCGCCCGGGGCGGAGGCGGAAGCGTTGCAGAACGAGATTCGCGACAAGCTGCTCGCCGTGCGCGATCCTGCAACGGGCCTGGCGCCCATTACCCGCGTTGACAAGGCGCAGGACGTCTATTCGGGCGAGAGCGTTCGCGAGGCTCCGGATTTGGTTGTAGGATACAATCGTGGGTATCGGGCCGGTTGGGCGACGGACCTGGGGGAATTCACCACTGATATTCTGGAACCTAACACCGAGCCCTGGAGCGGGGACCACTGCATTGATTACACGCTCGTCCCGGGAGTGCTGCTGAGCAATAAGAAAATCGTCATGCAATCACCCGCGCTCACGGATATTGCGCCTACGGTGCTTGCTGAATACGGCATCGCCAAACCCGCGAACATGGTGGGGCAATCGGTGTTCAAATAGCGAAGCGTTGTAGGGGCAACCCTGGTGGTTGCCCGCGGGCTTGGACGGTGTGGGGAAATCGCGCTGTCATTCTGAGCGAAACGAAGGATCTGCAGTTCCATCCCGACACGAACTAATGCAGATTCTTCGCTTCGCTCAGAATGACAGGCGCGTTTAAGGCGAAAAAGGAGCAAGCCGATGCTGGGCAACCGAATTAAACTGGCTGATGACCTGTTTGAGAAAATAGAGAAGTGCTCTGAGATCGCCGGCTACTCTTCGCCGGATGAATTCGCTGTCCACGTTCTCGAGAAAGAGGTCGCCGCCATCCTGGGAACGGGCGCAGATTCGGACGACGAAGAAGCTGTGAGGAAACGGCTGAAGGGCCTGGGCTATATTGAGTAACGCCATTGCCTGTCATTCTGAGTAGTCATGGGCCTGCGGCTCACCCATGGAGATGAAAGTCGCTGTCATCCTGAGCGGAGCGAAGGATCTGCAGTTCCGGTCCGGCGAATGAATGCAGATTCTTCGCTTCACTCAGAATGACAGGCGGACGGAGGTACTGCACTGAGGCTGATTGACGGCGTATTCGACCTGATCTTCTGGCCCTTCCGAAATTCCGGTCCCATGTACGGCTTGATCGTGGTCTCCATTCTGACTGGTTTGGCCGCCGTGCTGGTTTTCGGGTATGTTTCGAATCAGGAGACCTTGCGGCGGATCAAGAACCGCATCCAAGCGCACCTCCTCGAACTTCGCCTCTTCCCGGATCAACTTGGCGTTGTCTTGAGAGCATATGGGCGCGTGCTGCGCTGGACTCTCTCATACCTCATGTATAACTTGAAGCCGCTGGCCATTCTTATACTTCCCTTGGTTATTATTATGGTTCAGCTCGATCTGCGTTTGGGCCGGACTCCGTTTCAGACCCACGATTCGTTTATCCTGACGGCCAAACTCGCTGAACCGGGCGCGCTGGATTCGGACTCATTGAAGCTGCCCAAGGGTCTGACCTTGACTGCTCCTCCCGTGAACGTTCCCGCGCTCAATGAGGTGGATTGGCGCATTCGGGCCGATGAGTACGGTGTGTTCATGCCGAGCGTGGTTGTGAGGGGCCAGGCGTTTGCAAAGCAGGTGGTTGTGTCAAAGCAGATAACTGCTTTGGCTTCAAAGCGAGGGCAAGCAGGTATAATGGAATGGTTTATGAATCCTATTGAGCAGCCGCTTCCCAGGGGAGGCCCTCTCCGGTCGCTCGAAGTGAACTATGCTCCGCGTTCTATAGACTTAGGGTTCTTCGTCACCAATTGGATAGTGGTTTTCCTGGTTGTCTCGTTGGCTTCGGGCCTGATTCTGAAAACGGTACTTGGGATCGAAATTTGAAGAATCTCTCGCAGAGAACATGGCACGCCAAAGACCCCCTCACTCGGCCCACCCCGGCTGAAGAGAACGCCGGTTCGGTCCACCCTCTCCCCCAGGGGGGCGAGGGCTCGAATACGCGCTGGCAGGGCACGAATCGCTGGGTGGTGCGGGCGATTTTCATTTCGTTTGTCATTCTTCTGTTCACTCCCACTGTCTTGCACGCGTACGTTGGGCCCGGAGCGGGCTTTGCTTTTCTCTCTTCGTTCCTCACTCTCTTTCTGGCTTTCGTGTACTCGCTTTTCGCTTTTATAACTTGGCCGGTTCGCCGGCTCTTTCGCCTTCTTCGCGGGCGGAGAGCGTATCGTCACGCCCAGGTGAAGCGCGTGGCGATTGTCGGCTTCGACGGAATGGATCCGAACCTGGCCGAGCGGTTTATGCAGGAAGGGAAGCTGCCGAACTTCGCCCGACTTCGCGACCAGGGAACCTTCCGTCGCTTAGCGACCACTTGCCCGCCTGATTCGCCGGTCGCCTGGTCCACGTTCATGACCGGAGTCAATCCTGGCAAACATAATATCTACGATTTCATGGGGCGAGACCTCGGCACTTATCTCCCTTATCTTTCTTCAGTCCAGATCCGCGATGCAAAGAAGTCCTTGAAGATCGGAAAGTACACCATCCCGCTCGGAAAGCCTCGGGTGAAACTGCTCCGCAAGGGCATACCGTTCTGGCACTTCCTCGGGAAAGCGGGCGTCTTCTGCTCCGTGCTGCGTGTTCCGATTACATTTCCGCCGGAGAAGTTTGAAGGTGTGCTGCTTTCGGGCATGTGCGTCCCGGACCTGCAAGGAAGCCAGGGGACTTTTTCCTTTTACTCGAGCGGGGGCGTCGCTAGCGGCGACAAGCCGGAGGGAGGTGCGCGCTTTCTGTTCGAGCGCGATGGGCAGCGCTTCCGTTCGTCCATTCCCGGACCCGAGAACCCGTTGCGGCGCCAGCCCGGCACGCCTCTGCGTCTCGAGTTCAGCATCAAGCCGCTCGCGTCAAATGAAACGGCTGAGATTCAGATTGACGGTCGCCGCTTCGAACTTCGCAAAGGCGAGTACTCGGAGTGGATAGAGCTGAAATTCAAGGCTGGCCTGGGAATTAAAGTTCACGGGGTCTGCCGGTTCTTCCTGAAGGCGTTGACGCCGAATGTCGAGCTCTACGTGAGTCCAGTGAATATTGATCCCGGCCACCCCGCGCTACCCATCTCTCATCCGCTGATCTACTCGGTCTACCTGGCGAAGCTTTTGGGGCCGTACGCCACGCTGGGTCTCGCCGAGGATACCTGGGCGCTGAGCGAGGGCGTGCTGGATGATGAAGCTTTTCTCAAGCAGTGTTATCTGATTCATGACGAGCGCGAGCGGATGTTCTTCGACGCGCTCGAAAAAACGCCACGCGGCCTTTGCGCGTGTGTGTTTGACGCGACGGACCGCATCCAACACATGTTCTGGCGCTACCTCGACCCGAACCATCCCGCCGTGAACTCTGAAACTGATCGCCGCCGCTTTGGAGGTGTAATCGAAGACCTGTATCGGCGTGCGGACGATTTGGTCGGTCGCATTCTCGAGCGACTCGGCGATGACGGCGTTCTAATCGTGGTGTCAGACCACGGTTTCAACTCTTTCGCGCGCGGAATGAATGTCAATAGCTGGCTATGGCGCAACGGATACCTCGCATTGAAAGACGGCGTCGGGCGGAGCGGCGAGTGGTTTGAGAATGTCGATTGGGAACACACGCGAGCCTACGCATTGGGTCTGAACGGGCTCTACATCAATCAGCGCGGCCGGGAGAGTGGCGGGATCGTGGCCCCCGGAGAAGAAACACGATCTCTCAAACGCGAACTCCAGGAGAAATTGCAGGCGCTCACTGATCCGAGCACCGGCTCCGCGCCCATCGCACACGTCAGAGACAGGGACGCCGTCTACACAGGGCCGTTCCGGGAGAATGCGCCGGACTTGATCGTTGGTTATGCCAAAGGCTATCGGGTGGGCTGGGATTCAGCGAAGGGCAAGGTCAGCGAAGCCGTGCTTGAGGATAATTGCAAGGCCTGGAGCGGAGACCACTGCATCGATCCTTTGCTGGTGCCCGGGGTGCTCTTCTCGAACCGGAAACTCGGTTGTGAAGACCCGGCTATCGCGGACGTAGCGCCCAGCATGCTTTCCTGGTTTGGGCTCTCAGCGCCGCCCCAGATGGACGGTAAAGCCTGGAAGCTGCCCTGAAGATATCCGGGAGCGCGGGCATCTTGCCCGCCTTTCGCGGAGCAATTGCACGCACGCTGCGGGCAGGATGCCCGCGCTCCCGGGTACTTCATGGTTTCTGGGCGCCGGCAGCCGACGGGCATGAGAGACTGCTATGAAAATCTGCGTTCTGGGACTCGACTGTGCGGCGCCGGAGATTGTATTCGGCGACGAGCGCCTCAAGAATATCCGGCGGCTGATGCAGAGAGGCGTGTGGGGCCGCTTAGAGAGCGTCATCCCTCCCATCACCGTGCCGGCCTGGATGTGCATGTGCACGAGCCAGGACCCGGGATCGCTGGGCGTCTATGGTTTTCGCAACCGCAGGGACTACACGTATGCGGGCCTCGGCAGGACCGACTCGCGTTCTATTCGCGCTCTGGCCATCTGGGATTACCTGGCGCTCGAGGGAAAGAAATCCATAGTTTTTGCGGTGCCGCCGAATTATCCGCCGCGCAAGCTGAATGGAATCAGCATTGGCTGTTTTCTGACTCCGGACGCGCAGAAAAACGAGTTCACTTATCCTGCCGACATCAAGACAAAGATCACAGAATTGGTGGGTGATTACTCCGCGGATGTGGAAGGTTTTCGCACCGACGACAAAGAGTGGCTGAAGCGCCAGATTTTTGAGCTCAGTCGAAAGCACTGGAAAGTCGTGCACTGGCTGCTTGCCAATCAGGAATGGGAATACTTTCACTACGTTGACATTGGCCTCGACCGAATGCACCACGGCTTTTGGAGTTTTTTCGACAAGACCCATCGGCAATACCAAGCCGGCAATCCCTACGAAAGCGTGATTCCGGAGTACTACCAGTGGCTCGACGAGCAGATCGGGATTGCACTCGACTCGCTGCCCTCTGACACCATCGTGTTGGTCGTTTCCGACCACGGCGCGCAGCGCCTGGACGGTGGCTTCGTCGTCAACGAATGGCTGGTGAAGGAAGGCTTGCTGGTGCTCGAGGAGCAGCCGAGCGAAATAACGCCGTTCGCCAATCTCAAAGTCAACTGGGCGAAAACCCGAGTCTGGAGCGAGGGTGGCTACTACGCGCGCGTGTTCTTCAACGTCCAGGGGCGCGAGCCGCAGGGCATCATACCGCCCGGCGACTACGAATCCTTCCGTGACGAGATCAAGTCACGCTTCGAGGCGCTCGCGGATGACGAGGGGCGTCCGCTTGACTCGCTCGTTTTCAAGCCCCAGGAAATCTATCACCACGTGCGCAATGTGGCCCCTGACCTCATCGTTCACTTTGGCCGGCTGTTTTGGAGGTCCATCGGCAGCGTGGGGCACGGCCGCTTGCACGTCCAGGAGAACGACACGGGGCCTGACGCCTGCAATCACGCGCAGTTCGGGATGTTTGTGCTGGCGGCGCCGAACTGCCCGCTGCACGGCGAATACAGCGGTGCGCGACTGCTTGATATCGCCCCGACCCTGCTCGACCTCGCCGGTCAACCGATCCCGAAAACGATGCAGGGAGAGTCGTGGATTAGACGTAGCGCCGAACTTTACTGAGGATTACATAATATCGTGACGGACCAACCCCCTCACCTGGCGCTGCGCGCCACCCTCTCCCCCAAGGGGGCGAGGGCATAAAGTCGGGTTATGTCTCCCCTCGGGCTGGCGCAGAGCGAAGCTCTGCGGTTTGGATTGATTCGAATGTCGACACGACGCAGAGCTTCGCTCTGCGCCAGCCTGGTTAAATGTAAGGAAGCATTGGACGCGGTACACTAGCCACTAGGTACTAAGCACTTGCCACTGCTCTTATCAAACTTCGAATTTGTTTCCGTAATGCCATTCCGCCGGCAATAAGACCGGAGAGGCGAGGCGACGGATTGTTGAAGGTCGGAGAGGACGCGTCGAGGCACTCGACAAACCCGCCCCCAGCCATGACCAGTGCAACGCCTGCCGCAACATCCCATTCGGACTTGGGGGTCAATGTCCAGGTGGCGTCGGCTAGGCCGGCGCCGACCAGCGCGAGCTTGTAAGCCACCGACCCCGTGGGGCGGATAGTTATGGGCGCATTTCGAAAAGGCTCCCACTCCCCCCTTTTCACTTCACTGCGGCTGGCCAGGACGACTGCCCCCTCGATCTTGGTCAGGGCGCTGGCATGGGTCCGCTGGCCGTTGTAAGTCGACCCGCTCGATTCCGAACCCAGAAACACCTCGCCGGTCGAGGGATTCGAAATACCGCCGGCAATGGCCTTGCCGTTTTCCACCAATGCGACCGAAACGCACCACTCCGGAATTCCCGCCACGAACTCCAGCGTTCCATCCAGAGGGTCGACTACCCAGACTCGCTGTTTGTCCAATCGGGCAGGGTCGTCGGTGCTCTCTTCAGAAAGCCATCCTTCGCCCTCGCCGAGAAGCGCCTCCCGCAAAACCCGGTCCGCGACCCTGTCAGCCTCGGTGACAGGACCGCGGCCCATTGGCTTCTGATCGGCCTTCACCGCTCCTGGGACGAACCGAGAAATGGCGGCCACAGCTTGTTGCAACGCTTCGTGAATACGTTCCAGGTCGTCCATAGTAGTGTGTCGTAATGCGGAGCCCGTCTCGTGATCTGATGCGACAATTCAAGAGTCCCAATGCAGGGGCAGGCTCTTTTGCCGTCCTGCGTCGCCCCTTGCACGATCGAGGGCGCTGTGGCTGAGGTCGAGCGTTTGCACGGCCGGCTGCGGCTCTTCCTCGAATACAAGCGGATTTCCCTCCTTCAGGAAGCGGCGGTTGTGGACTCTCAGCCAGCATAGTCCGATGAGAAGAATCGCCACGGTGACCGCAAGTTCCGCGGGATTTCGCAAGGCCCAGTCTTCCGCGCGCGCCAGCGTGTAGGCATAACTCGAGAACATCAACCAGCAGCCAAGCCAGACGGCGAAGTTTCCGGACTTACTGGCGAGGTACGAACATGTGAATGGGATTTTCCGGAAGCGAAGCAGTAGGAGATCGATGAGGATCAGGGCCAGGACGAAATCCAGCAGAAGAGCGGCGGCGGCCTCTCCAAAACTCAGGTGAAGCGCGTAAATCGGAAATACAAGAGTCAAGATTGGAATCGTCCCCAAGACGATCATGGCCTTGCGGACTCCTGAGAGGAGCGCGGGGTTGGTTTGCCTTTCGGTAAGCTGGAAAATCCAATTGGCGCGAACTTCCGCCGGTATTTCAAAGATGAGCCGCGTTCCGGACAACACAAAAAAGGAGATGATGAGCGGGATGGAAAGGAAAATGGCGGCGCGGCCTGACGCGGTGATCACTGCGTTGTGCGACAGAAGTGCAGCGGCGCTTTCTAGCGCCAGCGCTACGCCCACTCCTGTGTAGGCAGAAAAGAGGAGCCGATGGCGGCGGCTGCCCAAGATGGTCTTGAACACAAAGCTGAAGGCGACGCGCTCGAGTGCTTCCCGCAGAAATATATGTTGTATGAGCAGGCGCAGGGCCCGCCCCGCCTGCCGGGGTTCCCGGGGCGGCGCCTCGCCGGCCTCTAGCGACCTCCGCAAATGCCGGCGGTAGCTCGCCAGATAAGTCGTAATTGAAATCACCAGGACCGCAGCAACGCCCAGAACCGCTCGTCGCGCCAGCGGGAGGTAAGCGGGGTCGGGATAATGAAGCATCGCCCGGTAAAGTCCCAGAAACCACAAGGGAGGGAGCCAGCGGGCGAGAGGGCCGCTCGAGTGAAGCAGCGCGGACAGATCACCCACCATTTTTGGCAAGAGCAGAGAAAACATCAGCAGGGAGGCAATTAATCCGCCCTGGAGGTAAGCGGACGCTTTCTCGAACCAGCGATAGCTCAGCACTGTAAGCAGCACCCCTTCGAGTGCGACGAAGAAAAGAAAGCCGAACGCGCTCGCCGCCGCCATGGTCAGCCCGTGAGCTACGGACCACCAGCACATTTCGCCGAAGGTGACGTGCTTTCCCCCCCAGGCTGCCAGCGGAAACAGGAACGTGCCGGGCCCTCCGACCGCCGCAGCAAACATAAAGAGGAACACTACCAGCGCCGAAGCCTTCGCAAGAAAGATGCTTCCGGCCCGGGTGGGAAGCGGTACGAGGGTAAGGAAGTCCAGCCGGTCGGGAAAGAAGGAGTCCCATTCCAGGACAGCTAGCAGCCCGATCACCAGCATGGACAGGCACACATAGATGAACTCGTCCCGCATCGACGTGGGGTCAAAGAGGCTGGGAGCGAGTTCCGCCATTTGCGAGTAGGCCGTATACAGGAAGAAGAAGTAGATAAAACCAGGCGCTGCCAGGAGGATGACGAAGTGCGCGACGCCTAGCGCCGATTCTCCCGTTTGCGAAACGAACTCGTTGTCGAAGAATCGTCCGAAGAAATGACTGGTCAGCTCGACCAAGTGTGTCTCGTCCTCGTGGACGAACCGGCGCAGGGCGTCGAATCGGGGCATGGCAGTCCTACTCGTGCCTGATGGGGCTTCGTGCGTACAATGGCGAAGTGAACCTCGGAAGGGCGGGGCTTTAGCCCCGCCGCCTAGAGGCGTAGGGTTGTATGGGCCTTTAGGCCCTGAAACCGCGTTGCTTCAAGGGCTAAAGCCCCCATAGACCTTCCGAGATCACCGGCGGGGCTAAAGCCCCGCCCTTCCGCCCTCGACAAATAGGTTCGCTTGCTAATTCGGCTATACATTAGGCAAGCTTCATGGCTGCGACCATCTGCTGCGCGGCGGCCTCCGAGTCACCCTGAGGGACGAGCTGGGAAAAGATGCCCTCCAGAGTGGGGACTTGAGTCAGGTCGCGCAGGCGCTCGACGGAATCGGCGGCCACCACACGTCCCTTGTGCAGGATAATCACACGTGTTGCCACCCGCTCCACGACTTCCAGGAGATGAGAACTGTAAAGGATAGTCTTTCCCTGGCTCGCCAGGAGTCTGAGCAGGTCGCGAAAAATCTGCGCCGCACCGACGTCCAGGCCGGAGAGCGGTTCGTCGAAAATCACCACCTCGGGGTCATGAAGGAGCGCGGCGCAAATCAGGATTTTCTGCCTCATTCCGCGCGAGTAGGAGGAGCTAAGGGCGTGGCGGTGGCGGTGCATCGAAAAAAGACGCAACATGCTGTCGACCTTCTCTTCCAGAATGCCGTCCGGAATGGAGCGCAAGCGCCCTACAAGGTGAAGGTAGTCCCATCCCGAGAGGTAGGGGTAGAGGTAGGGTTCCTCGGGAACGTACCCGAGCCGGCGTTTGAAGTCCAAGAATTGGCTGCGGACGTCCCGGCCATTGTAAAGAATGCTTCCGTGCGTAGGCTCGAGCAGGCCCACAATCATTTTCATGGTGGTGGTTTTGCCGGACCCGTTGGGGCCAAGGTAGGCAGTGATTTCGCCGGGCGACACCGAAAAAGTGACGGCATCCACGGCCGGCAGCCGCGTGTAACACTTCGTCAGGCC
>Ga0116223_10003475_pt1 | contig 14097 bp, 9 predicted proteins | sample Sb_taG_3_FD_90092 | JGI IMG/M metagenome (GOLD analysis project Ga0116223, IMG submission 90092) | Peat soil microbial communities from Weissenstadt, Germany - Sb_50d_a_PC metaG | ecosystem: Environmental > Terrestrial > Soil > Wetlands > Peat | place: Germany: Weissenstadt | collected 2010-09-21 | reverse complement strand
TCTCGATCGGCGGAAATTCGCTGGCTCCCAGATCTTTCTTGCCTAACAGTTTGTAAACCGGGCCGGCGCCAACTCCTGCCAGAAACATTCCCTTCGCGTCCACCCAGCCATCTCCGTTTATCGCTCCCGCGCCAATAAACACCGGACGTGGAGCGCATAGCGCGATCAACTCGTGCGCGTCCACCGGCAAATCATTTTCCGCGAGCGGCCCCGCAAATTTCAGGAAGTTGCCCGCCATCCAGTGGTACTCGCCGGTGCCCGCAATGTTGCCGATCTGCTCGCCAAAATTGCGCCGGAAAAGTGTGGCCCCGGCCTCGCCGGACGAACTGATGTATCCGATGGCAAACCGCGGATCATTCGCCATCGCCACCAGCGCGGCCTTGCCGTAGCGCGAGTGCCCTTCCACGCCCACCTGTTTCGCGTCCACGGATTTGTCGGTCTCAAAATAATCAAGCGCGCGGCTCGCTCCCCACGCCCAGGCGCGCAGCGCTCCCCAATCGTCGAGCGCCCGCGGTTGGCCCTGGTTGGTCAGCCCGATCACACCGGCGGTCAATCCTTCTCCGTTGTCGGCCTGCACGCTGGTCGGTATATAAACCGCGTAGCCCCAGCCTTTCGCAAGAACCTGCTGCTGCCAGGTGGGCCCGGAACCTGGCTTGAACATTTCTGGAAAGCGCTTCATCAGCGTGGCGAGCACTTCCGGGCTCAGCGCGAATTCCATCATCACCGGCACTGGACCGCTGGCATTGGCCGGCGTCGTCAGAGTCAAATCAATGTTCGCGGTCACCAGCGGGAATGCGGAGTTATCCAAGTGTCCAACCAGTTTCTTCGTGATGACCGGGACGTCGCCATTCATCTCCTTCGTCGTGCTGACCACTTCCCAATTCACCTTAGGAGTGTTCTTCGGCACGCGGCCGTAGATCTCGCGGTCGAAATCTTTCACGATCTCTGGGCGCCGCTCGTCCCACCAAGTCTTCGCCGTCGTGACCTTCTGGCCGTTCTTCAACAGCAGCGGGTCGGGAACCTTCGGGTATGGGTTGGCTTTCGACTCGTCGTAATTCGCGGCATACGGCGACTTTGGATCCCCGTCCGCTCCTCGCCGCAACGTGGTGATGCGCAGCAGGTCCATCATGCGTTGATGGTCCTGCTCGGAGGTGAGGTGCGCTGGCGGTTGCAGCTTGGCTCCCGTCACCTGCGCGCTCGCGCCGCAGAAGGGATAGACAGCGAGTGTGCACAAAACGACCCTGAAGAATCGAATGAATGGCATCCGCGTAAGCTCCCAATCCGCAACTATACAATTTTGCTGAAGACATCGGTTTTGGTCGCAAGCTCTACCGGCAAGCGCCTGAAATCTATTACGAGACATTCTTGTACTGTGCGCGAAAAATCAGTCCGGTAGGAACGTGGAAGAGCGGCTCTTCCAGGGCCGCGTAAGTGGACCGAAATGTGACTGGGCTTCAGCCGGTTCTGTCGTGTTCCAGGCTGCCTCACCCCTGCGGCACTTGCGCCAACGCCAGCAGCGTCGTGACGACGTAGGTGATGAGCAGCGCGACAATGCAAGCCGCCACCAACGGACGGTAACTCGTCTCCAGCAGATCAGCCAGCACTCCCGCAACAAAGATGAATAGAAATGGAATCGCCGCGAGCAGGAATCCCGCGCCCGCCGAGTCCGGATGCGCCATCCCCAGCCCCAGAAACAGCACCGCGACCAGCAGCGGCGCAGTGTTGCCAAAATAACGCGTGCGCGGCCAGACGGCGTAAGTCAACACCGCAACGGGAAGCCACATAGCAGCCGCAGGAGACGCGCGCCAGACCTGGAGCGTAACCTGCTTGTAGACTCCCAACACGGTGAATCCACGCCAGGTCGCACCCCAGAACTCAGCGTGACTCATGCTCTCGGCGAACGCATGTGCATGAAAGAAGTACACCGCAAACAGAACAACGAATCCCACGACACAAGCCGCGATCCAGATGACGAATCCCGCCTGCCGCCTCACCGGAGCCACATAAAGCAGAAAGCCGAGCGCCATCGGAACCAGCACGATTAGCGAGAACTGCGATCCCACGGCGATGGCCAGCGAAACTCCCAGCAACACGATGCGCCGCCAGTTCCACACCACCACCTCACGCGGCGCGTACAAGGTATGCGCCACCGCAATGGCGGTGAAGATTGCCCCAAAGGCGCCCCAGGCCGCAACGATCTCCGGTTCGGTATGCCAGACCGCGCTTGCCTGAATCAGAGAAGGCGAGAAGCAGTAGAAGGTGAGCGCGACGAACCCTCCAGTGTTGCCGCACAACCGCCGCGCCACATACCACAACGATGCGCCGAGAAAAAGCCCGCAGGTGAGAAACGGAATTCGGGGCAGCCATCGCCAGTACGCCGCCGAATCGCCACCAAAATCCTGCGGCCAAGCCAGCAGCGGCGCGGCCGAAACCATGTACAGCAACGGTGAATGCTCGGTATCAAAGCCGCTGTTGTCGCCGCGGAACAATTCTTGAGCAGGGATTGCCGAGTCCAAAAAAGGAGCCGCTGCCAGGCCTCGGCCGTGCCACTGCTTCCACCCCTCGCCAATGCGGAGCGCTTCCACACCGTCAGGCTCGTGAGCAGTCCGCAACTCGGCATGCACCAGCCACAAGGCCTGCGCCACAAAGCACAGCAGCAGCAGTCCGGCGAGAAATTGCGGACGTCCGAAGCGTTCGCGTGTGAAATATGGGCGCATAAGGTCGAGCCGAGTGTTTTACCATGGCGGAGGCAGTTTGCGCGAAAGATTGCCAATGATGACTTGCAAAGTAACGTTCTGCCATGAGTGATCTCGAGGTCAACACGGAGCGCAGTCCCGCGCAGAATCCGGCACAGAATCCAGCGCCAGGTCTCGCCCCGTCTACTCCAGCCTTCGCTGTAGCAACACAACCTTCGTACGCCCGTACTTTGTTTCTGGACCCGGAAGGCCTACGTCCCGGCTGGGGAGTCGCCTTTTATCTGGTGACGTTCTACCTGCTGCAGAAGGTAGCGATGGACTTGGTGTCGTTGCGGGATGTCGGCGCCAGCGGTCTGTGGTCCATGATGCTGGGAGAGTTGGGCAGCCTGGTCGCAGCGTTGATTCCAGCGGTTGTATTGGCGCGCGTCGAGGGGCGTCCGTGGGAAATATATGGGTTGCCCGGAAAGCGTGCCTTTGGACGGTTGTTCTGGAAGGGTGCGTTGTGGGGATTTGCCGGGATTACCTTGCTGATGTTCGCGCTCTACGGACTGCACGCCTTTGCCTTCGGTCACGTCATACTGCATGGAGCGCGCCTCGCACGGTTCGCGGCGTTCTGGGCCATGATGTTTCTGCTGGTCGGACTGTTCGAAGAGTTTTGCTTCCGGGGATACTTGCAATTCACGCTGGCGCGCGGCATCGGCTTCTGGCCCGCAGCGTTGGTTCTTTCCTGTGCCTTCGGATTGACCCACCTACGAAACGGCGGTGAGCAATGGAGAGGCCTTCTGGCCGCGGCGCTGATCGGATTGTTCTTCTGCCTGACCCTGCGTCGCACGGGCAGCCTTTGGTTCGCCGTAGGCTTTCACGCTGCATGGGATTGGGCCGAGACTTTCTTCTACTCCGTCCCAGACAGCGGAATGGTCGCTCCCGGTCACCTGCTGAGTTCGTCACACCGCGGTTCGGCCTGGCTCAGCGGAGGTTCGGTCGGTCCCGAGGGCAGCGTCCTTTGCTTCGTCGCGATTGCGGTGCTTTGGATTGCGTTCGACCGAATGTATCCGCGGGCGGTGGTTCGTCGTGAGGATGCGGCCGTGCCGCCGCTCGCGACAGCAGGTTCCTCGTCGCTGCGCTCCTCGGAATGACAAATCGCAGGAAGGTTCCAGCCGCACACTTGGAAATCAGAAGCATTAGGTTCGCGTTCCGGTTTGGGAGCGCAGCGCGCCGAAACTGATGCGGCACAAGTTTCTATTTCCCGCGCATTCTATACTGACTGCATGACCTCAGAAGCCGACCTGCTCACGCCGTTGCGTCGCTACTGGGGATACAGTTCGTTCCGGCCGCTACAGGAGCGGATCGTCCGCAGCCTGCTCGCCGGACACGACACTTGCGTCGTGATGCCGACCGGTGGAGGCAAGTCTCTGTGCTACCAGTTGCCCGCAGTGGTGTCGGAACGAACCACGGTGGTGATTTCTCCGCTGATCGCGCTCATGCAGGATCAGGCGGCACAACTGGCGCAGATGGGGATTCCGGCCGCGGTCCTCAACAGTTCCGTCAGCAACGAGGATCAGAGCCGCGTCATCCGGCAGGCGCGAGACGGCGCGTTCCGGCTGCTGTATCTTTCGCCCGAACGATTGCAGCGCGCCGACACGCTCGGGTGGCTGCAGCAAGTGCCCATTTCATTTTTTGCGATCGATGAGGCCCACTGCATTTCCGAGTGGGGACACGAGTTCCGTCCTGAGTACCGGCAGTTGAGCAGCCTGCGGGGGAAGTTCCCGGACCGTCCCATTGCTGCCTTCACGGCGAGTGCGACTCGCCATGTGCGGCACGACATTCTGGCGCAGCTCGAGTTACACAATCCGGACAAGTACATTGCCAGCTTCCATCGCCCTAACCTGCGCTACCTGGTGCGCCAGTGCGACAGCGTGGAGCACACCGCACTGCTGGTGACCGCGTTGCGCCACTACGACGAGGGCAATGTGATCGTGTACTCGCCCACGATTAACAAAGTGGAAGAAACGGTGGATTTTCTGGAAGACCAGGGGATCGCCGCCGTCGGCTATCACGCCAAGATGGACAGCAGCGACCGCCGCCGCAATCAGGAGCGCTGGATGTCGGACGACGTCCGCGTGCTTGTAGGTACCATCGCCTTCGGATTGGGCATCAACAAGGCTACGGTGCGGGCGGTCATCCATCTGGCGCTGCCAAAATCAGTCGAGCAGTTTTATCAGGAAGCCGGCCGTGCCGGGCGCGATGGAAAGCCCGCCGATTGCATTTTGCTGTGGCGGAAGCAGGATGCGGGCTTGCTCGGCTACTTTGCCAATCAGATTCTGGATGCGGCCGAGCGCGAACGCGCCTGGCAGAGATACCACACGATTCGTGGGTTCGCGGAGTCGGGGAAATGCCGTCACCGCCAGATCTGCACCCATTTTGGCGAGATTCCGAAGTGGGCGTCGTGTGGAGGCTGTGACGTTTGCGGGGCCGCGCCCGAGTGGCTGACCGAAACGATAACTCCAGCTGCGGTGCGCCGGACCGCGGTGGGCGCGGGTTCCGGCGGCGTGCGAGCGGTTCCGACTTCCATGGCCGATCAACCGTTGCGGGACTACCTGCGCGAGTGGCGGCGTGCCACAGCCCTCGAGCAGGGAGTTCCCGCCTACGTGGTGCTGCATGATACGTCGCTGGATGAGATTTGCCGGCTGCAGCCGGGCTCGATTTCGGAACTGCTGAGCATCACAGGGATCGGCGAGCGGAAAGCGGATCGATACGGGCAAGGAATTCTGTCCGCGCTGCGCCAGTACCGCGAGGGTGCGCGAGCGGCCGCACTGCCGGCGAAGAAGACAGCTCCGGCGCTGGAAACTCTGCAACTCCTGGCGGAAGGCAAGAGCTTCGAAGATATCGCGCGGATTCGTGGGCGGCAGATTGCGACCGTGGTGAATGCGGTCGCCGGTCTGGTAGAGAAGGGTGAACTGGAATTCCGCGCGGATTGGATCGATCGAAACCGGCTGGCGGTGATCGAAGCTGCTTGCGCAACCCTCGGGCTCGAACGACTGGAACGCTTGAAGACGTTGAAAGACGCGCTTCCTCCAGAAATTACCTACGAAGAAATCCGGCTGGTCGTGGCCCGGCTGCGGCGCGAGGCAAGCCAGAAAAGGACTTCGATTCCCGTCTGAGAACGACGGTTTCTACCAGTGTCCAAAAGTGAACACCTCCGCTGCTCCCCATAAGACTAAGGTGATAAACGCTGGCAGCGTGCTCTGGGGGTGTACAATTCCATGGGTTCTACATTCCCGCCAATATCTTTGCGTAAAGATAAGTAGGTTTGCCATTTCTTGGCATCGCTCGTGACGCTTGCGTGCGGTGAGGCACGTTACTACGTGCTCCGAAGTACGTCCGCTCTCCGAGGAGGGAGCCGGTCATGAGGATTTTGCTTTATAACCCCGACAATGGTGTCACCCGCAACTTCATGCCGCACCTCTGGATGTTTCTGCTCCAGTCGCTCACTCCTCCCGGCCACGAGGTGCTGCTGATCGACGGCAACGCCAAGCCCATGGACGAGGCTCAGATCGCGCAGTACGTCCGCGACGAGAAGATCGATCTAGTCGGCATCGGCGCCATGACCCGCATGATCGCCAAGGCCTACCGCATTGCCGACGCGATTCGAGCCACCGGGGTGAAGGTCGTGATGGGCGGACCTCACGTCACTGAATTGGCCGACGAGGCTCTGGGCCGCGACGGCGGGCCGCGCCACGCCGACGCCGTAGCTCTGGGCGAGGCCGATGAAACCTGGCCGCAGATGGTGAACGACGCTGCTCGCGGAGAACTCAAAGAAATCTATACGCCGGTTGACGAGACGGGTAAAGAGCGCAAGCCGTCGCTGAAACAATATCCCGTGATTCCCTGGCAGTCGATCGATCTCGAACAGTTCAATCTCGTACCCAAAGCGGCCTTCCCGCTACTGAAGAAAGTTGGGGAAGGCTGGGGGACGTTTCGCATTATCCCCGTGGAGTCCGGGAGAGGCTGTCCCTACGGCTGCGAGTTCTGCACTGTGACGGGATTCTTCGGCGATTCGATTCGCTTTCGCACCAACGAAAGCGTGGTCAACGAACTGCTGCTGCTGAAGGCGCGCGCCCGCAAGGAAAAGGGGCAGATGGCGGTGTTCTTCATCGACGACAATTTCGCCATCAACGTGAAGCGCACCAAGTCGCTGCTGCGCGACATTATTGCCGCCGGAGCGCAGGTGCATTGGGTGGCGCAGATCAGCGCCAACCTGTTGCGCGACGAGGAACTCATAGACCTGATCGCGGCTTCCGGGGGCAAGTGGGTGTTCATCGGCATGGAGTCGATCGATCCGGCGAACCTGAAAGACGTGAACAAAGGATTCAACAAGCCGGGCGAGTACGCCGAGGTGCTGGAGCGGCTGGCGAAACGCAACGTATACGCGATCACATCATTTATTTTTGGGATGGATAACGACACGGTCGGCGTCGGCGAGCGCACGCTGTCGCAAGTGCGCACCTGGCCGCCAGGCCTGCCCATTTTTGGGCTGCTGACTCCGTTGCCCGCAACTCCGCTCTACAAGCGGCTGGAAGCAGCTGGGCGCCTGACCCGCGTGAAGCACTGGCAGGAGTTTATTCCCTTCGCCATGGCCCATACGCCGCTGAAGATGAGCATCGAAGAGGCTCATGCCGAAGTGAAATATGGATGGGCGCATGCCTACAGCCCGGAGGCGTTGGCCCAGGCCGTCGATTCGCTCGATGACCAGCCGCTGGGATATCGCATCAACATCTTCCTAGCACGCTTATGCTTCCGCGGCATCTACTTCCCCATGATGGGGAAGTTGGCGTGGCTGAAAGTGGTTGCGCAGAACCGGCACACCATTTTCAAGCTGGTGAAGGAAGGCTTCTTCGGGCGCAAGGAGCGGCCGCGGAATCCTGAGGGTGAGCCCGCGTATGAAGAAACGGCGCCGGAATCGCAGGTGAGCGCGTAAGAGTCAGCGGTTCACTCACAGACCAAAGAGAGAGAGTCCGGGTGGCCCACCCTTGGACTGTGTTTTGCTGATGCCACCACAACTGAGGGTGCCCCGTCCTTGCGTATTTTGCAAAGGCGGGTGGCGATGCTGCCCGTACAAGAGTCTTTTACTTCTGGTGCCAACGTTCGTAAGCCGTCTCCACATTGAGTATTCCTGGGGCGAGACGTAGCCAGCTACGTCTCTACGACCTGAGATGCGGCGTCGCGGCCGGAGCGGATGCAATCCGGTACGCCGATGCCGCGATAGGCGTTGCCGGCGAGAGCAAGGCCGGGCAACTGCTGGCGCAGGCGTTCGATGCGGTCGAGGCGATCGAGATGTCCGACGCCGTATTGCGCCATGGCGGACTTCCATTTGTAAACGCGGGCGAACAGCGGCTCGGCGCGCAGGCCATTGATCTGTGGACCCAGAATCTGCTGCAGTTCGTTGCGCACGATGCCGATGATATGGTCGTCGCTGAGCGGCCAGACACTCTCCGCATTCCTTCCGGCGAAAAAGCAACGCAGCAGGGCACGGTCTTATGGAGCGCGATGCGGAAATTTGTTGTGCACGAAGGTCGCGGCAAGCAGTTTTTTCCCCTCACTGCGGGGCACGAGAAATCCGAAGCCGGGAGGCAGGGACTCGCGCACCTGGCGATCGTAGCCGAGACCCACGGTGATAGACGAGCTGTATTGAATCGCGGCTAGTTCAGCGGCCAGTTCAGGACTGGCGATGCGAAGCACCTGCGCGGCCGCTGGTGCTGGTAGCGCGATGATGACCGCATCGAAGTAATCGGATTGCATTCCCGCCGAAACGACCCAGCCTCCCGCTTCGAGTTGAAGTGCTTGCACCGGGGTATTGAGCAGGAGCGTTCCATTGAGGCGGGGGACCACGGTCTCGGCCAGATGCTGCATACCGTTCTTCAGCGAAGTAAAAAGTGGCGACGCAGGCTTGCGTGGTCCAGCGGACATCTTCTTTCGGGATGCGAGCATGGCGCGGCCGAGGCTGCCGTGCGAGTCCTCCATGTCGTGAAAGCGCGGGAGGACTGCTCGCAAACTGAGGCTGGCGGCCTCTCCGCCGTAAACACCGGAGAGCAGGGGGTCGGCCAGACGGTCGACCATCTCGGAGCCGTAGTGGCGTTCTACAAATGAGGCGACGGACTCGTCTGGCCCATAATTTCTTGGATGGAATAGTTCCTTCGCCATGCGCAACTTGGTCTTCCAGGAAAAGAGCGGCGACAAGACTGTCGGCATGATCTTGGTGGGGACCATGAACATCAGTCCGTCGGGCATTTCAACGAGGCGGCCCTTCGTCAAAATGTAAGTCTTGCGGTCCGCATCGTTGGAGCCGATGAGTTGGTCGCCAAGTCCTAACGTGCGGCAGAGATCCGTTGCCCATGGTTTTTCGGTGATGAACGAATCCGGGCCGGCCTCGACGCTGCATCCGTCGATGTGCTCGGTTTGAAGGACGCCGCCGAAACGCGAGGATCCCTCATAGAGTACGTACTCGACAGCGGCGCTCGCGTTCTGGCGCAGCTCTTCGAGTTCGAAGGCTGCGGCGAGGCCGGAGATGCCTCCGCCGATGATGGCGATGCGTGTCATGAACTGCGGCTTCCGGCTTTCGGCTCTCGGCTTCCGGAAGCCGGTACGCGGGAGCCAGTGCCTGCATACTCCTGCACGAAGCGCGCGAGATTCTTCACGTTGTCGACCGGCGTTTCCGGCAGGATGCCGTGGCCGAGATTGAAGATGTGGCCGGCACGTCCCGCGGCACGGCGAAGGATATCTTCCGCACGCGGCTTTAATTCCTTCCAGTCGGCGAAGAGCAGCACGGGATCAAGATTTCCTTGGACAGCACACTTGTGATCGAGACGGGCCCAGCCTTCGTCGAGCGGGATGCGCCAGTCGAGTCCCACCACGTCGGCTCCGGTTTCTTTCATGGCAGGAAGAAGCGTGGCGCTGTCGGTGCCAAAATAAATGATAGGCACACCGGACTTCTGCAACTGCTTCACCATGCCGGTGACATGCGGCAGAACGTAGCGGCGGTAGTCCTCTACGCTCAGGCATCCCACCCAACTGTCGAAAATCTGAATGACGTCGGCTCCGGCGCGCACCTGATCGGCAGAGTATGCGGTAGTCACGGCAACCAGTTTGCTCATCAGCGCGTCCCAGTCGCTGGGCGAGTTGTACATCATTTTCTTGGCGTGGACGTAATTGCGCGAGCCTCCACCTTCAATCATGTAGCTGGCAAGGGTGAAGGGAGCGCCGCAGAAACCGATCACGGGCAAGCGGTCTCCGAAATGCTTGGCAACCAGCGCCACAGCTTCGGAGACATAACCCAGTTCAGCGGCGCGGTCGGTCCGCAGGTTCGCAATGTCTTCTTTGCTGCGCACGGGCTTCTCGATGACCGGACCTTCGCCCGCCGAAAAATGAAAAGGCAGACCCATGACTTCGAGCGGCAGAAGAAGGTCGGCGAAGATGATTGCCGCGTCGATGCCGAGGATTTCCGCAGCCGTGATCGTAACCTCGGCGGCGAGCGCGGGCTTCTTGCAAATCTCGAGCAGCGAATGCTGCTTGCGGACCGCGCGGTATTCCGGCATGTAGCGTCCGGCCTGGCGCATGAACCAGACGGGTGTGCGCTCGACAGGTTGGGACTTGCAGGCGCGAACGAAGCTGGAATTCGGGGCAGACATGAATCTTGAATGTAGCATTTTTGGGCGGGGTGCGCCGTGCGGCAAGATCAAGAACTCAAGATCAAGAACTTAACCACAGAGGGCACGGAGTACACAGAGGAAATATCTGAGCTTGTAGAATTACAGGCATGGCGCACCGGGTTCTGGGCATACTCGCGGTTGCGGTGCTGGCCACCTTCAGTGGAACTGCCTGGCAGAAGACGGGAACATCCGCCGCGCCGCCCAGCTTCTATAAAGATGTGTTGCCTATCCTGCAGGATCATTGCCAGAGTTGCCATCGGGCGGGCGAAGTGGCGCCCATGCCGCTGGTGACCTACGAGCAGACGAGGCCGTGGGCGGGAGCGATGGCGCATGCGGTAGAAATGAAGATGATGCCGCCGTGGTTTGCGGATCCGCGGTATGGGCACTTTGCCAACGATGTTTCCCTGACCCCACAGCAGATTGCGGCCATGGTCGCGTGGTCTGACGCGGGGGCGCCGGCGGGCGATGCGCGCGACGCGCCGGCGCCCAGGAAATGGGCTGACGGATGGAACATCGCGCCGCCTGACCTGGTCGTGAAAATGCCTAAGGCGGTGCAGATTCCGGCACACGGTGAGGTTGAGTACACTTACGAAATTGTACCTACACATTTTGCGGAGGACCGCTGGGTGCAGATGTCGGAATTCCGTCCGGGCAGCCCGGAGCACGTGCATCACGCCGTCGTCTATATTCGTCCGCCAGATTCGCGGTGGCTGCGGCATGCGCCCGTGGGCGAGCCGTTCACGGCGTCAACGTTGGACGATCCGCTGGAACGCCGCGAGGCGCACGAGACGACCAGCGATCTGCTCCTGGTCTACGCGCCCGGGAGTTCGCCCGACCAGTGGCCGGACGGCATGGCGAAGTTTGTGCCGGCTGGATCGGACCTCGTATTCCAGATGCACTACACGACGAACGGGTCGGCGGATCGGGATCAGACCAGCATCGGTCTGGTGTTCGCGAAGACGCCGCCGAAGCAAAAGGTGATTACGCTGCAGTTGAACAATCATGCGCTGATCATTCCGCCGGGCGCGGATGACTTTCGCGTAGAGGTGCAAGGCACGCTGCCCAATGATGCGACGCTGCTGAGCTTTTTTCCGCACATGCATCTGCGTGGGAAGCGATTTGAATACGACATCGTGCACGAAGATGGCAGCGTGGAAGTGTTGTTGCGAGTGAATTATCACTTTCACTGGCAGCTGAGTTACCGGCTGGCCGAACCGCGGCTGCTAAAGGCGGGAACCCGGCTGCGGGCGATTGCCTGGTATGACAATTCGAAGAACAATCCGCACAATCCTGATCCTGACAAGACGGTTACGTGGGGCGATCAGACTTCCGACGAAATGATGGTGGGATTCTTCGATGTGGCCGTGGCGGCGGGCATGGATAAGTGGAAATTCTTTGTGCGGGACGGGGGAGAGAAACCTGGTGATCAGCAGAAACGGTAGTGCCGAAGCTGCTTGCGAGCCCAGGCCGTCCTCTGTAACACTTGAGTGGGTTCACGCCAATTGAGCGCTCTCTCCACGCCGACAATTTCTGAGCAAGCGAATCCCGTGCCGCAGGGGCTGCAGACAGCCTCCTATTGGGTGCTCGCGGTTGTGTTTGCAGCCGTGTATTGCGGATCACTTTTCTCACCGGCGTTGCTCGACGACGCGGATAGCACGCACGCCGAAGCCGCGCGCGAGATGTTTGTGAGCGGGGACTACGTCACGCTGCATGTGAACGGGGTGCGTTACCTGGAAAAGGCCCCGCTGCCCTATTGGCTGGTGGCGATCAGCTATCACATCTTCGGAGTGAAAGAGTTTGCCTCGCGGCTGCCCATGGCGCTGTCGGTCCTGCTGCTGGGATTGCTGGCTGTGGTTTGGGGGCGGAGGGCGTTCGGCGAGCGGGTGGGAATTTATGCAGGCGCGTTCGTGTACACGGCCGCGGGCGTGTTTCTGTTTACGCGCATCCTGATCCCTGACGTTCTGCTGAGTCTACTGATCGCGGCCTCGCTCTATTTCTTTTTGACTGCTCTGCAGCCGGATGGGCGCCCCTGGCGATGGTACGCGGGATACGCGTGCATGGCCCTGGGTGTGCTGACCAAGGGGCTGATCGCGCTGGCCTTTCCCGGGGGCACGGCAGTCTTGTACCTGGCGCTGACCGGCGAGTGGCGACGGTGGCGCGAGTTCCGCCTGGCGTCTGGGCTGGCTCTGTTTCTGCTGATCTCCGCGCCGTGGCACATTCTGGCGGGGCTGCGAAACACGGGCGGACAGGGCGGCCACGGATTCTTCTGGTTTTATTTCGTCAACGAACATTTTCTGAGATTTCTGGGGAAGCGCTATCCGCGGGACTACAACAAGCTGCCGTGGGCGCTGTATTGGTCGCTGCATCTGGTGTGGCTGTTCCCGTGGAGCATGTATCTGCCGGCGGCGATCCGCACAGCCATCGACGAACGCGGACGGTGGCAGCGAAATGACTTCGGCGGGCGCACTCGGTTGTTGTGCTGGGTGCTGGCGGGACTGGTGATGGTTTTTTTTGCGATCTCCACCAACCAGGAGTACTACACCTTCCCAGCTTACTTCCCGCTGCTGATGCTGCTGGCCGATGGAATGGCGCGATGCGAAGTGAGCGATTGCGGTGCGGGCGTGCGCAAAGGTTGGCTCAGGATGTCGGCGGGAGTGTTGGCGGTGGTGGGGTTGGGAGCAAGCGTGACTCTCCTGATGCTTCTGTGGCAGTCCCGGCATCTGCCGTTCGAGCCCGACATCGGGAACGTGCTGGCGACACACAATATGGATACCGATACACTCTCGACGTCGCACATGCTGGACCTGAGCTATGCGTCTTTTGCGGCGTTGCGTCTGCCAGCGGCGCTGGCGGCAGTAGCGTTGCTGGTGGCTCCGCTGCTGTCTTTTCTCTTGCGGATTCGCCGCCGACATTACGCTGCGACGTGGGCGTTGGCCCTGGGGATGGCGATCTTTCTAGTGGCGGCGCACATTGCGCTGGGAAGATTTGGGCCATATTTGTCCTCGAAGGATCTGGCGCGCGAGATTGCGGCGCGGGCGCGACCCGAGGATCGAGTGATGATCTACGGCGATCAGGCATTCGGGTCGTCGTTGCTGTTCTATTTACAGCGGCGGGTGGAACTGGTGGAAGGACGCACGACTTCGATGTGGTTCGGGTCGACGTTTCCCGATGCTCCGAAACTTTATTTGAGCGATGCGGACTTGCAGAGAGATTGGGCTGGGCAGGAACGCGTGTTTTTGTTTGTACCCCCGCATCTGAAGGCCGCGGTAGATCGGCTATTGCCGGGCAGGTTCACGCTGGCGCAGGTTTCCGGCAAGTACGTTTACAGCAACCGCCCCTAGGTGCGGATGCAAGACAGTTGCGGGCAAAGCCTCTGTTAGACTTTGAAAACTTCCAGGCGCGGACAATACAGCGAGGTCAAGAATTGATGATGGCAAAACGGGCAGTAGTATCGATGGTTGTCGTGCTTTTCGTGGCATTTGGATTCGTGATGTTGGGCGCGAGAGCCCAGTCCAGTGGGGCCGTACATTCCTCGAATCCGGGCCAGGAGGCCGCCAACGCAGCCGGACCGAAGAAGGCCGAGGAACAGTTCAAGAACATCCAGGTGCTCAAGGGAATACCGGCGGACCAGGTCTTCCCCACAATGCAGTTCATCACAGCATCGCTGGGTGTCGAATGTGATTTCTGCCACGTGC
>Ga0116223_10003474_pt1 | contig 14098 bp, 12 predicted proteins | sample Sb_taG_3_FD_90092 | JGI IMG/M metagenome (GOLD analysis project Ga0116223, IMG submission 90092) | Peat soil microbial communities from Weissenstadt, Germany - Sb_50d_a_PC metaG | ecosystem: Environmental > Terrestrial > Soil > Wetlands > Peat | place: Germany: Weissenstadt | collected 2010-09-21 | reverse complement strand
GAGGATTACCTGCCGCGCTTCGGCGTCGCCTCGACGCTGGTCGACGGCTGCAATCTCGACTCCTGGCGCAATGCGGTGCGGCCGAACACCAAGACCTTCTTCCTCGAAAGCCCGACCAACCCGGCGCTCGAAGTCATCGATATCGCCGCCGTCGCCAAAATTGCGCACGACGCCGGCGCGACGCTCGTCGTCGACAATGTGTTCGCCACGCCGCTGTTCCAGTCGCCGCTCGCGCTCGGCGCCGATTGCGTGGTCTATTCAGCGACCAAACATATCGACGGCCAGGGCCGCTGCCTCGGCGGCGTCGTGCTCGCTTCGCAAAAGTTCATCATGGACAAGATCCACGTGCTGTTGCGCCAGACCGGGCCGTCGATGTCGCCGTTCAACGCCTGGGTGCTGCTCAAAGGCCTGGAGACGCTCGCCGTGCGGGTGCGGCGGCAGACCGACAGCGCGGCCGCGCTGGCGGTGACGCTCGCCGAGCATGCCAAGATTTCACGCCTGATCTATCCCGGCCGGCCCGATCATCCGCAGGCGGCGATCGCGCAAAAGCAGATGCGCGGCGGCTCGACGCTGGTCGCGTTCGAGGTCAAAGGCGGCAAACGCGCCGCGTTCCGTTTTCAGGATGCGCTGAAGCTCATCCGCATCAGCAACAATCTCGGCGACGCCAAGAGCCTGATCACGCATCCGGCGACGACCACGCACCAGCGGCTCACCCCGGCGCAACGCGCGGAGCTCGGCATCACCGACGGTCTGGTGCGCGTCTCCGTCGGCCTCGAGCATCCCGACGATATCGTGGAAGACGTGCTCGCCGCGCTGGAGGCGGCGTGAGCGAGGCGACCGGCTAATGCGAATTAGCCGCGGGCATGGGATGCACCGCGGCCGACGCGATCGGCCGCGTCGCGGCTTCGGTAATTGCTGCGCCAATGAGTTTCGCCCAACAGGCATAGCCCCAGTCGTTCATGTGCAACGAATCCGGCGATACGAAAGCTTCGAAGGCGATATGCTGGACTTCGTACCAGTTGCGCATCACCGCGAAGCGCCGGAACAGATCGACATTCTCTTCCTTGGCCGCGAGCGCGATCTGCTCGACCATGCCCTGCGTCTCGGACTTGGCGAGAACTTTTGGCGCGTATTGCGGATCGATCAGAACCACGTCGGCGCCGGTGGCCTTGAGCTGTTCGATGCCTTCGCGGAGCGCCTCGGCATGCGGCTTGAGCGGATGATCGCGCAACACCGAATTGGTGCCGACTTGCCAGAGCACGAGCTGCGGATGCGCGGCGATCACGTCGCTCTGAAATCGGGCCATCATGTCGTCGGTCTCTTCGCCGTTGATGCCGCGGTTGAGCACGGTGATGTCGTGACCGGGGAACCGCTGTTTGAGCTCGACGGCCAGCCGGCTCGGATAGGTCGCGGCGGGCGAGGTCGCGCCGGCGCCGGCGGTCGACGACGATCCGATGGCGACGATGGTGAGCGGTTGGCCGCTGCCGAGACGCGCCATGGTGCGCACCAGCGGGCGGTCGAAATGGGCGAACTCAGCCGGTGCGCCGCAGCTGACCGGCGGGATCGGGGTCGAAGGCGGCGGCACGGCGGCCGGCCTGACGAGATCGGACCGCGCCGGGCGCGTCCCCGGCGTCGCGACTGCCGCCATGGCGGCGGGCGTGGCCGCCGGCGCCGCGACCGACGTCAGCTCGGGTGCGACAAAAAGCGCCGAGCCCGGCGCCTGCGCATGCGCGGCAGTGTGCAGTGCAACAGCGTGCACTGCAAAAATCGCGGTGGCGGCCGCGGCCCGCGCCAGGCAGGCGATACTTATTTGGCTGTTTGGATTCATTAATGCGTGGTGCTTTGCATTCTCATGGCGTCAAGATGTGCGGCATTGATGATTTGCGACGCCAAAGCCCGGCCGATGCAATCGTGAACACGGCGCGCCATATCATATTTCTTGGTAGCCGCATAGAGGTCGAAGGTCCCAGCGTCATTCCAATAATGCATGATGCCTAGTCGATCAAACAACAGCGCCCCGCGCTGCTGGGCGACCCAACGCATGGTGTCGGCATAAGCCGAGACGTCGAGCATCGACTCGGTGCGCGGGCTGTATTGCATGTTCATCAGAATGACGTCGGCGCCGGCGGTCTGGATCGTATCGACGCCGTCGTCGAGGCTGGCGCGAAAATCCTCCGGTTCGACGCCGTCCAGCGCGTCTGCCGTGCCGGCCTGCCAGATCACCAGTACCGGCTTATCGTCGGCGAGGATTTTCTCCAGGCCCGAGTCCATGTCGGCCGTGGTCTCACGCGACTGAACGTGCGCGGTAACCTTGATATCGATGCCCTTGAGCTGCTGCTTAAGCAGGTCTTCCAGTCGCGCCGGGTAGGCAAAGCGCGCGCCGTCGGGACCGGGCAGCGCCGACGATCCCGTGCCGATCACGCTGATATCCAGCCGATGCGTGTCCTTGATCGCCGTCGTCACGCGCGCGAGATCGGTATCGCCGCTGACAAAGGAATCCGGCACCTCGCACGCGGCCGGCGCCTCCGCGACAGCGGCGCCGATCGGTAGCGCAAGAACCGCCAGGACAGCGATCACGAGCTTCATGCCTCGCCTCCCGCGAGGTCGGCGTCCGGTGGTTTGACGCGCGATGAGGGGCTTCGCCCTTCCATCTCTTTGTACCACGATATCAGCATTGCTGTGGCAATCATGATCGCGATGCCGATCAAGCTGATGGCCATCTGGATCAATGGGCCGCCCGAGTATTCGGTGATGATGAATTGCCCCGCGAAGGCCAGGAACACGCCGAGGCAGAAAATTTCCAGCGAATGCTGGCCGCAGCGAATGGCGGGTTGCAGCAACGGCGATTTCAGGGCCGGCCAGTCGCGCGGCACGAAGCGCACCGTCACCGCCGCAAGCGCAAGAAAATGCGCAAAGCGCAGCACGTCGAGATTGGTCTTGTCGATCGGATACATCCAATCGCTCAGCCAGCCCGGCACGAAGCGTGCGAGCGGCTCGATATACCAGGTCATGGTAATGGCGAACGCGAAGGCCAGATAAGCCACCGCGACGGCGAGCACGATCGGCGAGCGCAGCACACCGGAGAGCCGCTGCGCGCCGCCGAGCGCGCACCAGGCGCCGAACACGAACAGCAACTGCCAGGCGAACGGATTGAAGAACCAGACGCCGTTCGGATAGGCCGGCAGATTCCAATCGAAATTCCAGGCCAGCACGTAGACCAAGGCGGAGCCGGCCAGGGCGAATGCCGGTTGCCATAACAGCAGGCCGAGCATGGGCGGGAACAACAGCAACAGTACGATGTAGAGCGGCAGCACGTCCATGTTGACGGGTTTGAATTTCAGGATCAGCGCCTGATAAATCGTGATGTCGGGCTGCTTGAGGAAATCGAGAATATTCATTTCCTCGGCGTAGAGCGGATTGTCGAATGTCGCCGCGACGTAGGCGATTTCGGCCATGAAGATCGTGAACAGAAAGATGTGCGCGACGTAGATCTGCCAGGCGCGCCTGAGCACGCGCGCGCTCGAAACGATGAAGCCGCGCTCGTGCATGGCCCGGCCATAGACGAAGGCCGCGGTGTAGCCCGAAATGAAGATGAAGATCTCGGTGGCGTCGCTGAAGCCGTAATTGCGGATGGTGAACCAGTTGGCGACGTTCTCGGGGATGTGGTCGAGAAAGATCAGCCAAAGCGCCACGCCGCGGAACAGGTCGAGCCGCAGGTCGCGTTCAGTCGAGACCGCCGGAAGCGGAGAGCCCTTCACCATTGGCTTTATAATGGTTTCCGCCCGCCGCAACACGGCGGCGCGGCCCGCGCCGCGGGGCATGGTCGCCACCCGTCAATCTAGAGCATGATCCCGAAAAGTGGATACCGGTTTTCGCATAAGATCATGCTCAATCAAAAACTAGTGCCAAGTGGCCATTCTATCAAAACCGGTAACCCTCAAGTGGCTTGAGAAAGCTGGTCCACGCGGTTATTGCAAGCACCATCTTTCCGAGCGCCGGGAAAGGCTGCAGGAACTCAACGCATGTATCGTGCCGTCACCCGCAATATCGAGGTCGTGGTGACCCCGCGCTTCGTCGCCGACCGGTCGTCGCCGGAGAACAATTATTTCTTCTGGGCCTATACGATTGCCATCACCAATAACGGCGCCGAGACGGTCCAGCTCAAGACCCGGCACTGGCGTATCACCGACGCGACCGGCCGCCTGCAGGAGGTGCGCGGCGCCGGCGTCGTTGGCGAGGAGCCGGTGCTCAAGGCCGGCGAGGCGTTCGAATATACCAGCGGGGTGCCGCTGCAAACGCCGTCCGGTTTCATGGCCGGCAGCTACGGCATGGTGAGCGCGGCCGGCGAGCACTTCGACATCGAGGTGCCGGCCTTCTCGCTCGACAGCGTGGAGACGAAACGGACGATCAATTGACGCCGAAGGCCGAGGTTCGGAGGCTTTCCCGACGCGTCATCGCCTTGCTCAGGCGGCGCGCACCGTCGCGAGAAAGCGGTCGACTTCCTTCTTGAGTTTTTTGCCTTCGTCCGCCAGCGACCGTGCCGAGGCAAGAACATGGCCCGACGCCGTACTGGTCTTATCGGCGCCTTGCCTGACGTCGCCGACATTGGCGGCAACCAGGGTTGTGCCGTGCGCCGCCTGCTCGATGTTGCGGGAGATTTCCTGCGTCACCGCACTCTGCTCCTCGATCGCCATGGCGACCGCCGCGGAGATGGTCGAGATGCGGTGGATGGTGGCGCCGATCTCATGGATGGCGCCGACCGAATTTTGCGTCATCGCCTGCATCTCGGCGATTTGCGCGGCGATCGCTTGTGTCGCCTTGGCGGCTTGGCTGGCGAGCGTATTCACTTCGCCGGCAACGACGCTGAAGCCGCGGCCGGCTTCGCCCGCGCGCGCCGCTTCGATCGTGGCGTTGAGGGCGAGCAGGCTGGTCTGTTCGGAAATCTCGCTGATGAACTTGACCACCGCGCTGACGGCGTTGGCCGCCTCCGACAGTTTATCGAAGTGGCTATTGGCTCGCTGCGCCTTTTGCACGGCGTCGCCGGCGATGCCGCTCGATTCATTGATCTTACGCGCGATTTCACCGACCGATGACGTCATCTGGCCGGTCGCCGAAGCAACCGAACGCACATTGATCGAGGCCTCTTCGGAAGCGCTGGCGACCGCGGTCGAAAGCTGCCGGGTGTCATCGGCAATTTGGGCGAGCGTCGAGGCCGCTCCCGCAAGTTCGGCCGAGGTCGCGGCGACCGTGTCGACGATGTTGCCGACCGCCGTCTCGAAGCTGTCGGCGAGCGCGTTCATCGCTCGCGCCTTCTGCTCGGCGGCCTGTCGCTGCTCGATTTCCGACTGCTCCGTGCGCAACCGGTGCGTCTCGATCAAGCTGTTGCGGAAGATATCGAGCGATTTCGCCAGTGCGTCCAGCTCGTCGCCGCGGCGGCTGACGGGAATCTCAATATCGGTGTCGCCGGCGGCGAGCCGTTGCACGACCGAAACCAAGATCGACAACGGCCGCATGACCCGCGACGACACGACCCACATGCCGGCGATGGTGATGCAGATGCCCAAGGCCATCAGGGCAAAGACGGGCTCGGCCTCATGGAACGCGCGGTCGATCGCCGCGTCGGCGACCTCATCGCTTGCCGTATTGGCGGCGTAAAGAATTTGCAAAAGCGAATCAATCTGCGGATCGGTCGTCGCTACCCATTGTTGCGCCGTCATTGGATATTTCGCGCCGATGTCGCCGATTTTGCGCATTTCATCGGAAAGCGGAATAAAGCTTTTGAAATAACGTTCCTGCGCGTTCGCCATTGCCGCCTTGATCGCGGGATGGATGTCGGTGTTTTGGGCGATTCGTTGCAACTGTTGCCAAAGCAGGGCGACCCGCGCGCTCTTCGATATTGGCGATCACGCGATCGGCTGGAATCGCGGTTCCCGCCGCGATCGCCGCCGCGACATTCGCCCGTTCATATCCGGAATATTCCCGCATCTGCCATCCGATCCCCTTGATAATGGCCAGACGTGCGAGCTGCGCATCGTTCCTCACGGCGCTGTGGAGGACGACATACCAGACCTTGAGCGCGGCGATGACCGCATCGGTGATGACCGGGATGTAGTCGTTGCGCAACGCCGCGTCACGCCGATCGCGCGGCAGCTTGATCGCCGCGTCGGCCTGCCTGCGGTAATCGTCGGCCTTGTTCAGCGCCGCCTTGAGATCATTAGGCAGCGTTTGCTTATTCGAAAACTCCCAATGTTCCAACGCGGCAAGCCCGGTATCGAACTTGTCGGCGATCGCGGCGCGATGGGCCGCGATCACGGCGAGGACGGAGGCATCCGCCGGCTCAGCAGCCTGGAGTGCAACGTTGGTAGCAAGGCGCTCCAGCAGGATCTCGTACAGCCCGGCAATAAAGCGGTCGACATCGCGATTGAACGCTTTTTGCTCAACGGCGGTTCTGTAAGCCGTCCAGGAACTCGCGCTGTTCCAGCCGAACGCCGCGACCACCAGCAACGTCAAGCAGGCGAGCGTGGCAAACAGGGTCAGCTTGATGGTGGCTTTCGAACGATCAGCATCCGCAATTCGCGCTTCTGTTTCCACCGCAATCCTTTCCTTGGCGGAACGCTCTATGTCCGATCTCAACGCCAAAGCGAGACGGTCACGGACGTTTTTTGAGGGAAACGCCGATGCGCCAATGAAAATTCATTCTCCACTGGAGCGATGTCGCATGACGCCATTATCGGCATTCCGGTTCGGACGATGGTTCGACGAATGAGACGCTCTCCGCCGCCTGGAAAAATTTAGATTTCAATGGTTAGGGAACAGTTTAACTCTCTGAAAACCATCGCGAGCAGAGCGACAATTTATGTTATTGATATGGATTGCAAATGCGAACGCGTATTTCGTGATCAGGACAATGCCGGGTCTTTCGCCGCTATTTCATGCGGGGCGAACACGTAAGTCGAGCTGCAAAATTCGCAGGTCACGGTGATCTTGCCGTCCTCGACCATGTCGTCGCGGTCGCCCTGCGAAAAACTTTTGAGCATGTTCTCGACGCCGTCGCGCGAGCACGAGCACTGCGCGTTGACGGGCGCGGCGCGGAACACGCGCACGCCGCGCTCGTGGAACAGCCGGTAGGCCAGCCGCTCGCTCGACAGATCCGGATCGATCAATTCGATATCGCGGACGGTCGCGACCAGCGAACGGCCTTCGACCCAGGCCGCGTCCTCCGGCAGCACGTGCGGCGCGGTGCCGGGCGGCGCATCGCCGGGATCGAGATCGGCCTGGCGCGCGCGCTCAAGCGAGTTCGGCAGGAACTGCAGCAAGATGCCCCCGGCGCGCCAATGCCGGCGGGTGCCGTTTTTGCCGGCTAAAAATTCTTCGGCCACCGCGAGGCGTACCCGCGTTGGAATCTGCTCCGAGCGCGTGAAATATTCGTGCGCGGCCTGTTCGAGACCGCCGCCTTCGAGCGGCACCAGTCCCTGGTAGCGGCTCATGTCCGGCCCCTGGTCGATGGTCATGGCGAGATGGCCATCGCCAAGGAGCTTGCCGGGCTCGGCCGCATTGGCCGCGATCGCGGCGGCGACGCGCTCGGCATCGAAGCGGGCGCAGGCCCGGACTCTGCCCGGCGAGGTGAAATCGACCACCAGCATGCGCACCGGGCCGTCGCTCTGCGTCTGCAGGATGAAGCGGCCCTCGAATTTGAGCGACGAGCCGAGCATGACGGTGAGTACGATCGCCTCGCCCAGGAGCTTTGCGACCGGCGGCGGGTAGTCGTGGCTGGACAGGATATTGTCGACCGCCGGCCCGAGCCGCACGATGCGGCCGCGCAGGTCCAGCGCCTTGACCGCGAACGGCAGGATCGTGTCATCGAGGCCGGTTTGGGCCGGCGCGCGGACCGGGATGGCAAAATCGGGATTATTCATCGCGCCTGAATATAGGTGACGAGGCCCGGTATTGTGAGGCTTTCACCAGGCAACGTCAGCGGCCATCGGCCCCCAGGCACCATGTCAAAATCCCCTTCTGCGCGTGCAGCCGGTTCTCCGCTTCGTCGAACACCACGGAATGCGGTCCATCCATGACCTCGTCGGTGACCTCCTCGCCGCGGTGCGCAGGCAGGCAATGCATGAAGATGGCGTCGGGCTTGGCGCGCGACATCAGGCGCGCATTGACCTGATAACGCTTGAGCAGATTGTGCCGGCGCGCGCCATTGCGGTCGCCCATCGAGACCCAGGTATCGGTGGCGACGCAGTCGGCGCCCTTCACGGCCTCGTCAGGGTCGGTGCCGATGCGGATCGCCGCGCCCGAGGATTTGATCCAATCGATGAACGGTTTCTTCGGCGCCAGCTCCGGCGGCGTCGCAACGCGCAGCTGGAAGTCGAAGCGCTGGGCGGCGTGCATCCACGAGGTCAGCACATTGTTGGCGTCACCGGACCAAGCCACAGTGCGGCCGCGGATCGGGCCGCGCTTTTCCTCGAAGGTCATGACGTCCGCCATTACTTGGCAGGGATGCGAGCGCCGCGTCAGGCCGTTGATCACCGGCACCGTGGCGTGCCGCGCCAGTTCGGCCACGGCGTTGGCATCGAGCGTGCGAATCATGATTGCGTCGATATAGCGCGACAGCACGCGCGCGGTGTCGGCGAGCGTCTCGCCGCGGCCGAGCTGCATCTCTTCTTCCGTCAGCAGGATGACGTCGCCGCCGAGTTGGCGCATGGCGACTTCGAACGACACGCGCGTGCGCGTGGAGGGCCGTTCGAAAATCATCGCCAGTGTCTTGCCGGCGAGCGGCCGATCGCCGCTCGCGCGCTTCGCCTTCATGGCGCGCGCGTCGTCGATCATCGCCCGCAGATCGGCGGCGGGAACGTCGATAATGTCGAGGAAATGGCGCACGCTCACCGCACCGCCTCTTGCTTGCGCGATTTTATCTGCGTGCTCGCCAGCGCGGCACAGGCGCGATCGAGCCGCGCGATGCCTTCGGCCATTTCCGGCTCGCTGACGATGAGCGGCGGCAGCAACCGCACCACATTGTCGCCGGCGGCGACCGTGAGCATCTTCTCGGCGCGCAGCGCATCGACAAGCTCGCCGGCCGGGATCGCCGCGCGCAAGCCGACCAAGAGACCTTCGCCGCGCACCTCGGCGATCAGCGAGGGATAGCGGTCCTTGATTTCCGCCAGCCGCTGCTTGAGCAGCAGCCCGATCCGCTTGACGTGATCGAAAAAGCCGGGCGCCAGCATGACATCGAGCGTGGCGTTGACGGCGCTCATCGCCAGCGGATTGCCGGCGAAGGTCGAACCGTGGGTGCCGGCGGTCATGCCCTTCGCCGCCGCGTTGGTCGCCAGGCAGGCGCCGACGGGAAAACCGCCGCCGAGCGCCTTGGCGAGCGACATGATGTCGGGGGTAACGCCGGCGCGCTGGTACGCGAACAAGTCGCCGGTGCGGCCCATGCCGGTCTGCACCTCGTCGAAGACGAGCATCAGGTCGTCATGGTCGCAAAGCTCGCGCAGCGCTCTCAGGAAGGATGGCTCGACGACGCGCACGCCGCCCTCGCCCATGATCGGCTCGATCATGATCGCCGCGGTCTCGCTGCCGATCGCGCGCTTGGCCGCGTCGAGATCGCCGAACGCCACTTGATCGAAGCCGTCGACCACGGGGCCGAAGCCGTCGAGATATTTCTTCTGGCCGCCGGCGGCGAGCGTCGCCAGGGTGCGGCCGTGGAACGCGCCTTCGAACGTCACGATACGGTAGCGCTCGTCCCGGCCATTGGCCGACTGGTATTTGCGCGCGGTCTTGATCGCGCATTCCATCGCTTCGGCGCCGGAATTGCAGAAGAACACGACGTCGGCAAAGCTCGCTTCGCAGAGCCGCTGCGCGGCGCGCTCATCTTCGGGAATTTCGTAGAGGTTGGAGACGTGCCACAGCTTCTGCGCCTGCTCGGTGAGCGCGGCGACGAGATGAGGGTGCGCGTGCCCCAGCGCGTTGACGGCAAGGCCGGAGGCGAAATCGAGATAGCGCTCGCCGTCGGTCGCGATCAGCCATACGCCTTCGCCCCGCTCGAAGGCGAGGTGGACACGCGCAAAGGTCGGCATCAGGTGCGTTGTCACGGCTAAACCCGCGAACGCTGCGCAGCAACAACCGCACAGCCAAAACGAAATGTGCCGCCTCTCCGGGCGGCACGGATCAGCATTCTATTTCCGTGCGCCTCACTGTCAACACAGGATAATTGAGCGCGGCGAACTCGGTTTGTACCCAGATCATCCACACGCGAGCAGGAATGTGTGGACGCACGTTGCACGAGTCTTGCGCCCGACTCCCGCCATATTGTAGCGTTTTGATTGTCAAGTACGACATCTCGTGCGGCGGACAGTCTTCTAAAGCGTTGGCGTTTGTGTGCGTGTTGGGCGGCTACACGCTGCCCGGCCCAGTGCGGGATTCTGCCAAGCTTCTGCCCGCACCTGCAAGGAGGATAGCGCATGTCGTGGACTGACGAGCGGGTCGAACTGCTCAAGAAGCTGTGGGCCGACGGTCTGTCGGCGAGCCAGATCGCGGCCGAGCTTGGCGGCATCACGCGCAACGCCGTGATCGGCAAGGTGCATCGGCTGGGACTTTCCGGCCGCGCCAAGAGCACGTCGAGCGCCTCGCCGCGCCCGCGCAAGGCGCGTTCGCCGTCGCACATGCTGCGCATCGGCCGCGCCTCGATCCGCGGCAATACCGCGCTCGCGCATGCTTACGATCTCGAGGCGGATGCGGAACCGGAGCTGATCGACAACATCATTCCGATCGGCCAGCGCCGCACCATCCTGGAACTGAACGAGCAGACCTGCCGCTGGCCGGTCGGCGACCCCGGCAGCAGCGATTTTTTCTTCTGCGGCGGCAACACCGTGACTGGTCTGCCCTATTGCGCCTATCACTCGCGGGTCGCCTATCAGCCCGCCACTGATCGCCGGCGCGACAAGCGGCCGATCCGCTGATGTGATTTTTCAGCTCGCCTTGCCGAAGCGGTCGTCGAGCGAATAGCCAGCGCCGCGCACGGTGCGGATCGGATCGCTGGCATGGCCGCGATTGAGCGCCTTGCGCAAACGGCCGACATGGACGTCGACGGTGCGCTCGTCGATATAGACGTCGCTGCCCCACACGCCGTCGAGCAACTGCTCGCGCGAGAACACCCGGCCCGGGCGTTCCATCAGGAATTCAAGCAGGCGGAATTCGGTCGGCCCGAGCTCGACCGGCCGGCTCGAGCGCGACACCCGCTTTTTCTCGCGATCGAGCTCGAGATCGCCGATGTTCAGCACCGTGGCGACCCGCTCGGGGCTCGCCCGGCGCAACAGCGCACGGACGCGCGCCAGCAGTTCCGGCACCGAAAACGGCTTGACGATATAGTCGTCGGCGCCGGTGGCGAGCCCGCGCACGCGCTCGCTTTCCTCGCCGCGCGCGGTCAGCATGATGATCGGCAGCGCTTGGGTCTGCGGCCGCGCCCGCAGCCGCCGGCACAGTTCGATGCCGGACAGGCCGGGCAGCATCCAGTCCAGCACGACAAGATCGGGCGCGGTTTCCTTCAGCCTGGTGTCGGCATCATCGCCCCTGGCGACGGCATCGACCTCATAGCCTTCGGCCTCGAGGTTGTAGCGCAGCAATGTCGTCAGCGGTTCCTCGTCTTCCACGATCAGGATGTTGGCTCCCATCCCGGTCTCCTATTTCTGCAATATTCCTGCCGGAAAACTTGTGGTATCGCCCTTTGGACGCGGATCGGTGATCGGGCGGCCCTCGATCATGTAATAGACGGTTTCCGCAATATTGGTGGCGTGGTCGCCCATGCGCTCGATGTCCTTTGCGCAAAACATCAAATGCATGCAGAAGGTGATGTTGCGCGGGTCCTCCATCATGTAGGTGAGGAGCTCGCGGAACAGCGACGTGCACATGGCGTCGACTTCTTCATCGCCGTTCCAGACCGCGAGCGCGGATTGCAGATCGCGGCCGGCATAGGCGTCGAGCACCTGCTTGAGTTGTGCCGAAACCAATTCGGCCATGTGCTCCACGCCGCGAATGAGCTTTTGCGGATAGAAGTCGCCGTCGAGCGCGACGACGCGCTTGCCGATATGTTTGGCGTGATCGCCGATGCGCTCGAGATCGTTGCACACGCGCATGGCGCCGACGCATTCGCGCAGGTCGACGGCCATCGGCTGCCGGCGCGCAATGGTGAGGATCGCCTTTTCCTCGATTTCGCGCTGCAGGGCGTCGATCGCAGGATCCCCGGCGATCACGCGCTCGCCCAGCTCCATATCGCGGTCAACCAAGGCCTGAACGGAATCGACGATCTGGCGTTCCACGAGCCCGCCCATTTCGGCGACCTTGCGGGTGATCTCCTGCAGATCGGTGTCGAACGCCTTGGCGGTGTGGTCGATTCTGGTGGTGGTCGAGTATTCGGTCATGATGGTTATCCGAAGCGGCCGGTGATGTAGTCTTGCGTGCGCTGATCATGCGGCGCGGTGAACATCTTGCTGGTCGAATCGAATTCGATCAGCTCGCCGAGATACATGAAAGCGGTGAAGTCCGATACACGGGCGGCCTGCTGCATGTTGTGGGTGACGATCACGATCGTGTAATCGTCCGTCAGCTCGTCGATCAATTCCTCGATCTTGGCGGTCGAAATCGGGTCGAGCGCCGAGCACGGCTCGTCGAACAGGATCACCTCGGGCCGCACTGCGACGGTGCGGGCGATGCAAAGCCGCTGCTGCTGGCCGCCGGACAGGCTCTGGCCGTTGGCGTTGAGCTTATCCTTCACTTCTTCCCACAAAGCCGCGCGGCGCAGCGACGTTTCCACGCGGCCGTCGAGCTCGGATTTCGGCAGCTTCTCATAGAGCCTGATGCCGAAAGCGATGTTCTCGTAGATCGACATCGGGAACGGCGTCGGCTTCTGGAACACCATGCCGATACGCGCGCGCAACAGGTTGAGGTCCTGTTTCGGCGACAGGATATTGCCGCCGTCGAACAGCACGTCGCCGGTGGCATGCTGGTTCGGATAGAGGTCGTACATCCGGTTGAGCACGCGCAATAATGTGGACTTGCCGCAGCCCGAGGGACCGATGAAAGCGGTGACCTTGTTCTGATAGAGCGGCAGGCTGATCGATTTCAGCGCCTTTGCCTGGCCATAGAAGAAATTAAGGTCGCGGATCGTGACCTTCTCGGCGAGGCCCGCCCTGTCGATAGGCGCATGACTTACGGCGGGAACGGAGACGGAAGCAACGCTCATGCTCATGACTGTTTTCCCGTTGCGACAAGGGCGCGCGCGGTGATGCTCAAGGCGAGCACAGTGAGGGTAATGATGAGGGCGCCGGTCCAGGCCAGCGCCTGCCAGTCGTGGTAGGGACTGAGCGCAAACTGGAAGATGACGACCGGCAGGCTGGAGATAGGCGCGTTGAGATTATTGCTCCAGAACTGATTGTTCAGCGAGGTGAAGAGCAGCGGCGCGGTCTCGCCGCTGATGCGCGCGACGGCCAGCAGGACCCCCGTCACCATGCCGGCGCGAGCGGCGCGATAGCAGATGCGCCTGATCGTCAAGGAGCGCGGCAGTCCGATGGAAGTCGCGGCCTCGCGCAGCGCGTTCGGCACCAGCGTCAGCATGTCCTCGGTGGTGCGCACGACCACCGGTATGACAAGGACGGCAAGCGCGACGCCGCCTGCCCAGCCGGAGAAATGCCCCATCGGCGCGACCATGACCTCGTAGATGAACAGCCCGACCACGATCGATGGCGCGCTGAGCAGGATATCGTTGATAAAGCGCACCACGCTGGACAGCCGATCATAGCGTCCGTATTCGGCCATGTAGGTGCCGGCGAGAATTCCGATCGGTGTGCCGATGATCACGGCAAGGATGGTGAGGATCAGGCTGCCGACGATTGGATTGAGCAGTCCGCCGCTCGATCCCGGCGGCGGCGTCATTTCCGTGAAGACTGCAAGCGACAAACCACTAAAACCCTGCCACAGCAATGAGCCCAGGATCAGCACCAGCCAGCCCAGGCCGAAGGCCGTAGCGACGAACGCCAGCACCGTCGCGACCGCATTGTTGCGGCGGCGGCCGGAATAGCGGGAGGCTAAGATCGTGTCCGGCATG
>Ga0116223_10003471_pt1 | contig 14108 bp, 19 predicted proteins | sample Sb_taG_3_FD_90092 | JGI IMG/M metagenome (GOLD analysis project Ga0116223, IMG submission 90092) | Peat soil microbial communities from Weissenstadt, Germany - Sb_50d_a_PC metaG | ecosystem: Environmental > Terrestrial > Soil > Wetlands > Peat | place: Germany: Weissenstadt | collected 2010-09-21 | reverse complement strand
GCGAAACTCTATCCGCGCACGGCGCTGGCTCTGCTGACGGCGCTGAACCTGCTGAACTACATCGATCGCTCGGTGCTGTTCGCGGTGCAACCGCTGGTGCAAAGTGAATTCCGGCTGAGCAATGCGCAGGTGGGTTACCTCACCAGCGCATTTCTGCTGTTCTACATGGTCGCCGCGCCGTTCGTGGGGCCGCTGGCCGACCGCTATTCGCGCAAAAGAATTATTGCCGGCGGTGCGATCTTCTGGAGCGCTCTCACCCTGCTTACGGCCGTTACCCACACCTACACCGAACTACTCATTCGACACACGCTGGTCGGCATCGGGGAGGCGACGTTCGTGACCATTGCCCCGACGTTTGTTGCCGATTTGTTTCCGGAAGAGAAGCGGGGCCGGATTCTGGGAGTTTTTTATCTGGCAATTCCGGTGGGAACGGCGGCGGGATATCTGCTGGGAGGGAAGCTGAGTCCGCATTACGGATGGAGATTTCCTTTCTATATTGCGGCGGCTCCGGGATTTGTGCTGGCGCTGGCGGTGCTGTTTTTGCAGGAGCCGGAGCGAGGACAGTTCGATCGGGAGAAAGAAACTCCGGAGCGCGGGACGCTGTTTGGATTGGCGCGCAACCCGGCGTTCTGGACGTCGACGCTGGGCATGGCGATGATGACGTTTGCTTTGGGCGGCATACAAGTCTGGATGCCGACATTTTTGTCGCGGGCGCGCGGGTACTCGTTGGAGTCGGCGAACTTCATGTTCGGAATCGTGATTGTGGTGGATGGAATTCTAGCCTCATTGGCGGGGGGCTGGCTGGGAGACCGTCTGCTGCCGCGGATGAAGGGATCTTATTATTTTGTTTCGGCGGCGAGCATGGCGCTGGGCGTGCCGTTCATGATCGTGGCGTTGTTCACGCGCGGCCCAGTAATGCTGCCGGCGATTGCCCTGGCGGCATTTTTTCTGTTGCTGAATACTTCGCCGCTGAATGCGGCGGTGATTAATTCGGTGGGAGCGCACATTCGCGCAACCGCTCTGGCCGTCAACATCTTTGTTTTTCATCTGCTGGGCGACGTGCCCTCGCCGACACTGATGGGTTATGTGGCCGACAAGCGCACGCTGCAGGCCGCGTTCGTGCTGCCGGTGATCGCCATGATCGCCTCCTCTGCCATACTGTTCTACGGAATGAAATTTGCGCCGGAACAGACCGATGGCGCGCCAGCGGGGAATATCTAGGCGGATGCATTACTTTCATTGGATTGCCGGCACGATTCTCGCGCTGGCGTGGTTCTCTCGCATCGTGGATGCCGCGATCGGCATGCCCAGCGTCGCCGACATTTCCAAGCCCGAATGGAATCGCAATCCGGTGGCGGCTGGGGGTAATCCGCGAGTGTCGCTTATCGTGCCGGCGCGCAATGAAGAAGATGACATCGAGCAATCTCTGACTCGCCTGCTGGAACTTGACTACGACAATTATGAAGTGATCGCGGTGAACGACCGGTCTACGGACCGAACTGGGGAGATCATGGAGAGGATGGCTCAAGGTCGGAACGTCCTGAATCCCCACTTCTCGCAAAGAACGCGAGAAATGGGGCACCCGGTTCTTCGTGTGATTCATCATCAGGAATTGCCAGCGGGATGGTTAGGCAAGACGCATGCCATGTGGACGGCGACGAATGCGGCGCAAGGCGACTGGCTGCTGTTTACTGACGCCGATGTGCAGTTCAAACCAGACTCAGTGCGGCGGGCGATGGCTTATGCCGAGGCGGAGAAGGCGGATCACGTTGTCTTGTTTCCGCAGATGATTATGAAGCGGCCGGGCGAGTACATGATGATCGCGTTCTTTCAGACCATGTTTGTCTTCGGGCACCGGCCGTGGAAGGTGGCTGATCCGAAGTCGCGGGACCACATGGGAGTGGGCGCATTCAACTTGATTCGGCGCAGCGTGTATGAGTCCGTGGGAACTTACGAAGCCTTGCGCATGGAAGTGCTCGACGACATGAAGCTGGGCAAAGTGGTGAAGAATGGCGGCTTCGCGCAGCGCAACGTTTTTGGCGGCGATCTGATTTCGATTCGCTGGGCCAACGGCGCGCTGGGCGTGGTCAACAATCTGACGAAGAATTTCTTTGCGGTGCTGTCGTTCCAGTGGCCGCGCACGCTGATCTCGGCGTTCGGACTCGCGTTCTTGAACCTCATGCCGTTTCTGGGCGTATGGCTGACGCATGGATGGGAGCGCGTGCCGTATGCCGTGGCTCTGGGATCGATGTTCTTGATTTACCTCGGGATGTCTATACGGTCGGGGGTTCCAGCTTATTATTTCCTGCTGCATCCGGTCAGCACATTTCTTTTCATCTACACCTTGCTGCGGTCAATGTTTCACGCACTGTGGAATGACGGCATCATCTGGCGCGGGACGAGGTATCCGCTGGAGGAGTTGAGGAAGGGGATGGTGTGAACCGGAGCTAGATGGTGGCTACCTGCCACTGAAAACTGTGAAACTCGGCCAGCCGGCTAAAGTCTCGAGCGTTCGTTGTGATCACCTCAATGCCAAGCCTCGCAGCACTGGTTGCAATCAGCGCGTCGTTGGTGAGCCGTCCCTTTCCGATTTGTTCGTAACCGTGCCTGGCCGCCAGGCGTGCGAGCAGTTTGCCAGCCTGACTCCAATCTCTGAGGTTCGGTAGTAAGATTCGCTTTATCCCGTCGAAATCCCGCTCTAGCCGGTCAACCGCCGGGCGGCTACTTGCAGCCGACCCAGCGTAGAGTTCCTCTAGTACAACCGCGCTCAACCAGAGAGGCCTATCAACCGCCAAGCGCCTGAGCGTTATGACAACGGAGTCGCCGCGGCGTAAGGCAGATATATAGACGGATGCGTCTAGTAGGGCGGGCTGCATTATTTGTCCAGCACGCCATAAACGTCTTTAATGGCAACGCTGCTCTTGATGAAACGCTCCGTAGCGGCAAGCGCCAGACGGTCGCTTTGGCTTTCGGCAATGACAAAGTCGAGGGCGCGCTCGATGGTTTCGGTCTCCGTTCTTGCTCGCAAGGCCTTTCGCGCGCGCGTGATTTTCATGGAGTCCAACTGGAAATGCTTATGGGAGCGATTCTTGTGGGCAGGCATGCCATCTCCTCACACAATCTCATTGTATCATGCGTGTACATAAAGTAAGCATTTATGTACATCAGGAGCTAGCTTACGGCGGTGGTTCGCCGCCCACATCCGCTTCGTTCCCGTACGTTGCAGAGGTGTTGATCGTGCCCTTGACCTTCGCGGGCTTCTTGGTGGGACGCATGCGGCCGGCGCTGTAGTGGCCTTGCTTTTCCACATCGTAGTTTTTCGGCATGGGGGGGATTAGAGTTGAGCCGCCGGTCAACTGGCTGACGCGGTTCAGGATGATCTCGGCGCGGCCGTCGTAGAGTTTGACCGGGCCGTGGATCTCGATGACGCGGCCTTCCAGGCGGCGAACGTCGCCCACGTCCTTCAGATCCGAGGCGAAGACCACCACCGAGAACGGGCAGGCCGCCTGCTCCTCGCAGAAACTGATGAAGTGGACTCCTTTGGGGCCGACTTTCACGTGCACAACTCTGCCGGTGATGCATTTGTTTTCGCCAACGTGGTGGCTGGCTTCGCCGATGGGGAGGCAGTCGGATGCGGCGAACAACGACGTTGCGGACAAGACGAACAGGCCGAGCAGCAGTCGTTTCAAAAACAGCGAGCTACGATGGCGACGCATCAGACAAGCACCTGGGGTTTGAGAAGACTGCGAGGGAACCAGGATCCCTCGCTTCGCTCGGGATGACAGAACAATGCCGATGACATGAGCATTGTTTCGACCGACGCCAAAGGGAAGGGAAGTCCACTGAGAATCTTACGGCCGGGAAGCGCGCGAATAACTCGGATCGCGAAATTATTTGGCTGATTGTCCCGGAATGGAAACGCCGTCAGATTATTTTGCGGGAAGCGTCAGGGCGTCGAAGCAAGAAATAAAAAAAGAAAGAACGCTCAGGGACCGGACGGGCCAGTCCCCGGGTTCTTTCCCGCCAGTGACCATTGACCGCAACGCTGGACTACTTGAAGCCCTTGACCGCGGCGGCCTCGTCGTCTTTGACATCAAAGACGGTGTAGAGCTTGGTGATCTGGAGCAGGTCGTGCACCTTCTTGGTGAGATGCAGCAACTTGAGTTCGCCGCTCTGGTTCTTGGTGGTGGTGAAGGCGCTGACCAGTTCGCCGATGCCGGAGCTGTCGATGTAATTGACTTCGGCCAGGTTCAAGATGATCTTCTTGTTGCCTTTAGAAAGCAGGTCGCGAACGGTGTCGCGCAGAGTAACGCTGCCCTCGCCCAGGGTGATGCGTCCGCTGCAATCCACGATGGTGACTCCGTCCACCTGCCGAGTGCTAAGTTTCATGCTCACTGAGACCCCTCCTTGCCGCCCACGGATGCTCCGTGGACGTGCTTGATCAATTTCACTTCAGTACCTGTCTGGGACGGGCGGATTTCCACCACGTCCATAAAAGAGCGCATTAGAAAGATGCCGCGTCCGGAAGTCTTAAGCAGATTTTCCGGCGCCAGAGGATTCGGAATTCCGCTCAAATCAATGCCTTTGCCTTGATCGCGAATGGTGATGACGAGGTTCTCAGGAGTTCGCTCAAAGGCCAGGATTACTTTCTTGTCGGGCGCATATTTATTGCCGTGCAGGACGGCGTTGACCGCACCCTCGCGCACCGCCATGGAGATCTGCTTCACTTCATCTTCCCCAAAGCCCAACTCGGTGGCGATGCGGGTCGCGCTTTCTTCCGCATGGTCCACGGTTTCCAGCGTGGAATCGAGCGTATAGGAGACCTGTTGCTCCATGGCAATAGATTACGTCTTAGACCCGCACCGGTGGTTTGGATTTGCCCGCAGTTGCTCGCCGCAAGCCGCATGCGGCGAATGCGGTAGTGTGCCTGTCGAAGCCGGAATTGTCAACGAGGGCGTCGGATTGTGACAGGGCAACATTAGAAATGTCGCCGCGATGGTGGCGGTCACGGTTCGCGAGCGGCGGATATAATTGTACGCCGTGGCCCCAGTCCTGAGCGGTAGAATCCGGCATTTTCTGAAGCGGCTGGCAGGCGCCGCCCTATTGTCGGCGGCCGGCGCGACGCTGATCGCTTATACCGTGGACTATGCCGTGTTCCGCTATCGCGTTGGGGCGAACCGAGCCTTTGGACAAGTCACCGTGACCAGCTACGATGCGGTCGCGCAAAAGAACGGCAAGACGGAATTCCTGTTCAATCCGCCGCAGGCGCAAACCTGCGTCAACTCACTGTTTCCCCGCGCTGGATATGTCCCGTGCTGGTATCTGCAGCGGCATACCGAACAGCGCACGAACATCTGATTGCGAGGCCTCCGATCTGGGAATCGGGGGGAACTGTAAAGGGGCGCAAAATGCGCCTTTTTTTCTGTCCAGCTCAGTTGGGTGTGGCGTGACTCTATTTGAGATACACCGAATAAATCACGCCATTGAACGACGAATCATACCCCGCACACCAGACGCGGTAGCCAGGATTTGCGGGTTGTTTGTCGCAGGCATCCATCTCGGCGTTGGTGGTCACGTCCACCGACCAGGTTTGGCCACCGTTGCCACTGTAGTAAATGCCGCCCACGCCAGTGTAGACATTGCCGCCGGCCGCCCAACCGATCTTGGGAGTGAGAAATAGTATTTCACGAATCGGCCAGGGACCGTCCAGAGTGCGAGCGCTCCAGGTCTTGCCGCCGTTGGTGGTGACATGGGCCCAGCCTTCCACGTTCGGGCTGATTTCTCCGCCGCCGACCCAGCCCTCGGTATCGTTCAGAAAGAACACAGGTCCGTCGAAAACCGAGTCGACCGAAGGACCGCAACTCCATTTGGCTCCGTCGTTGGGGCTGGTGCAAAAATTAATGCCGGATGCCCGGGCGTGCAGGTTGGGGAGCAAGCTGAACTGCAGTCCAAACCATCCGCCGTCGGTGTTGTCGACCACGGTGGTCCAGTCGGTGGCGGCGGCTCCGCCGTCGGTGGTGTATTGGGCCAGATTGCCGGAGGAGTCTCCGAACAGGTCGAGGATCAGGCCGTTGTTAGTCTTGGGAAAACGCACGCGCTGCGCCCAGGTGGTGGAGACCACGATGTCGGCGCTCCAGGTTGTGCCGCCGTCGTGGCTCCAACGAATGAGGCCCGCGCTCGTGGAGTCATTAAAGCCAGCGATGACCACATCGTTCGCGGTCAGGGCCGACACGCCGTAAAAGTAATAGGGAAAGCCCAAGTTCAAGATCTCGGTCCAGCTCTTGCCGCCGTTGGTTGTCTTCCAGACCTGCCCCAGTTCAGCGGCTGCAAAACCGATGGTCGGCGAAGCAAAGGAAAGATCATGAATCACGGCGCCGGCGAGTGTGGCCTGCAATTGCCAGTTGTGTGCCGCGGGGCTTTCGAGTCGGGGTTCCGCTGCGGGAGCAAGCGGGCGCTCCGCGGACAGGACGCGAGCGGAGGAAGATGATTGCACGGGTACGTTTCCCGAGACATGATGCGCGACATCCTGGGCCGCCGCAAAGACAGGCAGCACGACCAGCAGGGCAACGGCGAGGCTTGCACAGCGACGAAATTTCACGGGCATCCTCCACATGAATTTACGGGCGGCCATGTTACCACGGAAAAGCGGTCAACAGGACGCGAAAAAGAAGACACCGATCACGGTTGCAAGAACTTGCAAGGGTATGTAGTCGACTAGGCTAGAATAGCGTCCGATGAGCGCTGCAGAATCTAAAGTTACGAGGACTCCATGGGGCATAAGCGTTTCGTTTTCGAGATAGGTGTCGCCGTCGCGATGGTGCTGTTGGCTGCGTCTGTTTGCGCCGGGCAAAGCCCTGAGACCCGTTCGGCTTCCGATCCGCGGCTGCAAAAGGCTTATCGCTTCCAAAAGGGAGGGTGGGCCTACGTACACCTGGAAGGCTCACCCTCTGAGATTGGTTACCAGCACGGCTATCTGCTGGCTCCCGAGATCGCCGACGCGTTCGCAGCGATCAGACTTTTCGACACGCACCAGACGCAGCGCGATTGGGAATTCTTTCGCAAGACGGCGCGCGAGATGCTGTGGCCGCACATCGACGCCGAATATCAGCAAGAGCTGCAGGGTATCGCCGACGGTGTAAAGGCGCATGGCGTCGATTTGGATGTGTACGACATCGTGGGGCTCAATGCGTTCGAAGAAGTTCCGGACTACTACGTGCCGTGGCTGAACAAGCGCGAGAAGCAGGCCGAGGCGCCGAGGCTGAAGGCGCCGGGGAATTGCAGCGCATTTATCGCCACCGGAGCTTACACCAAAGATCACCAGATCGTGATCGCGCACAATAACTGGACCAGCTATCTGGCGGGCGAGCGCTGGGTTGTCATCTTCGACATTTTGCCGCAGCACGGCCAGCGCATTCTGATGGACGGCTTTCCCGGAGTGATTACCAGCGACGATGACTTCGGGGTGAACGCGGCTGGGATCATGATTACGGAAACCACGATCACGCAATTCGAAGGCTGGGATCCGAAGGGCAAGCCCGAGTTCATGCGCTCCCGCAAGGCGCTGCAGTATGCCGAGAGCATCGACGACTACGTGCGCATTATCAAAGAAGGGAACAACGGCGGATACGCCAACGACTGGCTGATCGGCGACCGGAAGACGGGAGAGATTGCGTATCTTGAGCTCGGGCTCAAGAACACTCCGATATGGCGAACGAAGGATGGATATTTTGTGAGTTCGAATTTCGCTCGTGATCCGAAGCTGATTCGCGAGGAGACGAGCGGCTTCGATCCGAATGATATGTCTTCTTCCATGAATGCGCGCCACAAGCGCGCGGACGAACTGGTGCAGCACGCCAAGGGAACGATTGACGTGGAGTTGGCCGAGAATTTTCTGGCGGATCACTTCGACAGCTTTGAGAAGACCGCTTCCAATGTGGAAAAGCCGCAGCCCAACGAGCGCTCACTGTGCGGACACGTCGATGCCTCGCCGCGCGGGGTGAAGCAGTGGAGTTGGGACGCCTACAATCCCGGCGGAGCGGTGCAGGGTAAAGCTACCGACAGCAAGATGGCTGCGAACATGAGCTTCGTTGCTCGCGCCGGCCATCCTTGCGGCGCGGATTTTGTGGCGACGGATTTCCTGGAGCAGCATCCGGAATATTCATGGCAAAAGCCGTTACTGCACGACATGAAAGCGGGGCCATGGACGAAATTTCAGGCGGGGGAGAAGCAATGAAGGAAACGGTGCAGCAATACATTCAACGCATCAACGGCTACATGGAAGGCAAGCAGCCTCTGGCAGTGCAAGGGGCGACGGCGAAGAAGCTCGAACGACTGATCAAGGGCGTGCCCACAAGCAAATTGCGCAAGCGTCCGGCTCCGGACAAGTGGTCAGTTGCCGAGATCCTCGCGCATTTAGCCGATGCTGAGATTGTCGGCGGTTTTCGTATGCGGCTGATTCTGGGCGCGCCCGGAACTCCCATCGTGGCCTTCGATCAGGATGCCTGGGTTACGAGCGGGCACTACGAGAAACGCGATCCGCGGAAGTCGGTTGAGCAGTTTCGCGTACTTCGGGAAGTCAATCTCGCGTTGCTCAAGTCCCTGACGCCGGAGCAGTGGAAGCACTATGGAATGCATTCCGAGCGCGGCCAGGAAACGATTGAGCACATCGTGCGCATGTTCTCCGGACACGATCTCAATCATCTGCAGCAGATCGAAGGCATTCTTCGCGGGAAGTGACGGTGCGTGATTTGTATCACGTTGACTTGTGCTAGAGGTCACATCGGCGGCGAGGGCGTGGCTGTAATTGTGTCGGATGCATACTGCAACGCTTGATTCCATTGCAGGTGGGTTCTGCGAACTTTTCCGGCAACAGATGGAAGCCTTGGCTGGCCGAAAATTCAGGGATTTCGCCAAGGAAGAACTGGACGCTTACCAGAGGCGAAAGCGCAAGATTCGAGAGTTGCGGTCCGAGTTGGAGAAGCTCGTGAGATCCATGTACGCGAGGGCGCGCAAAGCTAGGGTTTGCGGTGCTTGCGCTTGGACTGGGCAGCCGGTCTTTCCAGTTCTTCGGCTGCCTTTTCATGCTCGGAGAGCAACTGGTTCATCTGATCGATGATCGCCGCCAGTTTGTTCGGGTCTCTTTCCCGTTGTGCGCTTTCCCACAGCGACCGCCAACCTTCGGGCTCATCCAGCGGCATAGGCCAATCCAGCGCTCAGCTTACTATACGCCCGATGTCTTTCAGTGAATGCAGAATCTGCGCGACGGAGCTTTTGCCGGTCCTGAAGATTCCCAGACCGGGAGCCTGCAGCGCGATTCTTCGCAGAAGAACGCACCCAGACAGAGTTGACGTGATTTGAATCATCCGGCCTGATACGCACGCGCACAGCCAGGATGTGTCCGTCGTGATACCTGTGTTGCATGGATACAGCAGGGCTCGACGCCATCGCGCGTGAGCTTTGCGAACTCCTTCAGCAACAGGTGGAATCCGTGGCAGGCCGAAAGTTCGACGATTTTACCGAGGAAGAACTGGAAGCTTACCAGTCACGCAAGCGCCGCAGCCTCGAATTGCGCTCCGAGCTGAACAAGTTTGTGAGACCCACGTAGTTAATTCGGGCTCCAAGCTATTGCTTAGGACGCTCGCTCAGGGAGGGGGAAGTCGCTTTTTCATCCTTCGCGGCCGCCTTCTCATGCTCGGTCAGCAACTGGTTCATCTGATCGATGAGTCGGGCCAGTTTTTTCGGGTCTCTTTCCTGTTGCGCTCGTTCCTGCAGCCGCCGCCAACCTTTGGGCTCATCTGTCATAGACAACCCAGCCTAAACGCGAACTATACGATATCTTTCCCCGAAAGCAAAATCTTCGTGTCCGTTCTGACCGCAGAAAGGAATCCGATGGATGGGTGCTGAAAAACCGCGTCGTGCGAGGAGAGAAGCGTGCTACCGTCACGTTAATGCGAGATCCCGCTTGTTTGAGAGCCTGGATCCGCGAGGCGGTTCGACAATGATGACCAAGGCGTGCAGCAACAGCAAGTGTCCAGCCTACGCCCACTTTGTTTATACGGTAGCCATGCGCTGCGTTCTTTGCCGGTGGGATCTGAAGAGCGCGCAGAGGATGAGCGATGCCGCCGCTGATATCCATGGGAGGACCAACGGGGTTGCGCTGTCGAAGAAATCAGCAACGCATGCCGCTGGATGAAAGAACGGACGGAAAGAGTAGGATCTAATAGGCCTCTTCAAAAGAGTGTCAATAATTCCCCGCACGTTAGGATCTAGCCCCCATTCGGCGTCCCGCCCCCGCTGTCACAATACTCTTGCTGTCCCACTCTCTACCGCCGTGCTAGAATCTGGCCCGGTCCGTTCCGCAGAGCGCTGGTGCTGATAAGACTCTCTGCCGCGACTCGAACCCGATAGTTAGGAGGGGATATTATGAAGAAACCGGCCGTAACTCCACTCAGGTTGAATTCCGTAAAGCTTGGGCTTCTGCCAATATTGATTTGCGGCATGGCGAGTTTCCTTTCACAAGCGGTCTACGCACAAGGAATAGAACCGACAACAACAATGGAGTTGCCCATACAGGCATCCGCTCCAGTCGGAGTCGTAAGCTCGACGAAGAACCCTTTGCAGATCGCAATCCTCCACTGGTACAGCGCCAACCAGACGACAGCCATTACCCTTGGAGCGAACCCCCTTGGCGTGGCCTTTGACGGCGCCAGCATGTGGGTCGCGAATTACGGCAGCAACAACGTCACCAAACTGCGGGCAAGCGATGGGGCCAATCTCGGCACCTTTACGGTGGGCAGGAACCCCACTAACGTTGCTTTTGATGGGGCCAACATCTGGGTGGTCAACCAGTCCGACGGGACTGTGTCCAAGCTGCAAGCAAGTGATGGAGCGATACTGGGCACTTTTGGCGTGGGAGGCACGCCGATCGGCGTGGCTTTCGATGGGGCCAGTATTTGGGTCGCGAATTACGGCAGCAACAACGTCACCAAATTACGCGCAAGCGATGGAGTCAATCTTGGCACGTTTACGGCGGGGACTTCGCCGACGGGACTGGCCTTTGATGGGACCAACATCTGGGTCACAAATCAGGCCAGTAACAACGTGACGAAGCTGTCCCTCGCTGGGAGAATGCTTGGCACCTTTGCCGTCGGAACTCAGCCGCTGTATCTAGCCTTTGATGGGACCAACATGTGGGTGACGAATGCCAGCAGCGACACCGTGACGAAGCTCTCGGGCAGTGGCACAGTCCTCGGTACGTTCGCGGTGGGCAGCACTCCCGAGGGGGTGGTCTTCGATGGCGCTAACATCTGGGTGGCGAATTACAGCAGCTTCAACGTGACTAAGCTATCGGGCAATGGCACAGTCCTCGGGACCTTTGCGGTTGGAATGGGCCCCCAAGGCGTGGCCTTTGATGGAGCTAATGTCTGGGTGGCGAATTGGCTTAGCGGAACGGTTTCCAAGCTCTAAGCCGGGGCGGGAACTGGCGCCGGTCAGGGCGATGGCTCGCGACAAAGAATATGGCGGAGAGGGTGGGATTTGAACCCACGATACCCGTTAAGGTATGTCCGCTTTCGAGGCGGATCGTTTCAACCGCTCACGCACCTCTCCGGAAAGCAGTTGCCGGTTGCCAGCCGCCAGTTAAAACCCAAGATTCCTCGCTGCGCTCGGAATGACAAGCTGCTTTAGCCAACGACTCTGGACCAACGACTAACGACGGCTCTTAAAGAACGTCTGCAGCAGTTCTGCGCAACGGCCTGCCAGCACGCCGCTGCGGACTTCCACGCGATGGTTCAATTGGGGATGGTTCAGTAGCTCCATCACCGACCTCACTGCGCCCGCCTTCGGATCGTCGGCGCCGTAGATCAGCCGCCTGATCCGCGCATGCACCATGGCGCCGGCGCACATCGCGCACGGTTCAATTGTAACAAACAGATCGCAGCCCGCCAGACGATGGTTACCGACGGTTGCACCGGCCTCGCGCAGGGCAACGATTTCTGCGTGGGCCGTTGGGTCTTTGTCGGCGATGTTGCGGTTCCATCCCCGGCCTACAACTCGGCTCTCGCATACGACCACGGCTCCGACCGGGACTTCGCCGGCTTGCAGCGCGCGCTGGGCCGAGCGCAGAGCCTCCTCCATCCAAAGCTCGTCCCTACGAAGATCGTCACTGGTGGTTGTCACGGGGAAGTCCTACGAGGCAGGGTATCACTGACGCAGGAAATCTCTATACATCAGATCAGGCTCAACACCGAACGCACGACATCCGGCACAAGGGCGCGAATGATGGCTGGCAGCAGAATCATCACCACCGGATAGGCAATCGCGATGAGCGGCAGGGCCAGCAGCAACTGGGCTTTCGGCGGCAATTTGGCGAGATAGGCTCGCATGGCATCCTCTGGTTTAAGTACGCAAGCGGAGCCGGAAAAGTTCCCAGTGCGCCTCTGGCAACAGGTATCTGGCAACCGGCAACTGCCAAGTGATATGCTTACCCCGATATGGGGATGCCGAGCCTGCTCCGCAAAGTGTTTCTCATCGACCTTTTCCAGGGATTGAAGGTCACCTTCCGCTATCAGGATCCCAAGGAAATCTGTACCGAGCAATATCCCATGGAGCGGCCGCAGGTGGCGGAGCGCTACCGGGGCGCGCCCCGGCTGAACGTCAATCCTGATACCGACGAGACCATGTGCATCGCCTGCGACTTGTGCGCGCTGGCTTGCCCGGAAAATCTCATCGTGGTCTCGAGCGCGCGCAATGAGCAGACTCGCCGCAAGGAACTTACCAACTTCACGTATGACCTGAGCCGCTGCATGTTCTGCGGCCTCTGCGAGGACGCTTGTCCCGTGGACGCGCTCGAACTGACACAGGATTTCGAACTGGCCAGCTACACGCGCCAGGGCTGGATCTGGGATCGGAAGACGTTGGAAAAAGGTCCGCAGCCCACGCAATACCGGAAGTAATTTTGTTTCTCCCAATCTGTCGGGGAGCTCGGAGCAATCAACGGCAAAACTATGGGTATTTTCGATTCATTCCGCAAAGAAGAAGTGACCGGAACCAAGGTTCTGGTCGGCCAGCTGGGAACCGGGCAGGGAACTGGTGTCCAAATTAAGTTTGATGAAGAATTGAAGTCGGACCTGCGGGTCTACAAACGCTTTTATCCCGCGGCCTCCGGCGCGACATTTACTTCGGTCGCGGAGTTGCGCGGTGCGGTTGCCCACAAATATGACATTCTCCACCTCTTCTGCGATGTGGGCGCGGGCGGCGTGATTGCGGACGCTTCCGGCGATCGCATCACCGGCACGGAGTTGCTGAAGGCAGCGGCCGATTCCGGCGTGAAGCTGTTGTGGATCGGCAACGACAATCCGCAGGAGGCTTATGACGCGGGCTTCAAGACCAAGGGCCTGAAAATTAATGTGGTGCTGACGCTGCGCCGCCTGGGCTCGAACACTTCTCTGTTCCTCGACAGTTTGCTGGCCAAGATGCAGGCTGGCGAGACTTTGTCGAAGGCGTGGAGCGTGGCCTCGCAGCCCGAAGGCAAGTCAGTGCAGCCCGACGTGCCGCATACGATTTCCTCGCTGGGCCGGGGCGGGGTGGTTCTGAAGTAAGCTCACTTTTGAGTCACCAAGAACCCTTGTCATTCCGAACCGGGCGCCAAGCCCGGTGAGGAACCTGCTTTCCCGGATACCCCTCCGCGATCTCGCCGAGAATAGCGGATGTGAAAGCAGATTCCTCGCTCGCCCTCGCCTCGCAAAGCTGAGCTCTGGACTTCGCTCGGAATGACAAAATGATTTACGGCGTATTCTCTTTGCCGCCCCAGCCCGCAAAAACCGCGCGGGCCTCAGGATGACAGCACGAGAACGAGACCTAAACTGCCGGCTGCTGCTGCGTCATGCAGTGCATGGTGCCAAGTCCCCAGATGAGGTCGCCGGAATAAATTGGCACAACTTGTCGCGTCGGGAACAGCTCCGAAAGTGTGTTCAGAACGATGCGGTCGTTGGGATCGTTGAAGACGGGCGCGAGCACAATGCCGTTCGCGATGTAGAAATTGGCGTAGCTGGCGGGCAGGCGTCGCTGCTCAAAGACGACGGGCCCGGGCATGGGAAGTTCGACGATGG
>Ga0116223_10003464_pt1 | contig 14129 bp, 11 predicted proteins | sample Sb_taG_3_FD_90092 | JGI IMG/M metagenome (GOLD analysis project Ga0116223, IMG submission 90092) | Peat soil microbial communities from Weissenstadt, Germany - Sb_50d_a_PC metaG | ecosystem: Environmental > Terrestrial > Soil > Wetlands > Peat | place: Germany: Weissenstadt | collected 2010-09-21 | reverse complement strand
CGCTACTACTACTCGACCAGCAATCAGAGCTTTCCGCTGGGGCTCGGTGGGACCGGCGACCTGCCCGGTTACAACACCGTCACGCCGACCAATGTTAATCTGGTGTCCATCTCGTATCTCTCTACGCTTTCGCTCACCAAGGTCAACGAAGTGCGTTTCGGCTATAACCGCTTCTACGAGACCTTCATTCCCGAAGACAGCAGTTTCAATCCTGCTTCCGTCGGGCTAGATACAGGCGCCGGCAAGCAGGACTACGGACTGCCGAAAATCAGCGTTGCCGGCTTCACATCCATCGGGGCAACCAGTTCGGACCCGCGAGGCCGCACGGACGTCAATTGGCAGTTCATTGATAACTTCTCCTGGAAATTCAACAAGCACGCGGTGAAAATCGGCTATGAGTTCCGCCGCACAACGGTGAGCCAGTTCTTCGACGAGGGGTTCCGCGGCAGCCTCTCATTCGCGAGCTTGACCGATTTCTTCGAAGGTATCCCCAGCGGAGGCGGCAGCATCCTGGAGGGCGATACCAACCGCAATACTTACGAAAACTCGCACGCCTTTTACGTCCAGGACAGCTTTCGTGCCAATCGTAAGCTCACGTTCGACTATGGTCTGCGCTGGGACTATTTCGGAGTGATCGCGGAGAAGAACAACCTCTTTTCGAACTTTGACCCGGCGAGCGGCGCGCTGAACCAGGTGGGTACCAACGGACTGTCGACCCTCTATAAACCCGACTATCGAAATTTCGCGCCGCGCGCCAGCGTGGCATACGACCTCACGGGCAAAGGCACGACAGTAATTCGCTCCGGCGTCGGCCTTTTCTACGACCTGTTCTCGCAAGACTTTTTTCTGGGCCAGGTGCCCTACGACGCCGCGACTCCGGGCGCTGCTTACAACGATATCGGACCCAAGCCGATTCTCTCGGGCGTAGCGTCGTCTACATCTCCGATCGCCTCTGGGCAGCCCGTTTTCGGCGGCTTTGGCGCCTCGTCAAACTTGTTCGCGGTGGACCAGCACCTTCGCACACCGCGCATGCTGAACTACAATTTCAATATTCAGCAGCAGGCCGGGAAGAGTATTGTCTTCCAAGTGGGCTACGTAGGTTCCGAAGGTCACCACTTGTTCCGTTTCCGAGACATTAACCAAACCCTGTCCCGAGTAACCGCCGATCTTCCTTACCCGCAATACGGCTACATCAACTACCTGGAAACTTCGTCCAATTCCATTTACAACTCGCTTCAGACGCAGCTTCGCATTCGCAACCTTCATGGGTTCGAGTCCACGCTCAATTACAACTATTCGCATTCGATTGACAATGCGAGTGACGGCACGGATTTTGAGCCCAATGCCGCCCAACCAAATGACAGCTACCGCCCGGATCTCGAACGCGGCAACTCCAACTTCGACGTCCGTCATCGTTTCACCTGGATGGCCAATTACCGTTTCCCATCGCCGCAGCGTGGTGGAGCTTGGTCCAAACTCGGCAGCGGGTGGGCAATCGACAGCGTTCTGACCCTGCAGACGGGCCAACCCTTTCAGTTGAACTTCAATTTCAGCGGCGACTACGATGGCACCGGCGAATACTTTCCGCGGCCCGACGTGATCGGCAATCCTTACGCGGGAACCAGCATTCCCGACGCCGTGGTGAACCTTTCTGCCTTCAAGGTGCCTTGCACCTTCTCGAATGGTGCTTGCGTCCCGGGTACACAGCACGACGGCACCGAAGCTCGCGATTTCCTGTTTGGCCCCGGATTCAGGCAGTGGGACCTGGCTCTTTACAAAGACACCGCGATCAACGAACGCCTGAAGATGCAGTTTCGCGCCGATTTCTTCAACATCGTCAATCACCCCAATTTCACGAATCCGTTCTTGCCCACCTTCTTTGCCGCCTGCGACACCAACGGGATCAACCCCAACACCGGCGCATGCCAGGGTTTCCTCCCAACTACGGCAACCGGCGACGTGGGCGAGGGCAACCCGTTTATCGGCGGAGGCGGGCCGCGGGGAATCCAGTTGGCAATTAAGTTCACGTTTTAAAGGCAGGAGTCAGGATTCAGGTCCTCGTTCCTGCTCGGGTGGCGCATACGTTGTAGTCAATGTATGCGCCACAACCGCTCTTTTCCCCATGGCAATACATCCTTAAAACGCCGTGCCAAACCGAGGTGCACTACTCCCCATGGTCCGAATTCGGATAGAATTGGGTTTTGCTGAATCCTGAATCCCGAATCCTGAATCCTTGAAAGACGTTCTCGTCATCGGCGGCGGTTTTGCGGGCCTTGCGGCAGGCGTCGCATTGGCGGAAAGCGGTTGCCGTGTGCGCCTGCTCGAGCAGAGGCCCTATCTGGGTGGTCGGGCGCGCTCGTTCCTTGATCCTACAACAGGCTCCGTGGTGGACAACGGCCAGCACATCTTCATGGGTTGCTATCACGCGACGATTCGCTTTCTTTCGACGATCGGAACTCTGGATCGTATCCGCTTTCAGGAGTGTTTAACGGTTCAGTTCCTGGACCGAAATGGGCGCCTCTCGCGCCTCCACTGCCCTGATCTCCCTTCGCCCTGGCACGCGCTGCTCGGTGTGCTTCGCTCCGGGAGCTTCACGCTTCGCGAGAAATTGGAAGTCTTGCGCTTGGGAATAGCGCTTCGGCAGACCGATGCAGCGATGCGCGGCACGAAGCGGCTGAGCGTGCGCGAGTGGCTGACTCAGCTTGGCCAGTCCGCACGTTTGCAGCGCAACTTTTGGGATTTGCTCTGTATTGCCGCACTCAACGAGGATCCTGAGATCGCCAACGCGGCGTTGTTCGAGCGCGTGCTGCGGTTGGCCCTCTTCACTTCTCCCGAGGACTCCCGCCTGGGGATTGCCCGCGTGGGCCTGAGCGAAGTCTATGTCGATGCAGCGGCAGACTTCATTCGCGCCAAAGGGGGGCGTGTCGAGTGCGGCCTGGGCGTGGCCGGCTTGCTGGTTTCCGATGGGCAGTGCCGGGGCGTGCTCATGTCCACCGGCGAGCGGATAGATGCGGAGAGCGTGGTGAGCGCAGTGCCTTCGTTCCAGCTTACGGCACTGTTGCCCCGCGAGATGCTGCACGGGGAGCCATTCTTCGCCTCGCTCGTTCGCTTGCAGCCCGCGCCGATCATTTCTATTAACCTCTGGTTCGACCGTCCCATTACAGACCTTGATTTTGCCGGCCTGCGCGGCGCGACTATTCAGTGGCTGTTCAACAAGCGTAAAATCTCCGACCGTGGTGACGGTTATGTTTCGCTTGTATTGAGCGGGGCTCACCGCTACATTGCTACAAGCAAAGAAGAGTTGTTGGCCACGGCGCTTCGCGAGCTTGGAGACTTCTTCCCGGAGGCGCGCCAGGCTCACTTGCTGCATTCGCTCGTGATCAAGGAGCGCTTCGCCACATTCTCGCCTACCTGGGAAGCTGAGGCATTGCGCCCCGCCGCGCGGACGCCGATTCGTGGCCTCTTCCTCGCAGGCGATTGGACTGCGACCGGATTGCCGGCCACGATCGAAGGCGCCGTGCAAAGTGGCTACGCTGCCGCGGGCGCTGTTATGGAGAATCAGCAAATGTAGGGGCGGCCCTCTTGGCTGCCCAGGGCGACCACAAGGGTTGCCCCTGTTGCTTACTTGCAGAAGTAAGCGTTCTTAGTCGTTTGGCGCCGGAAGGGCGGGGCTTCAGCCCCGCCGCATAGTACCGGCCACTCTTCGGGGCTTTAGCCTCTGAAGCCGCGTTGCTTCAGGGCCTAAAGGCCCTTCAACTGTGCTCTGCGTCCCGGCGGGGCTAAAGCCCCGCCCTTCCAGGACTCGGAATAATTACGCTCGTTAACACAACTAAGCACTACGCGGTGCTTGACCGAGGTGAAGATGCAAACTAGCGCAAACAAACGTCGAATGAAATCGATTCTTGCCCTTACGCTCTTGCTGATGTGCACCCTCATTGTCCGTCAGACAGGCCGAGGCACGCTATGGCGGGCCCCTACGAGGATCGTACAAGCGGCCGGCCAATCCGCCGACCCTCGGCTGAAGCCGGCCTATCGATTTGAAAAGGGCGGGTGGATTTACGTTCACTTGGAAGGAACGCCGGGTGACATCGGCTTTCAGCACGGCTACTTGCTGGCTCCTGAAATCGCGGATGCCTTTGAAGCGATCAAGCTGCTGGACACACATGATACCCGGAAGGATTGGGATTTCTTCCGCCGCGCCGCGCACGACATGCTTTGGCCCCACATCGACCAGGAATACCAGGAGGAACTTGCGGGCATCGTGGAGGGGCTGAGGGCGCACGGGGTCTCAATGGATATCGATGACGTGGTAGCCCTGAACGCCTTCGAAGAACTGCCGGACTATTACGTGCCCTGGTACAACTTGCAGCACAAGGTAGCCAATGCTCCACACCTGGTGAGTCCGGGGAATTGCAGCGCTTTCGTCGCGACCGGCGGTTACACGCGCAACCACAAGATCCTCATCGCCCACAACAACTGGACCAGCTATCTGGATGGCGAGCGTTGGCGCGTTGTCTTTGATATCGTGCCGCAACAAGGCTACCGCATTCTGATGGACGGTTTTCCCGGCGTCATCACCAGTGACGACGATTTCGGCGTGAACTCGAGCGGCATCATGGTGACGGAGACGACGATTACGCAGTTCGCCGGCTGGAAGCCGAATGGCAAGCCCGAGTTCATGCGCTCCCGCAAGGCCCTGCAATACGCGGCTTCGATCGACGATTACACGAGCATCATGCTGGACGGCAATAACGGCGGCTACGCGAACGATTGGCTGCTCGGCGACAACAAGACAGGTGAGATCGCCCAGTTCGAGTTGGGCCTCGAGGCGTACCGGGTCTGGCGCAGCAAGGACGGCTACTTCGTGGGATCGAATTTCGCCCGTGATCCGGAAGTGATTGCTAAAGACACGAGCTTCGATCCCACGAAACTCGACACCTCTCCTAACGCCCGACGGGCCCGCTGGGAGCAGTTAATGAAAGAGGCAAAGGGCAAGATCGACGTGAGCATGGCGGAGAAGTTCATGGCCGATCACTACGACTCTTACGAGAAGAAAGAGGATGCCAACGAACGAGCGATGTGCGGGCACGTGGATGCTTCGCCGCGCGGCGTCGAGGTTTGGGAGTGGGCACCTTTCTGTCCTGGAGGCGCAGTGCAGGGAAAGGCCATGGATGGCACGATGGCGAAGGCCATGAGCTTCTACGGCCACGTCGGACACCCGTGTGGCCAGGACTTTCTGGTTGCGCCTTTTCTGAAGGCCCATCCCGAATTCGCCTGGCAGGCGCCGCTGCTGCGTGATATGAAGGCCGGGCCGTGGACTCTGTTCAAGGCGGGGGAAAGAGAACCGTAGGACGCTCGAGGTCACACCCTCTCCCCTGGGGAGAGGGTGGGTCGCGAAGGCGATTTCACCAGCCGTCGCGAGCCGGGTGAGGGGTCAGTTCACACGACGGCGATACCCCGCAGGCGTCTTACAGCAGTTGCGTGAATTCATCGACGGTGAGACCAGATTGGCGGATGATGGCGCGGAGGGTTCCCCGGTCTATTTCCTTATGGTCCGGGACGACCAACTGCCCGTAGGGCTCATGGCGACGGAGGATGATGTGGCTGCCTTCCTGGCGCGTGAAGACGAAGCCAACCTTGCGTAGCGCCCGGACGCACTCTCACCCTGACACCCGCGGCAGCTTACTCATACTGCCATCACAAGAACTTCATACCGCTCGGGGGGCACCGGAAGGCCATCGGCCTCCAAAGCGGCCACGTAGCCCCGAATGGCTTCCTTGATATTCTCTACAGCTTCTTCACGCGTCTTCCCCTGGCTTATGCAACCTGGGAGGCTGGGGCATTCGACAACCCAATAGCCATCCTCCCCTGGATAGATAATAACTTGTCTCATATCATCTCCAACTATGCTCTTGCCGCCACGGCACGCCTTCGTTTTTCATAGAGCGGGAACTTCTCCGTCAGGGCTTCGACCTGGGGGCTGATACGCCGTTGGACCGATTCATCTTCGATATGATGAAGCACCTGGGAGATCCACTCCGCGATGATTTCCATCTCGGGTTCCTTCAGGCCTCGAGTGGTGACGGCGGGGGTGCCGATGCGGATTCCGCTGGCGACCGCGGGCGGGTTGGTGTCGAATGGAATGGCGTTTTTGTTGACGGTGATGCCGGCGTTGCCGAGGGCCTTTTCGGCCAGCTTGCCGGTTACGTTTTGCGAGAAGACATCGACCAGCATCAAGTGGGTGTCCGTGCCGCCCGAGACGATGCGGAAGCCTTTGCGCGCCAGGGCCTCGGCCATGGCGCGAGCGTTTCGCACAATCTGCTGCTGATATTCGCGGAAAGAGGGTTCGAGAGCTTCCTTAAAGCAGACGGCCTTGGCGGCAATCACGTGCATCAGCGGCCCACCCTGGATGCCGGGGAAGACGATCTTATCCAAATCCTTGGCATGCTGCGCCTTCGAGAACACAGCGCCGCCGCGCGGACCTCGCAGGGTTTTGTGGGTGGTGGTGGTGACGAAATCGGCATAGGGAAAAGGACTGGGGTGAATTCCTGCCGCAATAAGCCCGGCGATGTGCGCCATGTCCACCATCAACAGCGCGCCGCTCTGTTTGGCGATGTCGCCCAGGCGTGCGAAGTCGAGCACGCGCGGATAGGCGCTGGCCCCCGCCACGATCAGCCGCGGTTTGTGTTCCTGCGCCAGGCGCTCGACTTCGTCGTAGTCAATCGTCTCGGTGTCTTTGCGCACTCCGTAAGAAACAATCTTGTACATCTTGCCGGAGAAATTAAGCGGGTGGCCGTGCGTGAGATGCCCGCCGTGCGCCAGGCTCATGCCGAGCATGGTGTCGCCGGGCTTCAACACGGTCATATAAACGGCCTGGTTGGCCTGGCTGCCGGAGTGCGCTTGCACGTTGGCGTGCTCGGCTCCGAAGAGTTGTTTGGCGCGCTCGATGGCCAGTGTTTCAGCCACGTCCACAAACTCGCATCCGCCGTAATAGCGATGGCCCGGTAAGCCCTCGGCGTACTTGTTGGTCATGACGGAACCGAGAGCTTCGAGGACCGCCTCGCTGACAAAGTTTTCCGAGGCGATCAGTTCGAGAGTTCGCGCCTGGCGATCGACTTCGTGGTCGATGGCTTGGGCGATTTCAGGGTCAACTTCGCGCAAGGGAAGGGAAGGGTTCATAATCATTTCTCCGAACGATAGCGTTGATCAAGAGCTTTGATTTTCTGCACCCGCGGCTGGTGGCGGCCTCCGGCGAAGGTTGCGGAGAGCCACGCGTCAACGATCTGACGCATGTTGGCAGCGTCGATCATACGGGCCCCCATGGTGAGGACATTGGCGTCGTTGTGCTCGCGGGCCATTCGTGCGGAAAGGGTGTCGTTGGCCGCCACGGCGCGAATGCCGGGGACTTTGTTTGCAGCCAGCATCATCCCAATGCCCGTTCCGCACACCAGCACGCCGCAATCCGCCCGCTTCGCCGCCACCTGCGCAGCAACCTTCTCGGCAAAGTCGGGGTAGTCGACAGGTTCCGCGTCCGGCGGACCGCAGTCTTCAACCTCCACGCCTTGGCTTTTCAGGTACTCCAGGACCTGCTGTTTCAAAGCAAAGCCCACATGGTCTGCCGCAACGGCGATCTTCATCTTTGCGTCACACTGCCTTCCCCGAACCTCGCGGGAGCATAGGCTTGCGCCCAGCACTCCCTTCGAGATTTTACCGAAGCAGGGGTAAATAGGGAATAGAGAATCATGGCTGCTCGGGCGTAGCGCCGACCTTTAGGTCGGCACAGACAGCGCCAATTCCGGCTGGCGCAGACCCCTGATTTGCGGGGCCTGCGGCGTCCCGAAGGGACAGTTCGGCCGAGCGGTGCAATTTGACCGACCTGCGCCTTCGGCGCATCGCAGACATTCAAAAGCAATGTCTGCGCCAGCCCACGATCCTTTGTTTTCATAGACATTCTCGCTTTGTTCCCCGAATTCCGGATAACTCTTCGTCGGCAGCGAACGGCTGGATATGCAATTTGTCGATACTCATGCAGTTGCGCAATGACTCATTGCGGCCGGTCAGGGCATAGCCTACCCAGGCAGGAACCTGCGCAAGCCGACTATCATAGGCTATCATTATCGCGCGCCGGCGTCAAGGAAAAAGCAGGGAAGGGCAACGCCCAGGGTGCGGGCGGGATTCTACTCTGCGCAAAGCGCAAGGAGCGGATCGACACGGGCGGCGCGAAGCGCCGGCAAGAGGGCTGCGGCGGGATGTTCGAATTCTTGCGTGATTTGCGCCTGGCCCTTCACGTGCTCCGCAAAAATCCCGCTTTCACGGCTGCTGCAGTGCTGACGTTGGCATTAGGATTGGGCGCCGTGACCGCGATTTTTAGTGTCGCCGACGAAGCGTTACCTCCAGGTCGTAGGAGGGTTTGCCCGCGGACCTGCCGGGCCCTCTAGAAGGGGACGGCAAGCCGTCCCCGTACAACAGACTACCCCTGCGCCAGCAGGCCTCCATCGACCGCCAGCCACGTGCCGGTGATATAGGACGCATCACTGGAAGCCAAAAACCGGACCCCTTTGGCGATGTCCTCGGGGGTGGCAAATCGACGTAGGGGGATGCTGGCAAGGATGCGCTGCTCATCCTCGGGACAGTTGCGCAAATGATAACGCAAGAGAGGCGAATCGGTGGCGCCGGGAATGATGCAGTTCACGCGGATTCCGTAGGGGGCGCAGTCCAATGCGGCAGCGCGCATGAAGGCCACCAAGCCTCCCTTGGTGGCGGCGTACGCCGTGTAGTTCGGATAGGTCTCGAAGGCATGCCCCGAAGAACAGATCACGATGCAGCCCTGCTTTTGTTCCCGCATCGCCGGAATGACATGTTTCGAGCAAAGGAACGCGCCCTTCAGATTCACATCAATCGTCTGGTCCCAGTCTTCGTCGGCGGTTTCTGCCAAGGGCTTGTTGATCTGAACGGCGGCGTTGGCGAACAGGACGTCGATTCTTCCCCAGCGTTCCACGATCGTTTTCATTGCCCGTTGGACTTCCGCTGAGTTACTGACGTCGGCCTTGATGAACAGGCCCTCGCCTCCCGCCGCTTGGATCTGATCCAAAATCTCCTGTGAGTTCGAGTCGTTCCAATCCAGCACTGCCACACGCGATTGCTCGCGCGCAAAGAGTAAAGCAGTGCCGTGTCCGATGCCGGACCCGCCGCCGGTGATGACGATGACTTTTCCGGCAAATTCGCTCATGTCGCCTCCGTAAAAAAGCTATTATTGTCTTTGCATCTTGCACACTCTACATCACACCAGGTCGCTCGAGGCGAGTTTTTTCACTTGGGTCGATCGTGGAGTGAGTTAAGTTCTGGGAGTGATGCCGAAGTGACCCTTCACCCGTCCCGCGACGGCTGATGAAGGCGCCGTCGCGCGACACCCTCTCCCCAAGGGAGAGGGCTAGGTCGGCGCGGGGGTATGGGCGAGCGCGCGGGGCGCTTGTGACGCATGTGACAGGAAAGGACGGTTTGCCGTTTCCATGAAAATCAAGGACATCAAAACCTACCTGGTCGGGAATCCTTGGAAGAACTGGTTGTTTGTGCAGGTGGAGACGGATGATGGAATACAGGGGATTGGAGAAGGAACCCTGGGTCATTTGTCGCGCACGGTAGAGACAGCCGTCCACGAGTTGAAGGGTCAGATTCTCGGGCTCGAGGTGTTTCAAATTGAGATGTTGCTGCGGCGCGTCGCGCGGGACATCTACGCCGACGGTGGCCAGATTCTGATGTGCGCCGTCTCCGCCATCGAAATCGCGTGCTGGGACATCATCGGGAAGGCCCTGGGCCAGCCAATCTACAACCTGCTTGGCGGCAGATACCACGATAAGATTCGCGCCTACGCCAACGGCTGGTATCGCTGCCCGCGCACGCCCGAGGACTTCGCGCACGCGGCAAAGCGAGTGGTCGAGCTGGGTTACACGGCGATGAAGTTCGATCCCTTCGGCGCGGAGTGGAGGAAACCGCAGCCGTCCGAATTGGACCTGTCGATTGACATTGTCAACGCAGTTCGCGAGGCGGTGGGTCCGGGAGTTGATTTGGCTGTCGAAGCTCATTCACGCTTCAGCGTGGAAACGGCCATCAGCGTCGGCAAGCGCCTTGAGGCCGCGGCGCCCGCATGGTACGAGGATCCCGTTGGGCACGGAAACATCCATGCCAGCATCGAGGTGGCGCGTCACATCAACGTACCTGTAGGCACGGGCGAGAGTCTCTCTTCGAAGCAGCAGTTCGCGGAACTGCTGCGCGACGATGCTATCAATGTCATTACCGTCGAACCGCTGCACGTGGGCGGAATTTTGGCCACACGCAAAATTGCGGACATGGTCGATGCGCACTACGGAGTGATCCTGCCGCACAGCGCACAAGGGCCGATCTGCACGCTGGCCAATCTCCAGATTGATGCCTGTACGCCGAATTTCTATATGCAGGAATACTTCGACCAGTTCAATGAGCCGTGGGAGAAAGACCTGCTCACTTGGACGCCCAAGCTGGTCGACGGGTACTTGGAGCTTCCCACCGCTCCGGGGCTTGGCGCGGAATTGAACCTGGAAGAGGTGAAGAGGCACCCGTACCTGGAAAGCGGACGCATGTTCCTTTTTGAACCCGATTGGCACTTCAGGCGGCCGAAGTAGCCTCCGACACGGCGTTCCGGCCACAGTCACTCGGACGCCAGGTGCCTGCTCAAGGGCGTCCACAAGGGCCGCCCCTACGAGTGGAGCTGACGATGAAACTTCACGAACCCCTCCGCGGAGTGATCACCGCGATGATTACGCCGCTAAGAGGCCGCGATGAGCTTGACCACGCCGGCCTCGAACGGTTGATCGAACACCTGATTGCCGGCGGCGTTCATGGGCTGTTTATCCTAGGCACCACCGGAGAGGCGCCGGGGCTGAGTTACCGGCTGCGAGCCGAGCTTATCGAGCGGACGTGTAAACAGGTAGCTCGGCGCCTACCCGTGCTCGTCGGCATCACTGACACGGCTTTCACGGAAGCCGTAAACCTTGCCACTACCGCGCGGAAGTTCGGCGCGCAGGCGGTGGTGGCGTCAGCGCCCTACTACTTTCCAGCCAGCCAGGTGGAGTTGTTGAGCTTTGTCGAGCACCTTGCTGCGGAAGTTCCACTGCCCCTGCTGCTCTACAATGCTCCCACAAATACCGGCCACACTTTTGAGCCCTCCACGGTTCTGCGAGCGGCGGACATTCCAAACGTCATTGGGCTTAAGGACAGCGGCGGCAACATGACGTATTTCCATTCCGTGGTCGAGCTTGTGAAGAATCGGCCGGACTTTACTCTTCTGGTGGGCCCTGAGGAATTGCTGGCGGAGGCGGTACTACTGGGGGCGCACGGCGGAATGTGCGGCGGATCCAATTTCTGCCCACAGCTCTTCGTGCGCCTTTACGAGGCGGCGGTGGCCAGGGACTTTGAGCAGATTCGCATCTTGCACAGCAGGGTTATGCGAATCTCTACCACGATCTATCGCGTCGGACGCTACGAATCAAGTTACCTCAAAGGCTTGAAGTGTGCGGTTTCGCTTTTGGGCCTCGCAGAGGATTTCATGGCTGAGCCGTTCCGTGCTTTCGACGGCCCGGAACGCGCCAAGGTCCGGCAGCACATGGTCGATCAGGGCCTGCTGTCCGAAAAGAAATGAGACTTACCCCAGAGATCAGGGAGAAAGCTCAGAGTTTTCCTTCAGTGAACTCTGTACTACTAAGGTGAGTTTCTTGGCGGCGCGCGAAGGAAAGCAGATCCTTCGCGCAGTTTACCCTGAGCGAAGCGAACGGGCTCAGGATGACATGTCATTCTGAGCGAAGCGAAGAATCTGCATTTGCGGGTTTGCCGCGCTGTGTGCTCTGCCGTGAATCTTTAACCATGCTCGACGAAATCGTACCCTCGCCGGATCATGCCGTGTTCAAGCGACGCTGGTTACGCATCATCCCGACTGCGTTTGTCATGTACACCATCGCGTACATCGACCGCACGAACGTCTCGATGGCGCTGCCCGCGATGGTTCGGGACTTGCACATGACGCCGGTTCAGGCCGGCGGTGCGGCGGGAATCTTCTTCTGGGGTTATCTGTTACTGCAAATCCCTGGCGGATACGCTGCCCAGCGCTGGAGCGCCAAGCGTTTTGTGAGTGCGCTGCTCGTAGCGTGGGGAGTTTGCGCGATAGGCTGCGGTTTTGTTCAGTCGGCGCGGCAATTCTGGGTGATGCGTTTCCTTCTAGGTGTAAGCGAGGGCGGCGTATGGCCGGCGACCCTGGTGCTTCTGGCCAACTGGTTCCCCCGGGCGGAGCGCGCCCGCGCCAATGGTTATTGGATGCTGTGCCAGCCGGCCTCGGTGATTTTTGCTGCCCCGCTCTCGGGATGGATTCTGGGACATTGGGACTGGCGCGTCCTGCTGATCGCGGAAGGCGCATTTCCTTTTGCGTGGCTGGCGGCCTGGTGCCGGTTTATCGAGGATCATCCGCGCGAGGCCGTATGGCTTTCGCCTCAGGAGAGGGATGAGGTCGAGTCCACTCTGCAGCGCGAAGCCGCCGAACTCGAAGCTGTTTCATCGGAGCCTTTGCTTCGAACCCTCGCCCGCCCGCAGGTTGTGCTGATGGCTCTCGCATATTTCCTGCTTTGCAGCGGCGGTTATGGATACTTGTTTTGGCTTCCCAGCGTCTTTAAGAGCGTGGGCAACTCGAGCGATTTACGCGTGGCGTTCCTCTTTGTAGTTCCTTATCTTCTAAGCGGGGCCGGGATGGTGCTGATTTCCCGCCACTCCGATCGCAGCCGCGAAAGGCGCCTTCACGTGGCCCTCCCGCTGGCACTGGCAGGCGTCTTTTTTCTCGCTGCCGTGTACGCAGGCCGGCGGGCAGAGCTTGCCTCTTACGCTTTCATCTGCCTGGTGGGGCCGGGAATTTACGGAGGGCTCGGACCATTCTGGGCGATTCCCAGTGAGGTCTTCCCTCGCGGCGCCGCAGGATCTGCCATGGGGTTGATCAACGCGATTGGAGGATTGGGGGGATATTTCGGCCCCTTAGCGGTAGGATATTCTGAGCAGCGAACGGGGAGTTTCGTTTACGCCTTTTGTATACTCGGCGCGGCGCTCCTCGCGAGTTCCGCGCTGACGCTCCTCTTCCGCTGCTCGGGAGTAACCGCGAAACGGAGTGTTTCTTGTAGCGCTGACCTTTAGGTCAGCACGCCTGGTGCTGACCTGAAGGTCGACACTACGAGAAGATCGTAGCAATCTTCGAACGGCGACTAAGTTGAGCGCCACGCTCAGTGAGGACGGCAAGGCACTGCGAATTTACAGCGTCAACTCGACCGGCAAGTCGAAGCAATCGAGGTTTCATCTCGTGGATTTTCCTGGGGGCCGCCGAGGTAGTGGGCGCGCCTTTTCGGATCGTCTCGAGAACCTCTACAATCTATGGAGCCGAAGAGGCTACAATCTGAGATGACATGGATCGAACCAGATTCGAAGAGCTGGTTGAGCAAGCCCTCGATGACCTTCCCGAAGCGTTTCGCGAGAAGCTCACGAATGTAGTCATCATGGTGGAAGACTTGCCGCCGGAGGAGTCGAGGCGCGGAGGGATACTGCTGGGGCTGTTTCACGGCGTCCCGCGCACGGAGAAGAGCATCTTTTTTTCGAGTCCGCCGGATCGGATTTTTCTATACCAGCGAAACATTGAGGCGGTATGCAGAAGCGAGCCGGAAGTGCGCCGGCAAATCCGCGCCACGCTGCTGCATGAAGTGGGACACTATTTCGGACTTAGTGAGGACGAGTTGCAGCATCTATAGGCGCTCACTGTGTTCTGGCGATCAGCTTTAGCCGTTTGACATCCTCCTCCGTCCATCGCGCCTGTAGTTCGACGATTGCCCTCAGAGTCTTTGGTGGGAAAGTATCTGAGGGCTTATGAAACGAGACCGTCACTCTGCGTCCGTCCGGATGCTGGTAGCGCTGATGGCTGCCCGACTGGCGGCGAAGGAAAAAACCGTCGTGTATGACTTAAATTCGGCGTGAATTTCTGTCACATTGACTGAAAATGCCCGAAAACTTAGGGTTTGCTCTCAAAATCATGCAGCAGTCAGGTCATTTTTACTAAAGTACCTTCAGCCGTT
>Ga0116223_10003463_pt1 | contig 14130 bp, 17 predicted proteins | sample Sb_taG_3_FD_90092 | JGI IMG/M metagenome (GOLD analysis project Ga0116223, IMG submission 90092) | Peat soil microbial communities from Weissenstadt, Germany - Sb_50d_a_PC metaG | ecosystem: Environmental > Terrestrial > Soil > Wetlands > Peat | place: Germany: Weissenstadt | collected 2010-09-21 | reverse complement strand
TGCTTGCGCCGTTTCTTTATCGCGGCCCGTTGCCCCTCGCCCGCCAGAGCTATCAAAAAAATGAACACAACGACCAACGGCAGTACATCCATATGTCCCTTTCATTCACCCGGTTCATTCACCCGAAGATGTAACGGACCAGCCCTTTGAAAAAATGCTCGAACTGGTCAAAACTGATAAGCTGCCCCGACATCAAACAGCGCAAACCGTAGAGACTGAGGCACACCAGCAGGAAAACGCCGGTCAGCTTTTGCACCCACGCCCAAAGCCCGAAAATGCGATCCATGAAATTCTCCTTTTCTTCCTCACTGCAACGCGGCCCTTAAAATGCCCATCCACTCGCTGGCGGGCGGTATCACACCTAACTCGTCCAGACCGATCATCCGGCCCGCTTCGTATGAAGCCAACGCCCAGATCACCAGCCAGCCGCACCCGCAAACAATCGCGTACCACTTGCAAAACCGTTTCACGCCATTCCAAATGCGATCCATGAAAATTCTCCTTCTTACTTCGCCGAAGCCGCCCATGCCGCCGCCCACTTGTCAGCGGTCGGTATCAGATCATCGAGGCCGAGAACGCGGCCCCTCTGGTATGAACCCACTGCCCACACCATGAACCAGAAGCACGCGCAGAAAATCGCGTACCCCTTGCAGAACTTCTTCACGCCCTCCCAAAACCGCCGCATATCAAAGCCATCCCTTCGACCGCAGGAAATTCTTCTCGCCCTCGACAATCGCCGCTTTTTGAAGCCGCTCCTTAAGGTGAACTGCAAAGGCCGGGTCTTCCGCCGCCGTCGCCAGCAGAGCGCCGCCGATCACGCTTTTCAGCCGTTCAAATTCCTTGAACTCGCGCCTCTTGCGCTTCACGGTTTCCGCCGCGATTGCCGCGCGTATCTGTTTTTCTTTTTCCTTGAGCGCAGCTATGCGCCCGTTGCCGTTCGTTCCGTTTTCCATAAATCAATGCACCTTCCTTTCATTCGTCGTAGCTGTAGCCCGTCGAGTCGTTGCGCCAAGCGTCGCAAGAGATTTCGGCGTCATCGGCGGGCATATCCAACAAGCAGGGCAGCAGCAACGGCACCCTGAGCGATACGCGCATAGGCGCTATCAAAATCAGGTTCCCCGGCCCGACGTAACGCAGAAGCTTGCCCGATTGCGAATAGCCGTGCCGTATCCCCCTGCCGTTGAACAGGCCCTTCAACGCAGCTATGCGCCCGTTGCCGTTGCTTTCCTTCGATCCGTTGTTGTTCATTGAATCCACCTCACCTCGAAGATTTCCGGCCCCGGCGACCGCGAGGCCGAACGCCAAAAAAGAACTCGAAGCCCAAAGCCGCCATCTCGCCTATGACCCTTTGGGCCGTGGCTTCATCGGCGATTGCGTCAGCCCACGATTTCGGTTCACAGGATTTTGGAAGGGAGCGGAGCCGGTCAGCTTCGCTCCCAGGGTTTGAACGCGCCCCGGTAAGGGCGACGCTCGCATGTGACCCGAGGCCGCCGTTTTCCGGCTTCCCTTGGTCCGTCGAGATTTTGGGGTCCGTCATAACTCGTGTACGGTGTACTAGAACCGTTGAAGATAATTATGAGGCTACCGAACCCTGTTTGTCAAGCGAGTGGCCCACGACGGATAATGATAATTACATGCCGTCCCGAGTGAGCACGAAACCGTACCCGCCCAAGACAAAGGCGAAGAAGAAGGAAACTCTAGCGGGCCAGGAGAAACGCGATCCGGCAGACGCACCCCAGGAAACTGGCGACATCAGCGAGATTCAGTCGCGAGTGACTAACGGTGGCGACACATCCCGGTGGTCGCCCGATGTCGAAACTTGGCAAACGGCACACAATCTCATCTTTCTCATACTCTTGCCGGGCGTTGACATTGAAAAAAATGTAGACGTGGGGATCACTGGTGTCGTTCTCTGGATCACCGGGCAACGAAATTTGCGGGGCGGCGCGGGCGAAGAGTTTACTTGGAGCTTCCCTTTGCCGCCGACAATCGACGTCAATCGCTCTCAAGCGTCTTACAAGGACGGCATCCTAAAAATCACATTCTGGAATAAGGACGTTAGCCCATTCGTCCCGGCAGACCGCGTTTCAAGCGAGAACGATCATTCCCAAGGACACCCGGTTCCTATCTTGCTTGACATCGTAAGCCCGCTTAAGATCGAGGCTCCTGAAGCGGAAACTTATGAGCCGGAGATGTCCCAGGACGACAGCATCATTTTTAAGGGTGAGACCCTTTTCAAGGGTGGCCGTCCCTATCGACCTCTGCCTTTGGCCGCGCAGTTGGGACAAGCGCCCAGGCAGACGCTTCGCAACTGGATCAAGAACAAAACTGAATTTCAAGGGCGGCCCCTCCAGACCTACTATCTGCAATCCCTGGACAGATATTTCGTCAGCGAGGAGTCCATCGACAGAATGGCGAACCGCTTTATCAAATGGCGTTCGGGCAAGCCAGCCGGACCAGCCGGACCCGTGACGATTGGCAAAACTAAGGATCAGAGCGCTTTTCTCTCAACATCCGACGCCGCACGCATTCTTGGAGTATCGCCTCGCACGACGTGGCTGTGGGCCAGCCAGGAGGGTAAAGCGCCGACCGGTAAGCCGCTCGACGTTATCAAATGCACGACCTCGGATCACTTCTACATCCATGAGAAAGATGTTTACGAACTAAAGAAGCTTATTCCCCGATCCGGCCTTCAACGCGGGCGTCGGCCTCAACTCGCACCGCAATAATCAGGACACAAGCCAACACTGCGTAATTATCTTTAATGGTTCACATCAACCACACGTGCTATTATAAGGCGTGACGCCTCGGCCAATCTCGGCCTCCATCGATAAGCCCTCATGCAGCCCCCCGCCGTGTTTCTCCACATGGCCCCGCCGTTCGGTTCGTAACGTTCGGGCGAAGGGCTTGCCGTCGGATGCTGTTTTCCTGCCCTGTTGTCAGCGCCGCATAATCGCAGTCTTATCCGATGCAAGGCTCGCACGCGCGGCGTGTCACGTCCAAAGGCTGTTTCTCGGAATCTTGTTGCGTGCTCGCTATGCTCCTCGCGCAACAAGATTCCTGCGATACCCGCAAGAGGCGGCTTTGGACATGCCGCGCCTGTTTCGCGTGCAAGAGCCGGTGCATCGGCTGCGATCATGCAGCCCATCAACGAAAGGAAAACACCATGAGCAGCAAACCAACCCACCGCGCCTTTGTCGTCAGCACGCCGAAGAAAGAGGGCGAGAAGGGCATCTGGCGGGAAATCGGAGCCGTCTGGCCGCACAAGAACGGCAAGGGCTTCGATGTGGTCATTCACGAAGGCATCAGCGTGCATGGCCGCATCGTCTGCACCGAGCCGAAGAAGGACGAAGACAAGGAGTAATCGCCTGCCGCTCGCCGGGGCCTCGGTTTCGGCGGGCGGTTTTTTTCCGCCATGTGAATGAGCGGCTGAGTATCGCTACATCGCATGGTATGCAGCCTCGAAATCCAGCACCGTTTCTCTTTTCCTATTGCCCCCTGCTACAGCCCCCGCCGTGTTTCTTGCGAGCAAGGCGCGATAGCGCCTTGCCGCTCGGAATGTGGAACCCGAAAGACGGGGCGCGAAGCGTCCCGCCTTTCTCATGTTGCGATGCGGGAGCATCCCGAACATTCCGTTGCCGCAACAGAAAATCGCTTGTGTCGAATCGCGGCTCTCGATTCACTGGCCGGATGAGTGGAGCGAATAACGCAGGCAGCAAGTTGTCCGCGTGTACCACGCGGCAACAGGGGCGTCGGCTATTCGCCGCCCCTGTTGAGCAACTTGGCAAGGGGGAGACCCCCGTTGCATCCCCCGTGCGCCGCCTTCGGCGTCGTGCGGAAACCGTGCCTGTTTCCGCGCCATTAGGCTTTCGCGCGGGCGCGTCATGGCTCCCCTCGACTTGCGCCGAGGTGCGCCCATGACGCCCTACGATCATGCGCCGCCCGGTCCCCCGCCGAGCGGGGAACCGGACAGCGCTAAAGCGCCCGCGCTCAAAGGCAGCGGCAGCCAGAAGCGGAAGCGTAATCGCCGATGGCAAATCGCGCTCGACGAGCAGGAAGAAGCCACCGCCCTTGAACGCGCGGCCAATGCCGAGCTTTCAAAGATGGCCTATGGCCGCGCCGTGCTGTTGGGCAGCCCCGGCCCCCGCGCCCGGCGCAAGCCGCATGTTCACAAGCAGCTTATGAGCGACGGTCTGGCCGACCTCAACCGAAGCGCCAACGTGCTGAACCAGTTTCTGCCTTTCCTTCATGCCGGACGCGCCATCACTTTAGGCCGCGAGTGCGCCGAAGCTCTGGCCGCGAACCGCCGCGCCGCCGCCGCCATTCTTGAAGCCCTCGGGCGCAAGGAACCCAACGATGATAATCAAGGGTAATCGCCACGGTAACGGCGCGAAACTCTCCGCCTATCTTCTCGACGGCGGCAAGCACGGTGAACGTGTCTTTGCCCCCGAGCTTCATGGCTTCGGCCTTCACCCGGACGACATTTCCAAATCGTTTTCCGCGCTCGATGCTATCGCCAGCGGCAAAGGCATCGAAAACCCGCTGTTTCATATACAAATACGCTTGCCCAAGGGCGACTACATGACCCCCGAGCAATGGGACATCACCACGGCCCGCACTTTGAAAACCGCAGGGCTTGAGGGCCAGCCTTATGCGCGGGTTTTCCATGCCGACGAAAACACCGGCGAGCTTCACTGTCATCTTGGCGTGAGCCTTATCGACGAGCAGACCCACCACGCCAAGGCTGTGCCGTTCTATAAATTCCGCTTCAAGGCGCTCGCCCGCAAGCTGGAAATCGAATTTGACATCACGCGCGTCAAGAACGAGCGGGAAGGCCCGATCAGATACGGCGCGACGAAGAACGAGGAACAGCAGGCGCAGCGGCTCGGCTTCAAAAAAGAAGCGGTCAGGAACCTCATACGGCAGTGTTCGGACGCCTCGGATTGCGGCCATACGTTCGACGACGCGCTTGCGGAAGCGGGGTTAATTTTGGCGCAGGGCGACCGGCGCGATTACGTGGTGATCGACCCGAAAGGCGGGCTTCATGTCCTCAGCGAGCGCATTCTTGATCTATCGGCGGCGCAAATCCGCGAGAAGCTTTCCGACCTCGACCGCGAGAACATGCCGACCGTGAAGCAGGCGCGGGAATTCATGCTCGACTTGCCGCGCGACCGGATGGACCGGCTCACCCGCGAACTTGCGGAAGTCCAGAAGCAAATCGAGGTTGAGCAGGAATACGCCCGCCGCGATCCGGTACGCGAGGAAATGGAATGGCTCGACGCCGTAGCCAAGGCCGCGATAGAGAAAGAGAAACGCGAGGGGCAATTCGTGGAACCGCAGCAGCGGGAGAACGAAACACGGGCGGGCCATGAACGGGCCGCGCACCGGCAGCGGGAAAAAGTCTGGCCGGTCAACCCGCCGCAGCCGGAGCGGAAAGCACCGGAGCTTTTCGGGAAGGCCGCGACCGAAGCCGGACGCGACGACCGCATGGAGAATTTAACCGGCCCCGCCGCGCAAGTGTGGCAGGCATGGCAGCACAGCGACAACGCCCAGGCCTACGCCGCCGCGCTCGACGATAAAGGAATTGCGTTCGCAAAAGTGACGCAAGAGGAAGCGTACCGGAGCCACCGGGAGGCGGACTTTGCAAAAGCAGCGGGCAACTATGCGCCGCGTTTCAAGCAAGGCGAAATCGTCATCGTGACCGAACCCCGCCCTGAATACCGGCGCGACGGGGAAATCACCGAACCGCGCAGCCGCGTTCACAAGCTGGACCAGTCCCTTGCCTGGAAATTCGTGAAGGGTCTCGACAGCACGGACAAGCTCCAAGGCATCGACGCCACCATCAAGGTATCGGACAACCGGGCGCAGCAACGCGCCGCCGACCGGAAGGCTATCCGGCTTGAGAGAGCCACCGACATCATACGCGGAGGCCACACCCGCGCCGCCAACGTCAAAGACAATCTCCTGAGAGCACCGGCAGCGGTTCTCAAGCCCGTTACGATGGGCCTGAACGTCGTCGGCAAAGCGTTGGAAATATTTGGTGGCGTGTTCGAGCCGCCGATACTGACGCCGGAGCAAAAACGCGACGGAGAAATCGCCGCGCGGGAGCGTCAGGCCGATGTCAGGGACCAGCTTGACCACTCGAACGCCATCAGCCAACGCGCACAGGAACGGCGGCAGGAAGAAGAACGGGAGGCCGCGCGGCAGCGGGAGGAACGCGAACGCTACGGAGGCGGGCGAGAACGCTAGATGCCCGGAGGACGCCCCCCATCCTCCAAACGGGCAGCGAAGACAGGGACAAAGCCGGAAACGAAAAAACCACCGGCAGCCAGCCAGTCAGCGCAGCCGAGAGTCTCAAGCCCCGCTTTCTTCCCGGCGCGATCAAGCGGCTATTCCGGCAGCTTGCGGAAGTTCTCACACTGACGCCGCCCCAGAGGCAGGAACGCAAGAAACGCCGACAGGAGGAAACCGGCAAAACTTTCAGGCTGTCTGCCTTGAACATCATGCGCAAGATTGTACGGTCGATGTTTGACGACCCCGATTTCTGGAAGCCGCCCGACCCGGTTGACGAGGCCGAACGCATCCGGCAATGGCACGCGAACAACATCGACGTGGACCACTTGCAAGAGAGCCAGAGTTCCCGCTACGCCGAGCAAAATCACCTTTCCCTGAACCTGTAGCCGTGGTAGGTGGAATTTATGGCCGAACCTGAAAAACCAATGACCCATGCCGCATGGGCGAAACGCTATCGAGGCCGACACTTCCTCAAATGGGTTCAGGTTGGAGAAGCCCGCATCGAGGTTGACAGCACCGGCGTTATCACGGTCCATGTATTCGAGGATTGCACCGTCAGGGGCGATACCGGATACTCCTGCCTTTTGCCTATCGGCCTGAAGCCGCCCGCGCCGCCGCCACAAGCGAAGCGTCCGGCAACGTCAGGCGACGACGAAATAATCCCCGACTGACTTTTCAGCCACTTCGGCCTTTGTAGGACCCGAAGATGAAAGGCTGGACGACAGATCGGAGCCTCAGCCCTGATCGCCGCCCCAGACTTCTACCGGCCTTTATCCGAACTTTCTGGCGCAGCAACCGGGTCACCGTGGGATAGTGCCTCTGACGCCATGTGGGCCACATCGAGATAAGCAAACCAGCGTTGCAGGTCTGACGCCGGAACCTCCTGACCAGTTGTTTCACGATGCTCCATCAGGACCTTTTGCTCTTCGGGTTTTTCGGCGATACGCAGCAGCGCCGCTTCGTATCGTTTGAGGTTTTGCAGCAGCAACGGCCAGCCCCTTGTCCAGGTCAAAGCTTTCGCCCTCGGGGGCGCTTTCTTTCCAGTAGGCTTCCAGTTCCGCTATCCGGGCCGCCTTGCGCTTTTCGGCCAGTTCACCGACATCCCACGAAAACGTGCTCTTGAGTTCCATGCGGTCGATTTTAGCGCCGATCTTGCCCTTCCATGCTTGCCCCGTTGCGCGTGACCCGGAAGACGCCAGGGCGAAGGCACCGTTAGCCGACGCCGCTTGCCGTAAATGACTTTTTTGGTTCCCCCGCAAGCGGTTCCCCCAAAAAGCGTCATTGACAGCCGCGCTCAATGGCGTCGGCAAGGCGTGCCCTCTTTCGCCCCCGCCGTGCGGGTCACTCAAACGAAGAGGCAACCATGACGAAGAACCACAAATCCCGCAAAGTTGACAGCCCTTCCCGCCTTCGGCATTCAAGGCGTAACCGGAGGTCGAAAGGCATGACTGACACACTACACCGCGATCCTATGCAGGAGTTCGCCAACCGCATCATTGCCGAGCTTGAGAACGGCGTGAAACCCTGGGTTCGCCCCTGGGACCCGGACAAGGCCGGAGGTCCGCAGGCCCCATTCAATCCCGTGACCGGCAAGCGTTATCACGGCATCAACGTACTTATTCTCGGTATGGACATGCGAGCCTTCCAAAGCGGCGACCCACGATGGATGACCTACCAGCAAGCGCATGAAAAGCACTGGCAGGTTCGCAAGGGCGAAAAAGCCACCACCATCTTTTTCAGCAAGCCCTATGAAATCGACGACGACGAAACCGAGGACGGCAAGAAAACAATCCGCGTCCTGAAACACTATGCCGTTTTCCATGCCTCGCAGATCGACGGCATTCCGGCTTACAAGCCACTCTCCCTTGAGGAAGCGCCTTGGACACGCCCCGAGGCCGCCGATATCATCCTGCGCAACAGCGGGGCTGTAATCCTCACTGGCGGCGACCGGGCTTTCTACTCGCCTGCCACTGACCATATTCAGCTACCTCCCGAGCATGCCTTTCGCGGCCCCCCGGAGTTTGCCACAACCGCCCTGCATGAACTGGCCCACTGGACCGGCCACCCCTCCCGGCTCAACCGCGACATGCGGCAGCGCTTCGGCTCAACGGCCTATGCGATGGAAGAATTACGCGCCGAGCTTGCATCGGCATTCGTGGCAGCGGAACTTGGCATTCCGACCGACATCCCGCAGCACGCGAGTTATATTGCCGATTGGATTAAGCCGCTCAAGGAGGACAAGCGAGAGATTTTCCGGGCCGCCGCTGACGCTCAGAGAATTGTGGACATGCAGCTTGGGTTTCATCCGGCCTATGCGGCGCACATCGAAGAACCGGCAACGCCTGCTCCGATTCGCCCACCCAAGATATGGCCGCAGGTTGACGGCTGGCTGAAACGGGTTTCTTCTTTCCGGCAGCCCTCTGCACTCACGTTCAGCGCAAACGCGGCAGCTAGACACAATCCAGCTTTCGCGTCATATTGGTTCGCTCTAATTCCGGTAACACGACCGTCGAAAGAGGGTCGTTTGTCGGACATCCCGCCACTCTAGCACCGCCTATGCCAATCCCGATGAACCACACCTTTGCTTTGTCGGCACTTCTTTTGTTCCTGCTCGGCCTCTCGGCGCTTTTTCTGCTGTCTCCGAAACAGCACGCCGCGAGCGGTGAGGCCATTGCGCCCTATTTCGAACTTGCCGACGCGCCGACTATCGCCGTCGATTGGAGCAAGGGAAACAGCCAGTCCGTGACTCTCGGTGGCAACCGCACCCTCACTTTCACCAACGGTCAAAAGGGCGGGAAATATCTTCTCATCGTCAAGCAGGACGCCACCGGCTCTCGGACCGTGACATGGCCTTCGTCCGTGCGCTGGCCGGGACCGACGCAAGCCGCCGTGCCGCCTACACTGACCACGACGGCGAACAAAACGGATTACATCACTTTCTTCTATAACGGGGTGAACTATGACGCCCTTGCCCTTGCGCAGAATTACTGACGCTGTGCGTCACCGCGCCCGGTCCTGCATCCTCGCTTTCGCGCTTGTTGCTTCGGCGCTATTCTCTTCAGCCTACCCCGCGCGCGCCATTCTCAACAACGGCGAAAACGCTATCGACATTCTGGGGGAATTCACCAGCCCGTCATCGGATACGACAGGTGATTATGTGAAAAACTGTGTTAACAACGGCGCGTCATCGATAGGCTTCAACAGTCCGAACGCATCCGCTCTCGACGCGACGAATCACCTGCTTTACGTCGTGGACAATAACAACAACCGCGTTCTGGTCTTTACCCTCAACAGCAGCAACGTCATCTCCAGCAAGACGGCGGCCAATGTTCTCGGGCAGCCAGATATGGTTTCTTGCGCGGCTACCACCACTCCCGCGACCCAATCCGGGATGAACGGCCCTACCTATGTTGCGGTCGATCCCGTGAACCAAAGGTTGTTTGTAGCGGATTATGGTAACAGCCGCGTGCTGGTGTTCAACACGTCAAGCATCTCCAACGGCATGAATGCGTCCTATGTTTTAGGCCAGAGTAGTTTTACTGCTTACACCTGTGGAACCTCGCAATCGACGATGTGCAACCCTCTTGGGCTGGCCTATGATTCCACCAACACCCGTCTGTTTGTGTCTGACGCAGGCAATAACCGCGTTCTCGTATTGAACGTTGCGCCCGGCACCATTGCTAACGGGGAAAACGCCTCCTATGAACTGGGCCAGCCAAGCGGCGTTAATGCATTCAATACCACCGGCAACTCACTTACTCAATCGGGGATGAACGGCCCGACCGGTCTGGCCTACGATTCCACCAACACACGCCTGTTTGTGGGTGACACAAACTACAACCGCGTGACGGTATTCAATGTTGCGACCGGCACCATTGCGAACGGCGAAAACGCCTCCAACGTTCTGGGTGCTAGTAACTTTACTACCCACAACCTAACTGTAACTCAATCGACATTGGGCGGAGGACCCGAGGGCCTTGACTACGATTCTGCCAACACCCGCCTGTTTGTAACCGACACAGGCGACAGCCGGGTGATGATATTCAATGTTGCGACCGGCACGATTGCCGACGGGGAAAACGCCTCAAACGAGCTCGGCCAGCCGAGCGGTGCCAGTGCATTCACGAGCAGCACCGCCGCAACGACCCAATCGGGGATGAACGCCCCGCTCGGAGTAACCTACGATTCCACCAACAACCAGGTGTATGTGGAAGACGGCACCAATAACCGGGTGACGCTTTACAGTACCTCCAGCGTTACCAATGGCGAAAACGCCTCCGATCTGCTTGGTGAGTACAACAGCCCTTCATCGACTTCGACGGTGGTCTATACCCAAAACGGCCCCAACAATGGTCCGACCGCCTTAGGCTTTAATACCTCTAGTGGCATAGCACTTGATGCCATCAATCACAACCTGTACGTGTCGGACAATACCAACAACCGCGTGCTGGTCTATACGCTCAATTCTGACAATTCTATCCCGACATCCAGCGGCGGCCACACGGCATCCTACGTGCTCGGACAGACAAGCTTGCAGGGTGCCAACGGCTTTGCGTCAACCCAGTCCGGGCTGAAAATACCGAGAGGCCTGGCGGTGGACGGCGCCAATCAACGCTTGTTTGTGGTCGATAACGCACACAACCGCGTCCTGGTGTTCAATACTTCAAGCATCACGAACGGCATGAATGCGTCCTATGTTCTGGGCCAGCCTAATTTCACGACCGTGGGCGCGGCCACAACACAGGCGAAAATGAATTACCCGAGGTGCGTGGCCTACGATGCCGCCAACAACCGGCTGTTTGTGGCGGAGTACCTGAATAACCGCGTGACGGTTTGGAATGTCGCGCCCGGCAGCATCGCCAACGGCGAAAACGCCTCCTATGTGCTGGGCCAGTCCAGTTTCACAACCAATGGTACGGCCACAACCCAATCGGGAATGGATGAGCCAGACGGTGTGGCCTACGACGCCACAAACAACCGCCTGTTTGTGGCAGATACTCAGAACAACCGCGTCCTGGTGTTCAATGTCGCGCCCGGCACCGTCGCTAACGGGGAAAACGCCTCCTATGAGCTCGGCCAGCCGAGCGGCGTCAACGCATTCACGACCTCCGCCTCTGCGGCCACACAATCGGGGATGACCTCTCCTTACGGCCTGACATTCGATGTCAACAACAATCGGCTTTTTGTAGGGGAAGCAGGAAACCGGCGCGTGACGGTTTTCAATGTTGCGCCCACCGTCATTGCCAACGGCATGAACGCCGCCTACGTCGTCGGCCAGACCAATTTTACGGGTACTATACAAACAACCACACAATCGGGGTTTCGTGTTGTCTGGGATGTGCTGTACGATCCCTCTACCACCCACCTCTTTGTGAGTGATGAAAACAACAATCGCGTCATGATTTTTGACGGAACCGCTCTGCCCTCTGCCGACTACTACCTTCCTTAATCGCCGCCCCAATGCGCCAGAAACAAACGAATGTTGCCTCTGACACCCATAGCCGTTGCATTCATAATCCTAAAGGTGACCGTTATCACCGTTCCCCTTGCAATCGCGTTTTACATCCTTGAAACGTACCTAGACCGCCGCAGAACCAGAAAGGAAGCTCCGTCTAGAGACCCCCGCCGCGCAAACGAGTGGCCGTGACGAGTGAGACACTCCCGGCTTGAGGTTAGAGAGAGGTTGTTTCATGAGTAGTGAGCTTTTTTTTTGGTTGTCGGTCGCTATCGTCGCGCTGTGCGTGGCGTGGCTGCTTAGGCTACTAAAACTGTACAGCAAGTATAAAAAGGAAGACGTCGATGACAATGGGCACCACTGACCGCCAAAACGAGTGGCGGTAACGATGAAGCTGTCCGTCATCGTTGCCACCCGAAACCGCGCTCACGCGATTGTTCCATGCCTGAATTCCATTGCAGCGGCCTTCGCCAATGCCGGACCCATTGACGCTGAAATCGTCGTCGTCGATAACGGTTCAACAGACGACACCGCAGCCGTCGTAATGGCGTGGGCCAACGCGAGCGGTGTTCCAGTAAAGCCCTTATACGAACCCCGTCAGGGCAAGGCGCGGGCGCTCAATCGCGCGCTCCGGGTCGCCCAAGGTGAAATCCTCGCATTCACCGACGACGATTGCCGCTTGAGCGAAAATTATGTGAGCGACCTTCTGCGCCACGATGCCGCCGACACCGAGCTAGTCTTGCGCGGCGGGCGCATCGAGTTAGGCGACCCCACGGACTTGCCATTTACCATCGACACCAACCCAAACCTTATGCGCTGGAGCCGCGCCGCCAATTCAGCGAGGCACGAGAATATCGCTGGCAAGATCGTCGGTTGCAACATGACGGCGCGGCGGGCGCTTGTCGAACGCCTCGGCCCTTTTGACGAGAACTTCGGCCCCGGCTCAGTGATCGGCTCGGGAGACGACATCGATTATGTTTTCCGTGCCTATCTCGCCGGGGCAATTCTCGAACACGTCCCCGACATGACGGTCTTTCATTACCACGGAAGAAAAACCGCTGCCGACGGTGCCGCGCTGTTCCGTCGCTACATGATCGGCAATGGTGGGTTCAACGCAAAATACATCTTCAAACACCCCAACCTCTGTCGCCAGACCTATTGGGACCTCAAACCACTTCTAAAAGAGATCGTCACCGGCAAAAACACTTTCCTTCCTGAAATCGGCTTTTCACATAAAGACAAGTTACTCTGCGTCATACGTGGCGCGCTTAGATACATGTTCAGCGGCAAGGACCCTTCCGCCTCCCCTGATTGGGCCGCCGATGATCCGATGCTTCAATCCTCAGCACGCCGCGAGATCGAAACCCTAGAAGCCGAGGGCTTCCGCCTTCATCGACGTGAGGGAGATAGTTATTATTTCTTGGCCGACCAACGAAACACGGGCGGGGAAGCACTTCAGAGCAATCAAGCCGAGAAACCAGACTTTCTCCGCCTCCGCGCGTTCTTCGCGTGGTGCTGCATATTTGCAGTGCTAGCACTATTAGCGTTGTGGCACGGTATCAAACTCCTTGGTAAAGCGCTTCTCTTCCCTTTTCGCTTGTTCCATAAAGGGTGAGATACGAGATGTGCAGCGAAGCCAGTAAAACTGGGCCTTCCCGCGTCTCACATCTAAGTCTCAAATCGCTTCCCTGTCCCGCCGCTTTCGTCTATTTTTCCGGGCATGCCGCGCGGACGCAAACCCAAACCCGAAAACATGACTGCGGAGGAAGAACTGCGCGGCCTTCTGCAATGGGCCGAGCAGCAGAAATTTCGGAACGTGGCCGCCACACTCCGGCGTGTGCTGGCAAAGATTGGAACGCGCCCAAAGGCTCGAAAACGCCCCCGCCGTGTTTCTCTCTCGACAAAATGAACCATTTCGTGTGCCGGGTCAGTGTCAGGGTGCGCCAGCAATTCGCGGACAGATGACCGGCCCGAACCCTGCAAAATAGGGTGTCGCTTTTTTGCCCATGCCGGAACCCGCATCAATTCGGGATTTTATTACGGTTGGACATCCTGCAAGATAGGGTGTACCCCAGTTTGCATGAGGACGTGCGCATGACCAGGTTTTCCTTTTTAGGATGGTGCTCATGACCGTTGGCGAATTGAGAGCGCTGTTGCGCGATTACGATGCTGATACGCATGTGGGCGTAGTTTGGCCGCGTCCGCATCAAGCGCCTGAAGGGCCGTGGCTGGCGGAAATCGAAAAGCTCGTGACAGCGACCGATGTTGAGACTGGCGAGGTTGATGTTTTCCTGGAGGCCATTGAAGCGTGACCACGGGCGTCTACATCCGGGTATCGTCTCCCAAAGGCCAGAAGACCGACAGCCAACGCGCCGAGCTTG
>Ga0116223_10003461_pt1 | contig 14132 bp, 10 predicted proteins | sample Sb_taG_3_FD_90092 | JGI IMG/M metagenome (GOLD analysis project Ga0116223, IMG submission 90092) | Peat soil microbial communities from Weissenstadt, Germany - Sb_50d_a_PC metaG | ecosystem: Environmental > Terrestrial > Soil > Wetlands > Peat | place: Germany: Weissenstadt | collected 2010-09-21 | reverse complement strand
GGCTCGCGAGCCGGCCCCGGATGAAGAACTCGCGGTTCTCTCCCGAGAGCCGGATGCCCCGGTTGAGCATCTCTTCATACTCCGTACTCAAATCGAACAGGACTTCTCCCACAGCTAATCGCTCCTCAACTGCTGCCAGTAGATCACCCGCTCTCGTATCAGCCCGAGCACATAATCGATTGCGCGCGTCACCAACAAAAGGATGGCCGTGGAGAAACAGAAAGTCATGACGATAAAACGCGACCAGTGTTCATAAGTAGACCCGGTTTCCAGAAGCTGCAGCAGGCTGCCCAAGACCAGCGATCCGCCCGCCAGGACAAGGCCGGCCGGAACTGCCAAGAACCACCGGCTTTGAAAGAAACGTGCGGACAAGGACGCGCTTTGGCTTCCTAATTCGGCCGAAAGCGCAATCTCGGTCATCTGCCCCGTCAAATAGCTGGCACAGAAACAAAGGCAGGCGCTCGTCCCGAGCAGGTGGCTGACCAGAAACCGGTAAATCATCCATTCCAGCACGGCACGATGCTGCAAATAATACCAGAGCGGCCGGAGCATCAGCAGCGTGGCCAGCACGAACAGCAGGCTCCCAGCCAGGTTCAGCGGACGGGCCGGGCGGTAGAGGAAAGCGGCTTCCAGAATCACCCGCAGAAACCGCAGTCCGTCCTTGATAACCCGGAGCTTTGATTCCCCGACCCGTTCGTGATACGGCATGTCGACTTCGGCGATTCGAATGGCGCCGGACAGCATCGCGCGAGCGCTCATGGCGGGCGTGAACTGCAATCCGTCCGGCAGCGGGAAAAGGTGGTTCAGGCTGGACCGGCGGACCACGCGCATCCCACTGGCTGTATCGCGGACGCGCGATCTGGCGAATACGCTCAAGAGGAGCCCGAAAATCGAATTCCCGAGACGCCGCACCAGGGGCATCTCACTGTGCTCATTCAGGCGGCATCCCAGAACTACGTCCGTCTCGCTGGATAGGAGTGTATTGCAGAGCGAGGCAAAGAACTTCGGGTCGCAAGTGCCGTCAGCGTCGAGGAACCCAAGAAGTTCCGCGTCCGATTTGAGCCAAGCTTCCTTAATCGCAGCGCCGTAGCCGCGATTCCTTGGAAACACGATGAGCCTGATCCGGTCCTGATATTGCGAGGCGCGTTCCACGGTGCGATCGGTGGAACCGTCGCTCACCACCGTAACTTCCACGACTGTCACGGACGAGTTCTGTGTAATGTACTCGCGGGCGGCGAGCGAGCGCTCAATAATACTCTCGATGTTGTCTTCTTCGTTCAGAGCCGGAATAGCAATGGCCAGTTTCATCGGGGATTGCTGAGGGCGGTTTGTGCCAACGGCTCAGGTTATCACATCACCCGTGCGGATTTCCTTCTTTGAAACGAACCGGTCACACCGGGCGATCTTGTTTTTGACCTGTGTGCGGAAGATCACATAGAATAGATGGGTCTTGGCGCCACTCACATGGGCCCGCATTCAACACTTCGGCACATCGGCAGCTTGCTCCTGCAACTGGCGCCACTCGCCGGGGTTGCTTTATTGGCCGACTATCGCCGCCGCTTTTGGGCGATGGCGAAGGCCGCCAGGCATAGGCCGCGGCCCGAGCCCCCTCCATCGCCAGCCCAGAAGACCGCCGTGGAAGTTGAGCACTGGAACGAAATCGAACGCCGTGCGCGCAACGGCGGCGAACGGCTCTTCTGGCTGCAACAGCCGCGGGTCGGGAGGTATTATCTCGAGAAATCCCTGATTGACGGCGTGCCCTGGCAATACTGGCTACCGCAGAGTCTCGGCGGGCCCGTCGACACCGCGCTGGAGCTTGGTTGTGGCAACGGTGAGGCGCTCTCCAGCCTGTTGTGGGCGCCCACGGCTCGCAGCCTGGTGGGCATCGACCTGGACGAGACGCGGTTCGAGGCCGCCCGGCAGAGGCTCGGAAATGCCGGCGCGGATGTCCGGCTGGTGGCTGCCGACATCAACCACATCCGCCTGGAAAGGCATTCGTACGATCTGATCTACGCCATCCAGGCCTTCCATCATTTCGAGAATCTCGAACATCTTTTCGCCGAGATCGATCAGGCGCTCCGTCCGGGCGGACTCTGCGTTTTGGACGAGTACGTCGGGCCGGCACGCTTCCAATGGACGGATGTTCAACTCTCGCTCACCGCCCAGATACTGGGACTGCTGCCGAAGCATTTGCGGCTCTATGCAAACGGAGTCGAAAAACTCTCGGAGGGACGAAGCTCGGTGGAAGAGGTCATTCGCGTTTGCCCAAGCGAAGCCATCCGGGCGGATGAGATCGTGCCCCTCTTTTATCAGACCTTCGACGTACTCCACCACAAGAACCTGGGCGGCACGATCCAGCACTTGCTGTACTCCGGCATCGTCCACAATTTTCCGGACGACGATCCCGCGACGGATCATCTCATCGATTGCGTGGATGGGCTGGAGCGGTCGTTGATCGAGCATCGAGTGATTCCGTCGGACTTCGTTTTGTTGATCGGCAGGAAGAGGGGCTGAGGATTCGGACTGCCCCGTCCATCGACGATTCGCCCGATTCGAGGAAAGCCGCCGTCGGACGAGGAAGGAAACGGTCACTGCGGCCCTGGGAGAGCACCCCCAGCACCCTCTTTTGACATCAGATTTTGATAATGTCATCATTATAGTGGATGCGCACAACATTGGATATTGATGCTGATGTCCTGGAACTCGCCAGGGGGATGGCCCAAGGCCGAAGCGTCTCAATTGGTAAGGCCCTTTCGGATCTCGCGCGACGAGGCGCCAAGACGCCCATTAAACTGATCGAAAGAAACGGTGTGTACGTGATCCCCAAGGATATCGCGGGCGGACCATTTGGCCCGGAGGAGGTCCAAGCTGCTCTTGACTCCGAGCACCGGGGATCTCTACGATCTTTCCGGAAGCCGGACGCCTAAGTGATATCGCTCCTCGATGTGAACGTGCTGGTCGCTTTGTTCTCGCAGGCTCACATACACCATGATGCGGCGCTCGATTGGTTTCTTGCCCACAGAGCTGAGGGCTGGGCGACCTGTTGTTTGACCGAGCTGGCCTTTCTTCGCATCTCCATGCAAGCCTTTGGGGAGAAGAAAGCCTTAACGTTTGCGGACGCTCGACGGACGCTGATGCTGAACGTTGCGGCAGGGGATCATCAGTTCTGGCGTCTGGACTACTCTCCGGCCGCTGTGCTGCCTGAGATACAGGAGCGGATCATGGGACACCAGCAAGTCACGGACGCACTCCTGCTGGACCTGGCGATACGTCGCGAGGGCAAGCTGGTGACCTTCGACAAGCGGATTGCCGCTCTGCTGCGCGCCGATTCCCGGCATCGCCACGCAATCGAGATCATAGACGCCGGATAACGCGGGATAAGCGGGGGTGTACTCATTCCGGATGACGATCCCGCGACGGGATCATCTCATCGATTGCGTGGATGGAATGGAGCGGTCGTTGATCGAGCATCGAGTGATTCCGTCGGACTTCGTTTTGTTGATCGGCAGGAAGAGGGGATAGCACCTTCCTCAAGGCCGCGCCCGCTGAGTCAATGGACAATCAGGGTAAACGCCGGCAGGACCCCGGACACGCCGTTCGCACACGTGGCGCGAGCAGCAAGCCGATGACTGCCAATCTTGACGCCCGTAGCGGGGAAGGAGGCTGCCCAGCCGCTGTTTTCGAAATCGGGCCGGCCGAGAGACACGGCAACATCGTGGCGAGGTAAAGACAATGCCGCAGTTGTCTTGGGGCCGTTATCGACCAGGACCTCCACCTTGGACAGCGCCTGCGAGGCATCCGCGCAGCCAGCCCAGCCGGCCATGCGGACATCGCCGCCGCCCGCTACCGATATGACGGTCTTCCCATCCACCTGGTCCAGGTAACCCACCACGGGTTGCCCCGCGGGCAGCGCTTGTGCCGGTGCGGCCGCGGGAGCGGAAGCGGGAGGGGGTGGCGCCCATGGCGGCTGAGTGGCGAACCCGCCACCACGTCCGGCGAAGTATCCGAGCGCAAACCCGCCCAGAAACAGGACGAGGCCAAAGCCGAGAGTCGATGCTTTCATGGCGTGCGCAAAGAACTCCAGTGTAACCCACCGGCCTTTTTGACCGCGCTGGCGCCAGCATCGCACGCGCTTAACCGATCCCTTGAAAAACAGGGGCCAGGGAATGGAAGCGCCCCCCGCGTGCGCCGGTTTTCCATCTGCTTGTGTGGCCCACAGGGCCGTGGGGCACTCCCTGACGGTCGCGGCAATGTAACTATCCGCAGGCACGTGATACCCGTGACAGCGCCGCGACCGTCAGAATCTGAGAAAGAATCGGTTGGCAGGGCTTTCAGCCGGCGCTTGCCGGGCACGAAAACTCGCCCACTGCCTGCAAGAGTCCGAAAGCGGACTGCGGGCAAAATTGCCCGCCCCACAATAAATGCAGAATCGCAAAGCAAGTGGCATTGCGCTCTCAGCGTGCCGTGCCGGCATTCCGTTGCACGGAGCGACTCCTGCCGGCATGACTCGGCCGCGCGGGCCAATGAGAAATCGGGTCAGTTCCCTCCCCTGCAAGCGCGCTGGCGTTACCGGACGAATTCGCGGGGGTCGAAGCGCCCTTCTTCGAAGGCCGGCCGGACGCCGGGGCGGGTCCGGTGCGCCACCCACGGCTGGTTCCATTTCTCCTCGAAGCGGCGGCGATTGGCTTCGAAGATGCGGTTGTAGGTCTCGGAGGCGAGCTTCGAGAAAGACCCCTGCCCGAAGTGATGGATGAAGCAGTCCTCGGCGGCGAAGATGCCGAAGCCGGCTTGCCGAACCCGGAGGGACAGATCGTCGTCTTCAAACATGCCGATCTCGTAGCGCGTATCCATCTCGCCGATCCGCTCCCACAGCGCCCGCGACATGAGCACGCAATACAGCGGCGCTACTTGGATTTCCATTCGCTGGCCGCTCTTCGCGGCCGCGAGACCGCGGGCAAACCGCTCCATGCCGTGTGAGTCGGTGTAATCGACGTTGATCTTGATCTCGTTGCCGGCAAAATTCGTGACCGGACAAAGCAGCCCGATGGAGGGATCCTGGCGCGCATGGCGCAGCAGCCGCTCGATCCACCCGCTGGTCACCATGGTGTCGACATTGAGGAAAATCAGGTGTTCGCCGCGGGACTGCCGCGCAGCATGATTGTTGCCGCCGGCGAACCCCAGGTTCTGCGGAAGGGCGAACACGCGCATGCGGCTGTCGCGGCCGGCATACTCCTTCAACAGCCCGACCGTATCGTCGGTCGATCCGTTGTCGACCAGGATCACCTCATAGGAAGGGTAGGAGGTGTTGCGCAGGATCGAATCCAGGCACGGCCGCACGAACGGCGCGCTGTTGTAAGTCACGATGAGAATCGACACCAGCGGAAACGCCTGGCGGATCGCGCGGTCGATGTCCTCCACCCGGCTGGACCACGTGTTGGCGCGGGCGAACTCAATGCGCCGGCGGGGCAGGTCCGCGTCTGTTTCGGATAGGGCGAGATCCAGCTTGCGGGCGAAGTCCTCGGGGTCGTGGCCGATATAGACCATATCGCCGCACTGGCCCAGCTCCGCCATGTTGCTGGCGACCACCGGCTTGCCGAGCGAGAAGTACTCGTAGAGCTTGACGGGGTCGGTAGCCTTGGTGACTTGGTTGATCAGGAAGGGGATGGTGCAGGCGTCGAAATCATACAGGTAGGAAGGGATGTCGGCATACGGCTTGCTTCCCAGCATGCGGACGTTGGGCAGCGACTCCAGTTGCGAAATGTCGCGGCCGAAGACCTGGCCGATCATCACGAACGAGTACTGCGGCCGGCTCTTGGCAACCGCATATACGAGGTCGAGATCGATCCAGTCGGCGATGGCGCCGAAGTAGCCCACAATGGGCTTCGGCACTCCGGCCAAGAGGTCGTTTGGGCGGGCCTTGGAGAAGAAAGAAAAATCGGCGCCGTTGCGCGCGAGCACGGGGTGCAGCCCCTGGGCCTGGTATTTCCTCTGTAATTCGGCGCCGGTGACCACCAGCACATCGCATTCCTGCACCAGATGCTTCTCCTCGCTGACGTTGAACTTACCCATGTTTTCGAAGGTTTCCCAGTCGTCCATGCAGTCATAGAGAAGCTTCGAGCCGTGGGCGGCGCGGAGTTCGAGCGCGAGCCGCCGCCAGAACGGGAGCTGTGCCAGGATGGCGTGTTCGGCGATGGTCCAGTCGCGATAGAGATCGCCGAGCGCTTCTGCCATGGCATTGACGACGTCGGGCTGGAGATCGCCCATGTAGATGTCGGGCTGCCGGCTGCGCGCGTGGATTTCCCAGAGGTTCTCGCGGAGCGGGAGGACCTCGTAGGCCTTCGGCGAGGAGGCGGGGAGGAAGCGGGTGGGGCTGATCCAGAACACGCGGTGGCCGCGGCGTGCGAACTCGGCGGCGATCTGCTGGGGGCGCTGGAAGCGGAAGTCGAAATCGATGATGGCCAGGATGACCACGTCGTATTGGTCCCGCTGCGGGGGAGTTTCGACCGAGAGGGCGGACTCCGCGGGCTGGGACGTCTCGATGCCGGCCATTTCGATGTCGGGCGTTTTGATGTCGGGCGTTTTAATATCGAGCCAGGATCGCCGGAACGTGGCGGGTACGTAGTTCGCGATGTCGGGAAAAGTGAGTTCGTGTTCTTCCAGCGGGCCCGTGCGGATGAAGGGAAGTCCGAGGACCCAGCCCAGGAATTGCGCCATCGAGCGGTGGTACAGGGTATACGCCTTGCGGCAAACGAGCATGGCTTTCCAGGCGCGCTGCGAGCGGTAAACCGCCAGCTCGTTTTGAAATCGCGAGCGGTAGAGATCGATCTCCCCCTGGACAAATCCTCGCGCCTCATCGGCCTGGCGCAGGCGGGCGGCGAACTGGTTGCGGGACTCCTCGGCCTCGCGATGCGCGTCCGATAGCTGCTGCACTTTGGCGCGCAGGCCGGCGACCACGGTTTGGAGGGCCGATCTCGCCTCTTCCAGGGCGCGCCTTCGCAAGTTGGCCTCGCCGAGGTTTTGGGCCAGGGCGCGGTTTTCCTGCTCGGCGGCCTGGCGCTGCCTGGTGACTTCCGCCAGTTGTTGGCTGACCCGGCTCTTCTCGGAGAGCAACCAGTCGCGATCTTCGGCGAACTTAGCCGCGTTGCGCGCGAGCGTTTCCTCGGCTTCCCCGAGCCGGCGGCTGATCGCCTGTTTCTCCTGCTCCGCGTGCGCGAGTTGTTCCGTCGCCACCTTGTGCTCGTTCTGGAGCCAATCGCGATCCTGGGCAAATCGGGCGGCATCGCGCGCGGCCGCCTCCTCAGCCGCCTGGTACAGACCAGTGACTTCCGCGAGCTTGCCGCTGACCGCCTGTTTTTCCGTCTCCAGTTGCGCCACCTGTTGAGTGGCCAGTTTGTGTTCGTTCTGGAGCCAGTCCCGGTCTTCCGCAAAGCGGGCTTGATCGCGCGCGGCAGTCTGCACCACTTCCTGCCACTGCCGGGCATACTGCGATCCGGTGAACAGGCTGCGCGCCATGAGATCGAAGCTTTCCGGGCTCAGGTTCATGTGTGCCTGGGGGGCTTCCATGAGGTCGAAGGCGATGGAGACGTTGTCGGCCGCCGCTTTTCGCAGGTCCGCGACCACCAGGCCGTCCGCCTCGCGAGCTTCTTCGCCGCGGCTCAGTGCACCCACGAGTCGCGATGCCAGCTCCGGGGCGGTGAAGTCTTTCACGTCGAGCGAGAAGTGGCCGAGGCCCAGCCGCTTGACGATCTCGTCGATTTTCGGGTCGTAGCTCAGGGCGGCGGCAGGCACGCCCGCCATGGCGGCGAAGATGAGGGCATGCAGCCGCATGCCGAGCACCACGTCGCAGTCCTTCAGCCAACCATAGACCTGATCGGGGCTGGCCGGTCCGTCCGTTATCGCCGCCCTCTCGCGGAGCCGCATGTGCTCGAGGATGCGGGTGGCGGTGGCGCGGTCGTTCTCCCGCTCTCCGGAAAGATTTTGGAACGGAACCAGGACCACGGTACCGCCGGTCTGTTCGAGGAACAAGTCGAACGCGGCGGCCAGCTCGCGCTCCAGAAAGTCGGGGTGAACGCCGATGCTCCAATGGCGGGGCGCGGCGCCGAGGACCGGACGGCGGAGCGCGAACTCCGGGTTGACGGCCGATGGCAGGCTCGAAGTGAGAGCCGGCTGGAAAGCGAATGCGGGATCGGCGGTGACCCGGATCTGGCTGGCCGGAATCCCCATGTCCTCGAGCGCGGTCTTCGACGCGGAATCGCGGACGGTGATGGCGTGGGCAGCTTGCGCGGCCAGGCGGGTAAGCTTGATTCCGTGCGCCGAGTACAGGGGCCCGACCCCCACGGCATACAGCATCAAACGCTTGCGGTACAGCGTGGCCAATAGGGCCGGGCCCGCATAGTAGGAGACACCCCAATGCTTGCCGGTCAGGAAGGTATCGGGATCCACTCCCCAGTAGTCGTGGAACAGTCCCCCGCCCCCGACCACGACCAGATCCGCAGCCTGCACGGCACGGTGGATGGCGGCCATATCGTTCCAGGCAACCGCTTCCACGCCGTGCTCCGCGGTGGTGCTCTGGGGATTTCCGGAAGCGACGACCGCGCGCAGATCCGGCTGGCGTGCGCGGAACTCCGCCAGGATGGTGGAGAGGATAGCTTCGTCGCCGATGTTTCCGAAGCCGTAATAACCGACAAGAAAGATCATGTTTTGTTTCCGTCCGTCACGCCAGACGGGCCACGGCGCTTCCCCGCCCCGGCGAGCCGCTGCGCAAAAATCGAAGTGTAGCAGAATTTGCTTTTGGCCCCGTCAAACCCGCATCATTTTGAGAGCCAGGAATTCGGCATAATCCCGAATGTAATCGGCGGGATTGTACACGTCGGACGCCAGCGCCAGCAGCACCCCGTCGGGAGAATATCGGTACTGTACCGCCCACGTCATAGGCGGAATGTAGAGGCCGACATGGGGTGAATCCAGGATAAATTCCTGGCGATGGCGGCCATCGTCGGCGACCACGCGGCAGCGCCCGTGGACGCAAACCAGGAACTGGTGCAGCGTGCGGTGCGCATGCTCGCCGCGGACGTGCTCGGTATCCACGTCGAATACCACGAAGTAGCGCTTGATCTGGAACGGGACCTCGCGGCCGGCCTCGCCGAAGGTGAGCATCCCGCGGAGGTCCGCCACCCGCGGCAGGTGCTGCAGGATCACGCCTTCCACCTGGGTATTTTCCGGCCCGGTGGCTTCCCTTCCCGGCTCTACCGCCGGTACGCCCGGCAGCGCGGCACTTTCGGCGCCGGCATAGCCCACAATCCGGGCCGGGTTCCCGGTGACGATGGCGTTTCTGGGAACGTCGTGGGTCACCACCGCTCCCGCGCCCACCATCACATGCTCGGCGATCCGGATGCCGGCAACAATGGTGGCATTGGCCCCGATCGCGGCGCCGTTCCCGACGGTGGTCGGGTGGTCCGGGTGGCTCAAGCCATCACCCAGTTGGACACCGCATTGTACCGTTACGCCGTCGCCCACTGTAACCTGGTTGCCGATGAACGCATGGTCCCAGATCTCGCAATCGCGGCCGATTCGGGCGCCGGGCAAAACATGTGCGAACGCGCGGATGCAGGTGCCGTCGCCTACGGATTCGGTTTCGACGAGCGCGGTTTGGTGCTTGGAGAATGGCACGTCCACCCAGGATCTCATTGCGGGTCTGCCGGTTCAACCGCGGCGGGCTTTTGCAACTGTATTTATGTCGGTACGTATCGCCGTACATACGGATCGTACGGCTTATTGTACGGACAGCCATTTCATTGTATTGTAGGTACATATGGCCATCACAATTGCGGTAGCGAACCAGAAAGGAGGTTGCGGCAAGACCACCGCCTGCATGAACCTGGCGGGGGGCCTCGCCCAGGCGGGGTACAAGGTGCTGGTGGTGGACGCAGACCCCCAGGGCAGCGCCATGAAATGGCGCAACATGAGCGAGGAGTCGCGCCTTCCCTTCCAACTGGTGGCCATGGCGACAGCCTCGATCCATCGCGAATTGCCGAGCATCATCCGCAACGCGAGCTACGAGGTGGTGCTGATCGACTGCCCGCCGGGAGGCGCCAGCAAGGGCGACAGCACCACGCGCTCGGCCATGCTGGCGGCCGACGTGGTGCTGCTGCCGGTGCGGCCTTCGCCGCTCGATTACCAGGCAGCGGAGACCATCGTACCTCTGCTGAGCGAGATCGCCCTGGTGAAACCGGGCCTGCGGGCTTACGTCCTGGTGAACGCCCGGACGGTCAACAACCTCGGCAAGGAGGCCCGGGAAGTGGCCCTCGCGATGTTCCGGAGCGGGGAGGTAAAGATCGATGTCTTTACCAGCGAACTCTCGCACCTGACGGCTTTTACCGAATCTCCGGCGACGGGCCGCACGGTGCTGGACTATGCTCCCGGATCGAAGGCGGCGGAGCAGGTACTCCAGTTGACGAACGAGGTGATCGGATGTCTAAGCCAGAACGTGGCAGCCTGACGACGTTGTTGACCAAAAAGCCGTTGGGGCAGGGAGCACCGGCGGCAGTTCCGCTGGCGCAGGCGGAATCGGCATTGCTGGGCCGCGACGATGGGTCGGTACATGAGGCCGTACAACCGGACGTACGTACGGCTATACCAGCTACCGGACGGACGGAATCGGTGAAAACGACCCCGGTCGCGGCGGGCCCGGCTCCGGAAGCAGGCCCAGGCGTACATACGGACGGCCATACCGGCGTACCGACGGACGTACAACCGACCAAGCTATTGAATCGAAACCGCAGGCGAACCGTGCGGGTGCCATGGACATTCAAGATGCCGTTCGACCTGCGCGAGGAGTTGGAGGCGGTCGCCAGGTTCAACGATCTCAACATGACCGAAATCGCGGTCGAGGCCATCGAGCGCCACTTGAGATATTTTCCGCATCCGCCCGAGCGGCAGGGGAGGGCGGGGGAGCCGGAGTGAAGACAGGATCACCGCGTGCTGCGCTCGAAGCCCGCGAAGTCGTTGCCGATCGCCATGGCGAGGGCCAGCAATTTTTCGAGGGCCTCCCGGGGATGCTGGAATTCGACCGTGATCCGGCCGGCCTCGAGGCGCACGCCGGGGGGCAGGTTGGCGAACTCCTGGCGGACCACCCGGACAGGGGCTTCCACCAGGAGCTGCGGCTGCTGGAGCCGTTCGATTCGCAGCCGGTCAAGCACCTCCGCGACCTTGCGCTGGCGCCGCACCTCGTAGTAGCCCTCCTCGCCTTCGGCCAGGCCGCGCAGGTGGGCGATCAGACGGTCGCGGTCGGCGAGCCCGCTGCTGCCGACGTGGTCGGTGATACACGGCGCCATGATCTGCTGGGCGCGGCGGCGGCCCACACCCAGGAGGAACTCGACTGTGGAACGGTCGACGAAGGGGCGGGGAAGGGTCTGGAGTTCCCGGATGACGCGGTCGATTTTGCTGTACCAGGCTGGTTTTGCGGGCACGGGTCACCAACCATGTTAGTGCGCACGTGCGCAAAATGCAACTCTGGCAAAGATCGATAAGGAGCATTATCAATCTTTCGATGATATGCGCAACAACTCTGTTGTCGAGTAGGCCTTAAATCGTCGAAAGCGCCCGCCAGTCTACAACTAAGCGCCAGCCCCCACCCTTCCCACCATGGCGAGCTGCGGTCATGTGGCCAGCATCGAAGTCGTGCAGGCGCCGGCTGACCCTCCGGTAATCGGGAGGAGCGAGAGTTTGGGAATGGCACCGCGCATCGATGTCGCGCATCAGATCGTAAAACCGTGGGCGCTCCCGCGTCATATAAAAGCCAGTGATCGCAGCGTCAATAACGGCCTCGACCTTCCGATTCGAGTACGCGCCTATCCTGAGGGCGACCCCGATTTTGGGGAACGAGCGTAGAGGTCTGCGGACGTTGGCGGTAGGCAGCCAAAAGCCGGTAAACGTATGCCCGGCGGATCCCGAGTGTTGCCGCAGCGGCTTCGATTTCCACTCGTCGGACGTGGGAAGCGGCGGCCAGAGGCCGGATTACTGCCTCCCGCGCACAGGCCACCTGCCACAATTCCTCCGGGATCTCCTCGACGCCGGTCTTCCTTGCCTTTGGACGAGCATCGCAGATTTCGCCGCAGAATGTCTACAAATTAAATGCAAGATTCTCCGAATTACGTGTCGTGTCTGCATGTATCGGAACGCCGTAAATGATTCATTCTACATCGTCGAGCGTCTCCGAATTAGAGGGTGCTCGACATCTGTTATTAATTCTGGTGATTCAGTACTTCCAATACTTCTAGTACGCTGGTAAAATTGAGTTTCAATTCCGCGGGCCCTGAGGTTTTATGCGGCAAAAAGAGGACGACTTTCCAGTTCTGGGGCGGCGCGGATTCACTGTGATAGAATCCGGGATCGCCAAGTTGATCGGTGTGCGTAAGACGCCAAAGGAGATCGCCACCCTCCTAGACGTCACCGTTAATGCGGTACATGCGGTACAAACTCACCGAAAGGCGATCTGTCGAAGGCTGATGAGGCCTAGTTTGGAGCATCTCCCGACAAGCTCTCGTCCGTCAGCCGGTGGTGATCGGCGGATCACCAATAGAGAGCTACAGGTGATCCTTTTAATCGGAGACGGAATGACAACCAAGGAGATCGCCAACACCCTGGGGATTTCTTGCCAGACGGTAAGTAGCTACCGGAAAACGCTTTGTAACAAATTAAAAGTGCATTCGACAATTGAGCTAATGAAAACTGCCGTAGCCTTCAGAACAAGCCCAACAATGCCAACTGCCGCTCCTGATGTAACTTAGCAACGACGCCTACAGCGGACAGTACTACTTAGCGAAGGGGTATTGAGCGACACAACCGAATGGCGGTAACATTAACTGCGTAGTGGAAAGCCGGGTCCCTGGTGGGCACGCCGTTGAACACAGGGTGCGGCTCGGCACGGCTCGACATAATCTAGGTTTGAGCTTGAACCTTCCTACCCTTTCAGTGGACTAAGCATAGCGGTCACTGAAAGAAACACGGAATGTGTTTCCAAGGCCACTTGAAAACGACCCTTATGCCCTGCGACTACACACCGGCCCCATTGTCTCCAGCGTTGTGGGGAAAGGTCATTGAGGAGGTGCACCCATGTATGACGCCGAACGACATCAGACAAAGATCTCAAGACACAACCGGCAGTTGACTCGTGCTTTTGCTGTCGCTCTGTCGTTAAGTCTTGCTACAGCGTGCCTGGCCACGCAAACGGTGACTCGCATCAGCCCAAGTTCCGGCCTAGGCACCGGGGGCAGCTTCACCGTTTCCGTAAGCGATACATCTGGCTGGTCAAACGTCAGCAACTACAGCCGCGTCGCCCTGGCCTTCACCGATTACCGCTGCGAGGTGGAAATCTTCCCGGCATCGGGATGGATCTATATATTCGCAGCGGACAACTCCGGTTGGCTTGGGCCGTTCACGTCCGGAATACATTCAAACGCCACTGTCAGTATAGCCCCCTATTGCCAAGTGGACGCCAGTGGAACCTACAGCAATGCTGGCGCCGGCACCGCCACCTTTGCGTTGACGTTTTTCCTCCCGGCGTTCCAGGGCACATGGGGGATGATCGGCGCGGCGACGGATATCAACTATAATACTGGCTGGGTTGGGCCATTCGGAAGCTGGACCGTGCAGCCGCCTCTGCTGTCAGACTCCCTAAAGGACAGCGCAGCTTGGGACGGTATCTGGTTCCTCGGAACCGGCATCCATCAGTGCTGCGATCCGTCAAATGAATACACGGATTCGAGCCAGGTTTACTTGAACTATGACTACACGAACCTGCAATGGCAAACCAATCATCCCGCCTGTCCAGGCACGCCCCTCAGTGCGGCGACACCCTCGAGCTCATGCCCATATATCGTTTCCAATAAGGTCTACACCACAGGCGACAGCTCACACCCGGTCCAATACACAGTAAGCTTGAATGAAAGTGTGAATGGAACGCAGTTTGGCCAGAACTACGGCGTACGGTATACCGGTACAAACGCGGCGGGCGCGTCAGTAACCTCGAGTAACTGTTCAGACCCTCATTTTTCGCTGGACAAAAGTTGTGAACCGTGCCAAGCTGATCCTTGGCGCTGCCGGGCAACGATACAAAACGAGTGACACCTTCC